>Ga0169931_10009540_pt1 | contig 13975 bp, 9 predicted proteins | sample Kivu_15m_20L_FD_129675 | JGI IMG/M metagenome (GOLD analysis project Ga0169931, IMG submission 129675) | Freshwater microbial communities from Lake Kivu, Western Province, Rwanda to study Microbial Dark Matter (Phase II) - Kivu_15m_20L... | ecosystem: Environmental > Aquatic > Freshwater > Lake ...
CATGAAAGCCATTCCGGAAGCCATTTCGGACGCTTCGCGGCCGAATAATATTGATTCTTCAAACTCTTGGCGGGACGCCAAGAGTTTGAATTCGGACGCTCAGCGGCCGAAAAATATTGATTATTCAAACTCTTGGCGGGACGCCAAGAGTTTGAATTCGGCCGCTTCGCGGCCGAATAATATTGATTATTCAAACTCTTGGCGGGACGCCAAGAGTTTGAATCGCGCCGCCGGACCGCGTTGACGGGTCGCGAGGCGACGCCCACGATCGCGTGGTCTTTCATCTGGAGCCCCCATGAAGCGCCTCGCTGCCTCGCTCAGCCTGGGTCTGTGGTCTGTTGTCGCCTTGACCGGCTGCCCGCCGCCGGCCGGTCAACCGCCCGCACCGCCCGTCTTCGCTGAGACCGAGGGCTTGAAGGGCTGCGACGACGCCGTCGTCGCCGCGAACCCCGACAGCCGCTGCTTCACGTTCCGCGCCGTCGCCGGCGTGTCGATGGGCGGTGGCACCTCGGGCCGCATCGGCTTCAGAAACCCCCAGCTGTGGGACGTCGTCGGCGTGATGGGCTCGCCGTTCGCTGACACCGAGTTCCTGTTTCGGTCGCTCCGAGAGAACCACATGGCCGGCTTCTGCGACCTCGAGGACCTCGAGCAGCTCGTCGCCGCCGACGTCGACCTCAACGACCCGACCAACCCCGACGTCTTCTGCGGCGTGCACGACGTGTTCCCGCTCGTCGGTGGCGATCAGGTCGAGCCCGGTCTCTTCCCGGCGGCGCCCGGCACGCAGTGCTCGATGTTCCGCTCAGACTTCAACCACTGGTACCGCGGCCCGAACGCCGGCCGTGGCGGCAGCTTCTCGAGAAACAGCCTGCTCGAGATCATGCACGACCTCGTCGCCGGCTTCGGCAACCCGTTCTACGCGAACCCGACGTCGACGTACTACCCGCCGGGCGTGCCCGACACCTGGCGCTCGCGCCCCGAGCTCGACGACGGCGCGCAGCGCGCCGCACTCTGCGAGAACCCCGTCGTGCTGCAGGGCCCCACGGCCGTGTACAACCGCGAATACAACCCCGACGGCACCTACCCGGTCATCACCTTCTGCGACGGCAACGAGCGCGGCGGCGACGACCTCGACGCCGGCGACTACTTCCCCGACCAGCGCAACCGCCCCTTCCCCGTCGAGTTCCTCCTCGCCGTCGACTTGAACGGCAACGGCCGCCGCGACTACGGCGAGCCCGTCATCATCAACAACGAGGAGCGCTTCCGCGACTGCGGCAACGACGGCCTCTGTGACGGCGAGGCCGGCGACACCGAAGACGATGACTGGGATCCGATCAGCAACATCGCCGGCAGCGAGAACAACGGCGTGCTCGACGTCGGCGAGAGCTTCGACGACGACGGCCTCGACGGCGTGCCCGGCACCGGCGACTTCGGCGAGCAAAACGGCACGTGGGACCGAGCCCCCGCGCTCGCTGGCCTCGTCAACGACTCGCCGGCCGGCCTCTTTAAGACCGTCCCCGACAACCAAGCCAAGCGCCTCGACGTCTGGATCGACGCCGGCATCCGTGACTTCTTGAACACGGCGCAGATGTCGAACTCGCTCTTCTCGCAGCTCAAGCTCAAGATCCCGAACGCGACCGACTACAACGGCTTCGACGGCTTGCCGATCGATCCGAACTACCCGTTCTCGACGGAAAACTACATCTATTACATGAGCGACTACTCCCGTGAGGCGATGGGCCAGGTCGCCTACCTGCGCTACGGCAAGAGCGAGATCTGCCCCAGCACGAACGACGGCAACGGCGACGGCAACCACGTCGGCGCCGGCGACGTCGTCAGCCGCATCTTCACGCTGTTCTCGTTCTTGTCGGCGCGCATGCCGGCGCAGGGCCGCGACATTGGCTACGGCGGTGAGCTCGCGAGCTTCGCGCCGTCGGGTCGCTTGAACGACTTCGCCTTCCTGACGACGTTTGACAGCGAAGTGCTCTCGCGCCCCGTCGAGTATGGCGTGCTCCTGCCGCCCGACTACTTCCTCGAGGACCAGGCCGACACCGAGTACCCGGTGCTCTACTTCTTCCACGGCCAAGGCATGGAAGCGTCTGACTTGGTCGCCCTCGGCCTCGCGCTGCTCGGACCGATGAAGGAGTCGGCGCGCCCCGACCGCCTAGAGCAGAACAAGACCGACCTGCAGCGCGCGATCATCATCTGGGCCGACGGCACCTGTAACGACGACACCTGCTACACGGGCAACTTCTACACGGACTTCAAGGGCCTGCCCCGCGACGACCGCCGCTTCGAGAGCGCCTTTTACGAGCTCGCCCGCCACGTCGAGGCGACCTACCGCACGAAGCAGCCCGAGCTCATTCCGCTCGACCAGATCGAGAACGACTGAGCCCGCAGTGACCGTCCAGTTCACCGTCGACGACGACGCGCTCGCGCGCGCCGACCATGCGCTGCGCGCGCGCTTCCCCGCCGTACCGCGCGCGCTCGCCCTGACGTTGCTCAAGTCGGGGCGCATCCGCGTCGATGGCGCGCCAGCTCGCCTCGGGACGAAGCTACGGCGCGGGGCGACGGTCACCGTCGACATCGCCCGCGAGCGCCTCGGCGAGGCCTCGACGAAGGCACCGGAGGTGCGTTCGTCGGCGAAAGCGGCGAGAGCGGCGACGAGTGTCACGGCGCCCTTCACGCTCTTGCACCGGACGCCGACCGACGGCTTCGCCTCGCTCGTCATCGTCGACAAGGCCGAAGGCGTCGCCATGCACGAGGGCACCGGCGTCGTCGACAGCGAGGACGACGACGCCGACGTCGCTGCTGCCCGGCCGCTCACAGGGCTCATCCGCGATGCGTTTGGCGCCGTGCCGTCGTTTCTCGGCCGGCTCGATCGTCCAACGTCAGGCCTCGTCGTGTGCGCCCTCGACGAGGCGACGCTCAAGGCCGTCTTGCCGGCGTGGCAGGCCGGCGACGTCAGGAAAGAATACCTGGCCCTCGTGCACGGCGGCCAAGGCCTCGATGACGAGGACATCGTCGACGTGCCCCTCGTGGGGCGGCGACCGCGGCAGCGCGGCACCGGCGTCGTCGAGGAGGCAAAGACCGGCTACCGCGTCCTCGCCCGCGGCGGCGGTCGTGCGTTGCTGTTGTGCGAGCTCTTTAGCGGGCGCACGCACCAGATTCGCCGGCACATGAAGGCGATCCGCCACCCGATCGTCGGCGACCCGCGCTACGGCGCCCGTCACGACGACGGCGAAGGCGGCTTGATGCTGCATGCCTGGCGACTGCGCAGAAGCGGCCTCGCCCAGACATGGCCCACAGAGCTCCCCGAGCGCATCACCGCGCCGTGCCCGGCCCGACTGCGCAGGGCCTGCCAGGACACCGGCATCGACGTCGACACCGCCCTCGCTCGCGCAGACTGAGACAGACCGCTGCTGCGACGACGACCTGGCGTAGCGTTATGGTATGCGCGCGTTCTCGCTGCTGGAGCTGATGGTCACGATCGCCATCGCCGGCATCCTCGCCGGTCTCGCGATCGGCCTCGGCAGCGAGGCCGTGCAACGAGGTCGCGCCCATGAAGAGCTCGAGAGCGTGCGCGCCCTCCTCGTCACCGCCCGCAACCACGCCCGGCGAAACGCTGCCTGCGTGCGCGTGGTTCGGTCGACGACGGGGTCGACGTTGACCGCCGGCCTCCACACCGACGCCGCCGCAGGCTGCCCCGCGGCCCCGCTCGCCGCTGCGCCGCCCATCGTGCAGGTCGACCTCAAGCTGTCGTCGTCGTCGGAGTTTCAGACCTTCGTGACGGCGGCGTTCGTGAATCGGCCTGAGGTCATTTTCACCATCGATGGTTCGCTGCGGCAGTCGGCGCCGACCTCGCTCACGCTGACGGGCGTTGGCCGCACACACACGCTGCTCATCTGGCCGGCGGCCGGCATCGTGAAAGAGGCCGGCTGATGCGGTCCCTCTCGGGCTTCTCCCTCATCGAGGTGCTCGTCGCGGCGGCGATCTTTCTGATCGGCGTCACCGGCGTCGTCTCGGCGGTCGCGACGTCGTCGAGCCAGCGGGGCGAAGCCCGGCTGCGCGCGGCCGCCGCCGACGTCGCTCAAGAGCGCATGGAGCTCTTGCTCTCCTCGGCGCGCGGGGCGCCAGAGCTCGCGCCCGACACGACGCATGCTGAGCGGCGCGCCTTGAGCGGCGCGCTCGACGCGACAGGACCGCTGCGCGTGTCGTGGACGGTTCAGACGTTGCCGCGCGTTCCTGCGGCGAGCCGGGTGCGTGTGCTCGTCGAGTTCACCGTCGGTGGTGTCAACAGAGAGGTCGCGTTGGAGACGAACCGTGACTGAGCGCGCCCACGTCGCCGGGTCTGCCCGACGCGCCCGCGCGTTCTCGCTGCTCGAGCTCATGGCGGCGTCGGCGATCGCCGGCATCGTCGTTGTCGCCGCCATCACCGCGACGGTGATCATCCAGAAGAGCTTCGTGCAGCAGAAGTCGTTGGCGAGCATGCACGAGCAAAAAGAGCTGCTCGAGGACTACTTCACGCCCATCTTGCGCCAGATCGGTCAGCGCACCGTGCGGCCGTGGGAGGCCGTGCGCTCGTCGTGTGCGACGCCGTCGACGTCGTGCGTCGATGCGCGCGTCCACTTCCTCGACCTCGCCGACGCGAGCCACCTCACGCTCGCGGCACCATGGAACGGCGCGCCCCAGCGCGTCGCCATCGAGACCGGCGGCGGCGCGTGCCCGCTCGTCCCCGATCAGGGCTTTCAGGCCGACAACCAGCGCGTGATTCTCCTGCCGGAGCAGACGACGCTCACCGACGGGACGTTTCGGCCAGGCTGGCGCGAGCTGCGCTGCATGCCGCGGCTGTCCGACTGCAGCTGCGATCTCACCGCGATCCCTGACGACGTCTCCGCCGAGACGGCGGCTGGCATCCCCGCGACAGGCTGGGGGCGCGCGCGCCTCGTGCGCGGTCGGACCATGACGCTGCGCCGCGACGCTGCCGCTGGCGAGCTCATCTTGGAGAACAACCAAGAAGGCGGCGGCCCTCGTGAGGTCGTCCGCCTCATCAACGAGGTCTTCGCCGTCGGCGTCTCGTTTGGCCACCGGCAAGACGACGGCACGGTCACCTTCGGCCGCGTCGTCGACCCGACGCGACCGAGCGCGCTACGCTTGCTGCGCATCGAGATCGTGCTCGGCGACGTGAACGACAGCGCCGAGGCCGGGCGCGGTCTGACGATCGACAGCGGCGCCGTCGCCGGCGTGCCGCGCACGGTGCTCGTGCGCGCCGCGAGCACAGTCGCGCTGCCGACAGCGGTAGGCCTGTGACGGAGAGCGCCATGCAGACGACGACGACGACGCGCGGCTACGCGCTGCCCATGGTGCTCGTGCTCGTCGCCGTGCTCGCGGCAGGGTTATCGGTGCTGCTCGTGAGCCTGCAGACGTCGTCGACGTCGTCGACGAGGCTCTTTCGCCGCACGCAGGCCCAGTACGCGATCTCGGGCGTCGCGCGCGCCGCGGCGATCGCTGCCGGCGACAGCCTCATGCTCAAACCGCCGCTGCCTGAGCCACTGCCAAACGACGCGACGGCGCGCGCGGCGGCGATCGCTGCGCACCTCGCCACGCAGCGCGACGAGGTGAACGTGGAGCTCGCGGCCCTCGCGCCCGACATCACGCCGGCGGGCTTCGTCATCGACGACATCCGCGTCGCGGAGCTCAAGGAGCGCCGCACGGGTCAGGTGCAAGAGGGCAGCTTTCGCGGCATGAACGCGTTCATCCAGCCGTTCGACGTCGTCGCCCGCGGCCACCATGACAGCCTGCGCGATGGCAGCTTCATCCGCGTCGACACGAGCGTCGAGCGCTTGTTCATCCCGATGTTTCAGTTCTTCGCGTTCATCGACGGCTACGCGTTCATCTTCAACGGTCCCGGCGCCAAGTACGCCGGCCGCATCCACAGCAACGGCAACATGTGCCTCGGCTCCGGACAAAACACCTTCCTCGAGAAGGTGACGTCGGGCGGCAGCATCTACAAGCTGCGCGGCAGCGGCTGCCGCACGGAGGCGTCGGGCGGCATCGGCAGCCAAACAATCTTCGTCTCGCGCGCGCCCCTCGCCCAAGGCGTGGCGACGTATGCGACGGCTGGCTTCGAGAGCGGGTTCTCGTTGTTGTTCAACAAAGACGCCGACAGCCCCGACTGGGCGACGGCCGCCGCGCAGTGGAATGGCCAGGTGCAAGACCAAGCGCACGGCGTGCCCGTGCTGCGCGCGCCGATCCGCGGCACGCCGCTCGTGCAACGCGGTCGCGACGCCGTTCATGCGCTGCGCGACAACACGCAGAACAGCCGCTTCCTCATCGATCCTGTGTTGCCGAGCGAGCCCGTCGACGTGCGCAGCCAGAAGATCGCGTTCAAGGCCGACCTGCGGATCATCGACGGCGTCTGGTACCTCCGAGACCCCGCGAACCCCGCGAACCTCGGCACGCCGATTTGGTCTGACCACCCCGGCCGCGCCAGAATTCAAGGCGAAGAGACGTGGGGCGGCGAGCACGATGTCGGCCAGACCGACCTCTTTGGCGCCGGCGCTCGTCCTCGTCGCTACTCCTACTACCGCACCGTCGACGACACGACGGCCGCGCTCGCCGTGCCGTCGTTTGCCGCAGCCGATCGCCCGGTGCTCTCGTACGGCGTCCTGCACCGCACCGTCGTGAGCGGACAGCCGCTGTGGTTGCCCGGCCACATGCGCACGACCCCCGTCGCGAACTGCCAAGTCGGTCCGCAGAACGCGCCCGGCATGTGCTTCCCGACGCAGGCGTCGTCGACGACAGCGCAGCTGCTGCAAGGCACGCGCGGCGGCCTGCGCTCGGCGTGGGACGAGTCGGGCGTCGCGCCCGGCGCGCAAGACTGCGGCGTTGATCGCGAGCCGACGATGGGCCTCGGCGACTTCGATGCCGGCCGGCTGCCTCTCTTCAACATGCTGCCGATCAACATTGACCTCGCTGCGCTGCAAGCGGCGCTGACCGACCGCAACGCCGGCGAGCTCGGCAGCCACTTCGTCAGCCGCGAGTTCAACGGCGTCGTGTTCGTGTCGTCGACGTGGCCCGGCTACCGCACGGGCTTCGGCACGCAGTCGACGTCGACGGCGGGCACGTTCTGGCCGTTTCAAGGGCAGCAAGACGACCCGTTGTCGGGCACAGAGACAGGCACGCCGGCCGAGCGCCAGCCCGACGACGGGCTCGCATCAGCGACGCGCGTGCGCGCCACCCGCTACGACGGTCTGCCGAACTTCGATCCCGCGCTCGGCGTGACCAGAGCGAACCGGCCGTATCAGCGCGCGCTGCCGCAGCCGCTGTGCACCGACACGGGCTTTGCCCTCCCCCCAACGCGCGCTCGCCGGCTACGCCAACGACAATGACTTCTCTGGCGCGGGCACGACGCGGCGGTTTCTCGCGCCGTCGTGTGCGAATTACTCGACGGGTCAGCTGCACGCCCGACCAAACGCCGTGCGCATCATCAACGGCAGCACCCTGTCACGCGCGACGCTGCCGAAGGGCATCAGCGTCGTCACCAACCTGCCGCTCTTCCTGCTCGGCGACTTGAACACCTCATCGGTGCCCGCCGACCGCCCCGCCGACAGAAACGCCGCGTGGGTGCCGCTGATGGTCGGCGGCGACACCATCGGCCTCCTGTCATCGGCCTGGACCGACGACGAGGCTCCTTGGAATACGCCCGTCGGCAGCTACTGGTACCTGCGCGACGCGGCCTCGACGCGCTTCCACGGCGCCTTCCTCTACGGCTGGGCCGAGGCGGCGCGCGGCGCGACCGTCGGCTGCCGCGAAGAGCTCTCCTACTCGATGCGCCTGCACGAGCACTGGCATCGCGGCGCTGGCCAGCCCTTCGCCCGCGTCGTGCGCGGCTCGATCTTTGTCGGCTGGAACAGCGTGTGGAGCACGGCGTTCTCCGACGTGCATGAGGCCGACGCCTCGGGCGCCTGGCACGACGGCGACGGCTCGACCAAGATCTACTCCTACGACCACCACCTCGACCTGGTGCAGAACCAGCCGCCGGGGGCGCCGCAGTTCCAGCTCACGAACGTGCTGCGACATTTCTCGAACTGACCGTCAGCAGACCTCGTCGCCTACGACGAGGTCCGCTGCTCAAGCATCAGCGCATCAGCTCGCGAGCGGGTCGAACGTTCCGCTGCGAGGCGCCGCTTTGGGTGCGCGCTCTCGCTGCACATCGCGCCACAAGCGCACGATGAGGTCGGAGACGCCGATGTCGGCGGCGCTCGCGGCGACGTGGAGCTCAAGGCCCTTCTTCTTCAAGTGCTTCGCGAGCGCCTTCGCCTGCGGATGCGCGAGCGCGGCTGCTGCGCCACCAAGGACGTCGACCTTGTGCAGGCACACGACCTCGGGGCGCGCGGCGAGCTCTTCGCTGAATTCGGCGAGCTCTTTGCGCAGGACCTCGTAGCGGGCGACGAGGTCTGATGGGCCGCGCGTCTGGGTCTGCGCGCCGTCGTCGGCAGCCTCGCTGTCAGAGACGCCGTCGAGCGGCAGCTCGACGAGGTGCAGGATGACGCGCACGCGCTCGAGGTGCTTGAGGAACTTCACGCCGAGGCCCTTGCCGAGGGCGGCGCCTTCGATGAGGCCGGGGATGTCGGCGATGACGAACGACGGCGGCTCGGGCGTCGACGACGGCACGCGCACGACGCCGAGCTGGGGCTCGAGGGTGGTGAAGGGGTAGTCGGCGATCTTCGGCCGCGCCGCCGACACGCGCGACACAAGCGTGCTCTTGCCAGCGTTCGGAAAGCCCAACAGCCCGACGTCGGCCATCAGCTTCAACGACAGGCGCAGGTTCTTTTCTTCGCCCGGCGTGCCTGGGTTTGCGAAGTCGGGCGCTTGGCGCGACGGCGTGGCGAAGCGGGCGTTGCCGAAGCCGCCCGAGCCGCCCTTGCAGATGACGACGCGCTGGCCGTGGGCGGTGACGTCGGCGAGGAGCTCGCCGCTATCGGAGTCGAAGATCTGCGTGCCGAGCGGCACCTTCGCCTCAACGGTCTCGCCGGCGTGGCCCGCCTGCTTCTTGCCGCGGCCACCCTCGCCGTTTCGGCCAACGAGGCGCGGGCGAAACTTGAAGTCGAGCAGAGAGCCGGTGCCATCGTCGCCGACGAAGACGACGTCGCCGCCATCGCCGCCGTCGCCACCAGCGGGGCCGCCCTTGGCGACGTGGGCCTCGCGGCGCCAAGCGACGGCGCCGTTGCCGCCGTCGCCGGCCTTCGCGTAGAGCAACGCTTCATCGATGAACGCAGACATGCGGTCGTCATGGCCGATCAGACAGACCTTGTCAGCACGGTCGTCGTCACGTGGCCGGCCACGTTGGCCGGTGCTTCAAGGTGAGGCGTTCACGGCAGCTTCGACGTCGTCAGGCAGGCCCGAATACGACACCCACACCGACAGACCGGGCCGCGCCGCGCGCAACGCGATCAAGGCCCGGGCCGCCTCGTCGTCGAGGCCGACGTGGTGCAGCGTCAGCGACGGTCGCGACGAATCGTGCGGTGACCATCACGATGCGAGACTTGACGTCGTCTCAAACCCTCCAAGCGTTGCGCGCGGCCACGAGTCAGCCGGAGCAGCGTGCGCTTGGCGAGCACTCCGTACCTCGTCGTCGGCCGGACTTTCCGCCGATCACATCGCGGCACTCAACGACGCCCTCTCCGGCTGGCCCGCTGTCGAGAGGACCGCACCCCTGTCGTGCTTCGCCGACCTCGAGAGCGTTGCGGCGACGGGCCCGCACGACCCCGGCTTCGACCGCGTCATCGGCGTCTTGCCCGAACCGACGTGGCCGTGGCCCCTGTGTCGACACGCGTCGTTCGTCGCCGACGGCATCGCGTCGTCGCTTGATACCCTGCGCCCTGACGCCCTCGCCCATCTGCGGAGCATGATGCTGACGAGTGCTTCGCACGCCACGGACGTCAGCCTGGTCGGCAGCTGGCCTCAGGCGTCGTCGCTGGCCGCCGTCGTCGCCGCTCTGCCTGCAGGGCTACAGGCGCTCTCGTTGTCGAATGTCGACGGCGCCGCTGAGGTCCTCCTCGCGCACAGACGCCAAGCGCTGACGTCTCTCTCGCTGACGTCCTGCCGGCTGTCGGCCGACGATGTCTCGCGCCTGACCGAGGGCGGCTTCTGGGATGCGGCGCCTTTGTTGTCGACGTACTCCCTGCATGCTTGCATCAGGCATGAACGTCCGATCCCCTATGCGTGCCGCCCTAGCGGCGGCCCTCGTCGTGTGCACCGTCGCCGCGCGCGCCGACGCGCCGCCCAGCCAGGCGCTGCTTGGCGCTGCGGTCGCCGCCGCCGACGAGGAGCGCTTCTGCGATGCGCTCTATCTCTTTGAGGCCTTGCACCTGCGTCAGCCGTCGCCGCGCGCCCTGTACAACGCCGCCGAGGTGGCCTCGGCCGCTGGCGATCGCGTGAAGGCCCTAGACCTCTACCGCCTGACACAGCAGCGCTATCCGAAGTTCGACAAAGCGACGCTCGTGCAGCAGCGCGCGAACCTCACCTTCAAGGAGATGCAGCGCCGCGGCCCCGGCAAGGCCTGCCCCGTGCGCGACGACGTGTGCGGCGACTGGATGCTGCGCCCGACCGAAGGCGGCGAGCAGTGCGACGACGGCAACCTCGTGAGCGGCGACGGCTGCGACCAGAACTGCACGACGACCCGCTGCGGCAACGGCATCGTCACCGCTGGCGAGGAGTGCGACGACGGCAACACCACCGACGGCGACGGCTGCGACCGCAACTGCACCAAGAGCCGCTGCGGCAACGGCGTGCGCGCTGGCAATGAGGTCTGCGACGACGGCGACCTCATCGACGGCGACGGCTGCGACCACACCTGCGTCCCCACCGGCTGCGGCAACGGCATCGTCACCGCCGGCGAAGAGTGCGACGACGGCAACACCATCGACGGCGACAGTTGCGACCAATGCCGCGCGGGCCGCTGCGGCAACGGCATCGTCACCGGCCTCGAGCAGTGCGACGACGGCAACGCCGTCGGCGGCGACGGCTGCGAGAACAACTGCACGCGCACGCTCGTGAAGAAGCCGCTGCCGGGCATCGTCGTCGCCGTGCTGTCGGCGGCGGCGATCGGCGGTGGCATCGGCATGACCGTCGTCGGCAATGACACTGTCCTCGCCGCCGAGGCCGCGCGCGCCCGCTTCGTCGCCGCCGAGGCGGCGTTTTCAGGCGACCCGGTCGGCAGCCTCAGCGGCATCGACGGGCTGCGCAGCGAGGTCTCCAACGCCGAGCGCAACGCCCAGAGCGTCGGCCTCCCGCTGATTGGCGGCGGCGCAGCCATCATCACCGCTGGGGCCATCGGCCTCGTCGTCGGCGTCGTGTTCGCCTTTACGAACGAAGACATCGACGGAGGTGTCCTGTGAGGCACGCCCCACGCCAGCTGCTCTCCTTCGCCGTGGTCGCGCTCGCGTCGTTGTCGACGGCGTGCCCGGCGCCGCCGCCGCCGCTGTCGGCGTTTGGCATCGCGTGTACCGAGACGAGTGAGTGCGGCGTCGACAGCGGCCTGATGTGCCGGCCCGACGCCGCCACTGGGCAGCCTCGCTGCTTGCCGCCCCGCCTCGCCAACGAAGGCGGCGACACCTGCGAGGCCCCCGTCCTGGTTGAGCCGACGCTCGATACCGGGCTGCAAGCGAGTCCGGTGCTCGACGTCGAGCTCTTGTTTGGCGCGGCCGGCGACAACGAGGCCATCGCCTGCGCGGGCGTCGGCCAACCAGACATGGTCGTCCGCTTCACCATCGCCGAGCGCGCGGGCGACCCGATCGGCACACCGCAAGGGGTGAGGCTCTCAGCCACCGGCGGCGCGGCCGTCGAGCTGCGCGCGGCCGGCTGCGGCGGCGCGCCGGTACGCTTCGGCTGTGCTGCGGCCGGCGAGGAGGCCATCGTCGCCGCGCTGCCGCCTGGCAGCTACGACCTCATCGTCGAGCGCTCGGCCGCAGACGTCGGCGGCGTCGCTGAAGTGCCTGTGCAGGTGCAGGTTGCTCGCCTCGACTGCCCGAGTGGTGCTGTCCCGTTCGATGAGCAGCGTTGTGTCCGAACGACGGCGCTGCCGCCGCTCTTGTTGCCCAGAATCGATCACACGCTGCACGGGCAACCAGACGGCACAATCGTCGCCGTCGGCGGCAGAGCAGGCGACCTTACGCACGACAACATCGAGGTCTTTGACCCGACGCTCTTTCGGTGGACCCTTGGCGATCTGCAAGTGCCACGGGCCAAGCACGCGAGCGTGCTTGTCGGTGGCAATCTCGTCGCCTTAGGCGGCTTCTTTGAACAGAACATCCCAACGGCGAGCTTCGTCGAGCTCCCTCTGGTCGATGCACCGGTGACCCACTCCGCCTTCGTGAGGATCAATGGCAGCATCGAGACCGGTGCGCGTCATGTTGCGACGACGATCATCAACAACCAGATCGTCTACCTCTCTGACCGTCCCAGCACCATACTTGGCGCCGACAATGGACTGCTGCGCATCCGGGGTCGCCCGCCGTGCGGCGACGGTGGCAGCTGCGCAGGAAACGACGTCTGTATTGAAGGCCTCTGCGTCTGCCTCTCTGGTAGCTGCCCCGGTATTCCGATCTCGAAGCAGCAAGAAGAGTTCACGTTCCTGCAAGTGTGCGACGGCAACGGCGCCGAGTGTCTGCTCGATCTCCCCTGCTTCATGCGCGACGGCGTGGCGATGGCCACGCTCGGCGAGAACTTCGTGCTTATCGCTGGCCTCGGCCCAGTTCGGCCAGAGGTCGCCGACTTCGTCAACTGCGCGGCGCCGGACGGGCTGGTGCCCGCTGCGCCATCCGTCTTGCTGCTGGATATGCGCACATCGGGTGGTCTCGAGCGCGAGCTGCCGGCCGTTCCGACTCGCCGCTATGCGGGGATTGCCGTCCTTGATGAGCGGCGCGCCTGGCTCATCGGCGGCGAAGACGAGGCCGGCACGCCCCTCGGCACGATCGACGAGGTCGACATCGGGCTGGAAACGATCAGGACGCTGTCCACGGTGTTGCGGCCCGTCGCCCGGCCGCGCGTCGCGCGTCTCGGCCAAGGACCAGACGCGCCCGTCGTCATCATCGGCGACGATGATTTGCCGCAGATCGTCGACGTCTTTGGTACGCCGATGCCAGCGCCGCTCATCATCCCGCGGGCCGGCAGCCTCGCGGTGACGGCCGGCGACGGCGTGATCATCGCTGGCGGTGACGGGCTGCGCGCCGTTGAGAAGATGGAGATCGTGGCGCGGCAAGCGCCGTCGGCAACGCCGCTCGACGAAGAAGAGACCTGCCAAGGCATCGACCTGACCTCGACCCTCGTCGGTGACAGCCGGACCGAGCAAGACACATTTCGCTCCCTCCGCTGCGGCGACCTCGTGTTCCCATTTGGTCGTGACTTCGCCTACACGTTCTCGTTGAGCGAGCCGAGCTCGATGCGCGTGGTCGACGTCAATCCGGATCTCACTGGGACATCTGGCGTGCACGGCTATCGCTTCATTCTTCTCGCCGGTAACTGCCTTGGCTTTGAAGAGGTCGCCTGCGGCGACAGCGATCGCGTTGTGTCGATGTACGTGCCGACGCTGCCGCCCGACGAGTACACACTCATCGTCGACTACGCCGGCTTCGACGGCCTGTTCAACGAGAACGCCCCGCACGGCGGTAGCCGCTTCTCCGCCAACGTCGTGTTCGGGGCCGCCGAGGCCTGCGAGGGCGACAGCCAAGACCCCGCTGACGACGCTCTTGGTGGCGCGCCGAGCTTGGTCGTCTCCGAAGAAAACGGCGTCCCCGAGCGTACAGGCGTCCTGTGCGGCGGCGACGTCGACTTCGCCCTCTACGACCACTGGGACGGCGATGGTCTGAGGGCCTTTGGCGTCGACCCTGCGCTCGTCGAGGTGCGCGCAGTCCTGATCGACGAGACCGCCTCGGTGGCAGCCGGTCGACCGATCGCGACGTCGCTCGCGGGCGAC
>Ga0169931_10009541_pt1 | contig 13975 bp, 7 predicted proteins | sample Kivu_15m_20L_FD_129675 | JGI IMG/M metagenome (GOLD analysis project Ga0169931, IMG submission 129675) | Freshwater microbial communities from Lake Kivu, Western Province, Rwanda to study Microbial Dark Matter (Phase II) - Kivu_15m_20L... | ecosystem: Environmental > Aquatic > Freshwater > Lake ...
CATTTATTAATTGAACGGAATTATCGGATTGCCAAGAAATTTGTCCCACCATTGATCCATCAATGTAGAATCTTGTTACACCACCTGAGGCGATTGCTGCAACATGGTGCCAACCCGGACTTAGGGTAGAAACGTTAAATCCAGTTGATTTGAAACCTAACGGACCATTCGTTCCCGTGTTTGACCAAGATCCCAAAATTCCGTTTTCACATAAAATCTGATGGTCACCACCACCTCCACCTCCACCGGCATTTCTAAAAAGTGTGTTGTAGGTTCCTGAATTATTCAACGGAAAACGAGACCATGCTTCCAGCGTCCAGCTTGCACCAAGTGTTGTATTTGGAATGGTCATTTGAGCAGCAGCTGAAGTAGCGGCTAAAGATTTGTTGCTTGGAGCTAGTCCAGATGCAGAGAGCGTAACCGTTTGACTTCCAAGACAAATTGGGCCGTTGTTTGATGCGGAAGGAGTGGGGATTGGTGAAGCAATTCGAACCTCAAAAGCTTGAAAAACGCAAGACGGTACACACCATGACGCACAGGTTGGATTGTAAGAACCACGAATGATGTAAAAACGATTGTTGTTTGGGAAATCAATTTGTGGATTGTAGTTGGTCATGGATTATCCGTCTCCATTTCCGCCACCAACAGAGGCGTTAAGGTGACTACTGTAAGTTCCACCAGCGGGAGTACCAGGAGTGGACTCTCTCCAATTAATCCAGCCCATTGCCGTTCCTGTCCAGCCCCATTCACCAACAAACCAAACGGTTCTTAATGTACCATTTCCTGCGTTTAAACTTGTACTTGAGATATTGTTTGCAGAGACAGTTTGACCATGGCAAAGGTTAAGTACTGTGTTTTGATGTTGTAAAGTACCCGCGTTTGTGGTCGCACAGCAATTGATGGTGATGTACCTGTTGATTCCAGGACCCCAACCACAACTGTTGTAACCGTTAGAATGCACAACAATTCGTGAACCCGTGGGAAGATTAGGCATTGTGAAAGTGCAACTATTTTGATTTTGACACGCATTCTCAAGGATTGACCAAGATGTTACCCAACCAGAGCCAGCAGGATTCTCAACTCCAACCCAATAAGCCACGGTTCCACCTCCATTATTCCAGCCAGTATGTTCTACTGTAATTGTTTGTCCAGGACAAGCATCAATATTTGTAGCTTGACCATTGACTGTAAATGTACCTATAGCAATGTTATCGAAATAAGTAACAGTGATAAAAGGTTTGTTTGAACTCGTGTAACCGTTCATTAGAACATATTCGTGTTCATGATGACTTTGATTTGTATTGTAGGTTTCTAAACCTATGGAGAAAGAACCAGTCAACATATCATTATAGGTGGTGGTTGCTAAATTATGAACGCGCCACAAGTTATTATTACCAGTAAAACTGACGTCTGCATAAACTGTTCCGTCGCGAATATCCGTTAAGCGATTCGCATTTGTTTCAGTTACTGGATTTAGAGCCATGTGTCTAATCCTAACGTCAGTTCTACAAACGCCAGGCTCTGTAAGATATCCAGCATAAACGTACGTATTCAATTGAATCGAAGAAACACATAATCCACTTGGTACTGAGCTCGTGTTAAATCTTATCCAACCATTACCAACTACATCATTTGCGTCGTTAATTCCGCTTCCACCAACGTAACTACTCCCGTCATAATATCCTGCACCACACGCATGACCAAGAAAAATACGATTGTCAAAACTCTCGTGAATATTTGTCGATGTATAGGGACCTGTACCACTCAATCCTGCTGTCCAAGTATTGACACTCCCTGTCCAATTGACTGTATTATCAGGGGTTAAGGTTAGTGTTGGGTCAATGTAAATTGGAAAAAACCTGTCCATAGATTTTAACCATGAGAGTGGCACAAGTGTTTTTATTTCCAATTGATGGTTTGAAAATTGAATTTCGTACTTGCCAAAAATTTCTCTTGGACTAGTTCTATTTAGTGCATCGAAATGTGTTGAAATCATGTTTTCATGACTTTCTTCGTAACTGTCATGAAAAAGTGGTCGATCGTATTTAGCGTGAATTTTCCCTTTCGAATCATACAATTTAATCTCATTGTTTTCCAATTTTGCTGTCCAACCTACAGGAAGTTCAACTATTTCTCTGAAAACCATAAAATCTGCGTAATCAGGTGCTTGGCTAATCAAGTTAGAATTTCGAATAATGAAATCCATTTTACGTTGGAGCGTGTGTTGTGTTAATCTTAAATCAACGCTGTTTCCGAAGGCATTTGTATAGGTTAACTCGTTTGAAGAATAATTTCCGAACGAATTTTGGATTGATTGTGGAATTGATTTTTGTCCTTTTCCTTCAAAAAATACTTCCAAACCAATTAACTCCTTCAATTCTTCTCCGTTTTCTAATGTTGTAATTAACGGCTGACCAAGATTTTCTGGATAGTAGGTTTTGAAGGCATTTGTTGTGTTGATAAATCCTTTAGCACCTTTCTGAATAGCGTGAAATATCGTTTTCCATTGTCCATTTTCCCAATAATGTATTGGTCCTGCGGCGATATGAGCAACGATACTTCCGTCTGCTTGTCGGAAATGCTTCGAGAATTGGTCGCGTTTTTCAATTATTTCATCGGCGGGATTGTATTTCCCAAAAGGTTCTGCTTTCCATAATTCGTAATCGACCGTTTCTTTATCGATTCTACCAAAATTAAAATCAGGCATTTTTGGAGACAAACTAGATTGTTGTGCCTCTAAAGAAAAAACAAGAAAATTAAAAAGAAAAAGAATTGCAAGGGAACGCAAACCTTTCAAAAAGGAACCACAAAAATCAAATTTATCACCACATAAAAGGAGTTGTCTGTTCATGGTTTGGTTGCCGTGAAGATAACCAAATTTTATTGTTAAAATAACAATGGTTTGACAAATAACGCTTCCTGTTGTTTCTTTCCTTGAAATACAAAAACTAAAAACACAGCTTTAAAGATTGAATGATTGTCTAGAAATACCGATGGTTATATCATTAAGTGATTTTACACACGGCATTTGGTATTATTCCTCATAAGACGGTATTCTCTGAGTCGCTTTCCATTCATTTTCCGTGTTTTTTCGCCAACAAAGAAAATCCAAACCATTGGTGACTAATAAAGTATTACACTGTACAACGGCCTGATAACTTCCTATCTGAGAAATGACTTTTTCATCTAAAGGAATTGGTGGTGCTTTACATTCAACCAAAAAATCAGCTTCTCCGTTTGAATTGTAAATGACTAAATCCCAACGTTTTTTCATCCCGTTAAAAGTCAGCCCTTTCTCCACACTCATTAACGTTGCTGGATAGGCATGAACATCGCGCAAATAGGCAATTAAATGTTGGCGAACCCATTCCTCTGGCGTTAGGAGAATTAGTTTTTGACGAATCAAACATCGCACGTAAACTTGATTGTCTTTTTTGGAGAGTTTTAAAGGTGTTGCAGGAAGATTCAACGGAACCATAAATGGCAACATCGTCAAAGAATCAAAAGGTTTATATCCTTGTATTTCAAGCCGAAAACACGTCCCAAAACTTCACTTGTCAATATCCCTTTGAAACAATAAACGCCATTTCTAAAACCGGAATGTTGGCGAATAAGTTCTTCTACACCTCCTTTGTCTGCGACATTCATTAAAAGCGGTGAAAAGATATTGGATAAGGCAAAACTTGCTGTACGTGAAACCCTTGAAGAAATATTTGGAACACAATAATGTACCACATCGTGTTTCATAAACGTTGGATGATTGTGGTCGGTAATTCGGGAAGTTTCAATGCACCCACCTTGATCTATACTCACATCGACAACGACCGAACCTTTTTTCATCGATGCAATCATTTCTTCCGTCACCACACAAGGAGTTCGACCGCTTGGTGAACGCAAAGCTCCGATCACGACATCTGCTCTGCGAACCGCCTTTGCCAAAACTTTTGGTTGAATGATGGAGGTGTAAACCCTTGAACCAATATCGTTTTGCAATCTTCTCAAACGCGATAATGAATTGTCGAAAACCTTCACTGAAGCACCCAAACCAATTGCTGCACGTGTGGCAAATTCACCAACCGTTCCCGCTCCAATAATAACAACTTCCGTTGGTGTAACTCCAGCTATTCCTCCAAACATTAGTCCTTTTCCATTGGAATAACTTGAAAGTAATTCGCCAGCAATAAGAATGGAAGTCGTTCCCGCGATTTCACCTAAAGTTCTAACCACTGAAAAAACGCCTTCTTCGTCACGGACATAGTCCCATGCAATCGCTGTGATTTTTTTGGACATTAATTTTTGGAGAATTTCTTTCGGTTGATGCGAGAGTTGTAAAGCGGAAATAAAAGTTTGTCTTCCTGGCATCATATCCACTTCCTCCTCGGATGGTGGTGCAACTTTTAAAATCAAGTCACACTGATAAATTTCTTTAACATCGTAACTGATTTCTGCGCCTGCTTCACTGTAATCATTGTCTGAAAAGTTGGCACCTTCACCAGCCTTCGTTTCAATTCTAACCCGATGTCCGTTCGCAACCAATAAGGAAACCGCCTCTGGAACTAAAGCCACCCTGTGTTCTTGAAAACTTGTTTCTTTTGGAATCCCAATAAAAAGAGCACCTTTCTTCTTCGGAATTTCCAACATTTCCTCTTGTGGCGACAAACTTCCTTGACGCAACAAAGTTTTCAATAATTCAGGATCAGTTATCATAAGTAAATGTTATTGTGCGCGTTTCTTTGACTTTATCGTAACGAAGATACACCCAAACTACCTTATCTGGAAGTAAGAAATGAATATTTTCAGCCCATTCAACAAAAAACCAAGAATTTTCATCAAAAAGTTCTTCCAAACCTAGGTTGAATGCATCACGTTCGTTTTCAATTCGGTAACAATCTAAATGGTAAATTTTTCGACCATCGGAATTTGCGTATTCTTGAATGATTGCGTAGGTTGGAGACCCTTCAAAATGCTGTATTCCAAAGGATTGAATTATTTGTCCGATTGTGGTTGTTTTTCCCGAACCCATTTCTCCATCAAAGGCAAAAAAAGTTGGATCGGAAAATGACTTTTGAATGAATTCACAAACCTTATTCAATTCTTTTAAACTGGAAATTTCAAACGTTTCGGTCATTGTTTTTCGGGTATGGTAATGTAATCCTCGAATTGATTGTTTTTGAAAGACAAAAGTTGGAGTTTTTCTCCGTCAAATTGTGCGAACGTTTCGTAATTTATCCATTCACCTAGATTGAGGTAAATAGCTTGGTTGATGTTGTAACGCAGCGGCAAATGACGGTGTCCAAAAATGAAAAAGTTCGCTGAAATTTGCTTCGATTTCCGTTGGACATATTGATACAAGTATTCATTTTCAGTCCCTTTGTACAAACTATCTTCGTCTGCATTCGCCTTACGGCTTGAACGTGAAGACCATTGCGCCAAACCCACACCAAAATTCGGGTGAAGTCGCGCAAACAACCACTGACAAAGGGGATGACGAAAAACTTTTTTCAGCCTTTTGTATTTAAAATCACCTGGACCAAGGCCGTCACCGTGTGCAACAAAAAATTGTTTTCCGTTTTGAGAGAATTGAAAATCATCTTTATGTACTTGAACACCAATTTCTTGTTCGAGGTATCCAAACATCCACATATCGTGATTTCCGCAAAACAGATGAACGGGAATACCCTCATCAACAAATTCCGCTAGCTTTCCCAGAAGTCGTGTATTTCCTTTTGGAATAGTGTGTTTGTATTCGAACCAAAAATCAAAAATATCACCGACCAAAAAAAGTGCTTGAGCAGTTGGTTTTATTCCGTTCAACCAAGCCACAATTCGTTTTTCTCTTTTTTGACTTGCCTGAAAATTAGGCGCGCCCAAATGAAAATCGGAGGCGAAATAGATTTTTTTTCCAGTTGAAAGTGGTGGGAGTTCAATAATGTTTTTGTTGGAGAAATTCAAAATCGATTGGTTGGACATTGTCGCGAAGATAGTTAAAAGCTGAGTTCGTTTTTAAAATTGAAATTACTAGTTGATTTCCTTGAAAGTGAGATTAATATTTCTAACAAATTTTATGCTTACGGCTCTTCTTAATATTTGGTAAACATTATTTTTACACTCCCTTAATATTAATTTAATATAACATGTTCAAAGCAATTATCTTCTTGTTTACAGTTGTTTGTTTTTCAAAGGTTTACGCCGCAAACTCTCAATACACCCTAGCATTTCGAGACGACCCATCTACCTCTGTTGTTATTGGCTGGAGCGGAGATTTTGGTGTTTTGTATTATGGCACTAGCGATTTAGGAACAGATTTCGCTTCCTATCCAAATTCAAAAGTAGTTGACCGATCGGCAACAAGACACGGAATTAACCGACAATTCGTTCGTTTAACGGGTCTTCAACCAAAAACGGTTTATTACTTTGTTGTTCGTGATGCATCGGGTTCGGTAAGCGCGCGATATAAATTCAAAACACTTTCTGACAATCCAGCTGACCCAATTGCTTTTATTTCAGGAGGAGACACACGTGACGGATTTAAGGCTTTGGGTATTTACATAGAAAATTGTCCAAGTGGAAATTGTTTGGAACAAAAAAGAAAAGGAAATCGCCTAGTAGCAAAATTACGTCCAGATTTCGTGGCATTCAATGGCGATTTTGTGATGAACCAAATTACTTCCAATACAACCAACGAATGGAATGAATGGCTTAACGATTGGCAATTGACCGTAGCACCTGACGGAAGAATGTTCCCAATGACATTTACGCAAGGAAATCATGAGGATAATCAAGATATCTACAACATTTTTGATGTCCCATTGGAAGAATATTACGCATTAAATATCAATAATGGTTTGTTGCGCTTATACATGTTGAATTCAGAAAAAAATCCGTGTACAGAAACAAATCAATTGAATTGGTTAACAAACGATTTACAAAACCACACCAACACTACAAACGCGCCATATTGGAAATTTATGCAGTATCACGTTTCCACTTTAGCAATGGGAAATGGATACGGCTTGGTTCCGAATCAGATGAATTGTTGGGTTCCATTATTCGAACAATACGGCGTAAAACTTTGTATGGAATCACATTCGCATGTAACAAAATGGACATTGCCGTGCAAACGAAATGCAAACGGTTCAGATTTTGTACCCGACCCAACGGGAATTGTTTATATCGGAGAAGGTAACTGGGGAGCGCCGCACAGAACTTTGGATTTTACTGGAAACAACAGAAAACCATACATTAAAGATCAAGAAGTTTTTGACAATTTCTTTTATATCAGAGTGAATACAGATCAAACTTTCATTGAATGTGCGAGGTTTGAGAATGTGGAAAATGTGGTGGCTCACACAAGTGATGACTACGGAAAGACACTTCCTCAAGGAGTTTCTTTATGGAATCCTGCGAATGGGAATTTTATTGTCATCAACAATGAAACACAAAGTACAGGGAACAATTCAATGTCTTTTTCTAAAGTTTCGCCTAATCCAACCAAGGATCTAATAAAAATTGAATTTCCACAAAATATTGGTGGTACAGTTGAAGTGTATAATGCACTTGGGAAATTGCAAATGAAACAACCGTTTAACCCTTCAAAATCAGTTGATGTTTCTTTAAAAGATTTAGAAACTGGACTACTTTATGTTTACATCAAAACAAACGACGGAAAAATACAATCACACAGAGTAGTGAAAATTGAATAAAAAAAGAGGAGCCTTAAAGCTCCTCTCTTTGTAATAATAACCTCAATCAGTTTCGACTTCGCTCATTTTGACATCACTCTCCGCCGCGGCGGATCTTTTCACTCTTCTCTATTCACTCTTCTCTATTCACTCTTCTCTTTTCACTCTTCTCTTTCCACTCTTCTCTTTTCACTATTCACTATTCTCTTTTCACTCTTCTCCCAATGGTTATCGGGACTACACTCTCCACTAATATCTATAATGCTCTGCCTTAAACGGTCCTCCCACTTTCACACCAATGTAATCTGCTTGGTCTTGAGAAAGGGTTTCTAATTCAACACCAATTTTGGCAAGATGTAAACGAGCTACTTTTTCGTCTAAATGTTTTGGAAGCATGTAAACATCGTTTTCGTATTTATCTGAATTCAACCATAATTCAATTTGCGCTAAAGTTTGGTTTGTAAATGAATTCGACATTACAAACGACGGATGACCTGTTGCACAACCTAAATTTACAAGACGACCTTCAGCCAAAATGATAATCTCGTTTCCGTTCACGTTATAAATATCGACCTGAGGTTTAACCGTGTATTTTGTATCACCGAAGTTACTGTTCAACCAAGCCATATCGATTTCATTGTCGAAGTGTCCGATGTTACAAACGATTGCTTTGTCTTTCATTTTCTCGAAATGACGACCAACAACGATGTTTTTGTTTCCTGTTGTTGTAACGATGATATCACCAAGGTGAACTACACTATCCAAACGCTTAACTTCAAATCCATCCATTGCTGCTTGTAAAGCACAAATCGGGTCGATTTCCGTAACGATTACACGAGCACCCGCACCTCTTAAAGAAGCAGCAGAACCTTTTCCAACGTCACCGTAACCACAAACAACAGCTACTTTTCCAGCCATCATTACGTCTGTAGCGCGACGAATAGAATCAACCAAAGATTCTTTACAACCGTACTTGTTATCAAATTTTGATTTTGTAACTGAATCGTTTACGTTGATTGCAGGCATTACCAAAGTTCCGTTTTTCACTCTTTCGTACAAACGGTGAACACCAGTTGTTGTTTCTTCTGAAAGTCCTTTGATACCTTTAGTTAATTCAGGAAAACGGTCAAAAACCATATTTGTTAAATCACCTCCGTCATCCAAAATCATATTTAACGGTTGACCATCTTTGAATGCGAAAAGTGTTTGTTCGATACACCAATCAAATTCTTCTTCATTCATTCCTTTCCAAGCGAAAACTGGAATTCCTGCCGCTGCAATCGCCGCTGCTGCGTGGTCTTGTGTGGAGAAAATGTTACATGAGGACCAAGTAACCTCTGCACCAAGTTCAACTAAAGTTTCAATTAAAACCGCAGTTTGAATTGTCATGTGTAAACATCCAGCAATTCTTGCTCCTGCAAGTGGTTTGGTAGTACCATATTCTTCTCGAAGCGCCATTAGACCAGGCATTTCAGCCTCTGCCAATTTAATTTCTTTACGACCCCAATCAGCAAGACTAATATCTTTTACTTTGTAGGTTAGTTTTTCGGTTGTATTACTCATTTTTAAATTTTTCAAAATCAGGTGCAAAGTTAGGCACGAAAGTTAAATCAAACAAGTTTTTTATTTCCATTAATTGGAGCAAGCAAAAATTTTAATCTCGCGTTTTTAAATCGGGTTGTTGCTCTTTTAAATTTCTTAGATTTGAAACAAGAAGCCAACTTCAAACGTTCTTTCATCTTAAATTCGACCAACTTGAAAATATTATCATCGCTATTTTGGATTTTCATTCTTTCGATGATGTCATTCTATTTTCAAATTTCAGCTCAAATTGTAGTTCCTTTCGACATAAGGCATCAAGTTAATCAAAAAGGAGGAATTGTAATGCTTTCCAACGTAGCAATTACATGTAACTCAAACAATAACAACTGTGCCACTTACCAAAACCAACTTCCGCCAAATGGTAATCATAATCAAGACGGCAACATAAATCAGAATTACGTTGACATCGATAATGATCCTACAACTTTCATGTCGAGCAGTGATAGTTTGAATCTTCCAGTTTGCAGTGAAATTACGTGGGTAGGTCTTTATTGGAACGCGAGAATTGCCAACAATACAACCAATTATAACATTCGCGACAGAGTGAGATTGCGAATTAACAATGACAGTTATCAAACTTTAATTGCTGATGATTTTTACGATTTGACCACCATTCAGGGGAACCAAAATTTTCAAATGCCTGGCTATTTTTGTTTTAAAGATATTACTTCTCTTTTTAGTGGGTCAAACGGGCGAGCAAGAGTAACGGTAGCAAATGTTGTTTCACAAACAGGAAACAACAATCTTTTTGGGGCATGGACAATTGTGGTTGTTTACAAAAACCAACTCCAGTCCATGAGAAATTTAACCGTTTTTGACGGTGTTTCCTACGTTTCAAGTGTTAATAATTTGGATATTCCAATTTCTGGATTTCTTACACCACAGTCCGGCCCAGTAACCTTCGAACTCGGTGTAATGGCCAATGAAGGTGACAGAAATATTCCAGGCGATAGATTACAGTTCAACGGAAACGGAACTTTTTTAGACGTACCTGATGCATTAAGAACTCCAAATGATTTTTTCAACTCTTCGATAACTTACAACGGTGCACTTACGCCGTTCCGTCAACCAAATTACAATAACGCGCTAGGGTTTGATTGTGGGATTTTTTTTCCAAATAATACCACTCAAAGCTACATAGGAAATAGCGCAACATCAGCAACGGTTAGGGTTGCAACAAGTCAAGATGCCATTTTACCAAGAATAATTACTTCGGCGATTGATATCTATGAACCTGATTTACGTGCAACCGTTCGAATTAATGATTTGAATGGTCCACCTGCAATGCCAAATGACATTCTTGAATATACAATTACCGCAAAAAATATTGGCTCTGACGTTTCGATTCAAACGGTTTTGAGAGATACCTTGGATATACGTACCGATTATGTTCCCAATTCTATTGTTTATCTCAACGGTCCTTTTGCTGGTCCAAAAACAGACAATCTTTTCGACGATCAAGCAGAATACATTGCTTCAAGTAGAGTTATTCGGGCGAGAGTCGGAACAGGTGCATCCGCAACAGTTGGTGGTACAATGGTTAATTCTCCTAATGGAGCAGATAGCACCACCATTCGCTTTCGTGTAAAAGTGGTGGATGATTGCATTATTTTGAAATGTGACAGTACATTAGAAAACAAAGCTTATGTAACAGGTAGAGGGCAAATTTCAAATAATCTATTCAATAATAATGGGCAGAGTGACTTATACAATAGTTTCGGCTGTCCGACTTCTGCAAGTAATGTTATTTCAGTCGTTGCTCCTGGATGCGCAGCTCTTGTCGCGACTGCAAATTCACCGCTTTGCGTAGGTCAAACTTTACAATTAGGAATTAACAACTCCATTTATGCTACCTACCTCTGGACAGGTCCGAATGGGTTCACTTCAACTTTAGCAAATCCCACAATAAATAATGTTACGGAAGCAAATTCAGGTACATACACGGTCAAAGTGACTTTAATAGACGGTTCTTGTGCCTACCAAAATATTTCCGTTAATGTGGTTGTAAATCCCCGCCCTTCTTTAACTCTTATTGGAACAACCAATGTTTCTTGCTTCGGTGGAAATACAGGTTCACTCACTGTAAGTTCAACTGGTGGAAATTTACCCCACACTTACCTTTGGTCGAATGGTGCGCAGGTGAGCAACCCACAAAATTTGGCGGCAGGAAGTTATACCGTCACTGTAACCAATGCTCAGGGTTGCACTAATTCAGGAAGTTACACCATAACCCAACCGACAGCTGCCCTTGCTGGAACTATTTCCATTACCTCTAATTACAACGGTCGTCACATAAGTTGTAATAGTGCATCTGACGGTTCGGTTCAAGTTACTCCTTCTGGCGGAACAGCACCCTACAGTTATCAGTGGTCGAATGGTACAACAACTGCATCCAATTCGGGGCTAGCTGCGGGAAGTCAATCTGTTGTAATAACCGATTCCAAAGGTTGTACTCGTTCACTTTCAATAACGCTAACTCAACCCACCGTAATTTCTCTTTCAAATACCCGAATAAATATTTCTTGTAACGGTGGTTCGGACGGAAGTATTAACCTAACTGCAACAGGAGGAACTCCAGCTTATACATACCTGTGGTCGAATGGTGCAACGACTGAAGATTTGAGTGGGCGAACCGCAGGGACTTATTCCGTAGTTGTTACCGATTTGAATGGTTGTACAAGAAGCACAAGCATAACGCTCACCCAACCTTTATTTCCTTTACAATTCTCAGTCAATCAAACAGATGTAAATTGTTTTGGTGCTTCCACGGGTGCGTTAGATTTATTAATAACTGGTGGAACACCAAACTACACATATTCTTGGTCGAACGGTGCTACCACCCAAGATTTGAATAATGTACCTGCGGGGAATTATACCGTTAACGTGTTGGACTCAAAGAATTGTCCTTTACAAGCTAACTTTACTATTTTACAACCCAATCAACCACTTGGAATACAGCTAAATGTAACAAACGTGAGTTGCTTTGGTGGTAACAATGGTCAAATTCAAAGTACGGTAACTGGAGGAACTTCACCTTACTCCTATTTGTGGACAAATTCATCGACATCAAATTCTATCTCCAATTTATTTCCGGGAAGCTACGGGTTACAAGTAACGGATTTTAAAGGATGCACAATCAATCAAAGCACAACAGTTTCACAACCAAGTACGCCTCTTTCGGGTTCAATTACAGGTATTGACCCAACTTGTTTTGCTTACACGAATGGGAGTTTAAATGTTTCGGTTCAAGGTGGAACAGCACCTTATTCCTACAGTTGGAATAATGGAACAAATACTCCAAATAATTTGAATGTTGGTGCTGGAGTTTATTCTGTTCTTGTCCGCGATGCACAGCTTTGCGAACTTGTTTTAATTGATACCTTAAATCAACCAGCGCCAATGCTTATCCAAGGTTTGATTGATCCAGTCAAATGCTTTGGAGAAAGTACGGGTTCAATTTCTGTGAGTGTAAGCGGAGGTACCTTACCACATTCATTCAATTGGTCAAACGGTGAGAATACCGCTTTGATTCAACAATTGGTTTCTGGAAATTACACGGTTTTTGTTACAGACGGTTTGAACTGCCAGCAAAGTCAGTTGTTTCAGGTTTCTCAGCCTGCAACGCCACTGTCCGTTTCTGAAAATCATACCGATGCGCTCTGTCAAAACGGACAAGAAGGAGCAATTCAGCTAAGCGTAAATGGAGGTACAGCGCCCTACACTTACCTTTGGAACAACAACCAAACTACGTCAAACATTTCGCAACTTGCAGCGGGAACTTATACTGCAACAGTTCGGGATTTCAATTTGTGTTCCGAAGTTATTTCAGTTCTAATTGACGACCCAAATAACACCATGCAACTCTCTGTTTCAGGTGAAAATATCAATTGTTTTGGTGAGTCAACAGGACAAGCAACAGTTCAGGTTTCAGGTGGAACTGCACCCTATTCTTATTTATGGAATAATAATGCAACTACTCAGGTTAACAACGGTTTAGTTGCTGGAAATTACTTTGTGAATGTGACCGATTTTAATAATTGTCCTTCCTTTATTTCAATTCTTTTGTCGCAACCTTTAGCACCGCTTCAACATCTTGACAACAATAACAATGTATTGTGTAACGGAGGTTCAACTGGAAATATTTCCATCCAAATATCGGGTGGAAGTTCTCCATACACTTACCTGTGGAACAACGGACAAACAACCGCCAACCTTCAACATATTCCAGCAGGAAATTATGATTTATTGGTGACCGATAGTTTGGGTTGCAACTATAATTATTCTACCTCTATTTCTGAGCCGACAAAACTTGAACTTTCTGCTTTAGTTGATTCTGTGATTTGTCGTGGTCAGCAAAACGGAACGATTGACTTAACGGCGATAGGTGGAGTTCAACCGTATCAATTTTTGTGGAGCAACGGAGCAACAACCGAGGATATTTCGAATCTTTCAGCGAACCTTTACACCATTCGTTTAATTGATTTTAACACTTGTCAGGACTCGTTGGAGGTACAAGTTTTCGAGCCGGATTCCATTGTTTCCATTGTTGCATCGCAAGTGAATGTTTCTTGTTTTGGCGGAAATGATGGATTTATTTCAACACAAGCTGTTGGTGGAAATGGCTTTTTCTTGTATTCATGGAGCAACTCTGAAAGCACTACTAACATTTCAAATCTCGCACTTGGAACTTA
>Ga0169931_10009543_pt1 | contig 13973 bp, 12 predicted proteins | sample Kivu_15m_20L_FD_129675 | JGI IMG/M metagenome (GOLD analysis project Ga0169931, IMG submission 129675) | Freshwater microbial communities from Lake Kivu, Western Province, Rwanda to study Microbial Dark Matter (Phase II) - Kivu_15m_20L... | ecosystem: Environmental > Aquatic > Freshwater > Lake...
AGAACCAAGGAGATCGGCTTCGCGGCAAAAAGATCCTCGTTGTCCTCCCTGACAGTGGCAATCGGTACATGTCCAAAGTTTACGACGATGATTGGATGAGAGAAGCAGGCTTCCTGGAAGCACCTTCTTTGGGTTCAATTGCTGACCTCCTCTCATCAGTCCGTCCAAACGGATCCGAAGTCATCACCGTGAAGAAGACAGATAAGATCTCGAGCGTCATTGATCTGATGCACCAAAAAGGAATCAGCCAAGTCCCAGTTCAGGACGCCCAGGGCTGGATTCAAGGGATCGTGACCGAAGGAAGCCTTCTGAGTGCATTGTATGATCAACGTGCAGTCGCTAGCGATGCAGTAGAAAAGCTGGTTGCAGGGACTGTCGAGTTTGTCCTGTCCTCAGACCCAATCGAAAAAGTCTCAAAACTGCTGACGGACGGAAAAACTCCGTTGGTCGTTGAATCTCACGAATCAGGAAAACTACGGGCGATCCTCACCAAGATTGATCTGCTCACATTCTTGAACCACCGCAACTAGGACGGATCGCCCCACCCGGCATCCGCCCAAAAGGAAAACGTCGAAATGAGTAAAGCATCTGATTCACACCCTTCTTGGGACCACACTGGCTTTGGAACGAGAGCGATTCATGCAGGTCAAGCACCCGACCCAACCACGGGCGCGGTGATGGTCCCCATCTATCAGACCAGCACGTACGTTCAGGTGTCTCCTGGCGTCCATAAAGGATACGAGTACTCTCGAACCGACAACCCCACGCGTACCGCTTACCAACAGTGCATCGCTGCATTAGAGGGCGGAAAGCATGCGCTCGCATTTGCGTCTGGACTTGCAGCTATTGATGCCATCGTCCACTCGTTCATCAAATCAGGCGATCATGTCCTCTGTTGTGATGACGTATATGGTGGAACTTTCCGAATTTTTGACAAAGTCTTCAAACGTCTCGGAATCGAGTTCACCTTTGTCGACTTGTCTAACCTCGAGGCCACTCGCAAAGCCTGGAAACCCAACACCAAAATGGTTTGGATTGAAACCCCAACGAACCCGATGCTGAAAGTCATCGATATTGAGGCGGTGACAAAAATCGCCCACGAAAAAGGCGCCCTCAGTGTCGTTGATAATACCTTCATGAGCCCTTACTTTCAAAATCCGCTCAAACTGGGCGCGGACCTCGTCATGCATTCCGTCACCAAGTACCTCAATGGACACTCGGATGTTGTCGGAGGAGTCGTCATCACCAATCGTGATGAACTCAAGCAGGAGCTCAAGTTTATTCAAAATGCGGTAGGTGGCGTGCCAGCACCCATGGACTGCTTTTTGGTGATGCGCGGACTCAAGACCCTCCACGTGAGAATGGAGCGCCACGCCCAGAATGCGATGGCGGTTGCTCGCTTTTTGGAAGCACACCCTCAAGTGAGCAAGGTGATCTATCCAGGACTCGAGAGCCACCCCCAACATGCCCTAGCAAAAAAACAGATGACGGGGTTTGGCGGCATGATCAGCTTTGAGATTAAAGGTGAACTCGGGGATGCTCGTCGTTTTCTCGAAAAAGTGAAAGTCTTTGCACTCGCTGAGAGTTTAGGGGGAGTCGAGTCCCTCATTGAACACCCTGCGATCATGACTCACGCAAGCATCCCTGTGGAGACTCGCCGTGAGCTTGGAATCAGTGACACGCTGATTCGCATCAGCGTAGGCATCGAAGACCAAGCGGACCTGATTGCAGATCTGAAGCAAGCTCTCGAATCCTAAAGATCTACTGACGTGGGGCTTCGCAAAGTCGATTCCATAGGGACGCGAAGCCCTGCAGACTCTCTTGCGGGATTGACTTCTCACTTGCTTTATTCAACCTTAGAGAACGTGCTGAGTTAGAAGCTCCACTCTTTCAAACTCAACCTCTTAAGAATCAGCTCAGGCATCATTCTGATGATTGTGTTGGGTCTTTTTTGACTCCACACAGCGTCGCCGCTACGACAGCACACATCCCCACTGTTTGTCAGCCTCATCTCGCCCCTGGCTGTTCGACGAAAAACCTACTTCTACCTTCTGGCTTCTCTCGCCCCACTGTTTAACCTCATGTTGACACTACAAGGTGGGGTGAATCCTGATCCGGTTCATCTAAGCCACTTTTTTGTGCTCGCGTTCGATCGCTATTCGTACCTGTTTCTTCTGATCGTCAATGTGAGCTGGTTACTCACATTGATTTACTCATCCGCTTATTTGCGATCCCAGTTCCAAGAAAAGTCAGATGGATTCCATCTCTATCTCGCTTCTACCCTATCCGTGGTGATGGGGGCTGGACTATCTTATAACTTCTTTACTCTAATCTTCTTCTACGCTGCTTCCATTCCTCTCATTGATCCACTCATCACAATCGGAGGAGACGATCGGAGCAAAAAGGCAGGACGGTACTACCTTTGGTCAAATATGATCCCGATGACCGTACTGATCATTCCGACGATTTGGAGCTTCTTCCCTCTATTTGCGCCGTTTTCAGAAATTTCCATCGATAAACTCGGCTACTCGCATGAAAAAGCGGGTTGGATCCTGGCTCTGCTGGTACTGGGTTTCGCAAAAAATTGCGTGGCCCCCTTCCATCTTTGGCTACCAAGAAGTTCTGTGGCCCCAGCTCCGGTTACCGCTTTGATCCACTCTGTGGCTGCCGTCCAAACTGCAATTCTTGCTCTTCTCAAAATAGGTTCCACCGTCTAGGGGACCGCGATCCTGTATGAGATGAACAATCATTTTTTTCAAACCGGATGGTTGACCTATCTTTGTGGCGGAACAGCTCTCTATACCGCGTATCGGGCATGGAAAACTCCCGATCTCAAACAGCGCTTCTCGTTCTCAACTGTGGGACAGCTGTCCTACATCATCACGGCGTTTTTAGTAGGTACGGACAAAACCTTGATGGGCGCACTTTTGCATATGGTGTCCCACTCCTTTGCAAAACTGAACCTTTTCTTCTGCGCAGGGATTTTCCTCACTTCGTTTGGAAGTGTGGATGGCCCGACAGTTGCCAGATTTGCCCCGGGAAGACGTTGGATTGCATGGATCGCCGCCATCTCAGGCCTCTCGATTACCGGGTTCCCGCTTCTTGCTGGGTTCTACAGCAAGGACATGATGTTGATCGAGGAGTTCAAACACCATCACTATGCAGCCGCATTTTTTCTATTGCTCGGAAGCATGATCAATCTCGTCTACATTCTCCCGATTATTCGGGCTGGCTTTGCAAAACGAACAGAAACCACACCTCAATCGAGCCCAATCCCATGGCAGATGGCGCTTTCCGTACTGATCTGTACCGTACTGATCTTGGGATTTTCCAAGTACCTCTATTTGATCATGAGTGTTTTTGGCGTGAGCCCAGAATAATCCGATCATACTAGCGGAATCAGAAGCACAAGAACAAGGAGAGGCCGACAAAAGATCCGGTCTCTCCTTCGACCAAACCGATCTCTTCAAAGCTCTGAACCCCCGCTCGAATCGAGTACCCTAGGCCAGTCTTAGGTCTGTACTCAAACCCCAAAGAAAGGGCTCGGTAGTTCTGCTCTCCCGTAAACGTATAGAGCTGATAGTAGCTCGAATAACTTGAAAGGTATTGGCCCGAATTAAGGGTCAGCTCCCAATCCAACGATCCCCATTCGGGCATGATGAACAAATGAGACTCATCTTTGATTCCCGAAATATTGAAATAAAATGGAATCCCCAACGAATACCCGGAGCCAGTGAAAGCTCCTCCTTCGTCATAATAGAAATCTGAAACCTCATACCCGTTGGCAACATTGTGGACTCCGGCTCGAAGCCCCAACCAACGGAGCGGCCGAAACTCAAAGTACAACGAGACCATGACCGGAGAATCGACTCCCACCAGCTCCACAGGTAAGGGTAATCCCCCAGCTTCAAGTCCGAGGTTGAAGAACTGCTCGTGAGGAGCCAAGGGTTCTTTTTGAGTGGTCACGGCATCTGGCTCATCGCGATTCATGGCTGAGATCTGCCGATCAAGCTCCTTGAGCTTTTGTCTTTTTTCAAACGCGTTTCGAGCAACCTCTAACTCCTGCTCTCGAAGTTTGATGCGCTCATTTAAAAAAGCGATTTCATAGTCAGGATTGGCCCCACCCCCTGTTCCCGACTTGGCGATCTCAAATGTAATGCCTCGGTAGCAACGGACTTGCTCTTCACCTTGAGTTTCGCAGGTGTTTCTTCCAGGAATGAGGACAACTTCACGACCGCGACAGTCCGAGGACATCGAACAGATCCTCTCAAACTCGGCCTTGGCATAATCGAGAGCCTTTAATCGTGCTTCTGGCTCTGATGCCCCAATCCCGATTCCACAGGCCAGAATCGAATCGCCTTTTCGAAGGGTGGCTACCCCCTCTGTGCAAAGCCAACTCTCCGAACTCTGCGCCCAAGCTCCCTGAACGAGAACCCCCAGCACGGCAAACCACCCGATTCCTGTTCGAAGAATTTGTGCCCGTTCCATATGCACCCGCCTCCCGACTCTTCCTTTTCGGCACCCCAAAGGAAACCTTGACTTTGTAGAGCAACACCGATAACGCATCGCATACACACTATGAAAAAACTGAAGGCCCTCATTAAAAAACTTCTGGGAAGCACCGGTAAGCTCGCTCTTGCCTAAACGCCCCCCGATTCCCTCAAGCCTCACGCCAAGCGAAGCATCTTTGCATCCAACGTGAGGATGAGAATGGAGCAATCTTCGACCGGTAAATCATCCGGTGTTGCAAGATTTCCCTTCACTGTCCTTTCGAGCTCGTCAATCCAGCCGTCTTCAATGCGATTTCTTTCATCGATCCCGTCGTCTTCCGAAGCACTCGCACCTCGGAAAGGGATGGGGCGGGACTCTAAGAACCTTTGTACCGACTCGCCCCCCCCTGCTGCTCGAACAAAACCATCACTGAGCATAACCACCCGCTCTCCCGGTGAGAGCTGCACTCGTTTTTCGACCCACTCGGGATTCCAACCCTGGGTTGCAGTGAGGTGCCCCGTATGGCCAGGAATCTCCTCCACACGACCATCTAGGGTCATCCGATAGGCAGCCACTTCTCCAAAGCTCAAATAGCGGAGCACCAAATCCTTCCTCGAGAGTACCCCCCAAAAGCCCCCGAGAGTCCCTTTTCTCGCTAACTGAGGCCCGAGCTTGAGGCAAAAAGACTTCACCCAAGCCAACCCCGGGATAGATTGATGCGCTACAATCTCTGCACCCATCGCGCTCAGCGTAGAAACCACTGCACTGGAGAGTCCGTAACTGGAAGTGTCCGTCATCCAGAGTAACCAGCTTTGAGAATCACTCGACTCCAAGAGATCAAAATAATCTCCACCTGCTTTCACTCCCGCAAAGTAGCGCGAAGAAACACGGATACCTTTCGCATCGGGAATTCGCTTGGGACGATGTTGATCTTTAAGTACCGCTGCGAACTCAAGATCCTCGTTTAATCGCTTCACCAACTTTTCAAGGTCAGACCCCATCTTTCTCAAGCGATACTGTTCACGCATCCAAAACCGGACACGAATCTTCTGCGCTATCTCAGAAGTCCTGACCGGAAAAACCCAGAGGTCCTCCACCCTCCCATTTACCCACAGCTCAGGCACTGGATCGCGTTCGTCAACAGCCAGTGCCACGTAAGTATTCTCTCGTGGAAGCCTGGGAACCCAAGAATGAACACCCTCCCAATCCGCTCGTGTGAGTAACAAATCACCGGGATCCTCAAGTGCTTCCTCGGGCGAAACACATCGCAATCGAACCTCTGGAAAACCCGTGGCCAGCTGTGCGTTTAACTGCCGATAAAACGAGTCAGCCAACATCTCCTCGGGCGCTGCCGACACGTAGTGAATTCGAAAAGTAGCCTGTTCGGTCGGAGGTTTTGCCTGAGTCATTTTGATTAATACCCCGCAAATCGGAATCGAATTTGAGACATGTACTGCTGATCACGAGAACTTCGAAACCCCGTGCCTCGCTCATTGCTAAACCAAGCGAGTGAAAACTCTGATCTCTGTGAGCGAAGACCAATCCCTGCGGTGGGATAGCCACCACCAAAACCTGCCCTCAAAAAGAGCGCGCCTCCGATTCCAACCTCCAGGCCAGTTCGAAGCTTTCCAAGAATTGGGTCATTCGTTGAACCCAAAACATCGCGGTACTCGAACAGGTACTTCATCGTTTGAGCTCCACCGATCTTGGGTTCGAACGCCAAAGCGATATCATAGGTCATCGGAAGGCTCGCCAACTGTCCTGACGGGTTCGAGACCAACATGTCCAAGCCCACTGCATCCACTAGGGGAGTTCCTAGGAAGTTTCGGGTGACGATACTGACTGTTGGCGTGTAGTTAGAGGGTAAGGAGATCGTAATCCCCAAATTATGAGAAAACCCGCTGCCCGACGCTAGACCACTCGAATAAGAACTCGCCGAAGCAACATCGGTGGTCACGGTGCCTTCAGCACGATTGATCCACTGAAAAACATAGCCCACTTTCACCACGCCACTGGCCAGTCGAAAGCCCATCCCGATTGCTGGAATGAAGTCATTCGTAGTTCGATACTCCAGTGCACTGCCGTCAGACGAAACCGCATAAACATGCCGCTGATAGAGGGCTCCCACTGCCAATCCACGAAACCCAAAGCAAGGAAGAACCGCAAACCCACCTCCTTTACCAACACCCGGATCCGCCGCAATAGTGGAGCCAAACTCACCTAAAGACGGTAGCTTGACGAGATCTGCGCTCGGTGGGTAAACGACTGCACTATTGACCGCTCCACTCAGATTCAAAGGTTCAAGCTCAACTCCTTTGATACGAGCGACCGATGCAGGGTTATAAAAAAGAGCAGATGCAACGTCATCGGCAAGTGGAAGATAGGCCCCTCCCATCGCAGCTGCTCGAGCAGCCAAATAATCAGAGCCTGAATATAAGTCTCCGCGTGCGGCCCAAGCAACCGGCGCGAATCCTTCCTCAATCAACGCGACGCCGAAGTACATTACGAGGTGCAACCACGATCTCCAGTTCGTGAGGTCCAATAGCCACTCTCCTTCCTCAAACGTATCGGAGTGAAGGGGCAAAAATCGAGAGCGGCAATTTCTGCCTCGAACCGAAGGATCATCCCTTCGAGGGTTTAAAGCGTTGGGTTGCTTTGATGATCGACGCTGGGTCGATTTTAAAGTCCTTGAGAATGGAACCTTTCCACTGTGCAATTCTTGGATCATCGGGTTTTTCGATGCAGGCCGGTTCGGCCTGAATCGCATAAGCCAACCGGACCACGGCAGCCAAGGAATAGGCGGCTTTTGGGTCACTTTTCTGGGCTACCCAGGGCGATGAATAGAGGGCAAGAGCAGAAACCAATGGACGGAACCAGGGATAATTCTCACAAACTGCAGCACTCAACCAGGATGAGTCTAAGCCAAACTTCTGTCGCTCAAGGTTCTCCCGCAACAAAGGAGACATGGTTTTCTTTGCAAACAAGTCCATCAAAGGAAAAAAGCCCGCATCCAGGTGAGCAAGAATCACTCGCCCAACCGGAACAAGCAAAGCTGTCGAGAAGGCATATTTTCCAAGTGCGAAATCACTTACGCCTCTCCCCAAAGCTTGAGCGATCAGTCCCGCTTGAATAGCTGCATCCACCAGAGAGTCCGCATAAGGCTGGGCTTTTTTCTTTTGGTCCCCCGGAAAGCCCTGTGCAGCAAAGGCAACGGTATCCCAGACTAAGCCAGCTGCAAAACCGAGATCTGAATACGGATCTTTGATCTCAGTGAGTGCCTCTTCTACTTTTAAGCAGGCGCGCAAAATCTCTGAGGGTTGAACCTTTAGCTTTCCCTCTTTTGTCCATTCCGCATGCTGATTTTTTACGGATCGATGCAAAAGGAGCGAAAGAACAAAGTTTCTCGAATTGGCCATGCCAACCAGGACAACTGATGCCTCAACACTTGGAGTAATCTCTCGCTTGGCCATGGAGTCCACGAGTCGAATGAACTGCGCACCATAGTAAGGATTCGTTTTCAAAATCCCACCTAGCTTATCCGCAGTCATATCAATATTTACAAAGCCCTGGAGGATTTCTTCGCAAGTGGGGGTGTACGGAAGCAGCGGAGCCAATCGACTCATGTACTCGCCCCAAACTCGAGGAGTCGCGACCCCCTCGGTACGCACATGAGTTCGAAACCATTCGATCAGCGCTTCTTCACGGTCAGATGTGGAGGATTTTTCGCCTTCCGGTCCCACCATACCCTTTCCATTCTAAACCTCTCCGAACACTGGAAGGAAAAAATTTCTTTGTAAAATTTAATTAAGAATTTTTTTTGGACCCTCCGAAAGGACCTTTGGAGAAGAAAACTTGAAATTAGAGCTTAGCACGAAAGAGGAAATCCAAATTCTGGAAGTGAGCGAAAAAGTCACTGCTCACGAATGCGCTGTATTGCGAGCTGGCCTCAACAAGCTTTTCGCAGATGCTCCGGCCAATGGAAAAAAATGGTTCATCCTCGATCTCACGCGGGCAACTTTTGAAGCCTCAGAAACTCAGTCAGACGTCAAAAAGCTGCCAGCAATCGCAAAAAGTTATGGCGCCATGATTTGGATCGCATCTCCAGTTGAAGGATTAGGCGATGCTCCCTCTCTCAGAGAGGCATTAGATCTAGCATCCTCCAATGACGAGCGGAGCCGCATTGAAGAGAATCTCCTCACGTCTCAGCTCGAGCGTCTATCGCAGGAAAAAAAGACTCTCGAGCTTCAGCTCTCGCAATCCGGAAAAATTGAGGCCGAGCTCAGACAGATTCTCGGAAACGTCTCTCGACTCAAAAAGGGGTCAGATCAACTCTTGATACGACTCGAAATCGCTACCAAATCCCATCCTAAGACCCGAGGCGGCGACCTCTCCTCAGGGTCAAACAATCAGATGCGAACTCAACTTCTCTCCATCATCACTCCTCTCTTGCAGCAACAGGGGATTACCCTGCAGCCCCCCACCTTCGACACCACGGAGATTAAGGGATGAGCGAGGAACAAAAAAACCCAAGCTCACCTGTACCTGAAACCAGTGAGCAAAAACTTACTCGACTCAAGACAGAGCTCAATCTGCTTACACAAGAGGTGAGCTCACTCAAAAAAAGAGTGGCTCAAAGCTCTCCTGCAGAGCTTGAAACTGCAAAGCAAAGCTTGAGCTCGGAGAAATCACGACACGAAAAACTTCTGAATCTTCTCAGTCTTCTTTGGCTTGATCTTCTCGATCCATCCTCAGGACAATCTGAGTTTGATCGCAAATCGGCCGAAACTTTTCGTGATGCAGTCACCACCTATTTCACTCAGATCAAATTGGACCCCGCACAATGGAAAAACCTCGAATCCTTCTGATCGAAGACAATGCAGATACTCGAAAATTAATCGAGACCACTCTCGCTAAAGACTTTGAAGTCTTTAGTGCAGAAAATGGTGTCTTGGGAATCGACTTTGCCCGTAACCGAAACCCTGATTTGATTCTCCTCGATATCATCTTACCCGTCCTCAACGGAATAGATGCTTGCTCTCTTTTGAAGAAGGATGAAAGGACCAAGCGGGTTCCCATCATCTTCTTGAGTGCCAAAAACACACCAGATGATCTCGCGATCGGGCTCGCCATGGGAGCAGACGATTATGTCGGTAAACCTTTCGACTTCAAGGAACTCATTGCTCGCATCAAAGCTCGACTAAGAAGAGAACAACCCCAAATCCTGACTCCCATCCAGATTGGAGATCTGAAAATTGACCCCTCGACTCGAGAAGTCACTTTCAATGGTAAAAGGACACACCTCACCCTGACCGAGTTTGACCTCCTCCGATTCATCGCTGCAAAAGCCGGTTCGGTGGTCTCTCGTGATGAGATCATCCATGAGGTCTGGCGAGATACACCGGAAGCCACCAACGACCGAACCATTGATGTCCATGTTCGGGCACTCAGGCGGAAGATTCCGGCCCTCACAAAACATATCATCTCGGTCTATGGCGTGGGATATAAGTACGAAAAGTGAGGTCGCAAACACTCCCTTGAATTCCCCTCAAGCAGGAGATCTTTTTTTCCGATCCGCCTCTAGGGACTATGGCGGAAATTCTACGTAAGTTCGGAAAATACTTCCTTCTCGATCATATCGCTCAGGGCGGCATGGCAGAGATCTATCGCGCCAGGCTTGCCACCCCAGGAGAGGCAGGCCGACTTCTCGCCATCAAGAAAGTTCTAGCAGGGTTTGGCTCAAACTCCGAATTTGCCCAAATGTTCCAATCGGAAATCAAAGTCACTCTCGCTTTCAACCACCCGAACATCGTCCAAGTATACGAGTGTGGTGAGGAAGAAAAACAACCTTACATTGCGATGGAGCTCATTGACGGAAGAAATCTCCGCCAATTCATCACTCGATTTTCGGAACTCCGCCAAACCATTCAACCCGATATGGCTGCATACATCATCGAACAAGCAGCCAGTGCTCTCCACTATGCTCACAGTTTTCGAGACAAAATCTCTGGTGAGCCATTGAATGTGGTTCATCGAGATATCAAACCTCAGAACATTCTCATCTCTTACGATGGGACTGTAAAAGTCATCGACTTTGGAATTGCAAAGGCTGCAACCAATGATGAGAGCACTCGTGCGGGAGTCATTAAAGGGACAATCAATTACCTCTCGCCCGAACAACTGTCCGGTGATCCATTAGATGGTAGGTCCGATATTTTTGCACTTGGAATAGTCCTTTGGGAGCTTCTCACCGGAGAAAAACTATTCAAAGGTGATAATGATTTGGCTATTCTCAAGCAAATTGAGTCCTCCAACTTGGTCAAAACCCCCTCGACAATTAACCCGGCAGTGCCGAAAGAGTTGGATTATATTGTCATCCGAGCACTTGCCAAGCAGCGCGAAAAGCGCTTTCAAAACGCGGGAGAACTCCAGCGAAAACTTCACAAGTTTCTGTATGAGTACAACCCAGATTTCAATCCGGCAGATCTCAGTTATCTTGCAAAAGATCTGTTTCAAAACGTCATTGTCGAGGATCGAAAAAAAATCCAACGCCTCAACGACAAAGCTGAGCAACTCCTCAAAAGCATTAGCGCACCTCTGACGACATCCACAATCGAACTCGAAATAGATCCAACCATCACCCTCAAAGATCGACAGACTCCCGCTGTGAGCTCTCCTCCTCCCCCTCGGGAAGAAGCCACTGCGAGAGTAGAGACTGCCGCAAAAGGGGGTGCTACCGTTGTTCGTGCCACGCGCGACATTAGGACCATTGCGACAAGTCCGCCCTCAAGCACTGTGGCACGACTTGAAACTGAAATACCTCCGCCTCATGTTCCCACTCAAAAGCCTCAGATTGTCCGAGGAAGCGCGGTTGTGAACGCAACGACCCGCTCCACTCGTGCACAGGCCTCTCGTGGCACCCAGACAATTCGGTCAACTCATCAAAAAGCTCGAGAGCCCTCCGAGTCTGGAAAAATGATCCGCCGCTTAGGCGTGATTGCAGCAGCGGTACTTGCGATTGCATTCGCTGGTCCGAGCTTTGGATTGAGAGTACCAATTGTATCTGATGCTCTTTTTGCACTCATTAGTCAGCCTCAGGCCGAACTCATGATCGATGGTAATGACCCAGAGGCGGTCATCTCCATCGACGGAAAGATCATGGCACAGGGAGTTCCAAACACTCTACGTAAGCTCCCCACCGGCAAACCGCTCAACTTATCGATCACGAGTTCGAATGATCAGAAACACACGCAGACATTCACGCTTTTGGACGGCAAAAAGACACGAATGAATCTTCCTTGGGGTATGCCCGAGAATCGTATTCCAGCTCAAACGTCTGACACTACGACCGCAATTACTCAGTTAGCAAGCGGAAGCTTGGTCGATGGAACTACGCCGTCAATTGAACTCCAACTAGAAGTCCATCCATCGGGGGCCGGTAATCAAATCCTCATCAGTACTGATCATCGAACGATTCAAGTAGATCCTTCTCCAGGGCGAGGAAGGGTACGCGTACCACTCGATGCACCTCTTAACGTCAAAGTTGAACGACCGGGATTTAGACCCCATCAAGAGGACTTCCACTACAATGCTGCCCAGTACCAGAGCCTCAAAGAAACGCTGAAAAGCATCTCTTTAGAGCCGACCCAGTACGGAATTCTCACACTGAGAGTGAATGCCGCCAACAGTACCACGGCTCGAATTCAGGTCACACGTGATAACTACCAAGACCGCTGGGAACGAACGTTGGCAAAGCCGATTGACTCTGAGCGATTCCCAGCCGGAAAGTACGTGGTCATCTTAGAAAATGAACTCCTGGGCTGGAGTAAAACTCTTCAATTCGAACTGATCGAAGGCCGAAGGCTCGAGCTCGATGCAGAACTCAATGAAAAGACGGGGCTATCTCCCTGAGCTTTTCCCTAAGGATTGCCTCATCCGCCTTGGATCTCGTGATTTAACGCCTCTAGCAGTTTGGGGATGAATCCGCCAAAACCTCCATTGGAAAGAACCGCTATAACGTCTCCCGCACGGGCAGCACGAGAGAGATCACGGACCCCCTCCTCGACCGTCCAAATCAACTGAGCATCCTTGGCCTGAGCCACCAAATCGGCAACCAACTGTCCCGAAGAAAACTGCTGCTCAACCGGAATCTTACTTTGATCAAAAGCCTGAGCGATCCAAATTTGATCTGCCCCTCGAACGAAAGCATCGACGTAAGCCTCTTGAAACACTCGACGTCGTGAGGTCGCACTCCGAGGCTCAAAGACTGCAATCAGTCTCCTCCCCGGATAACGACTTCGAAGAGCTCCTAGAGTTTCGCGCACAGCGGTGGGATGATGAGCAAAATCATCAATCACAGTGACGCCACGTTTTTCTCCGCGAACTTCTTGCCGACGTTTCACCCCTTCAAATCCCATCAGGCCGTCGGAAACTTCCTGATCTGTCAGCCCCAAGCGTTGGGTTTCGATCCATACTGACAACGCGTTAAGAGCATTGTGCTCCCCTGGTAATCGCAGAGATAGCTCACGACTGTGATCAGAAGCGGTCTCTACAAATCGAAATGTCATCATTCCGTGAGCAGGATCTTCCTGGCACTCCTGAATTTCAAAATCGGCTGTTACACCCTCAGCGCGAAGGAGGCGAGCTCGACCATAAGTGACGACTGGAACTTGAGCCCTGGCCAGCAAACGCCTAACGGGTGCAGTCTCCACACACGCAATCAGATGTCCTCCGGGGCGAATTCGAGACACTAGCCCCTCAAATGCCTGCTCGACTGCAGCAAGATCCGCATAGATGTCTGCATGATCAAACTCAACGGAAGTCAAAATCACATGATCAGGAAGGTAGTGGAAAAACTTCGGTACCTTATCCCAGAAAGCAGTATCGTACTCATCCCCTTCCAGAACAAAGGGACGCTTCTGCTCCAGCGATGAAACTTGAAAACTATGAGGTAGTGCGGGCGACACTCCCCCAATGAAGTAATTGGGGTCTCTTCCCGAAGCCTTAAGAACATACGCAAGAATACTCGAAGTCGTCGTCTTGCCGTGTGTACCTGCAACTACCAAATTCGTCGTCTCTTTGAGCAGTAGCTTTTCCATCGCCTCCGGCAGCGAGCCGTAAGGAATTCCTGAGTCCGCGACCGCTTTCATCTCAGGGTTCGTGGATGAGATCACATTTCCTACCACTATCAAATCCGGACGTCCTGGAATCTTCTTCAAATTCTCTGAATCGTAGGGCGTGAAGACCGGGATCTTTGCCTGCGCCAAAACATCACTCATCGGGGGGTAAACATTCTGATCACTCCCTGTGACTTGGATTCCCTTTCGTTTGAGAAATGAAGCGAAGGCCCCCATCAGGGTGCCAGCGATACCGAGGATATGAACACTGTGAAGATCTTCAAAGCGAACAGGCTGAGGGTTTTGGGAATGGTTTTCCATCCTCCTCAGGATAGTCCGAGAATTTCATGCTTGGCGAGCCATACTTCA
>Ga0169931_10009544_pt1 | contig 13970 bp, 16 predicted proteins | sample Kivu_15m_20L_FD_129675 | JGI IMG/M metagenome (GOLD analysis project Ga0169931, IMG submission 129675) | Freshwater microbial communities from Lake Kivu, Western Province, Rwanda to study Microbial Dark Matter (Phase II) - Kivu_15m_20L... | ecosystem: Environmental > Aquatic > Freshwater > Lake...
CATTCCTAGATATTTAGACAATGAACCCTTTTTCAGATTATAAGGTGGATTGATAGCTATTACTTCTGGTATTTTTTTAATCTTCCATCCCTTCGGTATCTGCCCTAATTCAGAATCAACAAACTCTGTCTGTCCATCAAAATCGATAAACCATGATTTGAAGATTGCTTGGATGATTTTTTCTAATAATCTGTTAAGAGATTCTAGTTTTACAATTTCATCATCTATTATTCCGAGATTTTGTGCTATTTTTAGTTGAGACACATACGGAGGAACTAAAACTTCAAGATCATGCAGTTCATTCCTATTAAGACCAGGAACGCTTGTTTTGTTATTATAATTAATCAAATTAAGCGATTTTAATAAATACGCAATAAATCTTGGATGATTGCCTTTGAAATTTTTTACATAAAGTGTTGTATTTAATGGCCAATAATCTTCCTCCACATAAACAATTTTCCCCAACGTTCCATATCTTCCAGTAATTACTCCAGGGCCCTGTGCTTTCATTTCATTATTAAAACCAGTAATTCCTGATGAAGATATTATTGGAATGTTACCTTTTTCTCGCTTAGCTTGAGGAAGATCATGTCCTCTCTGTAGAGTAATTACGTCACCCAGATGGACTTTCTTCCATTTAACAATTAATTTTTGATTTTTATCAAATTTCAAATCCTAACTCTTTCAAATTTTTCCTAATTTCTTTATCGAGTGTTTTAGATTCTTCTGATAGTTTTGCATACTCAGAAGTTAGTCGTTTCATCTTGTCTTCAAACGGCTCATCATCATCTTCAATATCTTCAGCACCAACATATCTTCCAGGAGTTAAAACAAAATTATTCTTTTGAATTTCTTTAATTGTGGCAATTTTACAATATCCTGGAATATCTTTGTATTTTGGATAACCTTTTTCTCCGATATATGACCTATAAGTTCCTGCGATCTTTTCTATCTGCTCGTCAGAAAATTCGTTTAAAACCCTGTCTATTTTGGTAAAGATCTTTCTTGCATCAATAAATAGCGTTTCACCATTTCTCTTTCGCGTTTTTCCATCGTTTTTGTTCTTTGTTAAAAACCATAAACATGCAGGAATTGTTACAGTAAAGAAAAGATTTGTTGGAAGCGCGATCATGCAATCAACCCTGTCAGCTCTGATAATTTCTTCACGAATTTTTCCCTCAGTACCTCCAGCAGACATTGAACCGTTTGCAAGTACAATGCCCATTCTACCTTCTTTGTCGTCCAAATGATACAACATGTGTTCCATGAACGCATAGTTTCCTCCAGGTTTGCTGGGGCTAGGAAGTCCATATTCTCTAAATCGTGCATCATTTACTAGTTGATCATGGCCCCATTCTCTTAGATTGAATGGTGGATTTGCCATGACTCGATTTGCTTTCAGTTTTGGAAATGGATGCTCTAAAAGGCAGTCTGCACGTACAATGTTTTTACTTTCAATTCCGCGTAATGCAAGATTCATTTTACAAATGCGCCAAATCCCTGTCTGTTTTTCTATACCATAAACTGACAAGGCCTTTTTTCCATTTCCATTCCTATGCGCCTCCAAAAATTTTTGACTTTGCACAAACATTCCACCTGATCCACAGGTAGGATCATAAATTATTCCCTCGTACGGTTCTAAAATTTCAACAAGTAACCTGACAATTGATTCTGGAGTAAAGAATTCGCCTCCTTTTTGACCCTCTTTTTTAGAAAACTTTTTCATAAAAAATTCATAAACTCGTCCAAAGGTATCTTTGGAAATTTCTGATTTTATTCCAGGAGTTATACTATCAAATAATTCAATTAATTGTTGTAAGTTCTGATTTGGAATAGTAGATCCTGCAAAAATTTTTGGCAAAACATTTTCTAGAGATTCATTATCTTTTTCAATTTGAACAAGCATTTGATCAATTTTGATTCCTAGATTCTTTTCAGTTGCTACAATCTTTGTTAAATCTGACCATCTATCGCCTTCTTTTAAGTAGAATATTCCTTTTGATGTGTACTGATCCTTTTGGTTTAGTATGTATTTTCTGTCTTTTTCATTTTCACAGTAATTTTCAGATTTAGGGTCTTGGGTTTCTTCAAGCAGTTCCTTTCTTCTTTCTTCATATCTATCTGAAATGAACTTTAAAAACATCAGGCCTAACGCAATATACTTGTACTCGGAAACTTCAACTGAACTTCGAAGTTGTTCTGCAGTTTCCCAAAGCTTATCCTCCAAGGAAAGTTCTTTTTGCATCTTTGATTTGGTGGATTTTACCATGTAATCATTTTCATCTCTTCGGCACTGGTATTTTACATCTTCTTGAAATCAAGTCCAAGTTTTAAGGTATTTTTTAAGCAAATCAAAAAATTATCGCCAATGGCCCATTGTAATCCTATTTTTGGTGATTTTAAAGAATGAAGATTCGATGTGGAAGAGAATAAAAAATTTAGTAGTCAAGAATTCTAGACGAGATTTTTATATACTAACAAATAAGCGGATCAAATGAATTGGCTATCGTGTTACCCAAATTCATAGAACATGAAGGTATTGATGATAAGGACGATTGGACAGATCTTGTCTTACCGTTAGGGATCAAAGAGCATCTAAATAATCGAATAATTTCTGCATATAAACAGACTGGAAAGCCTAAAGATTGTGGGATAATACTTTTTGGTCCTCCAGGAACAGGAAAAACAACAATTCCTCGTTCAATTGCAAAAGAGCTTAAATGGAAATTATATGACATAAATCCAAAAATCTTTGTTGCAGAGAAGGACTTCAGTACAGAAGCAAAAATCAGACAATGCTTTGAAGATATAAAAGTCCTATATGAAAAAAATGGAAGGGCTACCTCCAAAAAACTAAAATCAGTTTTCATGTTCGATGAGATTGATGAACTAGTTGTTAGCAGAGATGGTGGAGCCGATAAACAAAGCCGACTCTTGACCACAATGATGTTGCCACTATTTAATGATCTTCGAAAAGCTGCAGCAAAACACGACTTTGTCTTCTTTGTAATGACAAATCATATAGAACGTTTTGATCCTGCAATTAAAAGAACGGGTAGATTTGATTCTATTATCCCGCTTGGTCCTCCAGAAAGACCAGCCAGATATGTTCATTTTGAGAAGGTTCTTCATGAAATGATTACTAAACATGCAATAAATGATAATTTGCAAATTCAGTATTTTATTACAGATAAACAACACAAAGTAACAGAATATCTAGTTGACTTAGATATTATCAGCAGAGCAGCAGAACGTCTGGGATTTGGAGATATCAATGGTATTTGTGAGAAAGTAATTGAGCAAGCAATTTTGAGCTTACCGCATTCATTAGAAACTATCAGAAATTATAGAGAGAAATATCCTATTAATATCTACACCTCTCAATTCATTGAATGGATAAATAAATATCGAAATTCTAATACCGACATACAAAAAGAGATTGATAGATATTATCAAGAATACGCAATCTATTCTAGAGGTTCATCACCATATGTTGAACTAAATAATATTCAAGAAAAAGCTCATCACGAATTGAGTTCATTACTATTGAGATATAATCGCAATGATCTGATTAATCGTAGTCAATCCAACCCAATCCCTGTAGAAATTTATCTACTAAATCTAACTGATATGAATACATTTTACATTGAAAACTATACAATTCAATCAAGTGGAGCTGGTACTAAGAAACAAAAATTCTTTTTCAACTGTACTCAAAACAATCTAATATTTCCTGTTCAACCCGGTCGTCCATCAGAGCCACTAGCCAATATTATTCCAACAAAAACAGGTACATTGCATGTGGAGATCTCAATATCTGGATATTTTGATATAACCGGAATAGACCTACCACATCTTGAAGGACATAATTCGTCATTAAAAGCCACAATAAATCAGATTTTGAATATAACTATAAAATAATTATTCGAACTTGAGTGATCTAACTCTTAACAGCGGAGTATGTCTAAAGTACTCATTTAATCTGAGCATGACATCCCGTTGAGTAATTGGTCTCCCATTAAATCCCACAACGATCTTAACTATTGGAGATCCTTTTGGAGACTTCAAATCTACATGCATATCTGGGAATAAGGATTCTAATCTTTGCTTCACCAGTGTATCCCAGTCGCACCCATCGTGGGTTTCAACTGTGCATACTTCTTGTTTATTGGCCTTCAAATGTTCACCAAACTCCAAGGTAACCGGAATGCCTTTCAGTGTTACTGACATGTTAGAGATTAGACCTCCTTGTTCCTAAAATAAGAGCGTTTTGTCTAAAGGGCGCCCAGAACACCATCAATGACTGGGATCCTATAGGGGAATAAAAGATTTCTTCTTGGTATAGGATGTTAGATTCGCTCATAGGCATATAATTACGCATTTCTTGCATTAGAGTTTTTCTAAAGATTTGTCCCATAGATTTTACCTCTAAACAGTATTTACATAAAATTGTATTAGGATCCGCCTGATCAAATAATACAAACAAAAATAGTCATTTTCCTAAATTTTAAGCGTGAAGTAATAAATGAATAAGCTGAACATCTGTAATTTTCATGGACTATATAAAACAGGCTGAAATCTGGCATACACGAGCACTATCAGAGAAAGACGAATTTATCAAATTTATCCTATTTTATGTTACATTAGAGGTAATTGTAAAATCGTATTTTCCTAATATTAGATCACTGAAACAAGAGGATTTAGTAAAACAAAAATTCTTTTTCAGTATTAACCCAAATTATATCAAGAAGTTGTTATGTGAATTAAAAAAAGAGCCGCATAAAAATATGGATCCCGATGGAGATTGCAGGTGGTCTGGTCAGTTAGCTTCTGAGACTGATTTTGGTGGTATTGTTGAATTTGTTATTAGGGCAAGAAATAATCTCTTTCATGGGGATAAAGGACTTAATGATAAAAGAGATTTGTTTATTGTAAGGTATGGAAATAAAATATTGCCGCCTCTTATCAATGCCATCATGTCATGGATTGATATACAGAAAACAAGTGGTTAAGTGGTCTAATCAGCTAATTGTATCTAGACCACTTGTACTACTTGGACCACCTATGAGGGGCGATTCTAACCCAATTGGAGTGTTGTATTTCTTTGCCAGTATTAATAGGGTATCTTTGTTAAAGACATAGTATGTTATTTTGCGGTATTTGTTGTCTTTTTCATATTTAATCTTCTTTTCAGCTTGGAATTTTTCCTCAAAGAGTTTTGCAAGAGAAGTCCTGGTTATTTTCTTGCCAGATTGATCTTCAATCAGAGTTTCTCTATCCAAGTGACCTGTCACCATAGTTTCTCTTGCAATAATCTTCTTCCAGAAATCTTCAAAGTACAACTCATAGTTAGAGTTAAGTTCTGAGTGTAGTACTTCGAATATTCTTGCTTCAAGACTTTCGTGGATTTTTCGTTGTCTTTGTGAGGTAAAATATTCTACGACTTTCTGTGCCTCTGATTCATATTTTGTACCTACAAAAACACGTACAAAATCCTCCCATAATTCCTGGTCGCGACGTTTCAGATTGGTTTGTATGGTGCTAAAGGTATCTTCGATGCTCTTAACCTTCCAGATTAGGAGTTTATTCCTAAGACCATGGAGGGCCTTTTGTTGCAAGTGGTCAAGTCGTTTGACATTTCCTTGTGTGGTGCCCTGAATCATATGTATCACGGCTAGCCTTTCCTGGAATGCCTTGTCTTCTGGAACTCTTTCTCCTGCAAACAGCTTGAAGCAGAAAGTATTGTAGAAGATCTGTTTTCTACCATTCTGAAGCAGTACCACTATTGGTTGTTTTGAGCCTCTTGTGTACGAGTTTTTGTAGAGTCGAATCTTCTCTCTATTTACTGCCATCTCTTGTGCTTCATCCTCTGCAATTATTCCCGTTGCCTCCTCATCTGTTCCTAAGAAACTGTAAACATCTGCTTTTGGGATATCCACTCCATACAGACATCTATATCCTAGGTATCGAAATAGATGTAAGGCCGAACTTTTCCCAGACTCTGTCTCGCCAACAAAGAATAGATAGTGCGTTGTTGAAACCCATTCCTGGCAATATGTAAAGAACAAATCACCAAGAATTAGGTTTTTGACAATATCAGTTGAGCTTATGTACTTGTCTACCTGTTCTTTTATCTCGTCTAAAAGCTGTTCTTTTGTTGCATTTTTAGCAGATAGAGTTTCAAATTCCAGCCTTGATAACGAATATGGAGTGTAACCGTATTCATCCATGTTTGGTGGTACGTATATCGTGGAATCATTCTCTACCTGTTCTTGTACTTTGATTGTCTTTGTTGTTCTGTTATAACACAGAAACGCTGGTTTGGAATCTAGAATTATGGATTCAACAAAGTTGTTGTCTATCCATCCCTTGACTTTGACCATTCTAGTCTTTTTAGGATTCGACGGTGTTGGCTTGTCTGAGCTTTCAGGAAAGGCGTCGATAGTGTGTCTTCGTTCCAAACACTCTTTATAATCACTATAGTTAGTGCTTTCTTTATCACATTCTGTGCACTGATATCTCATTGTTCTTGTTTCACCTCCCTTGCAACTATATGCAATCGCAAATCCTTGTCCACATAGACATCAAACTCTGGGTATCTGCCGTACAGAGAAAGCCAGTCCTTGGAAAGGGCCAAAATCAACGTATTTTCGTATAAATGAGGCACGACTTTGGCTATCTTTTTCATTGCCCTTCCTCCCAAAAACACTGACAATTTTCTGCATGTTTTGTTAGTTCTTCAACAACCGAGTCCCAACTCGAATAGATATTGCTGAATTGCACTAGCCTTACTTTGGTCTCTTTTCTGATTCTCAGTTTACAGAAATCAGATTTGCATTTTGTTTGCATATTATTATTAACGTGAAAATCGCATTTAGTAGTCCACTAAGAAAATGTTAACTATGCTAACATTTTCTTAAATTCATGCCTTACTTTCCATCAGTGACCGAAGTAAAAAATTTTCGAATAAAATTAGAAATAAAACAACATGAATTAGCAAAGAAAATTGGAGTTTCTACAAACATGATAACTCAAATAGAAACGGGGAGAGCTAAACCCAGTGCCGAAAACTACATCAAAATTTTTGAATATCTCTATGAAAAAAGTAGTGAAAAAGATAAGAAACTAGAAGAAATATGGACAACACCAATCATTTCCCTAAGGCCAACCCAGACAGCACACGACGCAAAAGAAATATTCGATAATTCAAAATTTGATATTGAACTTTTACCTGTATTAACAAAAGACAATCATCTTGTGGGGAAAATAACAAAACAAAACCTAGAATCTCATCTACAAAATAGCAATAGACCTGCTGACACAATTATAATTAATGATATTTTAGAAGAATCGCCGCCCACGGCTCCCTACTATACGCCTAAAACATGGATTAAGGAATTTATTCAAAGTCACAAAGATTGTGTACTAGTTACAAAACATGGTAAAATCATGGGTTTTGTAAATTATTGGGATTATCTATACAAATAATCTACTTTTTACGCGATTTCCTATATGCTGTAACCATGGCAGAAATGGTATCATCCATGCTGGTAAACTCGCCAGATTCTGCCTGAATTTCCCCCTGGATCTTCATTACTTCCTTGTGTACCTCATCTGAAATTCGTAAAGTTTTGACCATTACCTGCTACATCATATATGCAGTATATAACATTCTTGTCAGTCTCTCATCACAGAAATCTCTAGATCAAACCCCTCCTTCTTAGGTGGCTCGATAATCTCTTTTTCACAGCAAATTCCAAAGATATCCTTATCATCCTTTATCAGTCCAAGACCTTCAAATTCCTTATTCTTACTGTGCTGCGCTATAAACTCCGGCATGACATCAAATAGAAGTTTTATCAAATTATCCAAGTCTTTTTGAGAGGTACCAAGCTCGTTTGTCTTTTTTAGATAAAATTTAACATTAAGAAAAAGACGTTTTCCCTCACATTGTTTTCTTGCTCTATTTAGGCCCCGCTCTCCAAGCTCTTTTTTTATGGCATCTCGTAGTTTCTGTTTTCTTTCTAGTACACGTTTTCTTGCAGTAACAGGCAGCATTTCCCGGACCTCTATTCTACGGAACACAGGATCGCTCTTTTTCAATAGGTTGGATTGTTTAGCAGGAATTTAAGCAATCTTACCCACATCATAACAGGCCCCACAAACCCAGTATACATCGGACTTGGAACAATCATCTAATAGCTGGATGGTGCCATTATCAATTGATTTTAGTACCTTTGCAATTTTGTGAGTTTTGGTAAATACAATCTTGATTTGACTGGATTTACAGGTAATGCAGGCTATTTTCCCCTTGGGATAGCACACAATTTCGACTTTCATAAGTACCGAAATCGAGAGCCTTTCAAGTCGTTTCTAATGAGTAATTCTGTGTGGTCCCCAAAGTCCACTTTGACTAGAAAGTAACCAATTCTGGGCTCATTATTGTACCTGTATAGCGTCAAATCCTCAATCCAGACGCTGCCTAGAACAATCCCTTCTCTACTATCTGGCAAGGTCACTTTATCGCCTTCCTGGAAGGTGACTGGAAAACCCCTGATCGAAGGCAGGTTTTTCTCTGCTTTACCGCGTGGAATTCTATGCCTTTTAGACTCTTCAAGGCAGTCAAAACTAACATCACCGTTTGGGTCTATGCAGACTGCAGCCTCTTGATCATACTTTTTCAGCAATGCCCGTAACTCTTCCGGGGTTGAGCCATGAGTTATTGCATATTTTGATGGTTCTTGCATGGAATCATAATTATGATTTAGTAATACTTAGCTCTAACTGTTTTAAAATTCAGTAATGCTTAACTTCTGTTCATAGATTCTGGGCCGCCAAAAATATACCATTAAAACCCATTTAATTTGGGATGTTGTATTTAGCTTTTACGGTTTTTTAATTTGTAAATTAAAACTGTTGGAATTACAAAATATAGCCCAACATTCAGTAATATGATTCCTATACCATAGCCAAGCATATCCTGTTCAGAATCAATTCCAACATAGTTTAGAATCGATAGAGTGTAAAGCATCGGCGTGATGGCTATCTTTACTGCTTCCTTGAATATCGGATTCTGCCTCTCCAAGTCCGCTATCTCTGGACTGAATGAATAGTAGAACTGGTTAAATCCGCTCATAAACGCAGTGCCAGAACTGGTGCGAAATAGTGTATTGTCTCTAAATTCTCTTAAAAGTTGAACTTGGGGTGCCAGTTCAGTTCCATAGGCGGCGGTTGCAATTAGGCATCCCCCGTTAGCTGTCTTAGATTTTGTGAGCATCTGTAGCATTATTCGTTCAAACCTATCCTCATCAAAGTTTGCGAGGTCGTCTATGTGGTGTGCCCGTGGCTGTAAAAGAAATATTATGTTGTTTTTCTGACAGAGCAAGGTATAATCCGTTCTTTTACATTTCTCGTTTAGATGGTTGATCTCCCACCACTTTATTGAGTTTTTCCAGCCATCATATCCTATTTGATACGTCTTATTAGCTTCTCTTTCATTTTCAAATGCTCGAATATGTCCTGAAATATTCATTTTAGCATCGTTTCCAGAAAAGATTAGCAATTGGGGATGTGGGGTGTAGATTTCGAGATTGGCTATGTTGGGTACGTAGCGTTCAAGTTCGTGTTTGTTTTGTTTTTGGGCATGGCCTGATTTCACATATTGTGGATCGGGTATGCAAAATCCATCTCTTTCGATGGTTCCTAATCCACATATAAGATTTGATGATTCAGGTTTTGAAATCTGGAAAGCTTGTGCATCATCCAAAACACACATGCTGTTTTCAAGGCGGGTTCCGGGCCCACACTGCGGCGGTTCAGGTTCGGGGATCCGTAAGACTTGGTAGATGCTCTGGCCCGGGAAGTTTCTGTCGAACCATGCCTTGTATTCCGGTTCCTTATTGTATCGATCAACATAGTATTGTGGATCCTTGGTTGGGTCTGGGAATCCGGGTATGTGTGTGGTTATCCTCTGCTGTTTGAGGGTTTCCTCGAGTGTGAAAGCACCTGTTGCGCCAGTTTCTGGATCTACATTCCCCATATATTGAGCGAAAACATCTGAAAAATTATTAGGTGCAATAATTATACCAAAAATCATCAGTAGAAGAAAAATTGAAACGTGATGTGCCTTCACCCTCATGTTTATTCATCTCAGGCTAATAAATCAGTAAAATCACAATCGCTTTCTTATGTTCTTCTTAGTTTCAGAATTTTTAACAATCTTGTATGGAGCAACAGAGCTGGTAAGTGTAGCAATAGTTACCCACTGATTGTTGCCTGCATCCACTACGTTTACTTAGATTATACACGGATTTTGTGTTCATATAGTAAAAAATACTGCATAAACTGACTTGAATCTAGTCTCTTTACGGTCAAAACAACACATCTCTATGAGTTAGGCTAGCCTAATTTTTAGGCGGTGAGTTGAGGATGGGTTACTATCCCTTTCTGGTTCATCTCTTAACACAAAATCATTGATCGTTCATAGGAAATCATTATTCCTAAAATCTAATGGATTCAAGAACCGAAATCACTGCTTTGGCAATCACGATTATTGCTACAATGCCAAGTACGACAAATATTATGGTAATTGCTAAGTTTACCACAACCATAGCGAAAGTTGCATTTGTACATGATCTCGAATTAGGATCCTTGCAGCCTGATTCTAATGCTTCCTGATATACGGGGATTACAACTTGTTTTGTCGTTTCTTGTATGATTTCAACCTGCGTGTTTTCTACGTACTTTTTAGTAATGGTCTGTGGCGTATCTGACTTGTCAATCGGTTCACCTATGGTGAAAACCCCGATTACAACAAGAAGCAAACTTGCACCCATAATCAGTATTTTTTTCATTGGCGAACTAAGATGATTTTACTTATTTAAAATTAAATCACAGTTGATTCAATGTTTTCTGCTCTGGTGGCATTTCTTTGGCAGCTTCAGCAATACCGAGCATCATGTTTTTGAAGGTGTTCTTGATCTGTTCCGGTCCAGGATCATTTTCGTCTATGTAATCAAAAATAAAATCACGCATTGCTTGCTTGATTGCTTCTTGTCTTGAGAATCCCCATTTATCACAAATCTCATCAAATTGTTGTATCAGTTGATCTGGAATGTTAACAATCACCTTGGAGTACCGCATTTTTGGCTTTCTACCTGTTTTTCTGGTATCTGATTGCATTACTAGTATAGAGTATTATTTCGTAATAAATATTGTCATAAATGGCCTATTTTTGGTCTAAAAATAGCATAGTTAAAGGCTTATGTACGAGATTGTGTTATGGTTCTTATGAAATTACCATTTACTAGACAAAAAACTTGGAATCAAGTAATTTTCGATGTTCTTAGTCTCAATAAACACGAGGACCTGATGGTGTATTTTTCAGATGTTCAGGATTTACCTCCAGAATTTAGTCCTAGACTAGCAGATAATGATGGCCAAATTGCTGATTATGGACTTGCCTTATCCGATGGGCGAGGCATACACGTCAAGGTTTATGATGGATATTACAAAATCCATTGGGACAAAAAGGATCCCAGCATTGATCCAGTGGGCCATCTGATTTATGATTCTCCTAAATGGTTATTGTTGGGTGCTGTTGCGATCGATATTCTAGTCTTTAAAGGGAAGTATTCCAGAATGCTTTTTAATTTTTTCATTAAATAGAGATAACTGACACCACGTTTTCTAAGTAGATTCAGAATACCTGATGTCGACAAATACGGCAAAATGTCTATCAAAAGGTGCTAGAAAAGGCGAGCCATCTGATGATACGTTTAAGCCAAGCAAGGACGTGCCGATCTGCGGCCTCAAAGAGAAAGGCTTTCAGACAAATACCACGCATGCAATCTCCGTATATACAAACTAAATCGAAATTCGCAACGGATATCTTATCAGATAAATAATTAATGTTAATGAATAGAGCTAATACCCAGGAAATCACCGAATTCGTTCTTGCGTTCAGGAACCATTATTCCAAGAATTTCCGTAACGGTGTAAACATTGTTGAGCTAAAATCTGCAATCTTTGGCAGTCAGGGTTATATCCGATTATGCACTCTAGGGATCTGGTGTGATATCTACCAGAGGAGGAAAAATGGGTGATCACCATTGCGCCACACTACCGATGTGGCCGCTCACTCCTCTTCTTATTTCCATAACAAGAAACATGCTAATTAAAAGTTCTTTGAATCAAAGTTGATCTGACGCAACCTAAAAATTCACTTTTCGGGGCATATCTAAGATCTGTGTCTGATGTATAGCAAAATTTTGTAGGATTCTTGTGTTTATATAGCAAAAAAACACCGTAGAAACCTCAACTCTAATTTGAGCTCTTTTGTTTTTCCTGTTCTTTTAAAGTTCTTCCTTCGATTAAACTTAGACAGTTTCTCTTAAAACTGTCATCAAAAAATGATTCACAGATAGGGGTGTCTTTAGTTCTGGCAGCCACATTCATGTAACAAAACTCTTGCCCAGATTCTAGTCTATCACACGTTTTTAAAGTAACTGTGTTTTCGGTAGCGGCGATCATTCCATAGCATTCCGCCCTCGCATTTCCAGCACGATCACAAATGGAAAGATCTTTCGAGTATACTCCTATACCTGCAACACAATACTGTTTTTTCTGCTCCGGCTCCCAATGCGAGGGTATTCCAGGCGCATTCTTACAGATTAATAATTCACCATTTTGTTCCATACTCAATAGAATTCCAGTTGGTATTTCCTCTAATTGGCGGTCATTCAAAAAACAACTAGTCTGCCACACTCCAAAATTACTAAACCGTTGGCAATCATAAAAGGCTGTAGTCAGAGAGGGGTCTGATATCTTGTTAACTGTGTAAACCATTTGGCAAGATTCAACCAATTCTTTGTCTATTGTATTACAGACGGTGGGTCCAAAACCAGTAATTGCATTCTCTAGACAATATAGCGAATCCCTTGCTTTACTACAAAAACTAGGGTTTTGTAATGCTTTGACATAATTTGCAACACATAATGAATTGTCTTTTGTATTATCTAACAATTCACAATTGTTAACGTTTTTTGAAGTAATGGCAAAATCAGACACAGCCAAAGTTCTAGCCATATCTCCTTTTGTTCTATAATATGCCTCAGATCTTACTTTGTATTCCACGAACATTTCTTTACAATTATTTCTCTCAGCCAACACAAATTCATCACAAACAGTATGCCCAATATACGTAAACATAGCATCAAAACAATGACTTTGATTTGTAGCCTGTCTACATATAGCTGGATTATGATAAAATAGCTCAAATTGCGACAAGCACCCAGTGTTGTCTACAAGTGTAAAACATGCTTCTGGATCTCTTAGCTCCCTAGCATAACTTGATACACATAATTCTTTTTGCTGGATTGACTCACAAAAACTGATATCTTGTTTTTGAATTGCTTCTGTTATCACTCTTTTCGTATTCTGATCTTCTTTCCACGATTGGATGGTTTTTTCTATTGATCTCTTACATTCTTGTGCGTATAGTTTGGATGCTTCCTTACCAGCAAAAAATTCAACTTCTGCTGTTTTTTGCTCACATGTCTCTTCTAATATCCTCATCTTTGTTTTCTGCTCTTCTGTTAGTCCATCGTATCTTGATGAGGACATTTTATCATTTGAAAATATGAAACTAACAACTCCCAATCCAATAACTATCGAACAAATTATACCAATACTGATTTGGGTCCTTGCATTCATCCGACTAGAAGAATAGTCATTTCTATAATTAAATAATGCTGTATCGTACTGAGTTGTCCGCTACCTTGCCGGCACCCACTACGTTTACTTAGGTTGATACACGAATTTTTGTGTTTATATGGTAAAAAAATACCGTAGAAACCAACTTATCTTTGGGAAAACGGAACATAATCTGTGTCGTTTCGGGGCAAGGTAGTGGCAATAACAGGCGCGTCCAGCGGAATAGGCGCCGCATCGGCTGCCGCGTTTGCAAAAAA
>Ga0169931_10009545_pt1 | contig 13970 bp, 5 predicted proteins | sample Kivu_15m_20L_FD_129675 | JGI IMG/M metagenome (GOLD analysis project Ga0169931, IMG submission 129675) | Freshwater microbial communities from Lake Kivu, Western Province, Rwanda to study Microbial Dark Matter (Phase II) - Kivu_15m_20L... | ecosystem: Environmental > Aquatic > Freshwater > Lake ...
AATGCTTGCAGTAGCTTTTAGCTCTCAAATTTGTATATTTTGATACCTGTGGGCGTTAAAATATCCAGTTTTTATTAAATATCTTTAAATCTTTATTATTTATAAAATCAGATCAAATCAATTTTAATAAGAAAGGTAAGATTAAATAATTGTTTTATTATGATAGTAAAATTAAATAAATCTTTTAATATTTGAGTAAAATTAAATCAAATATAAATCATTACTTAAATTAGAAGGGTAAAATTAATCATTTTTTAGTAGTAAATAATCTAGTAATCAAGTCAAGCTCCTGCTTTTTGTTTAAGTTGTCATTCAAGGGCAAAGAAATAAAAGAAAAGGGATAAAGGTAATTGATACATTCTTACAGTGATAATGAGGGCACTCGACTATCGACTTTAACTGACCATACAAAGATTGGCATAATTAAATGCATATTTGAATAGAAAGGTCATTCAAAACTGCTTGCTTTACCTGACTTTGATTGTACAGATTAAATAAAAAAATCAAAGGTCTTTAGAATAAAAAACATATTTAAATAGACAGGTGATTCAGGATTAATTAATTTTCCGAAAAATCGTTGGTGGTGGTGGACGTCTTTTTTTAGGATAAAATATTATAGTAATGATATGATTCGAATAGCCATATGATATCTTTTAATTTAATAAGAAATTATATTTCATACGAAGGCCATCTTGCTCTGACCTTTATCTTCTTTATGCTGATAAATTTGAAAAAAAAATACAGCGATGATACTACTAATGCTTGTGGGTAGTAAAAAGTAAGTTGAAATCACATTTAGGGTTCACTCCATTATTAGCCTGCTCAGACTGTCCATGAAAGATTTAGAAGAAAGAATTTTTTACCCCATTTTCTGTAAGGTAGGTGTGGGTATTTCTTCCTAGATCATGTTTTCGGCAGATATCTCTGACATGGACTTTTCAACAGATCCCTCTTGATCGAGTTCTTCCTTGATGAGATCGATGTTGAGAAAATTCTAGCTCTCTAAAGTCGAAGAACTTCTGCCGACTGTGGCCTTTTTGGAGAATTCATTGACTAGTTTGTCTGTTTACTCATCTTCCATTGATGGAAGATGCGCTTCTTTGTTTTCGTTTATGGAGGTGTTGGAGCAGATCTGTTTAAGGTGCAGTGCAAAAATGGACCTGTGAGCAGGGGTGGGTTCGTAGATGTTCTAGCAGTTGCCCTGCTCGAGCTTATGCTTCCAGCCAAGTGAAGATCTTCTAAACATCGAAATTATATTCTTTCTATCAATCATTAAAAAGATTCACATAGCTAAAAGTTAAAAACAAAAGGAAAACTTTATATATCTTTCACAAGAAAACATCTCATTTTATAAACAAAAGCTATGTTTGTGAAGGCTAAGCTATTTTTGTTTGTTTTTCTATCATTTCTTGAAGGAATCTTCCTAAACGTTGTCCTGGTACTCGCTAGGAGGTTCAAGATGCCATACTGTGCTTTCTCTCGGGAATTCGGGGTAGTAAAGGAAGCCATAGCCTGGTTTGTGGTGGCCCATCATGCGTCCAGTGTAGTAACCGAAAGGATCAGCCTTCAGTTCCTGGTCGCTCCATACGTACTGTCGGCCATTCACTGCCGAATATTGCCTGGCGTCGTTGATGAGCATAGTCGGGTCAAGGTACTTGCGGCACCTTTCCTCGAAATACTCGAGAGTCTGTCCGAACTGTGCTGAGCTTTCAGGGACGTCATAAAGGGCCTAAAGTTTTTATCGAGCAATGGTGATGTTGCGATGGTAGTCCTGAGGGTCACCTCTGTTTTAGCCAAGGCTCCACTCCTTTTCTCGGCGGAGCATGCATCTAAATTTAGGCTGATGTACCGGTAGAGCCTTGTGATTTTTTGGGTGGAGGTGAGGGTGTGAGGGTAGTCGGTCATGTAGCAGAGCAGGTTGAGTACTTGTTTGATGTCGTAGTTGCGGAAGAAGTAGTGGGCAGATGACATCTGACTATCAATCAACTAATAAATTAAATAAATCAAGAACACTCATAAGAAAAAAAAAACATTCAGACGATTTAAAAAAAACATATATAGAAACAAAAGCAACTTTAGAAACCGACTAAAAAATATATAAAATTACAAAGAAAAACTTGTGTCTTGTTCTTCAATTTTTTAAGAAATTATTTCATGGAAAGCTTAGTAATTTATAATTAATTGTATGATATTATCGATAGAATTTTGATCAGACGTGCCCTGTTTTGGAAAAATCAGTATCCTACCTTTTGTTTTGGGGCTGTAGATTCAAGGAAAGACGGGACTTGGCACTACTTCTCATGAGTTTATTCTATAGCTTGGACTGCCTCCTGATTTGCCTTATCTAATCGTCGAGCGAGTCCACCTATGACCTGTTATCGTTGTATTTTTTGTTCAATTAGTTGAGCTGTTTCTCGAGAGTGGTAATCTTGTTCTGATCTTTAACCTAGTATGCCTTGAACTTGATTATGCTGGACTGATAGCTGTTTAGTGACTTGGTGCTTATGTCCTTATAGTGTTAGTTGCGTCTGGCCTATCCGCTTCTTCGTCCGTCCTGTATCTAGCTGACTCTGCTCTATTTTACTACTATCTTACCCTATTCATGTCCCACTCCTGGGCCTGCTTGATGGCTTTGATTTCCTTGATTCTACTTGCCTATTCTCGATTCATGTTGGCTATCCCCCTCTTAAAGGCTAGCATACTATCCCTCGCTTCGTCGACTTTAGCCATGGACTGGCTCTTACGATGCCCCACCTCAAGCTGTTTGTTTTTAATTTGTTGCTGCCTATGCTGCTAAAGCCACTCTTTCTACTTTACTATCCTACTACCTTTTTGTTATCGTTTCTGAGACGAGTGGTGACTTCTTTAGTGTACCTCAGTTATATCTTTTTTTTGAGTAAAAATTGTTACATTTTTTTTTCCATTCGTTCCATATAGGCGACTTCGTTGGATAGTTTGTTTTTGGCGTCATTGACTTTGCTGTGTTGTTTCTTTTCGTTGTAGTATTTCTTGGCGGCTCCCTTGAACTCAGGATTGATCAGACTAGCGTATGAGTTTTAGGCATATTGACTGAAAAAAGATCTGTTTCTGGAAAGACTCATTCAATAAAATTAACAATTAATATCTATTTAAACCTACAATTAACAGAGTTAATTAATCAAGTAGGGTCAAAATAATCGTAATTTATGTTTTATTTGTATGAAGCAAATCAATTTCTATCGATTTATTTGATTGTTTAATTTATTGTTGATGTAAAGCGCATGTTATCAGTTATATGGAGGCTTTGCCTGTTATTGATTTATAATACTTAAGACAACACAAGATGACCCAGCTAAGCTAAAGCATGCTTCAGTTTGTAGCCAGATTCCCACAGACCAAAGGACTAGGCGAGCCTTCACTAGAAATGTTGTCGGACGGAGTGGCCTTCGCACTCATGCTGACTGATGCCGATCCTTGTTTGGTGTCACTCGAGGACATCGAGCAGGGAAAGGTCAAATGGATAGGACGGGTGAGCAACCTTAAAAAAATACTACTCAAAATGCAGGACTATCTCGAAGAAAAAGGCGACAAGACCGACCACTTCAGAGATATAGATGTGGTATAGATTGCAAAGCACCACTCCTAGGAGCACATTCTAAAGCTATTCGCAGTAGTGGTTGGCATCCTGATGGTTTGCCCCCACAACCAACGCTACGTGTAGATGATTATGCAACTGCCCGAGGAGTCCCAGAACAGCTTCATGTAGATCATTCAGAAAACAAAACGCCACGAAAACACTCCAAGCACTATCCGCAACAGCTAGTCCTCTCATCTACAGATCGAATAGGACTTGAGGTAGGCCCGCTGCGAGAACCTGTAGCTTAGAGGAGAGGTAAACGAGTTGCTGAGGAAGAACAAAAGTTTGCAGCGGGAGGTAAAGGATCTGAAATAAAAACTATACATGTATTAAGAATAAATACAACACAAAGAAATCACAGACAACGTAGCTTCATCGGATACTCTCCAGTCCCAGGTCGATAAGCAAAGACTACTCATCGACAACCTTAAAATAAAGCTAATATCGACAGTACGGTAGAACTAAATTTAAATATCGGAACTCAGAGAATAGGTGGCCACTTTGAGAACCAAAACGAAGTCCCTTTAGGAGATAGAGACTAACCTCGAACAATACAAGGAGTTGTATCTCGTAGGCCAGAGGTAGCTGTAGCGAATGGCAGTGCTTGAAAGATAAAAGCGGAGACTTCAGCGACAACTGAGCGAGAAGTAGAGCATGATAAGACGCATGCAGGAACAAATATAGTCGAAAATAGAGTAAGTCAACGCAATAAGGGACAAATAAACAAAAGGTCAGCCCCCTCTAGACAAAAATATAAAAAGACTAAAGAGCTAGCCTAGCTAGTTCGTTATAAATCTTGACCAGTAAGACGGATAAATAGCCTACCTGCAGTAGTAAGTAGTCAGGCTCAAGAACGCGCTCAAGTAGCAGTAAAAGTAGAACATAAAGTGCCGCAAAAGAATGGAGAAAATAGGTCTGCTCGAGGCAGATAAGAAAAAGCTGGAAAGAATGCTGTCGTAAGTGAATAGGACAAAGGATTCGTAGATCTAGATGCTGGTGATTTCGCTGTATGAGTTGCGAAGCTAAAACATACGCATTTTCCACATGCTCAAGGAAAGATAGGAGCACTGATTCAAACTCTTATTTATAAACACACATAATATCATCATTTATAAACACACATATACATTCTATTGATTATACAAACAATCATAAAGAAGGTCATTTTTACTGATTCAGTCATTCTGCTGTTGAAAAGGTATAATATAGTTATTCTTTACTAACCTCATTTTCTTCAGTATTTATATACACTTTATACCTTTACAGATATATAGTATGGGTACTTGCTTTTCAGGGTATGTAGGCGTCAACATAGCGACAAGACCACCAAAGGGTCACGCATCTAAAATAACAACTTTAGTGATATAGAACGTATCAGTCTCTAGGACCGTCCACCAAGGCACTCCATCAACATCAGAAACTCTAAAATACGAAAAGTAGGCCCAAGAGCCCTAGACGTCGTCATAGAGGATTCACCAGCCATCAGTTTGAGCTAGTAAAACAAGCAATAAAAGCTATAGGACTCGCACTACTTGCCTCAAGATATTATCAGCTTCATGGATACCAGTCAGAAGCGCCAGGAAGAAGTAGTATCTTGGATATTCAGCTCAAAAAGTCAGTAGCGATGGCAAAAGATAAGGACATGCAACACGTGGCTTCGTTTTTCGGGTGCAACGGTAGCAACATAACATCGAGCATACTTACTTCGCAGCAGTCATACCTCACCTAGATCTAAGTGAACTCAGCTATTGAGGTCATCACATCGTACGGCCACTAGATATACGAATCAAAGTACGAAAGATAGCTACTGACCACTAGCGAGTTCCAAAGAAGACTCTAGAGGGTGCATATCGTGGAAGAACAGCCGGGAATTTATTACTAGTTCCTCAACTAGCTGGGCAAAGGAAGCATGTGCAAGGTCTACAAGGCCACTGATAGACGCAAAGGAACCAGCTAGTTCGCAGTCAGAATCATCTCAGTCGAAAAATTACACTATCTTCCTAAAATAAAGGAAGAAATCGCAGTCATGAGTCTATGCCAGTCATGGAACATAGTCACCTACCATTTTTCCTACTACTATCAAGGCACCCTTTTCATGTTTATTTAATACATGGCCTACGGCTCACTTGCGAGATTCATAAGCAAAAATGCCAGAAAAATACCTTAGAATATTATAGCATATATAATCAAAGAAATACTCAAAGGACTTCAGGTGATTCATGCACGAAGACAGCTGCACAGAGACCTCAAGAGCGACAATATTCTTATCAACAAAAAAGGATAAGTGAAGATAGGAGACTTCGGGTATGCCCTTCAACTGACTAAGGAAAGGACAACTGCGTGTGATTTGGCAGGAACTCCGGCCTGGATGGCGCCTGAACTCATCAAGAGATAGTAGTACACTTAGGCTGTTGATATTTGGTCACTTGGCATCATCCTAGTGTAGCTTGTCGAAGGATAGCCCAAGTATTTGAAAATGCGGCCCATTTTAGCCATGATAATGATAGCTAGTAAGCCCCCTGAAACAGTCACAGGCAAATGTTCCTCATAACTCAAAACTTTCTTGAACAGATGCTTGAAAAAAGACCCAAATCATAGGGCCACAGCAAGGTAGCTTCTTTTAGATCCATTTATTACTCAGATAGGGTCGGGAAACAAAGAAAAATAGCATTTCGTGGGCATGCTGTAAGCTATGAAAGAGTTTTGATTGTTTTATTTTTAGTATCCAACATGCATCAAAAGATACAATTTTTACATGAAATTGAAGATAGATTGTGGCATATTTATAAATTATAAGCCTCGCTGATTATAATTGATACTATTATGGGCAACTCGCTCTGCGGAAATGATATTTACGAGTAAATAAAGAAAAAGCATGGCCCCTAGCTTGCCAAGTACGTCACTTTTTCTTAAATTAAAAAAGATATCTCCGAAAAGACTGCTTCCCTGCAAAGCAAAATCGACAAATAGAGCCAATAAATCAAAAAGGAACAGCTCAAACTCATCGATAATGCCTAGAAAGAAACCCTCAAGGACCTCGAAAACGCAAAGGTAGAAATCGACAGGAATAATTTGGGCGGAGTGAGGGCGCTCTAGCAGACTAAGAACAAAAAGATAGATGATATACTTGGAGCCGGGTAAATAAAAAAAGAGTACTAGGGCATCAGGAAGGATCTCGAGGCAAACTTCAGGAAAGAAGAAAGCAAGTGCACCAATAAATCGCCAAAATTAAGGATGGATAGCAGCAAAAAGCAGACCAGCAGATCCCTCAGATCCAGGAACTGTCGAGTTTGGGTGATAAAATCAAAGAAACTATTTTCCAGAAAGGGTCTACTGACTACAAAAAATAAATTTAGGAGAAAACTTCATAGTTCTTCAAATAGTTCGAAAAAAAGTTGCCGACTGCTTCGTTCATCAATCGCTTCAAAGGACTTGTGTCTCAGGAAAGTCTAGATGGCACTAAGGCTTAAAAAAAATAGGATATTCTTGGTAAATTGAAGAGTCTTATCGGACAAAACAGCAGCTAGGGCCATGCAGTTCTTTTCTGATCGCTGTTCTCAGTATTTTTTATCTATTAATAGATTGCTTACGCATATCTAACAGAATAGTTTTTAATTACTTTTTGGCCTTAGTTTTGTAATAGATTGCTTATTTATATCAAACAGAATAGCTTTTAATCACTTTTTGGCCTTATTTTTCTTTAGGGACTCAGTATCTCTCCATATTCTGCAAGTATTGTCCTTTGATCCAGTGATGATATTATCTCCCTAGTAGTTAAACTGACATGAAAATATCTAGTCATCGTGCCCTTCTAAAGTCTGCAACAAGGTGCCGCTCTAAGCATCCCAAAGTCTAGCAGTGTGGTCGAAACTTGCTGACAGGATTTTGGAGCCCTGAGGATTAAAGACTGCCTTGGAAATTTATCCTTAGTGCCCTTAGAGGACCGCAGTACATGTGAAAGTGTTGACGTTGTAGACCCTCATGGTCATATCGACCGAAGCAGTCACCAAACTAGTACCGATGGCGTTGAAATTGAAATCTAAGATCTCATCTGTATGGCCTTTAAGGACAGACATACACTTGCCTGTACCTACGTCCCATATTCTACAAGTTTTATCGATTGAGGCAGTTCCGCACATGTAGCCTCCGAACTAGAACTGAGCACTTGAGATCTACCCTGAGTGGCCCTGAAGAACATGAATAGGCTCGCCACTCTTCGTATCCCAAATCTTCGTTACAGTAAAAGTACTATAGCAGTTCCGTCGAATGAACCCGTCAGAACTTTGTCTCCGTCTGCGTTAAAATTCAAAGAAACTATTTAGCCTTAGTGACCTTTAAGGGAAGAATGCTACTTGCCTGTCTAAAGGTCCCACAGTTTGGCAGTTTGGTCCATAGAGCCTGTAGCGCAAAGACTTTTGTGCGGATCAAAGGCCACTGCGACAACCTCGTTCTGATGTCCAGCAAAAGTGTATACTAGCTTGCCTGATTAGGTATCCCAGAGCTTGGCAGTGGTATCGAAGCTTCCCGTAAGTATTTTATCTCTAATTGAGGAGAGTTGTACCCGTAGGGCACGTTGAATGCCATAGCATATACTGCATTTTTATGGCCTTATAGTTTATGAATGAGATTTCCTGTCTAGGTGTCCCACACTTGACAAGTCCTATCGTAGCTTCCCGTAATGAATCTACCTAGCAAATATGCTACTTATCTCCGTTTTTGTTGAAACAACAGTTGGTGAGGGGCAGCACGTGGGCCTTTAGTGTCTTGAATAAACCAAAATTTTGTTACTTTTTTTAGTCAAGCTTCATTATCAGCTCTATCTTACCACTCTCTTACTCTAGATAAGCGACTTTAGTTGTGGCTTTTTGCTTTGGGTGATGATGGGCTACTCGCTTGCAATTTATTCGACAAGCTCATCAACATCAGTGCTTGCTTAGAGGATGCGTACTCTGGAGAGAGGTTAAGCAGATCGATGGACTTGGTTTCAACTTCCCCACTGTTGCGGACATACTCGAGCAGAATCCCCGGAGGATAGTATCTCAGCAAGAATTTTTTAAGCTTCATATATCAATTTTAAATTACTTACACACATACACAGTATAACTCATTAAATTTTATAACAAAAAATCTTTTCGATATACTTACACACATACATAATATAGCTCATTAACTCCGATTACAAATATCTTTTGGATAAATAAATCATTTCTTCTTACGAACATTGTCAGGGGCCTACCTTATCATTTCTTTATAATTTATAGCAGGTCGAGGACGAGGCCTTTCAAAGACTATGGTCGAGTCAGGCTGAGTGTTTACAGCTGGCATCGTGTATCCGAAAAGGGTACTAACGATGCTGTATGGTCTTCTGAAATCAACTATTTTATGCAGAAAACGGGCCCTTTAGTGTTTTTGTTATAGTGACATATGATTGAGGTCTGCTCTACCTTAGCGATAGTCTGAGTACATTTTAATCTTTTATATAATTTATTGACTATCCAATACTGACAAAAATAAACAGAATAAAGACAAACATAACAAACAAATAACAATAGTTATAGATAAAGATAGTAAAAATAGTAAAAATAGTAAAATAGTAAAATAGTAAAGATAGTAAAGATAGTAGAAGTGTGCGGTGCATAGTATCAGAAGTGTTCGTCCCAGTTGGCTGCCAAATCCTTTCTTGGAGGACAACTCTTAGTGGGCACTTTCAAAATCTGCTTCAGAGGACGGCCTTTCGATTTAAGTTTCTACAAATCGAGGCATTTATCTTTGGGTATTTCAAAACAAGGCTTACATGTCTTATTGATCAGAGAATGCTGAATAAATGCATACGTACCCACTATATCTTTTCAAAGGCAGCGTGCTTCTTCAAGTTAGTGTAAGAACCTCCAAGACGCGACTCAGGATTTTTGTTCAACAAAAGAGAAATCAAAGCATTAACATTGGAGTTCTTCATATGTTTGGGGAATTTTAAAGGGTTCTTTATTATCTACTGGTATATTTGAAGAGGGTCTTCGGCGTCCTACCCGAAAGGTACGAACCCTGCCATGAATTCGTACAAGACGATGCCCAAAGACCAAAGATCAACAGGGAAGCTATATCCCTTACCGGCTAAGGTTTCAGGTGCCATGTAGTTAGGAGTTCCAATCATAGTGAAAGTCTTTTCAGTTCCGTTAAGTTTTTTGCAAGTGCCCATGTCTATGAGCTTGAGAAATCCATCTGAGGATACCATAACGTTTTAGGGTTTTAAGTCCCTGTATATAAACGATTTCTCATGGAGAGTCTGCATCATGTGTAGCAGCTGTGCCCCATAAAACATTGTCTGTTCGTCCGAAAGAAGCCCAATCACTCTGATTGTATCGAAAAGTTCCATCCCGTTGATGAACTAGGTGAGGAAGTAGACGTAGTGCTCGTCCTTGTAGGATCTGACGAACTACATAATGAAAGGAGACTGGATAACACTTAAGGCTTCTTTTTCGTTTCTTAAATGGTTCTCCAGTCTAGTTTTAATAGTCTAGTATTTGGAAATACATTTCAATGCATAAAAACTACTATATTTAGAGTCACCCACCAAAAATACGTTGCCGAACTGCCCCTAGCCCAGTTTCTTTATCACCTGGAAGTCGTCCAGCATCAGAGCTTTGCTCTTTTCGTTCATGTTCTACCGCTTGTGTTTTTGCGTCTAAATTGCCTTACTCATCGAAATACTGTTATTGATTGCCTCAGGAAGGGAACACTGAAGCGCTTTTATTATCTACTCAAATGTAGTAAGCGCGATTTTACCAGGTTATTTCATTCTGAGCTCAAAACTGAAGCGCTAGTTAGGGTCATTGAGGGAACTCTGGCCGTAAAGTTGAGCTTTTTTTGAAGAATCTGACAAACTGTACTGACCCTAAGCAACGAAAAATATAGATTTACTGCACAAATCGCCTTTTTTGATAACTGGCTAGCCCTAACTCACCTTCTGGAGCTTAAAACAGTCAATCACTCTTTACAGATACTCTTCAGACAGTTTTTCGAAGAACTTTGAGCCTTTGAGAACGTTTCTGGCTTAGTTTCTTATGATGATCAAAGGAAGACTAAGGCCAAGCGCGTTTTAAATATCCTATATGCCTAGAGCCATAAGCTATGCGTCTTATACGACTGTGGCTGTCTATCTTCTGATGCACCCTTTAGTGAAACTAGCATACTACTCAAAAGACTATCCTTTGCTTATATGTCCGATCATCTCTTTGCCTTTGTACCTTGCCAGCTTCCCCGATTTGAGGATATACATTGAACTTGCTAAGTCTCCTTCCTTGAAAATCACGCTATTTTTGTCAAATCTTTGATTCAAAGCTATCGAAGCCAGTTTTTCCTTATGCTCGACTGTCAAGTATTCTAAGTATGACACAGCAATTACGGAAAAATGAATTTTTTTGGATGAATGATTGGTTTTCTTGGTAATTTTTGGTGATCATTGAGGCAACTGCGTTTCTGAAGGTTTCTCTATCGATGTACCATAGGAAAGATGATTTGATTGCTTTGATTGAGGCAGACCTGGGTGCTGAATAAAGCAGAGCGAGCTATCCGAATCCTTCTCCGGGTTCGATGTATCTTTTGGTGACTCCATCAATCTCCACTGCTAGTTTTCCCTAGTGTAGTATGAAGAAAGAGCTGGCCATGCTGTTCTGCTTCATCAGGTACTGCGACTCAGCTACCTTGCAAAGCTTGAATTTCTCCAAAAGTAGTTCTTTGATTTCCTTGTCCTCGATCAGCGAAGAAAAGGTGAAGTGGTGCTTGAGACTGCGCAGGATCACTGCTTTGTCGTGGAAAGTTTTTTTTTGGACGACCTAAGTAAAATTCTAATAAATTTCGTTATCGCAGATGGCTCTGAGCACTCCGATTTTCCTGGTTTTTCGTTTGCCTTCCTCGTGATGGGGCTAGGCCTGCATATTTTCGAGTTTGAGGTCGGTGAGGGAGCTGAGGAGCCGAATATCTTTCTTCCTTGGGACGAGTTCCATATAAATTATAGAAGACGAATTAATTTCGATTCTAATGCCCTAAAAAGCTTAGCAAAGTTACCGTTATTTTAAATAATCGTCGCTTAAATCTATATTTATACTATTTTGCTCACTTATCTTTATCTTTTGCATAAGATTCTATGTTTGTGGGGGTAAAATAATACTTTTGACTGTATTTATAGTAAAACTGTAAATTGATTAATAGTATTTATAGTAAAACTTCTTTAAATTGCTTAATAATAATAAACTGCATAGCAAACAGGTATAGGATAACAATAGATTGAAAGGGTAGACTCAATATCATTGCGAAGTCTTGTGGGCCTTGGACTACTTGTCTGACTTCTTGGTGTCTTTCTTTTAAATGTTCTCGATAAAATCGTCTATGAGTGTTTTTCGTGCCTGCATGGTCACTAGAGCGTTGAAGTTGCCTCCCTAGTACTCTCCTCTAGAGTTGAATTTCATTAGATTCTTGTAAAGATGTATTTACTATCGTCTTTACACGTACTTGTGAATCAGGAAAGGCCTCCAGTAGTTTTCGTCTGAATATTTAAAAAAACCTGCCTTTTTTACTGATTTTTACTAAATTAAAGACAGATTTTCTTTATCTGAGGCTTATTAATCTTAAAAGCTTAAGGCAGGCGAGTTGTTTCCTAATAAGAAGTGTATGACTTTGGGCATGACAGCCCCGAAAATGATGGTCGTAAAGCAAACCATGATAAGAGTAGTGCTTTTGATAACTGAAACCTGATCTGCATTCTTTTCGTTGGATTCGATTGTCAAGATCAACGCGAAGGCTACTGAACCCCGGATAGAGCCTGCGAAAGATATCACTGATAGCTAGCGGGCAGTTAAAGCCCATTTTCGTTTGTAGATTAGGCTGAACAAGAAAGAAAGCAAGAAAACAGTTAGGAAGCGTGAGAATACGCAGATGAATAGTTGTAGTCCCAGAAAACTCAAAGAGAGCACCTAGGTTGTTAGGTAAGATATGGTGGATAGGCCAAGATAGACAAAAACGATGGCTTAAGCTATGAAAGATACAGACTGAAACGTAATACTTTGTTAGGATAATGGTACGCTGTGGCGTGCATGCCTCCAACTGTCAGGTTGTAAAAGTTGTAGTGAGCTAGCACTATTCCGCTTATCAGCACAGTAATCACTCCACTCAGGTCGAAATACTATGCTATGACGTAGCTCCAAATGCCAAACAAATAGCTTAGCACCACCTGGGTCACCTAGCTCTAGGTCAGATAATGGCACACTTTGAACAAATAAGAACATAGTATGGCTTAGTTTGTGTTTTAATACCCGAAAGTGCTCCGATCATGATGGAGAAAAAGACAGTAGAGGTGAAGCTTCCAACGATTTTGCCGATCATGCCAGTGACTGACTATCCTTTCTAGTGGTCAAAGTCGTCCATGATTCCTCCTTGACTAGCATGTATGTACCTACTACTTTGTAGAGGATGATGGCTACTGCGTCGTTGACCATGCCTTCTCCAAAAATAATGGAAAACAGTTTAGGGTACTCAGTTGCCTTGATGAGGGTAAGGGCAGCTACGGAATCAGTTGCTGATATGGTGGCACTGTACTTGACGATGAGAGTGGCGTCCAGATGCTATATATTGCTTTATGATCGTTCGGGGATGATCCAGTGCATCTAGTTGATGAAGAAAGTGAGTCCGCAGATGAGCCCAAATGTAGTTATGGTGCCCACTAGTCCAAATATCAAAATGTACTTGAAGTTTTTGCCAAAATCTTTCTTTTTGAGGTTGTATCCACCTGCGAAGATCATGGGAGGGAGCAGTCCGTAAAAGAACACTTATTCGTCGAAGTTTATTTTGGTGATGTCGTTGAGAAAAAAGAGGACTGTACCGAATACGGCTCCAATTAGAATGCCCACTCCGGTTTAGTGGATGGCGTGGAACTGAGTAGGTTAATATATACGTGTTTGTGTTCGAAAAGATTGCCAATGATCGAGTAAAGGATGATGAGGACTAAGATGCCGATGAGTATGAGGGAGAATTGCTATAGCTACATGATTATTATATAGAGGAATCGCATTAATATTCTTAGTCGAAATCACATCAATAATCTATCTGTTCGCTACTGCACTAGTATATACATTATGTATTGTATGCCTAATCAAATAAAAAGATTCATTATTTTATCAACACTCTAAGTCTTTGCTTACTCTTAGACATACTTTACATGTATAGACCTATTTGCATCGTAGATAGTTAAGACCTATTTGCATTGTAGATAGTTAAGACCTATTTGCATTGTAGATAGTTAAGACCTATTTGCATTGTAGATAGTTAAGACCTATTTGCATTGTAGATAGTTAAGACCTAT
>Ga0169931_10009546_pt1 | contig 13970 bp, 16 predicted proteins | sample Kivu_15m_20L_FD_129675 | JGI IMG/M metagenome (GOLD analysis project Ga0169931, IMG submission 129675) | Freshwater microbial communities from Lake Kivu, Western Province, Rwanda to study Microbial Dark Matter (Phase II) - Kivu_15m_20L... | ecosystem: Environmental > Aquatic > Freshwater > Lake...
TCTGGCCCGTTATCACTTCGAATGAAGGCAGGTATACCCCGCTCGAGCATTAACTCTGAGAGCACATCAATGACATCGAGCGCTTTAATGTGGCGTGCCACGTGAAGTGCTAAACACTCCCGGGCGGCCCTACTGCGGCAGGGCAAATGCCGGCCCTTCGTGGCTTACTGACTTCGCGTCCGCCACCTATCACGCAAACACGACGCTGGTGCGCCCAGTGGCGCGAGAACGGGATGACTTGCGCACCACAATTTGCACGTCACGGCCCAGCCGGTTCATGCACTCCAGCATCTTGGCTTCGCTGATGCCCCGAAATTGGCCACGCAGCATGCCCGAGAGCTTGGGCTGGGGCATACCGAGGATTTCAGCCGCCTGAACCTGGGTCAAGTGTCGGTGTTTGATGATCTCGCCAATTTTTGCGGCCAGGGTCGCTTTAACTTGCATCTCGGCAGCATCGGGCAAACCAAGGTCCTCGTAAACATTGGCCGATCCTTTTTCAATGTCGATCATCTCAGGCTCCTTTGGCATGCGCTTGCGCTGCCTTCAAACGTTCGCGAATCAAGTCCATGTCTTGCTTTGGAGTCTCGATGCCTTTGGTTGACTTCTTCTGGAAACAGTGCAAAACGTAGACCCTCTCGGCTATCTTGACCGTGTAGACGGCTCGATATGTATCGCCCATGTGGTCTTCAACCACTTCCAAAACACTGGCACCACCAAAGCCTTTCAGCGGCTTGGCCTGGTCATGCTTTTTACCTGACTGCGCCAAATGCAAGGCAAAGCCAAAGACATCGACGACGTCGCTGGGCATAGCCAGCAGATCCTTCTTCGAGGACCCCACCCAGTGCAGTGGCTTCAGGTGATCAGGCATCGTTGAATTATATCCATATGGGTCTAAAAAACAAGCCCGAGACGCATGATGTGGTCTGCCACACTTGCCCGGTGCAACTCAGCCTCGGCCTCATGACGTCCACAATGCAAGCCAGCGCGTGGTTTTGGCATTGGATGAATATGGTCAGGAGAGTGGTCCAGTGGCGTAAATTACAGAATCTACGAACACCTGTGGATCCCGGCCTGCGCCGGGATGACGTTGAGTCACAGCCAGCAGCGGTAAGGCGGCTAGGGGTTTTCCAGGTGCCTTTCACTAACCGCGGCGACACGAAATCCCACTGATAAAATCAAAAACGTGACCTCCACCCTCACCCTCGCCCTCGTCGCTGCCTACTTTGCGTTTGTACTCGGCAGCCTGATCCTGCGTGGCCGCGAAATCTCCGGCCCATGGTGGTATCTGCTCCGCAGCTTCTTCCCCAACTGGCGCTTCTACCACGGCTTCGGTTCGCAGCCACGGCTATTCACGCGTTTGCAAACACCCGAGGGGGAATGGACTGACTGGCAGATGTTCATGCCGCGTGCGAAGTTCGCCGTGCGAGGTTTATTTCACAACCCCCACAACAACCTACTGCTCGCCAACCAAAACCTCGTTGACCATCTCGCGTTTGATATTCAAACGCTGCCCGATCACAAACCCGTCACCGAACTCGTCAGTTACCAAATGGTCATGCGACTGGCACACAACCTAGTTCAGCAACAGGGCGCTGGTGGCGTTAGTGGCGTAACTGGCGCAGGTGGTGTGACCGCGTTAAGCGGCTATCACTGGCAGTTTCGGGTATTGCAAGTGCCGCCACTGCAAACGCCGGATGATTCCATGACGATATTGTTGTCACCCGTGTTACAGGCCTGAGATGCAATCACTCTACCTCGCTACACGCGCCTTCGAGTGTCTGCTGGCCACCAGCCTGCTAATTCAAACGCTTGAGTTTTTGAAACTGCGCCCAGTACAGCAACCGAATGCCCTGTGGAGCTGGACTATTCAACGCGGTGACCTTGCCCACGCTTCAGCACCGGTACGAAAGCTATTTGATTGGCTGTACAGCGAGCCAATCCACAAAACGCACTTACTACTACGCCTGGCGGCGGCTGCGAGTTTGTACGCGGGTAGCAGCATCGTCAGCGCAACGCTGCTTTTCTTCAGCACCATAGCAATCTTGATCCGCTGGCGCGGCGCCTTCAATGGTGGAAGTGATTTCATGACCATCATCGCCCTCACTGGCTTGATGATCGCGCACTGGGGTCAATGGGTAGTCAGCCCTGCGCTCGCCTGGCAAGCAGGCTTAGGTTATGTCTGCCTGCAGACGATGACGTCGTACTTCATCTCCGGTGCGATTAAGGTGTTTTCAAAAGAATGGCGCAATGGCATTGCACTGCCCTACTTTCTTGATGGCGGCATCTACGGCCCGCTGGCAGAAGATAGTGTGTTTCGTAAGCGATTCATCTGCATCGCCTGCTCGTGGGGATTTATTGTGTGGGAGTGTTCGGTACCGGTGGCGTTCTTGGGACCGAGGGTCGCGATGGTGTACTGCGCTATCGCGTTGGTGTTTCACATACTGGTGTTTGCTTTTTTTGGACTGAACCGGTTTGTGTGGGCGTGGGTGGTGAGTTTTCCGGCGGTGGTTTATTGGGGGGGTGGTGACGGTAATCCTTCCTCAGGTTAGCGGAGGTCTGAAGTAGAATTTTCTCAATCTGAGGAGTTCTACATGAAGAAGTCGAGATTTACCGATAGCCAGATCATGGATCGTAGACTTCCCCAACCTTGAGACAAGGTATAAATAGAGACTTCCGGCAATTTAGGAGGTCAAGCGGTGAAGAAATCACGATTTACGGAGAGTCAGATTTTGGCAATCCTGACGGAGGGTGGCTCCGGTATTCCTGTGGCGGAGGTCTGCCGCAAACACGGGATCAATTCACCGACGTACCGATAATGACGTTATTACCGACGAAAACATTTTGGCCTAGGGAAACGCCTTTACCAATTCTTGCGCCGCGGCAAACATGAACCCAATGCCAGACCCGGCTGCCCTCTCCAATTTGAGCGCCATCGTCAACTATGGCAGTGGGGTGGATGGCGTTATTGCCTGTATCGTCAGCGTCCACTGTCTTCAATACTCCAAGGGAAGAGATACCGTCTTGCCGTCACGTGCAGCCAAGTATGCAGCGATGATCAGTTCAAGTGATTTCAACCCTTCTCGACCATCCGTTTCAGGCTCTGAATCGCCACGCAAAACTTTAATCACGTTCTTATAGTAAAGGGGATGCCCAAAACCGTAAACCGACGCGGTTTCGTAGTTAGCACTTTGAATTCTCTGATCGTAGTCTCTCGATTCGTGAAATTCCCAAATTTGGATATCATTAACGGCGACGCCTCCGACACGAACTGTGCCCTTCTCGCCAAGTATCGTGATGCTGCCTTCCAGGTTATTGGGATAGGTGAGCATAGTGACACTCATCGAACCCAAAGCACCGTTGCGCCATTTGAGATTCAGCACACCAGTGTCCTCAACTTCGATGTCGCGAGTAGTGCTCATCATTGCCTGCACTTTTTCTACCGGGCCAATTAGCCAGTCCAGAAGATCAACGTAGTGACTCGCCTGGTTCATAAAAGCGCCACCATCGAATTCCCAAGTACCCCGCCAGCCGTTGCCTTGATCGTAATAGGCCTGTGGGCGAGTCCAGAACACGTTCAGGTGCACCATGTGGATCTTGCCAAAACGCTTTTCTATGATGGCACGTTTCAGTAGTTGGAGAGTGTCGTTGCATCGGTTTTGTTTCACCACAAACAATCTTACGCCTGCTTCGTCGCAGGCCTTAACCATACGCACACCATCATTCCAACGGGTGGCCATTGGCTTTTCAGTTACTACATTAACTCCGTACTTGGCGGCCAAAACGGCTTGGTCCGGGTGAATGCCGCTTGGTGTGCAAAGGGCAACCAAGTCTACCTGCATTTGTTTGAGCATTTCTTCAAGCTCGCGATAGCCAATTACATTATATTTATTAGCATACTCAGATAGAGCAGTTGGGTCAACATCACAGACTGCGACCAGTTCCAATTCTTCAGAGTGCTTTTCTATGGCAGCGAAATGGTTCTTAGAAATACGGCCACAACCGACAATTGCAATTCTGATTTTTCGATCTTTTATAAACGAATAGCGCCGCATAAAATTGCTTTTTGTTTGTTGTTAAGTTTAGAAGCGAAAGACGGTAAACCCAGCCTGAGCCATAGCGTGGCGGTCGTAAAGGGTTTTGAGGTCTGCGGCCACGGGCTGATGCCCGGTATTGCAGTAGCTTTTGAGGGTCTCTGGCGTGAGGGCTCGAAACTCTTTATGCCCCACCGCAATTACCAAGGTATCCACCGGGTTTTGGGAGTTGATGTCGCCCAGATCAATGCCGTATTCGTGCTTAACTTCTGCAGCGTCAGCCCAAGGGTCGGTCACAACGACAGTGACGCCCCAGCTTTGCAGCTCTTTGACAAGATCGGCCACTTTGCTGTTGCGAATATCAGGGCAGTTTTCTTTGAAGGTTATACCCATGACGCCAACCTTGGAGCGGGCGACGTCAATGCCGTTTTGCAGCATCCGCTTAATCACGTTGCGTGCAGCATAACGAGCCATGTTGTCATTCATTCGGCGCCCAGCCAGAATGATTTGTGGGTGGTACCCCAACTCTTCGGCTTTGTGTGTCAGATAATACGGGTCCACACCAATGCAGTGCCCACCCACCATGCCAGGCCGGAAGGGCAGGAAATTCCACTTGCTACCTGCGGCTTCGAGCACTTCCAGCGTATCAATGCCAATGCGCTCAAAAATGACCGACAGTTCGTTGACGAAGGCAATGTTCAGGTCACGCTGGCTGTTCTCGATGACCTTAGCGGCTTCGGCGACCTTGATGCTGCTAGCTTTCCAAGTGCCTGACCTACGGTTTGGCTGGCATTGACTAGCGGAGTCATATCAGGTCGGTTGGCTTGGTCCACCGGGGTGGGCACGGTGACAATGAATATCTGGCAGCTCTTCAGATCGTGTAGTTGGCTGCAATAGCAGAGATGGCTGGCGGCTTTCAGCTGTTCAGGACTGCACTCCAGCGTGTGATCCTTCCCAGACCTAAGCTCATCAATGCGTTGCTGGTTGATATCAAAGCCCAGAGTGGGACGAACCTTACCGAACTCGACGGCCAATGGAAGTCCCACATAACCCAAGCCAATGATCGCGATTTTTTTCATAAGGTGAATTTGTTTATTCTTTTTTAGTCCAATATATAAAGTGCCATCTACCAGCGCCCGCTAAACCTCAATATCGTGACTTGTCTGCTCACTTCTATCTCGTGATTTCCGATTACTATCTCCCGCAACACCTCGCTTCAAACTTTCAATCTCTAGTTTCAATGCCTCGTACTCCTCCATCTTCCGCTTCAAGAACCTCTGCGTGATCGCCGCTTTCTCCGCCATCCCTGTCGGCGTTAACACATACACGTACCCAAACTTGTTTTTTGAATTGGCGAAGTTCTTCATCTTCACCAAGCCTTTTTCCATGAGTGCTTTTAGGCAGTAATTCAAACCACCCACGCTAATGCCCAGCTTTTCGGCAAGCTCTCTTTGGGTCAGATCTGGGTTTTCCTCAAGCAGGCGCATCACCCTGAAGTAGGTGTCTTCTTGCAGCTTGGCTTGGCGGCTCGTCATGGGGGAGATGTTTCGGACTTGTTGAGGGACTTTTGAGACGCTACCGCCCTGCCGTGTCACGTTCAGCAAGCGCAGGATGGGGTGTTGGGTGGTTTTTTTGTAAGAACTTGAACATTGTAACCGCGTTGCGGCCACGCAGTAACAATTTTTAGACCCTTGTGCTTGGGTTTGGGTAGCTTGCAGACCCTGTTAGGGTTGAGATCGGGCCTGGCATATGACGGGTTCAAGCCCTCTTCCGCAAGTACGCCGCATCCATGGGCACTGCCACTTTCTTGCTCAAAATCTCCAGCAAAATCACCGCCCTCATGTCCGCATCGGCGGTTTGGTAGATCGCCTCTATGCCGGCAAACGGCCCGCTAGTGACGAGCACCTCATCGCCGGGTTTGAACATCGCTTCCGTGGGCAGGGTTTCTTCTCTTTCGCGCAGCAAGTCAACGAATGCCTCGTCTACCGTGGCGGCTTGGGTACCAAACCGCACCAGCCGGGCTACGCCCAGGGTGGAACGAATCGGCGACCAGCTTTTGCCTTGGTTGCTGCTGTCCAGCCTAATAAACAGATATCTCGGGAACATGGGCTCGGTGACGACAGCGGCCTTTTGGCGGCGTACTTTTTCTATACGCATGCGCGGCAGATAACAGGGGTAGCCTTGGCGTTCGAGGTTGGCCAGGGCGATGTCTTCCTGGCGTGGCTTGGTGTAGACCACGTACCAAGCCTCGGTGCTGCTGGCTGGGGTGGCGTGCGGTAATGTGTTCATCTGGTGCTTGCTGAGATTTGGCCGAAGTTTACAGCAGCCACAAGCGCTCTCCAGTCCTATTCTGATACATAATCTTGTATACTTTTCTCATTTAAAGTATCGTATTCCAACCTACCCACCGCGAGGCAGCCCTATGTCCCACCCCCTGCTCGACAAACACCGCGCCACGCTCGACGGCGCTCTGCAAGCCATTCAGTCCCGTGCATATTGGTCGCCATATGGCGAGCACCCGAGCCCGCGCAACTATGGCGAGGGCTCGGATGTAGCGGGCAAGGCCGCGTTTGATGCGCTGCTCGGCAAGCGCTTCGAGCTTGATCAGCCCGGTGTGCAGGGGTGGTATGACCAGGAAACCTCGCCCTATGGCGTTGCCTTGAATGTGTCTTACCCGGTGTGCGATCCGGATGCACTGATTCACGCCGCGCAAGCCGCCATGCCAGCTTGGCAAAAAATCGGCCCCGAGGGTCGCACCGGGATTTGTCTTGAGATTCTTGATCGCCTCAACAAGCAAAGTTTTGAATTGGCGCACGGCGTGATGATGACGTCTGGCCAAGGCTGGATGATGGCGTTTCAAGCGGGCTCACCGCACGCGCAAGACCGTGGCCTTGAGGCAGTAGCGCACGCTTGGCGCGAGCAGAGTTTTGTGCCGAGTGAAGCCGATTGGGAAAAGCCCCAAGGCAAGAACCCGCCGCTGGTGATGAAGAAGCATTTTGAAATCGTCGGCCGTGGTGTCGCGGTGGTGGTGGGTTGCAGTACCTTCCCCACGTGGAATACCTACCCCGGTTTATTCGCTGCGCTCGCTACGGGTAACGCCGTCATCATCAAACCGCATGAGGTGGCGATATTGCCGGTGGCGATGACAGTGCGCACCGTGCGCGCCGTGCTCGCTGAAAACGGTATCGACCCCAACCTCGTCACGCTGTGCGTGACTGACAAGCGCGAAGCCACGCAACATCTGGTGACGCATCCGGCAGTGAAGTCAATTGATTTCACCGGCGGTAATGCGTTTGGTCAGTGGCTAATCGATCATTGCCGCCAAGCGCGTGTCTATGCCGAGCTGGCAGGCGTCAATAACATCGTGATTGATTCCACCGATAGCTACAAGCGCATGCTGGGCAATCTCGCATTTACGCTGTCGCTATACTCGGGTCAGATGTGCACCACCTCGCAAGCTTTGTTTGTCCCTGCGGGTGGTATTGAGACTGATGAGGGGCATAAGTCGTACGATGAGTTCTGCACGGATTTAGGCAACGCAGTCAGTCATTTCCTGGCTAAACCAGAAGTAGCGCTAGCGATTCTGGGTGCGATTCGCTCGCCCGATACCTTGCAACGTATCGCACAAGCCAACAGCGGAAAACTCGGCAAAGTAGTGCTCGCGTCAACCAAACTCGACAACCCCGATTTCCCGCAGGCGAATGTGCACACACCGGTGTTGCTGGCCTGCGATGCGAGTGACGAAGCCTCGTACGGTCATGAGTGCTTTGGGCCTATCAGCTTTATCGTTAAAACCCCAGACACTGCAACGTCGATCAAGCGCTCGGAACACTTAGTAAACACACAAGGCGCGCTGACGGTGGGCGTGTATTCCACCCACGCTGAGATTATTGATGTGATGACGCAAGCCACACTGAATGCCAAGGTGGCGCTATCCATCAACCTGACCGGTGGTGTGTTTGTCAATCAATCGGCCGCCTTCTCGGATTTCCATGGCACCGGCGGCAACCCGGCGGCGAATGCGTCTTACGCTGACGCAGCGTTTGTGGCGAACCGCTTCGTGGTCGTGCAGCGCCGCTACCACGTCTAATGGCATGAGCGCAGCACCGCTACCCACCACCAGCTCCGTCGCCGTGATTGGCGCGGGAGCGATGGGCAGTGGTATTGCGCAAATTGCTGCGGTGGCCGGGTACCCGGTGCGGCTACTGGATGTGCGCGAAGGCGCAGCAGCGTTGGCTGTTGAAGGTTTGCGCACGCAGCTGAATAAACTGGCCGACAAGGGAAAGCTCACGACAGACGCTGCGCAGGCTGCTGCGCAGAGAGTATCAGTTGCAACTACCATCAATGACTTGGCAGATGCAGCGCTGGTGATTGAAGCGATTGTGGAAGACCTCGCTGCCAAACAAACCCTGTTTGCTTCGCTGGAAGGTATCGTCGCCAGCGACGCGATTCTCGCGACCAATACCTCGTCGATATCCATTACCGCGATTGGCGCTGCACTGAAGCGCCCTGAGCGTTTGGCCGGCCTGCACTTCTTTAACCCGGCGCCTTTGATGCCCTTGGTGGAGATTGTGAGCGGTATCGGTACTGATTCAGTGGTCGCGAATACGCTGTTCGCGACCGCCAAAGCCTGGGGTAAAACGCCGGTGCATGCGCGTTCAACGCCGGGCTTTATTGTTAACCGTGTAGCACGCCCCTACTACGCCGAGGCGCTGCGTTTGTTGCAAGAAGGCGCCGCCGATGTGGCCACGATTGATGCCGTGATGCGTGAAGCAGGTGGCTTCAAGATGGGGCCGTTCGAGTTAATGGACATGATTGGTCATGACGTTAACTTCGCCGTGACCCGCTCGGTGTGGAACGCGTTTTTTAATGACAAGCGGTTTACACCGTCGCTGATTCAACAAGAACTCGTCGAAGGTGGTTTCCTCGGCCGTAAAACCGGTCGTGGTTTTTATGATTACCGCGAGGGTGCAAGTAAATTGGTTGCGTCCACCGAGGTACCGCGCGCATTAAGCGCCAGCGCGTCGCTACACGGCGATATCGAGGTTACGGCGGCACTCGCAACTCGCCTTAAGAATGCGAACGCTAATGTCAGCATCAAGACGGGTGCCCAATCAAACGATGGACGCATCGCTAGCGTTGGTGATGCGGTGCTGTTTGTGACGGATGGCCGCAGCGCCACGCAGTGTGCCGCTGAATCGGGTATCGCCAATACCGTGCTGATTGATCTCGCACTCGATTACGGTAATGCAAGCCGTATTGCGATCAGCTGTGCCAAACAATGCTCAGCCACAGCGAAGGATGATGCGATATCGCTACTGCAAGCGGCGGGTTTTCAGGTGTCACTGTTGAAAGATATCCCCGGTCTTGCGGTGATGCGCACCGTTGCCATGCTGGCGAATGAAGCGGCTGATGCAGTCAGCCAAGGCGTTTGCTCGGCGGCGGATGTGGATGCAGCAATGCGCTTGGGTGTGAACTACCCGCGCGGGCCAGTGGCGTGGGCTGAGCAGCTTGGCGTGCGTACCGTGCGTGATGTGCTGAGCAACCTGGCGCACAGTACCGGCGAAGACCGTTACCGTATATCCCCACTGATCCACCAAGCCTGCTACGCCGGAGGGAGGCTGCATGACTGATACCACGTTGACGACGAATGCTGCGGTGCCGACTGATCCGCAAGCACTCGCGAGTGCGACTGCGCAGGCCATGTGGCAGCGTGACCGTACCGCACAAGCGTTAGCCATGCGTATTGAACATATCGCGCCGGGTCATGCCACGCTCAGCATGCCGGTGCGTAGCGATATGGTGAATGGTCATCACATCTGCCATGGCGGCATGATTTTTACGCTGGCGGATACCGCATTTGCGTATGCCTGCAATAGCTACAACCAGACCACCGTGGCGTCGGCGTGTCATGTGGACTTTATCGCACCCGCTAAAGAGCACGAGGTACTGCACGCCGAGGCGACTGAACGTTCGGCGAGTGGTCGCACCGGTGTGTATGACGTGACGGTGCGTACTGCTGAGGGCAAACTGATCGCGCTGTTTCGTGGCAAGAGCCATCGCATCGGTGGTGAGGTGATTAGTGGGCCGGATCATGCTTGAACCGATCGAACGCGCCAGCCGCGACGAGATCGCAGCGCTACAGCTGCAGCGACTACAGTGGACGCTGCGCCATACCTACGACAACGTCAAAGCATTCCGCGATAAATGCACGGCAGCGGGTGTACACCCCGATGATATGAAAACCTTGCCGGATCTGGCGAAGTTTCCTTTCATGACCAAAACCGATCTGCGCGATCACTACCCGTTTGGTTTGTTTGCCGTACCGCGTGACAAGCTCGCGCGCTTGCATGCCTCTTCAGGCACGACCGGCAAACCGGTGGTCGCGGGCTACACCAAACAAGATTTGGTGAATTGGGCACAGGTGGTAGCGCGTTCACTGCGCGCCGCCGGTGTGCGTGCCGGCGAGATGGTGCATAACGCATATGGCTACGGTATGTTCACCGGTGGCTTGGGTGCGCACTATGGTATTGAGCAAGCGGGTTGCTGAGCAGTGCCGATGTCGGGCGGCCAAACGGAAAAGCAAGTACAGCAGATTATTGATTTCCGGCCTGACTGCATCATGGTCACGCCCTCGTATGCGCTGGTGATTGCAGAAGAATTTGAACGGCTCGGCATACCCGCTGAAGAGATTTCTTTACGCGTGGGGATTTTCGGTGCCGAGCCCTGGGGCGAAGGTATGCGTTCCGAGATCGAGCGCCGCCTCCGTATTGATGCGGTCGATATTTATGGCCTGACTGAAGTAATCGGTCCTGGCGTGGCGAGTGAGTGTGTAGAAACCAAAGACGGCCCGGTGATTTGGGAAGACCACTTTTACCCGGAGATTATCGACCCCGTCACGGGAGAGGTACTGGAAGACGGCCAAGAGGGTGAACTGGTATTTACCTCGCTTACCAAAGAAGCGTTTCCGGTGATTCGTTTCCGCACACGTGATCTGACCAAGCTGCTACCGCCGACTGCGCGCTCATTCCGCCGCATTGGCAAGATCACCGGTCGCTCGGATGACATGCTGATTATTCGCGGGGTGAATGTATTCCCCACGCAGATTGAAGAACAAATCCTGCGTGATACGCGTCTGGGGGGCACCTATCAATTGGTACTCACCCGCGAGGGACCGCTCGATAACCTGGAAGTGCGGTGCGAGTTACAACGTCACGCTGGAGCGCTGAATGCCAATGAGCGACATGCGGTGGCACAAGAACTGGCGCAACGCATTAAAACCAGCGTGGGTATTAGCGTGGCAATCACGCTGCTGGATGTCGACACGATTCCACGCACCCTGATCGGTAAAGCCAAGCGCGTGATTGATGAGCGCAAGATTCAATAATTCGGAGGACGCCATGTACACACAATCATTCAGCGTGAGTGACGGTAACGCGAAAGAGACTCACAAAGGCCCCAAGCCAGTACCGGTAATTAGCGCGGAGGATGCCGCAAAAATCGATGCATTTGAGCAGCGTATTGCGGACGATGGCCGTATTGAGCCACAAGACTGGATGCCCGAGGCCTATCGTAAAACGCTGGTGCGACAGATCAGTCAGCATGCGCATAGCGAGATCGTCGGTATGCTCCCCGAGGGTAATTGGATCACACGCGCACCCAGCCTGAAACGCAAAGCGATTCTGATCGCCAAAGTGCAAGATGAGGGTGGCCATGGTTTGTACCTGTACTCCGCTGCTGAGACACTCGGTATATCGCGCGACAAAATGCTCGACGATCTGCATACCGGTCGCGCCAAGTACAGCTCTATCTTCAATTACCCAACGCTCACCTGGGCGGATGTAGGCGTAATCGGTTGGTTGGTGGATGGTGCGGCGATCATGAACCAAATCCCGCTCTGCCGTTGCTCCTATGGCCCGTATGCACGCGCCATGATTCGCGTCTGTAAAGAAGAGTCGTTTCACCAACGGCAGGGCTATGAATCACTGATGGTGATGATGCGCGGCACTGAAGAGCAACGCGCCATGGTGCAGGATGCCGTTAACCGCTGGTGGTGGCGTTGTCTTGCCATGTTTGGTCCACCGGATGCGGATAGCCCAAACAGTGCGCTCGGTATGCGCTACGGTATCAAGCGTTTTTCGAATGATGATTTGCGCCAGAAGTTTGTGGATGCCACCGTGCCGCAGGCCGAGATACTGGGCGTCACCCTGCCCGACCCGGATCTGAAATGGAATGAGCAACGCGGCCATTATGACTACGGCCCAATTGACTGGGATGAGTTCTGGCGCACGGTGAATGGTGATGGCCCGTGTAATAAAGAGCGCTTAGCTACGCGCGTTAAAGCCGACCGTGATGGCCAATGGGTACGCGACGCTGCGCTCGCGCATGCGCAAAAACGTGCAGCGCGTGAATCAAAGAACGCGAAGGAAGCCGCATGAGTAGCGCGTTAAAAGAATGGCCGCTGTGGGAAGTGTTCGTACGCTCGAAACAAGGCCTCGAGCATAAGCACTGCGGTAGCTTGCATGCTGCGGATGCACCCCAGGCGCTGCAGATGGCGCGCGATGTGTATACGCGCCGGCAAGAAGGCGTGAGTATCTGGGTGGTGCGCTCGGCAGATATTGTTGCCAGCAGTCCGGACGATAAAGGCGAGCTATTCGAACCCGCCGCCGACAAAATCTATCGTCATCCCACCTTTTACGACATCCCTGATGATGTCGGGCATATGTAATGTCAGCGATACTTGATTACACATTGCACCTGGCGGATAACGCGTTGGTGCTTGGCCAGCGTAATTCGGAATGGACCGGACACGGCCCGATTCTGGAAGAAGATATCGCGATGGCGAACATCACGCTGGATCTGATTGGTCAGGCGCGCTTGCTGTACCAGTACGCCGCGCAGCTGCAAGGGGGTGATGCTACTGAAGATACGCTGGCGTATTTGCGCGATGGTGCGGCGTTTCGCAATTACACCCTGCTGGAGTTGCCGCACCACGGCCCACTCGTTGGCTATGCGCAAGGTGAGCTGGATTTTGCGACGACGATCGTGCGTAACTTTTTATACAGCGCGCTGATGGCGCTGCTGTGGCAGGCCTTACAAAAATCTAGCGACACCACCTTGGCGGCCATCGCAGAAAAATCTCTGAAAGAAGCACGCTACCACTTGCAACATAGCCGTGATTGGTTAGTGAAGCTCGGTGATGGTACCGATGAATCGCATCAGCGCACGCAAGCGGCGTTGGATCATCTATTCTCGTATACGCAAGAGTTTTGGATGGAGAGTGCAATTGAGCGCACGGCCGTTGATGCCGGTGTTGGCGTGGATATAACCCGCCTACGCACGGATTGGGACAGCATCATTGACAGTGCTTTGGCTGAAGCCACACTGCGAAGACCCGTAGCGGGTGGTTATGTCACCGAAGGTAAGCTAGGGATTCACTCCGAGCATCTGGGCTATTTACTGGCCGAGATGCAAAGTCTGGCGCGTACGCTGCCGCAGGCGACGTGGTGAGAAAGTCACCAACTCGCTCGGTTCATCCAGAACATGTCACCACCACCACGGGTACTGCGTCATCTTCGATAAGCCAACATGAACACACCCCACACTATCGCTGCTGTTGATAGCGCTGTCTCACCGCGTGTGGCTGCCGTGTGGGCACTGCTTGAACAGGTTTGCGACCCTGAGATTCCGGTGCTGACGCTCCATGATCTGGGGATTCTGCGCGAGGTGCGCGAGGCTGACGATAGGCAGCTGGAAGTGGTGATCACACCGACCTACAGCGGCTGTCCGGCGATGGATCAGATTGAAGAGGATATTCGCGCCGCTTTGTCTGCGCAGCAGATTCATGCGCGTGTCGTGACCCAGCTAGCACCGGCGTGGACCACGGATTGGATGAGCGTCGAAGGTAAACAGAAACTGAAGACTTATGGCATTGCGCCA
>Ga0169931_10009547_pt1 | contig 13969 bp, 8 predicted proteins | sample Kivu_15m_20L_FD_129675 | JGI IMG/M metagenome (GOLD analysis project Ga0169931, IMG submission 129675) | Freshwater microbial communities from Lake Kivu, Western Province, Rwanda to study Microbial Dark Matter (Phase II) - Kivu_15m_20L... | ecosystem: Environmental > Aquatic > Freshwater > Lake ...
AAATTAACCGATTCGAATGTCGGAAAAATGCACTGCGAAAAGTCCGTTAAAACGGTGTTTAAATGCCATTTAAATAATTCGTTTTGTAATTCGTCCGTTTCAATTTGTACAACCGTTGTTTCATCGTGACAACAATCGTCTTCATTGATGATTTCTTGAGTTAAGTCACAAGATTCGCTTTTTTCTGCACGACAACAAGGTGGAAGTTCTTCAACTGCTTTTTCCTGACAATGATTGTTTTGAGGAATAAACAGCGAGGTAAAAACACCGTCTTCTGAACAAACATGTTTGAAAATTGGAATACCCACATTCCCGAAAAAGAGCAGTGCTGTCAGGAAATAAAGAAGTATTCGTTGAATCATTTTTTCGATTTCGTGGAAACAAAGGTAGGGGAATATTCACCTCAGTTCGCTTTTAAAATTGAAATTCAGATTGAGGTTATTAGTTTTGAAGAAAAAAAACATGGCTGTCGAATTATCAAACGAACTGAAAGAAGCAATCAAGGGACTACCTGAAAAAGAGAAAGATAAATTGTTACTTCGCCTGTTGAAGTACGATTTGAAGTTGGTTGAACGTTTAAATTTCGAGTTGTTGATGCCCTACACCATTGAGGAAGCACGAACAAATTTGAAAGCCCGAATTGACAGAAAGTGTCAAAAACTCTATAAAATTCCGCAGATTAGTGACTACGATTTTCACTACGAATTAAGAGAAATTAGTGGAGGAATAACGCATCATTTAAACATTACCAAGGATAAATATGGCGAAGTGGAGTTGATGATTTATGCGATAAATAAATTATTGAAAGCATTCGGTGATTTAATTGCGCAAGACAAGCAAAGATATTACTACAAATTTCCGACCTACCTACTCACCAAAGTAATGAAAGTCTTGTTGTTATTACTCAAAATGAATCCCGATTTGCGTATAGATTTCCGTGAAGATTTGGAGTTGATACAGGAGTTGCTCAAGCAAAATAGCGTTATGAAGGAATTTGCGGCTGAAAATGAATTTAACTTTGAATGGTTGGATTTAGATTGCCTTCCGGAAGATTTGCCAGAGATTTACAAGGAGTTGAGAGCGGACGGGTTGTATTAAACCTTCACCGCAACTCGAAAATATTGCTTCAAAAACCACAATTCAAAAGCTGGATCGAGGAAGGATAGTTGCCCTTCAGAATCGTCGATGAGGTCGGCTTTAAGAAGGATATTCTTGTTTTTTATAACATTTGCCGATGTCCCCAACCGGAATTTATTCATGGTTTCCACACTACTCAATTTCTCCGCTTTTTGTGAAACGGCTTTCAGGAAATTCAACTGTGTCAAACTAAGCCCTTCAATTTCACGCATGTACAAGGGAGTGTTTGTGTGAATTAATTCATCGAGTGCGTCTTGAAGTTCTTTTGCAGTCGCTTTTTTTCGTGTTTTTTGCCAAGTATAATGTGCGAGTTGTTGCACGTACCACGAATGATCTTGCATCAAAGCGGGGATGCGTTCCGCCAATTCAGGAGAAATTTTTTTGTTTGTATTTTCAAAAGCTTCAAGGATAAACGAGGTCCATTTATCGCGCTTGATTTTCTGTAACAACATAATATCCCCAAAACGGTAAAAGGGTTTGGAAGGATTATTAAAAATGTCGGTCATCATGTGTCGTTTGCTGCCGTACAAGCAATAACTCACCGATTTTTGACGTTGCCAAGTTGCGCGCATACTTTTTTCCAACTTCTCAAATTCAGGAAAAGCGGCCAAATTTTGAAATTCATCCAAGCAAATGACAAAGCGACAATTTTTGCTTTTCGCGATTTTTTCGGGTAATTCAAGAATTTCGGTTTTGTGTTTTTTAAGTTGTTTCCAATCAAAACCCACACTAAAATCATGCACAGGATCTATTCCGATATTGAAAACGGGCGTCAACTGTTTGAAAAAATCTTTTCCTGCTTGCAACCAATCTTGCCAAACGTTTGAGGAAGCTTTGAGCACTTCTTTCGCAAACATTTCCAGGAATTCTTCTTCCGATGCAACAGAAAACAAATCAAAACTCACCACTTTAATTTCTGGATTTTTAACTTTTAATTCATTGATTAATCGTTCGACTAACGAGGATTTCCCCCAACGTCGTGGTGAGATAAGCATGGTGTTGATGCCTTGCGTAAGGTTCTTGTATAGTTTTTCCAAATCGCCTTCTCTGTTCGTAAATCCAGATTGGCTAACGGTTGAACCAAAAATAAACGGCGACAATTCCTCTTTCATTGCTCAAATTTACCCCAAAGATACAAAACTTACCGAATGGTAACTTACTAAGCAGTAACTTACCAAGTAGTAAGTTACCGATTGGTAAGTTTTTGTGAGGGGGAGTGTGTCGCTCAAGATTAAACCAAAACACGGTTATTGATTCCCGATATACTAATTTTATGAATGTGTCCTTAATCAACATTCCCCCACTCAAAACTAAATACCGCGTTTCGCGTTCAAAGACTTAATTTTGACGGCTTATTTTTATTATGCGCGCTCTATACCTGAAAGAAATAAATAGTTTCCTGAGTTCTATCATCGGATACGTTTTTATCATTATTTACCTTGTGGCATCTGGTCTTTTCCATTGGGTGATTTCCTACAATACCAACCTTCTCGAAGGTACGGAGGCCGATTTGGTGCCTTTTTTCAACCTTTCACCGGTTATTTTTCTCATCTTAATTCCGGCAATCACCATGCGCTCCATTGCGGAAGAACGCAGAACGGGAACAATCGAATTGCTTTTAACGCGCCCGATTTCCGACCTACAAATGATTCTCGCGAAATATTTTGCTAGTGTTACCCTGCTCATCATTGCACTTTTGCCCACTTTGATTTACTACATTTCCATGTACAACCTCGGAAAACCTGTCGGAGCAATTGATTCAGGTGCAACACTCACTTCTTACATCGGCTTGATGTTGCTGGGTTCTGTTTTCGTTGCTATTGGAATTTTCGCTTCCGCACTCACGAGTTCACAAATTGTTGCGTTTATACTTGCAATGTTTTTGTGTTGGTTTTTTTATGACGGCTTTAATCTTCTCGGAAATTTTAGCCAAATCGGAAGTTTGGACTACATCATTCGCTATTTGGGAATTGCCTACCACTACGATTCCATCAAAAAAGGTGTGATTGAGTCAAGCGCTATTATTTACTTTTTGTCGGTGATTGTGCTTTTTATCAGCGCGTCTCTTACTGTTGTTAAAACCCTCAAAAAATAAGACATGAAAAATAGATTTTTGAAGGTATTTTATAATTGGTCTTTACTTTTTATTCTTGGAGCAATCATCATTTTGGTGAATGTCATCGCTTCTTTGTTGACTTTTCGCATCGATATGACCAAAGACCAACGTTATTCGCTTGCGCCAAGTACCAAAACCTTCTTGGAAAGCAAAGAAAATTTCGATAGTCGCATTAGTATTCAAATTTATCTGGAAGGAAATTTACCTGCGGAGATTAAGCATTTCCAAAATGCCTTGAAAGAAAAAATCAAGGATTTTAAAAACATCGCTGGAAACCGAATTGAATATACTTTCATCAACCCGATGAACGGAACGCGAGAAGAACAACGCGAATTACACATTCAGTTGTATGACCAAGCACGTGGGATTTTACCTATGGAATTGAATTACCTAAAAGATGGCGAACGTCGTCAGGTGATGCTTTGGCCGGGTGCAAAAATGACTTTTACGAGTGCGGGAATCGTTAAAGAACAAGTGATTCAATTTCTTCCGGGAACAAAACCAGGTCGTCCAATGCAGTTGGAAGGAATGAGAGAGGTGATTGAAAATGCCTTCAAAAATTTGGAATACAACCTCATTTCCAACATGCGAAAATTGGTGCAAAAACAAAAACCACGCATAGCATTTCTTCAAGGTCATGGTGAATTGAATCCAAATGAAACCCTTCGTGCGCGTTACTTGATTGCACCTTATTACGCCATTACCGACGTGCGACTTAACGATTCCATTGCGGCACTCAACGACGTGGACGGTCTCATTATTGCTGACCCTAAAAAACCGTTTTCACAAAAAGATTTGTACCTCATCGACCAATTTGTATTGAAAGGTGGAAAATTGATGTGCTTCATGAATACACTTGATTTAGAGGAAGATACTTTAATGACAAGAGGTGTAACACATACCACAAGACGCAACTTGGGATTGGACAGAATGTTGTTTGATTACGGATTGAAAATCAACGAGAATTACGTTTTAGATGTGAATTGTGCGCCGAAGGTTGTCCCTTATGCCGACCAAACCTTCATTCCGTGGTTTTTTCATGTGGTGGCAACACCTACTATGCACCCGATCACTAAAAATCTTGAACCCGTTTCCTTGAAATATGTCAACGAAATCCAGTTTGTGCAACAGGATAAAGTGGCTTTAACACCAATTTTAACCTCTTCCACCAATTCCAATCGCACGGGTTTAGCTCCTCTAGTAAGTTTGGCTTTACCAATTAATTACGGAAAAAATCCACAGTTGGCGGACAATCCGAAGGATGAAATAAACAAAATTTGTGTGGCTGGTTTGGCGGAAGGATTCTTTAAGTCTTACTTTAAAACGAGATTAGCCGCTGAATTTGCCAATAACCCTGATGCAAAATTTAAAACAGAAAGTATTAAAGAAGGAAAAGTGTTGTTGGTAGGAAATGGACGTTGGTTGGCGAATCGCTACGACAGCATTCCAAATCCAAAGGGCGACGGTTATTTGTACCGACCAAATCCAATCAACGAATTGCGAATGGATCCAGCATTGGCAGAGCGAAATGTGCCTTTATTCTTTGGAAATCAGGAGTTTTTTCAAAATATCATTGATTACATGATGGGCGACAATTCAGTGTTAGACATTCGTAGTCGCCAAATCGACATTAAGGAAATTGATAAAGAAAAAGTGAAATTAGATGCAGGTTTCTATAAAACACTCAATCTCTTGTTGCCAATAGGTCTTGTGTTGTTTTTGGCCTTTATCATTCACAGAATTAGACTTAGGAAATACACGAAATAGATGAAAAAAATCGGAATTTTAATCGTTGGTCTTGCCGCGATTGTTGCATTGGGTTGGTACGCCAAAAAGTTGATTGTCGGGGAGAAAAACTCAGACACTCAATTGATTGCTTTTGCGTTTGAAGACACTACAAAAATTGATAAAATCATAATCACCGACGCCTTTTCCCAGCGCATGGAATTGATTCGAAAAGGAAAAGAATGGACAGCTGCGGATGGTTCTTGTGTGACAAGAGAAAGTGTTTCTTTGATTATGGATGCCTTCAAAAAGATTAATTTGAAAGGGTATTTGTCAGAAAAAGCGCAAAAACGTTTCACGGAATTAATGTCAACAAGCCACACGAAAGTGGAGATTTTTGAAGACGGGAAATGGTCGAAATCGTGGTATATCGGTCCGCCGGCACAAGACCACATGGGACAAATTATGTTGCTAGAAACAGCCGAAGATGGAAAAAGTGACCAACCTGTGATGATGAGTATTGCGGGAATGTACGGAATTGTTGAACCAAGATTTTTTGCAGACAAGAGAAAGTGGATGTGTACCAATATTTTCCGTTTGGAAATGGATAATATCGCTGAGGTTGATGTTCGTTTTCCGGAAGAAAAGTTCAGAAACTTCAACATTAAATCGAAAGGTTCAAGATTTACGGTGAGTTCAAACGGGGAGAAATTATCGCAAGTTGACACAGCTAATGTTTACCGCTATTTACAATCGTACAAAAAAGTTCATTTTGATATAGCCAACTTCCAACTCAATGAAAAACAATTGGATAGCATGAAGCGCAGTACGCCGTTTTGTGTGTTGAAAGTCAAAGAAAAGAACGGTAAAAAACAGCAATTGCGTATGTTCAGAATCAAATCTGAGGAACCTCAACGCAACGAATTTGGCGAGTATGTCAATGCGGACATGAATCGTTTTTGGTGTGAGTTGAACAATGGCGAAATGGTAAAATGTCAGTATTTCGTTTTCAATCAATTGATTTTAGGTCACGTTTATTTTCCAGCGATGAACGCCAAGTTTCCGGAGGGGTATAAGATGCCGATGTGAAGAGAGGAGAGTGGAGAGAGGAGAGTGGAGAGTGTAGTCCCGATAATTATCGGGAGAAAAGTGGAGAGTGGAGAGTGAGCGGAGTCGAAATGAGCGCAGACGCTAACTATTCTTTTCTCACTACCCTACTTCAAATACTTATCCAGAAACTGTTCTTGCTCCCAAAGTACATGTAAGATGTTTTCCTTTGCAACATAGCCATGACTTTCTTTCGGAAGAATTACCATTCTTGCTTTTCCACCTAGACCTGTGATTGCTTGAAAATAACGTTCCGTCTGTAAGGTAAAAGTCCCTGGATTATTATCAGCCTCACCGTGGATTAAAAGAATTGGTTTATCCATTTTGTTTGCGGTGAAAAATGGCGACATATTCCCATAAATCTCTGGAACATCCCAAAAATTCCGTTGTTCAGATTGAAAACCGAATGGTGTTAAGGTACGGTTATAAGCGCCACTTCGAGCAATTCCACAAGCAAAATCTTCGGAATGGGTGAGCAAATTCGCAGTCATAAATGCACCGTAAGAATGCCCACCAACCGCCACTTTTTTACGGTCAATGTAGCCCAAAGCATCAACGGCATCAATTGCTGCCCGACCATTTGCGACAAGTTGCTCGATAAAAGTGTTGTTAGGTTCCTCAGTTCCCTCTCCAATAATTGGAAACGACGCATCATCCAAAACCGCGTAACCTTTTGTCACCCAATAAACAAACGAACCGTAGTAGGGAAAGGTAAATTCGTTTGGATTTTGTTTGTTTTGTCCAGCGCTATTTTTGTCTTTGAACTCTTCAGGATAAGCCCAAATTAATAATGGAACTTTAGGTTTGTTTACTTTGTCGTAACCGATTGGTAAATAAAGTGTTCCAGAAAGTTCAACGCCGTCATTTCGTTTGTATTTAATCACTTGCTTTTCCACATTTTTAATCGCTTCAAATGGGTTTTTCGCGAATGTTAATTGGGAAGTTTTGTTGTTTTTGAGCGACAACATAAAGTAATTTGGATAGTCGGATTTGCTTTGTAATTGAACTAAAACCATCCCTTTTTGAAGGTCGTAAAAGTCGATTAGATCTAATTTTTTGTCCGGAAAATTGGCGGTGTAAATTCTTTTTGTTTTCAAAGTCGCTAAATCAAATTCGTCAATGAAAGGGAATTGTCCGTCTTTTGTGAATCCGTCGCCAAACAATACCAATTTGTTTTGATTGACTGTTAAAACATTTTTTCCAAACTTCCCTTTTGTTTCTTGGAATGAACCCGGATCGCCATAAGCGTCTTGGTAATTTCGGTCAAAAATAATCTTGTGCGAATTATCTTTTAGGTTGACCAAATAGGTTTTTTCGTTGCGCGTATCGTACCAAGAATCAGTCACCAAAAGGATGTTATTGTCTGAAAATTGAACGCCACCGAAACGTTGTTTAACTTTCAAAATTGAGGAAGCTGGAGCATTAAATGGCGCTGTCCAACTGAAAATTTCATCTCGATATTCAGCTGATTTAGCTGGGTCGCCTCCGTCAAGTGCTTCAACATACATTAAACTATTGGGTGCGTCGTTTCTCCACATCACATTTCGTTTTCCCGTTCGAACTGCTGCAAATCCTTTAGGCATGATTTCCACCAAAGGAACGCTATTCACTTCCTTTACGACTTGTCCTGATGAATTGTAAACTTGCTGAATCATCGGGAATCGGCTGTAAGGAACGATGTACGAAAAAGGACGTTGGAGGGTCGTAACCAAAACAAAATTTCCGTCAGGAGAAAAAGAGGAACCGATGTACAAATCAGCCGGAAGAAAATCTTTTACCTCTCCTTGAATACCAACCAATTTCAATTCGTTTCTGATAAGAATTTCGAAGTTTTTTTCGTCTGTAGGGTTTTTCAGCAAATCTTGGTAAGTGCGATTTTGGGAAACTTTTCCTTCTGCAACAGAAACTATTGGACCTTTCGGAAGTTCCTTTTTAGTATCGATAAATTCAGGTCGATTAGTTGGAATAGTGCGAACCAATAGTGATTTACTGTCTGTTGTCCAACTGTAGGGCATACCAGTATTGGCGTTTAAAGTAATTCCTGTAAAACGTTTTGCTTCTTTTGTTGCGACATCAATTATCCACAAACTCAAGGAAGTTTCGTCCATGTTAACAAAAGCAATGAGCTGATCATTTGGCGACCATGAAATGTAGGTGATGCGCGGTTTTTGTGGTAAATTTTTAATTTGAACAGGCTCAGATTGAGCATCATTCAATTTCCTCAATTTCAAATTGGTAACGTAAGATTGAGTGGAAGAAATGTTCAAAATCGGATTAACACGAAGTCCTCCTAAACGCAATTCTTCTTGATTGAGGTCTTGGAGCGTTTTGTAGGTATCACGATAAGTAAACAACACCATGTCTCTCTTGCTATCCATTGAAATTGAAGGTGGGCGTTCAAAATCAGCAAGTTGAAGAATCGGGTCGGATGGTTTTTGGAAAAGTAATTCGTCTTGAGCGGCAAGATTGAAGACTATAACCAAAAGGAAAAACGCGAGTTTGAGTTTCATAGAATTATGTTTGGTGTAAAAATAGACTAATCGAATGTTAATACAACCGACATCTTCTAATTTCATTCCAACCATTTAAAAGCTAAATTCTTCACAATACCATCGGTACTTCCATTACCAACAATTCAGTTTTATCGCTTAGCGCTTGAATTTCAATATTTTCAGTATCCCAAATCCCAAATCCGTCACGGGCTTCCAAAGTTGTGTCATTGATTTTTAAACTTCCAGAAAGTAAAAAGAAGTAAACGCCATTTCCGCTTTTTTTCAAGGAATAAGTGGTGGAAATTGATTTGTCAAAACGACCTAAATGAAACCAAGCATCTTGATGAATCCAAACACCTTCATCGTCGGCAGATGGAGAGAGAATTTGTTGAAGTTTATTTTTTCTATCTTCCAAACTCAAGGTTATTTGGTCATAGCGTGGTTTCACATTTCGTTTGTTAGGAAAAACCCAGATTTGCAGAAATTTTACTGGTTTGTCAGCATTTGCATTGAACTCACTGTGTTGAATTCCCGTGCCTGCACTCATTACCTGAATATCACCTTGACGTATTGTTGCCACATTCCCCATACTATCCTTGTGCTGTAAATCCCCATCTAAAGGAATGCTGATGATTTCCATGTTGTCGTGAGGATGCGTTCCAAATCCGCGACCTGGAGCAACAACGTCATCATTCAACACTCTCAAAACCCCAAAGTGCATGCGTTCCGGGTTGTAATAATTGGCAAAACTGAAGGTGTGGTGTGAGTCCAACCAACCGTGATTGGCGTGTCCACGCGTGTTTGCTTTGTGTAAAACTGCTTGTGCGTTCATTTTCGATTGGGTATTTTCAATGTGATTAAATCCAACAATTTCAAGTTCTTTTAATTCGTCAATTTCGTTTTTGACAACCGACGTTAATGCTCCTCCAGATGCAAGAATGGCAGTACCGAAAAGCCCTTTTTTCAAAAATGTTTTACGATCCATAACTCAAAATTTGATGTACAAAAGTATAACCACTTTTATCCTCCTTTTGTTGACATGAGTTAAGGGTGAGGAAAAGGGTGAATATGTACTTGTGATACAGAAATCTTGTGATTAATTGCCATTTAAATAAAATTTATACAGCAAGAGAAACCTATCTTTGCACCAAAATCTGAAAAGTGCGTTTCGAATTAACCAAAGAATTTCTTGAAATTTTGCGTCGTCGTATAGCCGACCAGGATGTTTTTTGGATAAAAGAAAATGTTCTTGAACTGCATTACGCTGATGTTGCTGAAATTTTGGACAAACTCACCAATGATGAGGCTAAGTTTGTTTATTTCCTCGTTGACGAAGAAACACAAGCGGATATATTAATGGAATTGGAAGAAGAAGTACGAGATAGATTCTTGGCTTCACTTTCAACCAAAGAATTTGCAGATCAGCTGGAAAACTTGGATTCGGATGACGCCGCCGATATTTTGGGTGAACTTCCTGACGACAAAATTCAGGAGGTTATTGCTCAAATGGAAGACGATGAAGCTGCTGAGGATATCGTTGACCTTCTCAATTACGATGAAGATACGGCTGGTGGATTAATGCAGAAGGAATTTTTCCAAGCAAACCTCGATTGGCCAGTTAATCATGCGTTGGTTGAGTTGCGCAAACAAGCAGAGGATGTAGAAAAAGTCTATAACATTTTTGTTGTAAACGAAAACAATCAACTCGTTGGAATACTCTCACTTAAACGTCTTCTTTTCGCCAACGAAACCACTAAAATCGCGGATTTATACACTTCAAAAAACATCATTTCGGTAAAAACGAGTGATTCAGTGGAAGAAGTTTCTGCTGTTATGGAAAAGTACGACCTTGTGTCTGTCCCTGTGGTTGATTACCAGAATAAATTAGTGGGAAGAATTACCCTCGATGATGTTGTTGATTTCATCAAAGAAGAAGCCGACAAAGATTTCCAGTTGGCAACGGGTATTTCCGAACCAATGGATGCCGATGCTGGAATTTGGCGCATTTCATCCTCTCGTTTACCTTGGTTGATTATTGGAATGATGGGTGGAATTATGGGAGCAAATGTGATTTCGGGCTTTGAAGGAAACATTGCAAAAATCCCTGCTTTAGCGTTTTTTATTCCGCTAATTACGGCTACGGGTGGAAATGTTGGAGTTCAGTCTTCGGCGATTGTTGTACAGTCAATTGCTCGTGGGGACAAAAATTTAGGTAGAATCGCACCGAAACTATTCAAGGAAGCAGGAGTTGGTTTAATTAATGGAGCCCTTTTAGCTACTATAATTTTTGGGATTGCTTATTTCTTTCAAAATGCGAAATTTGGTTTTGTGGTGAGTCTATCGCTTTTTACAGTAATTATTTTTGCTGCTGTAATGGGAACCTTAATTCCCTTGGTTTTGCACCGATACAAAATAGATCCAGCCTTGGCAACAGGTCCTTTTATTACCACATTGAATGACGTTACAGGTTTGTTTATCTACTTTTCAATAGGACTTTTGTTTCTGTAAAGAAAGTCAATATTTGATTTTGTACTCTTTTAAAAGTTTTTGAACACAAAATCAACTAGTTTCAGAGAAATCTTTTGGTCTTAACGGTATTTCGGGCATTTTTAAATTTCTTAACCGAGGTTAAATTATTTAAAGCGTAACAAACTTAATACCATCGACCTTAAATTTGACCTCAACAAACACAACCCTATTATGTCTGATAACCCTCAAAGCAAAACCAAAAAGCGTTTTGGAAAAAAGTTTTGGATTCGTTTTCCACTCTTGTTATTGCTCGTTCCAATCATTTTGTTTTCGACCATAACAGGAGTGATTTATTTTAAACAAAAAAGTATTGTCCAAGAATTATTGGTTCATGCCAACGAAGATTTTGAAGGAAGTATAAAATTGAAAGGTAGTCACGTAAGTCCTTTTGCGGCATTCCCTTACATTTCAATTGACCTCGAAGATTTACATATTTATGAAGGGAAGGAGGCTGTGAAAAAAGCAGAAATCCTGCATATTGGCGATTGTTATGTAGGGTTTAATATTTGGGATATTATCAATGGAAATTACAAAATCAAGGCGATAAAGCTTTCCAACGGAGTTATGCGTTTGGTTCAGCACACCGACGGAACCTTGAATTTGGCTAACGCGCTAAAAAGTAAAAAGCCTGCGGAAGAAGTCAAAAGTGATTTTAAAATCGACCTGAAATCTATTCGACTAAAAAATCTTGACGTTCAAAAATTGAATGAAGCAAATAACGTTCTTGTTGATGCCTACATAGAGAAAGCAAAAACTAAAGTAAAAAGCAGCAATGAACATTTTTATCTTGACCTGGAATCAAAATTCAAATTGACTGTGGTGAAGGATGGAGACACCACTTTTGTCAAAAACAAACACTTTGAAGTGGACACAGAGTTGGACATGAATGAGCTTACTAAAACATTTACGATTCAGCCAACAGAAGTGAAGTTTGAAAATTCAAGTTTTGGTTTTAGTGGCAAGGTTGGCTTGGAAAAAGACGTTCCTATTGACCTTCATTTCAATGGTGAAAAACCGAATTTTGACCTAATCATTGCTATTGCTCCAGAGGAAATTGCCGAAACTTTCCGTCAATTTGAAAACAGTGGTAAAGTTTATTTCAAAGCTGATATCAAAGGAAAGTCCGCGAATGGAAATATGCCCGAAATAACAGCAGATTTTGGTTGTGAAAACGGTTTCTTTAATAACCTGGAAACCAAGAAATCACTCGATAAAATTGGGTTTAAAGGAAGTTTTACCAACGGCAAAAAGCGTGATTTAAGCACTATGAAGTTGGAAATCCAACAATTTAGTGCTCGTCCAGAAGCAGGAAAATTTTCAGGTAAAATTTCTGTTCAAAATTTTGATTCACCAGATATTGATCTTCGACTTGTTTCTGATTTCGATTTGGATTTCCTTGCGAAGTTTGTCAACGCGAAAGAATTAAAAGGTCTTGCAGGAAAAGTAAAATTAACCATGAATTTTCACGACATCATCGACCTAAAACAACCCGAAAAAGCCATAGAAAAACTAAATGAATCTTATTTCACCGAATTATTGATTGAAAATCTGAGATTCAAAAGTCCAAATCTTCCTGCGGAAATAAAAGATGTGGACATGAAGGCTACTTTGAAGGGTCACGCTGCAAAAATTGAATATTTCAACACACAAATTGGCAATACTGACCTTCACATTAAAGGTTCGGTGAGTGATTTACCCGCGATTATTCACCACACAGATATTCCAGTGACTTGTGATTTAGATATTCGTTCCGATAAGATTGATATTCGTGAATTGACCAAGACCAAAAAATCGGAGGGCATGGACGAACGCATCGACAAGCTAAAGTTAAATCTGCGTTTCAATAGTTCCGCAAAGAAAATTTTGGAGTCCAAATATCTTCCTGAAGGTGAGTTTTTTGTGAAGAATTTCTATGCTAAATTCAAGCATTATCCGCACACTTTACATGATTTTCATGCGGACGTAATTGTTGGCGAAAAAGATTTCCGTGTGATTGATTTCCGTGGAATTTTAGACGATTCCGATTTCTATTTCAATGGCTACTTACGCAATTATGACTTGTGGTTTGAAGACGAATTGAATGGCGACACTTTTATTGAATTTGATGTGGATTCCAAGAAAATTAAATTGGAAAATTTGTTTACCTATAACGGTGCAAATTATGTTCCTGAAGATTACCGACACGAAGAAATTGACAACCTCAAATTCCACGGAAAAACATACATTCATTTCACCAAAAGCGACTTTAAATATATTGATTTTGAACTATCTAAATTCTCAGGCAAACTGAAAGTTCATCCTTTAAAATTTGAGAATTTTAGTGCAAAAGTTCATTATGAACCAAAAGCAATTGACGTTAAAGGCTTTAAAGGGAAAATGGGTCATTCCGACTTTAATATCGACCTTCATTACAACCTAAAGGAAAATCAAAATGCTAAGAAAAACAACCTCAAAATTCTTGCGCAAAGATTGGATGTTGATGAATTGACGAATTACAATCCTCCTCCAGTAAATTCAAATAACCGACCGGTTACAATCGATCACGATGCCGGATTTAGTTTGTACGATTTACCTTTTCCTGACATGGATTTTTATATGCAAGTAGGAAATTTGAATTATCACCAACACGCACTAGAAAACTTCAAAGCAAAATTCTACACCACCAAAGACCACTCAGTACACATTGACCAATTGGATTTTAAAACGGCCGAAGGGGAGATGAAGATGAAAGGTTACTTGAGTGGAAAAGACAAAAAACACATTTATTTCAGTCCGAATATTACGGTGAAGCATGTTCAATTGGATAAACTCATGTTGAAATTTGACAACTTTGGACAAGACCAGATGGTTTCCGAAAACTTAC
>Ga0169931_10009548_pt1 | contig 13969 bp, 14 predicted proteins | sample Kivu_15m_20L_FD_129675 | JGI IMG/M metagenome (GOLD analysis project Ga0169931, IMG submission 129675) | Freshwater microbial communities from Lake Kivu, Western Province, Rwanda to study Microbial Dark Matter (Phase II) - Kivu_15m_20L... | ecosystem: Environmental > Aquatic > Freshwater > Lake...
GCGATGGAGCACGGTCTCCGTCGCGCCGAGGTGCACGTGAAGGGTCCGGGCTCGGGCCGCGACACGGCACTGCGCTCGATCCAGAACGCGGGTATCGAGGTCTCCGGGATCAAGGACGTGACGCCGGTGCCGCACAACGGCTGCCGCCGTCCGAAGCGGGCGAGGAGCTGACGATGGCGCGCTACACCGGACCGAAGGTGCGCATCTCGCGCCGCCTCAGCACCAACATCTTCGAGAACCCAAAGGGCTCCCGTGCCCTCGACCGCCGTCCGTTCCCCCCGGGTGCGCACGGCCGCACCCGCCGCCGTGGACAGGGCAGCGAGTACCTGGCCCAGATGCAGGAGAAGCAGAAGGCCAAGTACATCTACGGAGTCCTCGAGCGCCAGTTCCGTCGCACCTACGAGGAGGCTACGCGTCTCCAGGGTCCGACGGGTGAGAACCTGCTGCGTCTCCTCGAGCAGCGCCTCGACAACGTCGTGTTCCGCGCCGGCTGGGCCTCGACCCGCCCGCAGGCCCGTCAGTTCGTCTCGCACGGTCTGATCCAAGTCGACGGCAAGCGTGTCGACATCGCGTCGTACCGCGTGCGCCGCGGACAGGTCGTCTCGCTGTCGCCCAAGGCGGCCCAGATGATCCAGATCCAGCACAACATCGACACCCTCGACCGTCCGCTCGTCGGCTGGCTCGAGGGCGGCGACAAGCAGGTCACCGTGCGCGACCTGCCCCAGCGCGACCACATCGACGTGCCCGTTCGCGAGCAGCTCATCGTCGAGCTCTACTCGAAGTAATCCCGGAAACCTCCACAGGAGCCACCATGCTTGTCATCCAGCGTCCCTCCGTCGAAGCACTCGGCGACGACCATCCCACGCGCCAGCGCTTCGCAGTCGGCCCGCTCGAGCCCGGCTTCGGCCACACGATCGGCAACTCGCTGCGTCGTGCGCTGCTGTCGTCGATCCCCGGCGCGGCGATCACCACGGTGAAGTTCGACGCGGTCGAGCACGAGTTCTCCACCATCAAGGGCATGACCGAAGACGTCACCGAGTTCATCCTCAACCTGAAGGACGTCGTCGTGGTCTCGACCTCCGACGAGCCCGTCGTGGTCCGCCTCGACATCCGTGGCCCAAAGACGGTGACGGCGGCCGACCTGCCCGCGACCGCAGATTTCCAGGTGCTGAACCCGGATCTCCACCTCGCCACTCTCAACGCCGGCGGCCACCTGGCCGTCGACGTGACGATCGAGCGTGGGCGCGGGTACCTCTCGACCGACCGTGACGCCGACAGCCGCATCATCGGGGTGATTCCGATCGACGCGATCTTCTCGCCGGTGCGCCGCGTGACCTTCGACGTCGAGCCGACCCGCGTGGCCCAGAGCACCAACTACGACCGTCTCGTCCTCGACATCGAGACCGACGGTTCGATCAGCCCGCGCGAGGCGCTCGCCTCGTCGGCTGCGACGCTGCGTTCGCTCGTCGACCTCATCGCGACGCTCTCCGAGGAGCCCCAGGCGCTCGAGTTGAGCGAGCCGATGGGCGCCAAGGAGAACGTGCCCGACCTCGACCTCCCGATCGAGGATCTCGACCTCTCCGAGCGCCCGAGGAACTGCCTGAAGCGCGCACAGATCAACACGATCGGTGAGCTGCTCATCCGCACGACCGACGACCTGCTCAACATCACCAACTTCGGCCAGAAGAGCCTGGACGAGATCATCCAGAAGCTCGACGAGCGCGGCCTCGCGCTGCGCGGCTGATCGATCACCGGAAAGGACGACGACCATGCCCACCCCGCGACGTGCACCACGATTCGGCGGGAGCGCCGCGCACCAGCGTCTGCTGCTCGCCAACATGGCCGCCTCTCTGTTCGCGGCCGAGGGGATCGTGACGACCGAGGCAAAGGCCAAGGCCCTTCGCCCGGTCGCAGAGAAGCTGATCACCAAGGCGAAGAAGGCGCACGGCTCCGAGGATGGCTCGGCCCGCCGCGTCCACCTGATGCGCCAGATCCAGGGGTACCTGGGCGACTCCGAAATGACCGCCAAGCTCGTCAAGGAGGTCGCGCCGAGGTACGCCCAGCGCAACGGCGGATACATCCGCATCCTCAAGCTCGGCACCCGTCAGGGCGACGCCGCGCCGATGGCGCGGATCGAACTGGTCTGAGTCGACCGACGGCGTCGACGGGTCACCGACGACGGAACCGGACACGGCGGTGAGCAACCAGCCGGAGAACACAGGAAACGGACCCGCCCCCGGGCGGGTCCGTCTGCGTGTCGCCTACCACGGGGCGGGGTTCCACGGGTTCGCCCGCAACGAGGGTGTCGACACCGTCGAGGGTGTTCTCGCTCCCGCGCTCTCGACGGTGCTGCGCGCCGACACCGAGATCAGCGCGGCTGGCCGCACGGACGCGGGCGTCCACGCGAGGGGACAGGTCGTGTCGTTCGACGCACCGGTGGGCACCGATCTCGTCGCGATGGTCCGTGGAATCAACGCGCTCTGCGGACCCGGTGTCGCGGTCTCCGATGCGACGTGGGCCGAGCCCGATTTCGATGCGCGACGCAGTGCGACATGGCGCTCGTACCGCTACACGGTCCTGAACGCGGCCGAGCCCGACCCGTTGCTCTCGGACCGTGCCTGGCACGTGCCGCGACGCCTCGACACCGTGCTCATGAACCTGGCCTGCGATGCGCTGCACGGAGAGCAGGATTTCGCCGCGTTCTGTCGGCGCGCCACGGGTGCCGACGGGGAGGACAAGTCGCTCCACCGGCGCGTCTTCGCGGCGCGGTGGGTCGCGGGCGATCCTCCAGACGCCGAGCGGACCCTGGTTTTCGAGATCAGGGCCAATGCCTTCTGCCACCAGATGGTGCGTGCGATCGTCGGGTTCTGTGTCGATGTGGGCCTGCGCAAGCGACCCCCGAGCGACACCAGGGCCGTGCTCCTCGCCGGGGACCGGTCGCACGGGTCCCAGGTGGCTCCTCCCCACGGACTCGTGCTGTGGGACGTGGGCTACGACGGGACCCGCGTCCACCCTTGATCGGACGGGATCGGGCCGGTTGTGGGGGCCCCGAGACCACCCCTATCCTTGTCAAGTCCCCGACACGACGCGGCACGCCGCCCCGTCGACGGGAAGCACCTCCGAGGATTTCCATGCCGACCTACACACCCAAGAAGAGCGAGATCGAGCGCGCCTGGCACGTCGTCGACGCCGAGGGCATGGTGCTCGGGCGCCTCTGCACCGAGGTCGCGCGCATCCTGCGCGGCAAGCACAAGCCGACCTTCGCCCCGCACATGGACACCGGCGACCACGTCATCATCGTGAACGCCTCCAAGATCGAGATGACCTCGGGCAAGGCCGACGCCAAGACCATCTACACCTACTCGGGTTACCCCGGCGGTCTGAAGAGCGAGTCGTACCGCAACCTGCTCGAGCGCAAGCCCGCCGATGCGATCCGTCGCTCGGTCGCGGGCATGCTGCCCAAGGGCCCCCTCGGTCGCCAGATGATCAAGAAGTTGAAGGTGTACGCGGGGCCGGAGCACCCGCACACCGCGCAGAATCCCAAGGTCCTCGAGATCAGCGGCGCGAAGCGCTGACCCGACCCACGCCGCACAAGGAGCCACAGTGTCCAACGCACCCCTCACCCAGACCACCGGTCGCCGCAAGGAGGCAGTCGCACGCGCCGTCGTGCGCGCCGGCAGCGGAAAGGTCACCGTGAACGGCCGGCCCATCGAGGCCTACTTCACGACCGCGACCCAGCGCATGGTGGTCACCGAGGCGCTTCGCGTCGCCGGACGCGAGACCTCGTTCGACGTCGACGCCAACATCTTCGGTGGCGGCGTGAACGGTCAGGCGGGCGCGCTGCGCATGGCGATCGCCCGCTCGCTCATCGAGATTGATCCCGAGTCGCGCCCCGCGCTCAAGAAGGCCGGCCTCCTCACCCGCGACTCGCGTCGCAAGGAGAGCAAGAAGTACGGCCTCAAGAAGGCGCGCAAGGCGCCGCAGTTCACCAAGCGGTGACCGTCTCCCGCTGCGCGGGAGAAGACCACGAACCATGCTGACCTTCGGAACAGACGGTGTCCGTGGCGTGGCCATCGACGAGTTGACACCCGAGCTCGCGCGCGACCTCGGTCGTGCCGTGGCGAGGGTGCTGAGGCCGGCTGCTGTCGTGATCGGGCGCGACACCCGCGAGAGCGGTCGCATCCTCGAGGCCGCCGTCGTCGAGGGATGCGCGGCCGAGGGAGTCCCGGTGCGCCTGATGGGCGTGGCGCCGACGCCCGCGGTGGCCTTCGCGGCCGAGCGCCACGGGTGGATCGGCATCGCGATCACCGCCTCGCACAATCCCTGGACCGACAACGGCATCAAGGTCTTCGCCGCCGGCGGCGTGAAACTCAGCGATGCCGAGCAGATCGAGATCGAGAGGGAATGGCACTCGATCTCCACGGAGCCGGCCGCCGCCGCGATCGGCACGGTGACGCCCGCCGACGAGGTTCTCGGCGAGTACTTCGAGCACCGGGTCGGTGTCGTCGGGGTGAGGGCACTCGAGGGACTGCGGATCGTCGTCGACTGTGCGAACGGCGCGATGTCGGCGGTCGCACCCGCGGTGCTGGCCGCCTCCGGTGCCGAGGTGGTCGCGATCAACGACGCACCGGATGGTCGCAACATCAACGACGGCTGCGGAGCGACCTCGCCCGGGATGCTCCTCGCGGCCGTGGTCGCCCACGGTGCGGACCTCGGTGTCGCCTTCGACGGCGACGGTGATCGTCTCGTGGCCGCCGATGCCTCCGGCACCCTCGTCGACGGGGACCAGTTGATCCTCGTCGCCGCGGTAGACCTCGCCGCGCGCGGTCTGCTGCGCAACCGCGGTGTCGCGGTGACGGTGATGTCGAACCTCGGCCTCGTGCGCGCACTCGAGTCCGCGGGAGTCGGTGTGGTGGTGACGCCCGTGGGGGACCGCAGCGTGCTCGCCGCACTCGAGGACAACGATTTCGTGCTCGGCGGCGAGCAGAGCGGCCACATCGTGCACCGCGCCCACGCCACGACGGGCGATGGTCTCCTGGCGGCACTGCTGCTGTGTGAATCACTCGCGCGCCGGGGCACCGTGCTCGCCGATGCCGCGCGACTGGATCGCTATCCCCAGGTGCTCATCAACGTCTCCACGCCGGAGCGTCTCGTCGATCCGGCCGCCGATGTCGCCGTCGAGATCGAGGCGGTCCGTGCGCGCCTCGGTGGGGATGGTCGCGTGCTGGTGCGCGCATCGGGCACCGAACCACTCGTGCGGGTGATGGTCGAGGCGCGCGACGAGCGCACCGCGAGCGAGACGGCCGGATCGATCGTGGATGCACTCGTGTCGCGCCACGACGGGGTCGTCATCGACCGATGAGGACCGGAAAGTAGCCTCGGAGCCATGTGCGGCATCATTGGCATCGTGTCGCGCCCGGGTTCCCGGGCGGTTCCCGCCGACGCGGACATCACCGGGCTCCTCGACGGTGCCGTGCAGTCGGCGGAGTCGGGTGCACTCGAGGATGCGGCAGCCGCCCTGTCGAGGGTCGACGTGCTCCTGAAGGGTGATGCCGGTGTCGAGGCGATGGCCGGCAACCTCGCGCTCGCGGTCGCGGTCACGGCGGCGCTCGACCGGATCGATGCGGTCACCGCGGCCCGCGAGACCGCGCTCGACGCGATGCACGCCGACCAAGCCGCGATCGACCGCGAGGCCGCGCGGCTCTCGGCGGTGATGGATCCCTCGTGGGCGATCCGCCGCGACAGGTTGCGCACCGCATCGGCGGTGCACGAGCTCGCCGGGCGCAACGCCCCCGTTCCCACGTTGCGCGGCTATCTCAGCATCCAGCAGGCACTCTCGGCGATCGACCGGATGGAGGTGCGCGGTCGCGACTCCGCGGGTCTCGGAATCCTGGTGTGGTCCGACGCGATCGCCGAGCTCGCCGGGCGCGAGCGCGCAGAGATCGACCGGCGCGCCTCGGATCCGCTGTTCGTCAACGGCAGCGTCCGGCACTCCGGGTCGACACTCGTCTTCGTCTACAAGGCGGCCGCCGAGATCGGCGAACTGGGTGACAACACGCGGGCACTGCGCGGCGCGATCGCAGCCGACGAGCTGTTGCGCCGGGCGCTCGGGCTCCCCGGCGCGCGCACGACGGTGATCGGGCACACGAGGTGGGCGAGCGTGGGCATCATCTCGGAGCCGAACGCACATCCCGTCAACGGCGAGGAACTCGGCGGATCGACGACGGTCTCGCTCGCGGTGCTGAACGGCGACATCGACAACCATGCCGACCTGAAGGCGAGGCACGGACTGCGGATCGCAGATCCCATCACCACCGATGCCAAGGTCATCCCGGCGATCATCGACCGGGGTCGCGACGGCGGACTCGACGCATCGTTCCGTGCGGCGGTGGGTCAGTTCGAGGGTTCCACCGCGATCGCATACTGCAGCGCCGACGTCCCCGACGCGATGTGGCTGTCGCTCGCGGGGAGCGGCCAGGGCCTCTATGTCGGGCTTGCCGAGGACCGGTTCGTCGTGGCGAGCGAGCCCTACGGTGCGGTCGAGGAGACGTCGACGATGCTGCGCATGGACGGCGAATCGCTCGCCGATCCCGCGCGTCCCGAGTCGCGCGGACAGATCGTGCGCCTCGACGGGTCCCTCGCCGGCACGGTCGCGGGCATCGTGCGCACGGCCCACGACGGCACCGGGCTCCCGGTGACCGACGCCGACCTGCACGTCGCCGAGGTCACCACGCGCGACATCGACCGCGGGGATGCCCCGCACTTCCTCTTGAAGGAGATCACGGAGGCCCCGCGCAGTTTCGCAAAGACGATCCGCGGCCGCATCGATGTGCGCGACGGATTGTCGGTTCCGGACCTCGATCCCTCGGTCCTGCCGGCCGACATCGCCGCGCGCCTCGCATCGGGGTCGATCACGCGGGTGCGGGTGATCGGCCAGGGGACGGCCGCCGTGGCCGGCACCTCGATCGTGCCCGTGCTCTCGTCGCTGGTCGGGTCGCGCCTGCGCATCGAGGCATCGACGGCCACCGAACTCTCGGGCTTCGCGATGGAGGCCGACATGTCGGATCTCCTCGTCGTGGCCGTCAGCCAGAGCGGCACCACCACCGACACGAACCGGACCGTCGACCTGGTGGCATCGCGTGGCGCCGCCGTGCTCGCGATCGTGAACAGGCGCGGGAGCGAACTGGCCTCGAAGGCACACGGTGTGTACTACACGTCGGACGGTCGCGATGTGGAGATGAGCGTGGCGAGCACGAAGGCCTTCTACGCACAGGTCGCGGCCGGTGCGGTGCTGGCATGCGCGATCGCCGCCGCAACGGGCGGCGCCGATCCCGTCGCGGTCGACAGGATCCTCGTGTCGCTCGCCGCGATGCCCGATGCGATGCGCGAGGTGATCGCGTCGCGGCCCGTCATCGCCGGGATTGCGTCGCAGCACGCGCCCTCGCGTCGCTACTGGGCCGTGGTCGGGAACGGACCCAACACCGTCGCGGCCAACGAGGTCAGGATCAAGCTCTCCGAACTCTGCTACAAGTCGATCTCCTGCGACGTCACCGAGGACAAGAAGCACATCGACCTGTCGTGCGAGCCGATGGTTCTGGTGTGCGCGGCCGGTCTCGCCGACGGCACCGCCACCGATGTCGCCAAGGAGGTGGCGATCTTCGCCGCGCACAAGGCAGTCCCGATCGTGGTCGCCACCGAGGGTGAGACCCGGTTCGATGCCGCGGCCGCGGTGATCGCCGTCCCCAGGGTCGAGCCGACGCTCGGTTTCGTGCTCTCTGCGATGGCCGGGCATCTCTTCGGGTACGAGGCCGCGCTCGCGATCGACGCCCTCGCGCGACCGCTGCGTCGTCTGCGTGAGGTGGTCGAGCACGCTGTCGGCACCGGCGCCGACGGCGACTCCGCGCTCGCCCGCGTCGAGCGCGAGATCTCGATCGTGTCCCCGCAGTTCCTGTCGACCCTGGCCACCGGCCGCTACGACGGCAACCTCGAGGCCTCGACGGCCGTTCGGATCACGGCCCTCCTGCGCACGCTCGGCTCCGACGATCCGATCGGTGAATTCCAGCGCCAGACGGGTCGGGTGTCGAGCCCGTCGGTCCTGCTCGACGATCTCGTCGCCGCACTCACGAGAGGCATCGACGAGTTGACCCGGCCGATCGATGCGATCAAGCACCAGGCAAAGACCGTGACCGTGGGAATCTCGCGCAGCGAGGAGGGCCTGCTCGACCGTCCGCTCGTGCGCGCGGTGCTCGAGGCCGGCGCGGCGCGCGAGAGTCTCGGATACGCGACCCTCAAGGTCCTCGCCGCACTCGATGCGGCGGTGGAGTCGGTCGCGGGTTTCACGCGGTACCGCGTCGAGGGTGACCCGGCCTCGTCCACCGCGACGATCTCGATCGTGGAGCGCGGCGGTATCGCGCGCGAGCTCACCTCGCGCGTCGACGGCAATCCCGTGCTCGTGGGCACGAAGCGCCGCGTCGCCGCCGAGCAGGAGGTGCTCGTGGCGCGTGGCCGCAAGGATGCACGCACCGTCGTGATCGTGCCCGAGGTGAAGGGTGCCGAGACTGTCGGGCTCACGCTCGTGCATGTCGCGTTCAGGGACCGTCTCCCGGTGGCGACCGTGCGGCAGGTGTTGCAGGGATACGACCGGCGGTGGGACCGGCTCGTGGACTGGGTCACCGAGACCGAGGGTTCGTTCCGCGAGGATCGTCTCGCCGAGGTGTCGGTCGCGGATCTGTTGATCCTCCCGGTCTCGGAGAGCGCCGATCTGTGGCGCTCGCGGGGGCTCTGATCCGGTCGTGCGGGGTCTCGGTATCGATGCCGTCGAGATCGGGAGGTTCCGGTCGCTCCTCGAGAGACGACCGCGTCTGCGCGAGCGGCTCTTCACCCCGGCAGAACTCGCCTCGCTCTCATCCAGGGTGGATCAGGCACCGTCGCTCGCCGCGCGCTTCGCGGTGAGGGAGGCCACGATGAAGGCGCTCGGGGTCGGTCTCGGGGCCTTCGACTTCCACGATGTCGAGGTGGCGAGCACCGAGCGCGGGGAGCCGCGACTCGTGGTGAGGGGACGCGCCGCCGAACTGGCCCGCGAGGCGGGAGTGCACGACTGGAAGGTGTCAATCACGCACACCGACCGGGTCGCAATGGCCATCGTCGCCGCACTCTGACAGCCCTACGCTTGATGCGTGATTCCGGTCCTCACGCCCGATCAGATGCGCGCCGCCGACTCGGCGGCGCTCGCATCGGTGGTCGACGACGGGGTGTTCATCGCCCGTGCCGGCAGGGCCGTCGCCCAGGTCGCCCGCACGATGATGGGTGGCACCTACGGTCGGAAGGTGGTCGTGGTCGTGGGCAAGGGCCACAACGGCGACGATGGCCGCGTGGCCGGACAGTGGCTGGCGCAGTGGGGTGCACGGGTCCGCGTGCTCGATGCCTCGGTCGCCGGCGGTGAGTTCCTCGAGCCGGGCGATGTCGACCTCGTGGTCGATGCCGCCTACGGCATCGGCTTCCGCGGGGAATGGTCGCCACCGATCGTGTGGGGTGTGCCCGTGCTCGCCGTCGACATCCCGAGCGGGCTCGATGCCTGCACCGGCACCGTGAGCGGCGGTGTGTTGGTCGCGGACCGCACGGTCACCTTCGCTGCACCCAAGACAGGCATGTTCTTCGGCGAGGGGCCGGCGGCGTGCGGCGAGATCGACCTGGTCGATGTCGGCATCGACACCGCGGGGTGCGCCGATGTGTTCGTCGTCGAGACCGCCGACGTCGCGGCGTGGCTCGAGCCGCGTGCGCGCGATGCGCACAAGTGGAACCATGCGTTGCGGGTCGTCGCGGGTTCACCCGGCATGGGCGGTGCGGCGGCGCTCGTCTCTGCGTCGGCGATGCGCGCCGGAGCGGGCATCGTGCACCTGTCGTGGCGCGGGACCGACTCGACGGTCCAGCCGCCCACCGAAGTCGTCGGCCGCCACCTGCCCGCAGACGGATGGGACCGGTTCGTCGCCGCCGATGTCTCGCGGTTCGGTGCGATGGTCGTCGGACCCGGTCTCGGTCGCGGCGACGATGTGGGAGCCGAGGTTCGCTCGATGCTGACGGCGTGCACGATCCCCACGGTCATCGACGGCGACGGCATCGCTGCCGCGATCGACCCGGCGGGGACCCACGAGACACTTCGTGCCCGCGGAGCCGACACCCTGCTGACGCCGCACGACGGTGAGTTCGCGATGCTCGGTGGAGACGCCGACGATCCCGACCGCATCGCTGCGACCCGTCGTCTCGCCGCGACCACCGGATGCACCGTCCTGCGCAAGGGACCGACCACGACCGTGGCCGATCCCGAGGGGGCCGTGCTCCTCGTGGTGTCGGGCGACCAACGACTCGCGACCGCGGGGTCGGGTGATGTGCTCGCCGGCATCGCGGGAGCATTCATGGCGCGCGGACTCGCCGCGCCGATCGCCGCCGCCGCCGCCGCGCATGTGCACGGACTCGCCGCCGCCGAGTGCGCGGTCGAGGGAACGATCGCCCGTGATCTCGTGGCCGCGATCGCCGATGTGCTCTCGGCCGTGGCTCGCACAGCCGTGGGAGGCGCCGATGTCGGTTGATTTCTCCTCGAGGTGGGCACATGCCGAGATCGATTCATCGGCGATCGCGCACAACGTCTCGACGATCAAGACTCTCGTTGCGCCGTCTCGCGTGTGGGCGGTCGTCAAGGCCAACGGCTACGGCCACGGATCGGTCGAGGTGGCGCGCGCCGCGCTGGCCGGTGGCGCCGATGGGCTCTGCGTCGCACTCGTCGACGAGGGAGTCGTGCTGCGCAGGGCCGGGATCACCGCACCCATCCTGGTTCTCTCCGAGCAGCCGCACGACCAGGCGCCCTACATCGTGGGCTACGGGCTGACCCCGACGGTGACGACCACGATGGGTGCCGCCGCCATCGGATCGGCCGGTGCGCAGCAGGGTCGTGCGGTGCCGGTGCACCTGAAGGTGGACACCGGCATGCACCGTGTCGGTGTGTCCCCACGCGAGGCACTCCATCTCGCCCGCTACATCGACTCGCACGAGGGGCTCGATCTCGAGGGTGTCTACACCCACTTCGCCGTCGCCGACGATCCCGCACACCCGGCCAACGCGGCGCAGTCTGGTCTCTTCGATGACGTGGTGTCCGCGCTGCGCGCCGACGGGATCGCTCCCCACATCGTGCACGCGGCGAACTCGGCGGCCGCACTCGCGGCACCTGCGATGCGGCTCGACATGGTGCGGGTGGGTATCGCCCTCTACGGGCTCGAACCCGGTCCAGGGGTGGCGCACCTGTGCACCGGTCTGCGTCCGGCGATGCGACTCGTCGCACGGGTGTCGGCCGTGCGCTGGATCGAGTCGGGCGAGGCCGTCTCCTACGGTCTGCGTCGCCCGGTGGGCACGCGCTCGCTGATCGCAACCGTGCCGATCGGGTATGCCGACGGGGTCCCGCGCTCGCTGTGGTCGACCGGCGTGGGGGCGCTCGTCGGTGGAATCGTGCGACCGTTCGCCGGGACGATCACCATGGATCAGATCATGCTCGACTGCGGTGACGACTCCTCGGTGGCTCCCGGTGACGAGGTGGTCCTCATCGGATCCCAGGGCACGGAGAGCATCACCGCCGACGACTGGGCGCGTGCTCTCGGCACGATCGGCTACGAGATCGTCTGTGGGATCGCGCCGCGGATCGCGCGGAGGCACGTGTGATCTCATGTCTCTCGAACACCGAGGACGACACCCTGGCCATCGCGGCTGCGATCGCCCGGCTGGTGCGGCCCGGAGATGTGGTGCTGCTCGCGGGGGAGATGGGCTCGGGCAAGACGGTGTTCGCGCGCGGGTTCGCACGCGGGCTCGGTGTCGCGGCCGACGATCACGTGGTGTCGCCGACGTTCAACCTCGTGCACGTGCACGACTCGGGTCGGGTCCCGCTGCACCACGCCGATCTCTACCGGCTCGAGACCCGCGCAGAGATCGAGGATCTCGGACTGCGCGAGGCCGCCGACATGGGGTCGGTGGTGCTCATCGAGTGGGGTGATGCCGCACTCGACATCTTCGACGAGCGCCTCGTCGTCGAGCTCGTCGATCCCGACGGAGGAGCGACACGCACCCTCGACATCTCGGTCGAGGGGCACCGGTGGGATGCGCGGTGGGACCGCTTGCGCACCGCCCTCGGCGAGTGGTCGGGTGCCGCATGATCCTGGGGATCGAGACATCCGTCGAACGGGTCGGTGTCGCGGTCGGCGACGGCCGCGGGATCGCCGCCTCGGCACAGTTGTCGAGTGATCGTCGCCATGCCGAGTCACTCGCACCGATGATCACCTTCGTGCTCGACCAGGCGGGGCTCGCCCCGACCGATCTGTCGGCGGTCGCGGTCGATGTCGGACCGGGACTGTTCACCGGGATGCGCGTGGGGATCGCCACCGCCGATGCCATGGCGTGGGCACTCGAGATTCCCGTGGTCGGTGTGTGCAGCCTGGATGCGCTCGCACTCGAGGCGGTGCGTGGTGACGACACCATCGCGGTCGCACTCGACGCACGACGCGGCGAGATCTACTGGGCCTTGTACCGGCCCGCCGAGGGTGCCGCTGAGCCCGTGCGGATCGGCGAGCCGCGGGTGTCGCCGCCCGATGACCTCGCCGAGCATCTCGCCGACCGCGCCGAGGATGTGGTGTGTGCGGGGAACGGATTCCTCCGCCACTCAGAAGCCCTGGCCGCGCCGTGGATGCACGTGCTCGGAGCGCAATTCGCCGCACCGAGTGCCGAGGCCATCGTCCGGATCGGGACCCACAGGGTCGCCGTCGACGCCACGGCGCCCGCGGGCGGTGTCGAGCCGATCTATCTGCGTGCTCCCGATGCCGAGATCAACTGGCGCACGAGGCGTGAGTCGCGATGAGCTTCATGCGCGAGAGGGCGCACGACACCCTGACCACCGAGACGATGCGGCGCCGGCACCTCCGCCGGGTGCTCGAGATCGAGGAACAGGTGCATCCGAGGCCCTGGACGCACCGCACCTTCACGAGCGAGATCACCAAGATGAAGGACGGCACCCGCTACTACCTCGTGGCCTACGTCGACGATGACCTGGTCGGCTACGGCGGGATGATCTTCGTCGCTGACGACGCCCACATCACCAACGTCGCGGTCGACCCGAAGTGGCAGGGTCGCGGCGTGGCGACCGAGATCATGCTCGATCTGTCGATGCTTGCGAGGGACCACGGATGCTCGGCGATGACACTCGAGGTGCGGCACACCAACACGGCGGCCCAGAACCTGTATCGGCAGTTCGGGTTCGTGCCCGCGGGGGTGCGCAAGCGCTACTACGAGAACACCGAGGATGCGATTGTCATGTGGTGCCACGGGATCGATTCGCCGGAGTTCGCCGAGCGCATCCGTGCGATCGAGGCGAGGAGACCATGAGTGCGGGACGCGCCGCCGTGGACCCGGCCCGTGGCGGTGTGGACGTCACCGCGTCGACTGTGCTGCTCGCCATCGAGACCAGCTGCGACGAGACGGCTGCCGCGGTGGTGATGGGCGGCAACGATGTGCTCTCCTCGATCGTGTCGAGTCAGGTCGATATCCACGCACGGTTCGGTGGCGTGGTGCCCGAGGTCGCGAGCAGGGCGCACCTCGAGGCACTCGTGCCGGTGGTGCGAGCGGCCGTCGACGAGGCGGGGATCGACGCGCATCGCATCGATGCCGTCGCAGCGACCGCAGGACCGGGTCTGATCGGGGCACTTCTGGTCGGGGTCTCCGCCGCGAAATCGCTCGCACTGGCGTGGGACAAGCCGTTCGTGGCTGTGAACCACCTCGAGGCGCATCTCTACGCCGGTTTGCTCGACGATCCGACGCTCGAGTTCCCGCTCGTGGTCCTGCTCGTCTCGGGCGGTCACACGATGATCGTCGAGATGCGCGGCCACGGTGAGTACGAGGTGCTCGGGCGCACCCTCGACGATGCTGCCGGCGAGGCCTA
>Ga0169931_10009549_pt1 | contig 13968 bp, 11 predicted proteins | sample Kivu_15m_20L_FD_129675 | JGI IMG/M metagenome (GOLD analysis project Ga0169931, IMG submission 129675) | Freshwater microbial communities from Lake Kivu, Western Province, Rwanda to study Microbial Dark Matter (Phase II) - Kivu_15m_20L... | ecosystem: Environmental > Aquatic > Freshwater > Lake...
GACATGGTCTTTGTTATCTACCCAAGTTGATTCAAGCTCTGCTGAGGAGTCATCAAGAAGGACAAGGTTTGGACGACGACCCTCGATACGGAAGATATCGATGCAGAGGTTTTCGATTGTTCTGTGCATATAGCCAAGGGCGTGATCAGTTGATTTAAGCTCAGGGGCGGCGAGCATGACCTTGATTAGGGCATCTTGGATTACTTCTTCAGCTTTAGCGCTGTCTTTCAGGATTCGTGAGGCGTGGGCGATTAGCTCACTACGGTGCTCTGTGTAGAAAGCGCCAAGCTCCGCTACGGTCCAGACCTTCAGACCTGCGGAGGCAGATTTCTTACGCAGTGACACTTAAAGAGCCCCTTATTTCTATACCGGTTTGTACTACAGAGTCGACCGTCGCCGCCTCTACTCACCCCTACGAAATAGGTGTGAAATTGTTGTGGATAACGGACAAAACGGACATTTAAGGTTTCAACTGGTCATACTCTGGGTTTAGAGGGTCAAGCTCCTTTAGTTTTGAGATAGCCAATACCCGCTCCGAGGTCTCTTTACTACGGTCAAAAAGTAAGCGCCATCCTCTGAGGTTCCTAGGGTTGGTTTCTACTAAATCTCTAACCACTTGCATTCCCAATTCTTCATACTGATTGTCCAGAAGCGTTAATGCCGTTAACTCACTCAACGAATATGTAAATGGCCAATCCTTTGAAATCAATATGAGCGCTGCCCCGTCACCTTTTGTGGCAGCCTCCTTAAAGGCTCTATCTTTTTCCCAAGGGGCTAAACCAAACTTAATTGAAAGCGGTATCAGCAGAGCGCCGATAATCAGAGTGAGTAGCATTTGACTTGGATTTATCTCCCTTTTCTTGCGAGATTTAAGGCTATTTTTCGATCTTTCTTCGAGGAATTTCTCCTGAGTGACACTGTGAGAATAAGAGAAGAGAACGCCACTTGTAATAAACTGCAGTGACAGAAGAGCCAAGCTGCTGGGATTTATTAGTGATTGGATATGAAAGCCAGTCCAATAAGTCAGTAGGGTGAAAAGATAAAAACTCTCTCGAGCACTTGCGTTTTTCAAAGCACCTCTTGTGGAGCGCAGAATTTGGGCTTGGATAACAATATAGGAAATTGCAAGGGGCAAGCCCGCAAAGGTTGCTAATTCGAAAAGAAAATTATGTGGGGAATCCGAAAAAAGTCCTGCGCTTCGAATCACAGCTGAGCCATCTCTATACTCGGTGTAATAGTTACCAAAGCTGTCAAAACCGAAGCCAAATACTGGAGAATTTAATATCATATTTATTGATGCTCGCCAGTAATCTAAGCGTGCAAATGCTGAACCAGAAGTTAGTTCCCGAAGAAGTGCTCCCTGAGCAAGAAGGCCTGAGATCAAGCCCAACGATAAAAGACTAGCAAACAACATTACTGCTTTTTTGCTAACTTTTTTGACTTTATCTTCGTATCTAGTAAATAACTTAAATAATGTGAGTAGAGCAAAGGCTACCCCTAAAATCAAATAACCTTGAAAAGAGTCAGCCAGAGACATTATTGAGATTCCAGAAATTAGGATAATTACATTAAAAGTATTTAAAAGAAAGGATTTCCGAGGTTGCAGAATCAAGAGAGACAAAGAAAGTATGAGGCCTATTGCAATTAGAGCGACAACATAGTTTGGGTTTCCTAGAGATGAGCTAGGGGTTTTCCCATATGTTTCTTCCCATACTCCAAAGTCAATGCCAAAGTACTGAAGTGTGAAATAGGTAGCGACCACAAGTGCACTTAGCGAGATAGAGACGAAAAAAGCAGATATCCACCTTGACAGAAAAGAAAGTGAGCACCAAAGGAGTAGAAACATTGAAAAGAAAGTTATAAATCCAAGATTTCTTCCGTAAAGTCCAAAGAGACGTTCGTCGAGACTATCTCTATTCACAAACAGTGAAATTGAACTCCAGCTTAATGAAAATATCAATATGAAAGTCATGGATTTTTGAGACTTTGAAATCATTACAAAATTAATACGAGATAGGGTCAGAGTTAAGAGCAGTGCTACGCCAATTACAATCACAAAATACTTTGGAGCGTTGGTAGCACTGAAACTACCAATTGGATCCATAGCTATCGGTAGAACAAAGATGAAAATTAGAAGAATGATTGAGCTAAACTTTTCAAGAGTTGTCAAGATTGTCCTCCTTATCTGCAAATTATAATTGGCCCTGTCAGGATCAGATTGTCGACCCACGGGTTGAAAATGCGCTGATTCGAGTCCTAAATCAGAGCAAGACGGGCCTCAACAGGGCCTGAAAGTAACCCGATCACTCTCAGAAGTGTTGCAAATTCTTTATTTTCCTGTACCTCAAGGGACTTTAATGAAAATACATTCTAGGTCTGAGTGGAGTGACTGTTTAAGAAATGAACAATTTAAATTGGAGAATATAAGTTTCTTAGAACATCTCTTTGCTTTGCTCTTCCTCTAGTTTCGTAGAAGCAAGGACTTATGTGTGCTACTTCGATTGGGATTACCGAATAGTACTTTCGAAAGAGATAAGTACTTATAGTTGCAGGGGCCAAGCCCAACCAAGTAATCTTCTGAGACCGATATGCCATCATTAACTTTAGCGCAAGTAAGAGAGCTTGACCGCGTGAAAAAAAAATTCTGTCATTCTTATCTTGAGGCTTCATAACTTTGAAAGAGTACAATTTGGAAAATCGCTGTGGGTATGTAGAAATTTCTGTTACAGGAACTGCTAGAGCTTTACCAACTTCACGAGCAATCACAGCGGATGCATCATGGTCATGATGAGCACCCTCAAAAGTAGTGGTTATTAACTCCAGAGCCTTCGAATCATTCTGCTCAATTATCTCTATAATTTGTGAGATATTTTCCTTACTTACGAATTTGTAAAGTTCGCCCTCTGAAACAGAAAGATTTAAACCCCACCAAGCTACCTCACAGTTTAACCCTGAGAGATGTCGTTTAAATACTGCCTTGGCCTCTGCAGATCTTTTCAGTAATTTAGACTTGCTTGAGTTTAGGGAGACCCCATTTGTAAGATAAATAAATAATTTCTTATCTGCATTTAAGATATAAGGAAGTGCAAATATTTCATCATCTTGATGGGCAAACAAAAAGACTCTAATAGAAGAACCCCCTCAATCAAATAAGATTTCTAGAGTGTGCTATCGATTCCTTAAAATGCATCAAAATCAGGAAAACTCCATGAATTAACTTCGAAACCTGTTCCACTCAAAGATTTAAAAATCAATACTAATGGCGAAGGCTTAAACCACTCCGGAAGCTGCACTGTTGACCTTGAATCTCTTATCCAATCAACGGTAAACCCAACCCTCTCCACTTTTTTTGCTCCTAAGATTTCATTTGTACCTGTAGATGAAATGGGAACAATTGATTTTAGATTAAATGGAAAACCTTTTGGGCGAACTACAAGTTCGATTAAATTGTTCGAGACGAAATTCTTTTGAAATTTCCGGCTGGGACTATTTGCTCTCCACTCAATTTGTTCACTTGTCCAAGACCTACTTCCAATGTGTGGCCTATGCAAACTTCCATAACGTAAATTCAACCGTCCAAGTTCTGTAAATCCTAGGTGCTTAACAAAATTCCCTGCAGATTGAGCGTTTGCAACACCAACAACGAAGTGAAAATTTCTACTCCAACGCTCAAAAGTTTTCTTCGCCAATATCTTATGAAACCCCTGAGAGCGAAAGTCTGGATGAGTCGCGGTGTTGAGTGAGAGTAGTCCGATAACTCCATCTATTTCGGTAGGAATGCATGCATAATGACTTATAGTCCTGTCTCCCTCAATTGCGTCAAACCCTACGACATTACCTAAAGGGTTTTGGAAATACAGCCAGTTGATGTATTCCGGGCCCATTCTTGACTTTGGAAAGCAAACCAAAAAAAGTTTCTGGTATTGGTCGACTCTGCTTGGGTTGATCTCTTGTACGTCCATAAACTCAGACTAGCCATTTTGGTCGCATAACTAAATTTTAGACCAATTCCGTGTCTAATCTTGGACTAGAAGGTTTTAGTTTGAAAACTTGCTTTGCTAGTAGGAGTTTTGAAGATTTCACACTTCGCTAAGGATAGAATCTACTTCAAATGAATACCTTAACTGCGCTGATTCCCTTTTATAACGAAGAACGTACGATAGGGGAACTCGTGCAACAACTTAGCGCGCTCCCCAAAGGCACTCTCAGTAATTGTATTTTTATTGATGATGGTAGCAAAGATTCCTCCCTTAAAATTCTTGAAACGGCCTTACGGCGCGCTGACTTCAATTTCGAGATTATTAGAAAGGAAAATGGGGGAAAAGCCAGTGCAATTCAAGAGGGAGTAAGGGCGCTGACAACATCGCACGCTGTTATCTTAGATTCAGATCTAGAGCTTGCGCCATCTGATATAGAGAAACTGTGGGGGGTAGTTGAAGCAGGTGAATCAGACTTTGTCTTTGGATATCGAGTCTTTCTTGCTCAATCGTCCTTTACTTATCGATATAGCCGAGGTAATCAATTAATCTCAAATATCTATGGTGTTTTGTTTAATGAGGTGATTAGCGACATTATGTGTGGTTATAAGCTATTGCCATCTAAAGCATTACAAGCGTTATCATATAAATACAAACATTTTGGCTTGGAGATTGAAATACCAATGTATATGTGGAGACATCGCCAGAGACCGTATGAGGTGCAAGTCAGTTACAGAGCCAGAACTCGCGTTCAAGGTAAATCCATATCTGTAAAGGATGCAGTGACAGTAATTTTCTCCATGATCGTATTTAGATTCACAAATCGAAGGATTAAGGCGTGAGAGTTTTTCTTAGTTCTTCATTTAGTTCGTCTTTGATTCGAAACTCCACCCTCATATTTATACTTTGGATAATTTTCTTTCCAGGTTTCTTCTCTAGCGACTCTTTTGGTGCAGTAGAAATGGCCAAAACTGGTGAATTCACAAACTCAGGCACGGCGTCTTGGGCTCTATATGTAAGGTTATTTTCATTCTTTGGTAATTCAATTGCCCTGCTCACACTTTTGGGAGGTTTACTTCTAGTCTTCTCCACAACTACTTTTGCATATGAAATTTTTACTAAAAAAATTTCAGCCTATGCTTCATTACTCATGTCTCTAACACCTTTGATTTGGGGTATGGGATTAACTCTTTGGCACGATATTCTAATGACATCGGGACTATTACTAGTCACGTCGTTTATGGTAAAGCTTCACTTGAAGCAGAAAATTTCCACTCTAGATTTAATATCAAAATTAATCTTGGGATCAGTCTTGGTCTCTTTTCGTCCAAATGGGTTACCCGTTCTAATCGTATTTTCAATTTTCTTTCTAATCTTGTTGCAAAGGCGAATTATTTTTCGATTTCTATCGATTGCAATCTCAGTCACTACTTCAACTACTCTTATAGGGTCAAGCGTGATTCTCGGAATGAGCCCAATAAATAATTACTTTGCGCAGGAATGGATGCGCAATGACATTTCATGTTTTGCGCAATCACCACAAGGGGTAGGATTCGTTGAAAAGAACATTCCTGGAATTGGAGACACACAAACTTGGAAATCTGAACAGGCTTGTGGGTTCTTAAGCCAAGCAACAATAACTTATGAAGATAAAGTTCAGGCTCAAGAATTTGTTCCTAGGGCATGGCTTAGTCTCCTAAGGCAGGATCCAGTATTTGTTCTAAAAACGCACTTAAAACGAAATGCCTATTTGGTACCCATTCCTTTCTACGGTTTACCAACACCGCCTTTTCTCCACAGCACAATTGAGTTTCAGAATCGCGGTATCGAATGGGCATTCCCTTCAATTGCAGAGAAGGCTAGGGCGCCCATTCGACTGTGGAATCTATTCCACAGTTTCATGGCTTGGGCTGGCTTGTGGGTCACTATTGCAGTTATGTTGCTTCTTATCTCCAAGCGCCGAGAGTTGCTCGCCCCCGTGGTTATGGCACTTTCCTTAATAGTAATTTTATTTGTGTTTGCGCCGATACCGGACGGTAGGTACGCACTATTCGTTCTAATCACCGGCCAGTTAGCATTGGTTGGAAAACTAATCGAGTGGGCCCTGTCGGGATCGAACCGACGACCCACGGATTAAAAGTCCGTTGCTCTACCGACTGAGCTAAAGGCCCCAAGCAACAAGCCTAATACTTTGCAACTTCAATTGCTAATTCGTCAATTCATTAAGTTCATTGGTTACCCTAGGTAAACTTCCGTTTTCGCTTTTCCTATTACTTAGCGATATTCTGTTGATAGCAATCTCGGGTAGATATTGAGCTCGTTGAGTATTGGAGTTGACTTGAGTAAAATCAGAGTTCTTCGCTTGATTGCTCGCATGAATGTCGGTGGACCAGCTATTCAAATCACGGGATTAATGAGACATCTTCCGGTTGATGTATTCGAGCAGAGTCTGGTCAGTGGTTTTTGTGAGGATAATGAACTTGATTACCTAGAGGTAAATCAGATTGACTTAAGTAGAAAGAGAATACAAGGATTTGGAAGAAGAATAAATTTATTGTCAGACCTCAAGGTTCTATTTGCCATAATGAAACACATAAAATCTTTTGATCCAGATATCATCCACACTCACACTGCCAAAGCTGGATTTCTTGGTCGTATTGCCTCGATACTCACGCTAAAGAGGCACATCCGAGTTCACACCTTTCATGGTCATCTACTCCATGGATATTTTGGGAAGTTTAAAACTTGGTTAGTCATATTAGTTGAAAGAGTTTTGGCTCGGTTCACGGATAGATTAGTTGCTGTTGGTAACCAAGTTAGAGATGAGCTCTTGGCGGTTAAAATTGGAAATTTCGATACATACCAAGTTATTGGGCCTGGATTAGAGATAAAGAACTTACCAAATCGACTCTCATCATTGAAGTTATTCGCTCTGCCTATGGACAAATTTATCGTTACCTGGATCGGCAGGGCGGTACCTGTTAAAGCACCTCATCGAATACTTGAAATTGCAAATTCTTGTCAAGAGAGAGGACTAAGAATTGAATTTGTCGTTGTTGGCGATGGTCCGCTCTTAAGTGATTTACAGAATTCGGCAAATCAAATGAATCTACCAATAACATTTTTGGGTTGGCAGTCAGAGATTGAGAGAGTTTTAAGCTTCAGTGATATGGTCTTGCTTACGAGCGAAAATGAAGGAACTCCGGTAGCTCTAATTCAGGCGCAAATGGTGGGGATTCCAGTTCTTGCAACTGATGTTGGATCAGCATCAGAGGTAATACTTGATGGGAAGAGTGGGTTCTGTATTGGGTATTCAGTTCGAGATTTTGTTGACAAGATTGAACTCTTATCTATGAATGCAGATATGAGAGAGTCCTTCGGTGCTACTGGAAAGAGTTATGCGCTATGTAATTTCTCTGTAAAACGACTAGTGTCTGATCATTCCGCTCTTTACCGAAGTTTAATCAATCAATCCAAGACTTAGCCCAAACCTCCAACATAAACATAGGCCAGATCAGAGAATCTAGTTCCAAGCCTTTTTGATGATCTTTTAGAATCTGTTCAACTTTATTGAGTTGATACCAACCTCTAGATCTACTTCTTGCATCAAGAAGAACATCTTGAACAATATCCTTCAGATTCTCCCTTAACCACCTAGCTCTAGGAATTCCGAAACCCATTTTTGGTCTGTCTACAAGTTTAGGGGGAACAAAATCACGAACTATCTCACGCAAGATATGCTTATTCTCTCCTCCACCAATTTTGTATCTTGCTGGTAATGATAAGCCAAATTCGATAACCCTATAGTCAAGAAATGGTGATCTAACTTCAAGGCTATTTGCCATAGAAGCCATATCAACTTTGTACATTAAGTCACCTGGAAGGTAAGTCTTTAAATCCATCTCCTGCATTTTTCTGATTCTGTCTGGAGTCGGAATTGATTCCCATGACTTCATAAATTCAGTGTTCTCCGAATGCTTCAGTAATTCAGGACTTAGAATTGAGTATAAGTCACCCAACTGAAATAGTGATTGGAATTCACTGTATCTATTAGATAGAGATTGGAACCGAGAGTGCCTCAAAAGCTTCCTTATTTTAGGATCCGCGATTCCATGGGTGGGAAAAAACCTAAGTGGATTGATTGCTAACAAAGGATTTATTGAGTCAAGGAAACTGCCAGCCCTATATCTCTCATATCCAGCAAAGCCCTCATCTCCGCCATCACCGCTTAGAGCAACTACAACCTCTTCCCGCGCAAATTTTGATAGCAAGAAAGTGGGTATTATTGAAGAATCGGCAAAGGGTTGATCCAAAACCTTGGAAAGGGTCTCGACAATTAGGAGTGGGTCTGCATCAATTTTTCTCTCATGATGGATAGTGCCGATTGCCTTTGCGACCTCTTTAGCAAACCTAGATTCATCAAATTTATTTTCAGAAAAGCCAATGCTGTATGTGTGAACGGGACTCCCAGACTCTTCTTGCATCAAAGCTGAGACAATTGTTGAATCGATTCCACCGCTTAAAAAAGCGCCAATTGGTCTCTCGGCGACTAGCCTGTCTTTAACAGCCTCACGAAGTAGTCGAGTAGTTTCTCGTTTTGCATCTTCGAAAGTGATTGAAGCTTCCACAATGTCCGATGGATTCCAATACTGTTTTATTCTCGATTCTCCACCTTCAATATAAAGCACAGATGCAGGAGGGAGTTGTTTAATTCCAACAAACGCAGATCTTGGGGCATTTACATAGCCATAACGAAGAAATTCGGGTATTACACTTTCATTTAAAGTACGTTCTACTCCAAGTGAAAGTAATCCTTTGACTTCCGATGAAAAAGAGAGGGTTCCGTTCTGTTGGCTATACCAAAGGGGTTTTTTACCAAGTCGATCACGAACCAGAATTAATCGATTATTTTTCAAGTCAAAGATTGAAATTGCAAACATTCCTTGTAGTTTTACGGGAAACATTTCGCCGTACTCCTGGTAAAGAAAAGGAATCAGGGCTGAATCTCCCTTGCCATTAATTTGATGTCCTCTTGAGATTAGACCTTGTCGTAATTCGCGAAAATTGTATATCTCCCCATTGAAGACCGAAACAACATCCCTGCGTTCGTTATAGCTTGGTTGCTGGCCATGGGAGACATCTATAATTGATAAGCGACACATTCCGAACGCGCAATTTGGGTATCGAAAGAAGCCTGTTTCGTCGGGACCGCGATGAGAAATGTTCTCTATCGATTTTTTTACTAAATTTGAATTCACTGGTCTGTCAGAAAAAATACCTGAAATTCCGCACATGAATTAGGTCTTAGCCTGTCACACGAGGACCGTTTGCAATACCTGATCCATGCTCTACAAACCACTGGCACGTCTTTTCTAAGGCCTCAGAGAATCTAATTGGTTTCACGTAAGGGAAAATTGAGTTAAGAAGTGTTGGGTCGTTCTGAGAGTGTATAACATCTCCAGTTCGTTCAGGCAAGTACTTAACATCCAACCTTTGGAATCTTCCTCTCAATTCATCAATACAATCATTGAGTGTGATTCGTGATCCAAAAGCTAAATTCACCGGAGTTGGATAATTTATCTTATTCTCTAGCCCTTGAATCAAAACTGAGACAACTGTGTCAATATACGTGAAGTCTCTAGATTGACTCCCGTCTCCAAAAACTTCAATACTGTCATTATGCATTAACTTCCATATCCACTTGGGAATTACGGCAGCATAATCATGGTCTGGGCGCTGCCATGGACCAAATATATTAAAAAATCTATATGTTATGGCCGAGATTCCAAATGATGCTGCATAACTTGCAACTAACGCCTCACCACTTAATTTGCTAGCAGCATATGGGGTAAGTGGAGACATCCACATTCTCTCATTCTTTGGTAGGTCTAGATTTGAGCCATATACTGAGGAAGAAGAAGAAAAGGCAACTGTCGCCCCCGAATCTCTAGCAGATTCCAGAACGTTTAAAGTTCCCAATACGTTTACCTCCATAGTTGCGCGAGGATTAAGAATTGATCGAGGAACCGATCCCCTTGCTGCCAAGTGAAAAATATAATCTCGACCCGAAAGAGCATTTGAAGTTAAATTTTTGTCAGTTATGGATCCTTCATAAACTTCGCAGTCCAGTCCTGATAAATTCGATCTCAATCCTGTAGAAAAATCATCTAGAATCGAAACCTCATATCCTTTTCTCAAAAGAGCACGGACTAGATTCGTTCCAACAAATCCTGCTCCTCCGGTTACTCCGACTCTAATCATCTAAAACCCAAAATGAGATAAACTTGTAGGTCGATCAATCAAAGTCTTCAGTTTTACTTGTAAGAAAACTTTGTAGCAATATCTGCAATTTTCACATTTCATTGAATCAGCCACTCTCTGTTGTCCAACGTCCAATGAATGGTTCTCTTCAATGATTCTCTTAAGGATACAGGTGGCACCCAACCAAGTCGCTTCAACTTTTCTCCCGATAACGCGTACCTTAAATCGTGTCCAGGTCGAGCACCCTCAACATTTACATAATCAACATAACTTCTAGCCATATCTGCATTCATTAATTCAGCAATTAATTCGACCATTTTGTCATTCGCAATCTCAAGCTCTCCGCGCACGTTATAACGCTCTGGCCTTGAAAGACCATCAGAGTATTTGAGTTTTCCTGACTCGTGATGCTTGATAATAAATCTAAGGGCATCTGCTTGATTGCGAGCGTGCAAGTAGAAACGACTTCCCGCTATCCAATCGTTGCCTTTTCTCAGGGCATGTACAGGGACTCTCTTGCCTGCCAGAATTCTGCTAATTGTCAAGGGAGTGAATTTTTCAACGTCTTGACGCTCCCCAATGATGTTCATTGTATTTGTTATCACCAAAGGAATTCCGAAAGTTCGCCAATAAGAAATCGAAAGTGCCTCTTGGGACGCTTTACTTGCTGAGTATGGATTTGAGGGAACAATCGTGGACCACTCAGTGTGATCTTCCCCTTTTGGAGCAGGACCATAAACTTCATCTGTGCTGACATGGAGAAAAATCTCAATTTCTGGATTCATACGAACAAAATCAAGCATTGTTAATTGAAGTGCCACATTGTTTTCTACAAAAGACCTAGGGTGTGAAATGGAACGATCAACATGGGATCCACTTGCCATGTTAATTACATAGTCGATGTGGCCGATTTCTCTAAGTGTGACTGAATCAAATGGAGTAACTAGATCATGAGTTATTACTTTCACTCGATTACGAAAGTGGGGGAGTTCCTCAAAAACAGCACGAATTCTTGAAGAAGTACCATAATGGCGGAACGAATCAGTAATCACTATTGACCAGTCAGTAGTTTTAAGCAAATGCGCCAAAGTGTGATGTCCTACAAAACCTCCAGCACCAGTTAGAAATAATTTCTTCATTACCTTTTCCCCCAAACGTCTATATAAGCCTACCGCATAAGATTATAAACTCTCGAATACTGAATCCCATTTTTTCAATAGAATCTCCCTGTTGTGGTTCTGCGATAGGTAACTTCTCGCCTTTTCTAAATTCTCTAGCCTCAAATCTTCAGAGTTTAAAATCGTTTTATGCTTTTCAGACCAATCTGAATTCGTAAAACAAATACCATCTATGTCAGCCGACTTCATTACTCTTGAATAGGAGTCTAACGGGCTAGTAAGCGTATTTAAGCCTAATCGCCACATTATCAGTAATCGATTCTCGGCTTTGAGACGATGATAACCTGTGGAGAGAGATAGTGGTATAACGCCTAGATGTGAACGTTGAGCAATCGCTGCACAGTTTGCTACGGACCAGTCCCATACCTTAAATTTTAAATTTGTACTCTTGACTTGACTTGTAACTAAATCAGATGTTGAGATTGGAACAAATCTATTTTTAAACTTGAATGACTTTTTTTGAGTTAGTAAATTTAGGTGATAAATTTTATCTTTGTTATCTTCAAAAATTCCGCTAAGGTTTGAAAGCGCATTCAAAGTAACTGGCAGACCTTCCCAGAAGAGATTTATCGTTTCCATACTTGGTCGTTTTGGGTTAGGGATTTCAGGAAACTCTTCATGGAAATCTAAAATTTCGTGCGGGCGCACCCCTCTCGCATTCCATTCCACACTTTGCTCCCGACAACTACAAATTACCGAGTTAGATTTTTGGGCAACTTCTGTGATTAACTTTGAGAATTGTGTGCTTCTCATTTTTGATAATCCAAATTTGCTACTAGAAGATACAGCTCGCAAGTAGTCCTTGAATGGACTCTTTTCTGCAAGAAGGCCGTCTACAACATCAAGGACTAGCGGCACATTTGACTTATGTTTCCTCCAGAATTCTAAATCTGACGACGACGTAATAACTCTCACATCAGCAGATGAATCACTAATCTTTACAATTTTATGGCCGCGCACCGCAGCCCAATACAAGAGTCGCCTACGATCAGCAGTCCCTAAATTATTGATAGAGTATCCGGAATAACCAATCGTTAGAGGCAATTGCAACTCCTCTGCTTTTGCATGGATTAGGGGTTTTGGCACGGAAAGGATTATTGAAAGTTTAAGGCATCGGGGTAACCGTTAGCCTAGGCTAAGCGAGTAAAGAATTTTGAAGGTATTAGACTCGACGGCTATGAAACGATATCCTTTTGGCCCCTGGTCCCCATCGTCTAGGGGCCTAGGACATCGCCCTTTCACGGCGGTAACACGGGTTCAAATCCCGTTGGGGACGCAATAGGGATTCATTCGATGGCCTATTTGGCCCAGTAGCGCAGTTGGTTAGCGCGCCGCCCTGTCACGGCGGAGGTCGCGGGTTCAAGTCCCGTCTGGGTCGCGAAAGCGATTGTAAAAATAACGGCTGGGTAGCTCAGTTGGTACGAGCGTGCGACTGAAAATCGTGAGGTCGACGGTTCGATCCCGTCCCCAGCCACAGAAAATTGAAATTGATGCGAAGAATGATATTTTACCGAATTTACCAGGCCTCAAGTAATTTGACGTCAAAAAGAGGGTGTTATAGTCCCTGATATTTACATCTCCATTCGCAAAGTGCGGTATTTTCATCAAATGCTCCATAGAAAGTTGTTAGTGAAATTTCCCAAATTCGGAGAGAATGGTGCGCGTGACTTTATAGTCTACTGCATTGCTCTGCTCACTATTAGCTTAATTGTACGGTTTTTGATTTTCTTATCACTACCAAACACTCCATCCAGTCTTGGTCCTGATGAAATGACTTATGCTCTACTTGCAGAATGGGTTGCGGATGGAAAGTCTGTTAATGATTTTGCTTATGGACCTAGTTTATATAACATTTCAAAAACTTTTATCATTCCGTCTTCAATTGCCATTAATTTAGGTCTGGAACCACTGACAGCAGTACGCAGTATTTCTATGCTATTTGGCTTAATATCGATTTTGATATTCATCTTAATTTACTTTCGGTTACTTTTTATAAGAAAAGGTGCCAAGGACAGAACAATAACCAAATCAGAATTTATTGGAGTAATGCTCGCTTCTACCTTATTTTCCCTATTTCCTAGCCATTTACTTTGGTCTGTGATTGGAATGCGAGAAACCAGTGTAGAGTTTTTTCTCCTGTTAACAACATATTTGATCTTGCGCGCACTAACAGAAAAGGCTGAAAGTAAACTTTTAAAAATGAATTATGTAGGCATAGTTCTTTCGGTCATGGTGACTTTTGGAACTCGCCCAGAGTCGGCATTTGTATTTGTCTTTTCATTTTTTGCTGGGTTGATTCTGCAATATCTACGAGATCGACAGAAAAGGATATTCTTTGTTGGCCTGTGTGTAGCCCTAGGAACTTTTCTAGGCCACCTATATTCCTCAACTCCAAAAGTAGAACTTCAACAAGTCCTACGGCCACAGCTTAGTGAATCTCTTAATCGAGCAACTGCAGAACCTAGTGAATCTCTTAATCGAGCAACTGCAGAACCTAGTGAATCTCTTAATCGAGCAACTGCAGAACCTAGTGAATCTCTTAATCGAGCAAC
>Ga0169931_10009550_pt1 | contig 13967 bp, 11 predicted proteins | sample Kivu_15m_20L_FD_129675 | JGI IMG/M metagenome (GOLD analysis project Ga0169931, IMG submission 129675) | Freshwater microbial communities from Lake Kivu, Western Province, Rwanda to study Microbial Dark Matter (Phase II) - Kivu_15m_20L... | ecosystem: Environmental > Aquatic > Freshwater > Lake...
CCTCTTTTTTGTTTTTTCCGCTCTTTTATTTTGCTCGCTTTTACAAACTGCTAAATTAGCCTTATTTACGCCAAGATTAAGTTGAGCTATTTGGCGATTAGTGTTTGGCCGGGAGCTTTGAATCTCCCAGATTATGCTACAATTTAGCATGGCCATAAAAAGAAATTCAATTATTGAAAAAGTTAGACACCCTTATTTCTTGATTCGAAACAACCCGTTTATCTATAAGAATATTGTTAATCGAAAATATAGAGCTCCATCTTTTGATCTCAAATACGAACCTGTGCAGCAAAAAATTATCGATGATTTGAACTTAAATGGGATTGCTATGGTACATTTTAGTGAACTATTTCCTATAAAAGAATTTTCTAAACTTTTAGATTGGATTTATAAAAATGAGGGAAATTTAAAACAAAAAAAACAGAAAAAATACCTTTATACTTATTACGGAACTGAAGATAAAAACAAACCTATTGACTTGGACAATCCTTTTGTTCCATTTTTTCTCTCAGAAAAATTGCTACAAGTAGCTGTCTTATATCTAGGGTATATTCCTCAATTATATGAAATATTTATTGAAAAAACAGTCCCAGTTGGAGACGCTAGTCCAACTTATTCACAAAATTGGCACAGAGACCCCGAAGAAAAAAAGACACTAAAGATTTTTTTGTACTTGAATGATGTAAATATTGAGAGTGGGCCATTTACTTATATACTAAGAAGTCAACCGACGGCTAAGTCTAAGTTAGCAAAATTGTTCCCCCAAAAACTCCCTCACGGATCGTATCCTGACTCAGAAAGTATTAAAAAATCAGTTCCTGACGGCAGTTACTTTGTAGCTACAGCTGAAAAAGCAACACTAATTTTCTGTGATACTGCCGGAATACACAAAGGTGGGCACGCAATAAAAAATGATAGAATAATGGCGACCGCCTTTTTCCCTTCAAGGAAATATTCAATTAAACCATTATTCAAATTAGATAACTTGGAAAATTCTTCTCACGAAAAGCTTGGTTTGAGTTTTCTAGGTCAAAAAGTATTAGGAATAAAATAAAAAGCCTCTTTTATGAGTAAATTACTTTCAGATAATTCTAATTATCTCAATTTAGTGGTTTGAAACTCTCAGGTGATACCAAAGACTCAAATGTAAACTAACCTGGCTCTGATTTCTTATTGGTTCCTTCGAATTAATAAAATTTGCATATAGCAGGAATCGTCATCGTTGCTTTTTAGCAATTCATTTCCTGTTTAAAATGGTTCAAGTAAAAATAAATAACAAATAGTTGGATGGATAACTTAGATACTTTAAAATTTTATTGGCTCTCAAGATCTGAATACGTATCAATTTCAGCCCAATGACCGAAGTAGTTAACGACAGAAATTTCTGCACCACCCAAGATAGCTTTTTGTAATACAGAAGTCGTATCCATCGATTGTAAATTGTGGTTTTTTGACTTGAACATTTGCCATAGCGAAGGAGTTAATGTGAAAATCCCAGCGAATTGACCGGATATTGATTTTATTGAGGCTGCTCGGTTACCAATTTTAGTGAGTAACATAGAATCTAAATTATATTGAAAGTTTTCAAGATCAACCAGAGGATTGTCAAATCGCTTACTCCAAATTTCCAACCAATTTGAAACACTCAGTACTGCAGGTGCCGGCGTTGCTTTTATGATTTTTATTGCGTCCGCTTCAAAAAAAATATCGGAGTAGATAACTAGACAATTCCTTGTACTTAGAATTTTGTCGGCGCACGCGAGTGACCCCATAATATTACTATTTTTCCAGTCTCTATTATGAATAAGATTTATTCCGAGTGATGCAAAATTCTTCCATCTATAACCCACTACTATATGGATATCTTTTTGTTCAAAAAATTGAGTGATATTTTCTAGAATCCAGGAAATTAATGGTTTACCACGGTAGATCGCGAAACACTTTGGAGAATCATCAGTTAGCTTTCCAAGCCTTGAGCCCCTACCAGCTGCAAGAATTACGACCTTCATTTAATTATATTCTCGAATGCTAACAGCATCCAAGGGGGCATATTCATTCGCTCTGGGTGCCACATCCATCCTACCCAGGGGAGAGTTCTGTGTTTTATGGCTTCTACACTGCCATCTTCAGCGGTTGCGAGTATAGAAAAATCTGATGTTAGTGATTCTATTCGAAATTTATGAAATGAATTCACTTTCCCATTGTAACCGCTCCCAGCTATATTATGTAAAACACCGATATGATTTTTGGTCGGAGTGATTGAACCACCGAACCTTGTTACCATCAATTGCAGGCCTCTACAAATACCAAAAACTTTTACATTTGTATTATTGATTGCGTAATCAAGTATCAAATTTTCAGTAATGTCTCGATCTTCGTTAAATCCAAGATCCTCTCCGCCGGCTAGAACTATCAATGAAGGGCTGAGAAGTGCTAACACCTCCAAAATTTCATCTGGAAAATTCGGAAGTGCAAGTACGTAATAGCCATGTTGGTGCAGCAACCTTGTTAATGGTTTTGGGAACGCATCATACACATCCCCAAAATCTGACTTAAGTTCTCTGCAGGTGACTAGGGCAATCTTCATTAATGGGATTCTATTCTCTTGTTTACGCAATCAAGAAAAATCACGTTTGATTTCTTTAAGTATTCAAAAGTCTCGGCTCCGACCCCAATTGCAGCTGGAATATTTAATTCCTTTGATCGAACTGCCATATGACTGTTCGCACCACCGTAACAAGTAATTAAACCTATTATCCCTCGGAGAAATATCCAATCGAATCCTGGATCGGCACTTTCTATCATAATTATTTTACCGCTTAATGACACATCCCCAGTGCTTACATAAATTGCAGGACCCGTAACAGTCTTTTGCGACACAAAGTTGGGCGTTAAAGACGGTACCTGAAAGCAACCAATGTCGGTCGAATCCAGAATCAACGGGGGTAACCAAACTGAATTTGAAGCTCTAGTTATTTCTTCTCCACGTTTTATATCCGACAATAGCTGTTTCTTAAGGTCAAGTGATTCGCGATATGCCATAACAAAAGTTCTGATATCACTTTGCGCCATTTGATTTCTCGTAAGTCCGTGCTCGTATCCATACTCAGCAATTAAATGGAGAATCATTGAAACGTTTCTCGTAAAATTAAATTTCACACTTTCGCGTGCCTGGACAGATCCAGTAACGAAATTAATAAGATCTTTCCCTGAGATTTGAAGGTCTTCCAATACATTTGCACTATCTATTTTATTAACAAAATGTTCTGTAATATCGTTCGTGGCACGTGAAAAGTTCCCAGATTCATTTCCTTTCTTAAAATATATATCTGGTGATTCCGCGTAAGTTGGAATTCTAATATCAAAAGTACCTGGGCGAAGGTGTCCGTAGATCGCAAGAAAAGAATCCATTTGCAGTTTTTGAAAGTCTTGCAGCATATTACTTGTAACACTAGGTACAGCCATCCAAAATTCACTAACTTCCTTAGTCGAAAGTATACCAATTTCAATTAAACTATTAATCAAGGTTGTTGATATAAAAGCTAACCTTGCAACCCCAGTAAATGGCAAGGTTCCGTATCGCTTGCAGTCTTCAAGTAACCAATAAATTTTTGATACAAAATCTAGATCAGATGAGACAATTTGAAAATATCTATTCGTTAACGGTTTATGCTTCTCGAGTATTTTACCAAGTCCATAAGGATTCTCAGATATGATATTTTTCGTTAACTCAATCAGGGAACGCTTAATGCTCAACTTCTCTTTTGGTGTGAAAATTTCGGGTAGTGCTTCTAATCTTGCATCAAGATCAAATACATAGTTCGGTATTGATACCTCGGACTCAAGTTTATCGTGCAAACTTGGATCCACCTTTAAAATTTTCAAGTAACTATTACATAGTTTCTCTGCGAGCGGATCTTCAAGCGCAGCTGGTATAAGTGAATTAAGACTTGCTCTTACGTCTATGTAGGGTTGGCCGGCAAGGTCAATCAATAGTGGGACGCCACGCACGTTTCTATATCCAAGATTGCCGCGTTCATAGGCCCAAATAGAATCTGTAATCAATTCCTTGAAGAGAGTTCTTGATAGTTGTTGCGGCCTAATCCCGATGAGCTCAGCTGGATTCCAGTCTGGCATTATCCCTAAGTAAGTAGTTCTCCCAAGAAGAAAGGGATTGTGATTTTGAGTTACTGAAACCTTCTTCCTTACTTCATTCATAAGGTTTAAATGTTCATCTCTAGAAAAAAAACTTTGAGCAACACTTAATTTACGGACTTGCAGAAGGAAGACACCATTTTCAGTCAAAGAAAATTCTATATCTAGACAGTCATTATTAAGCTTGTTCATAACACTTTTAACAAGCTTTACAAGGTCAAGATAACCAAATCTCAAAAGATAATTATTACTTTTTGATTCCTGCCATTCAACAACATGAAGCTCGCCTTCTTTTGCCCCAGATGTTATGGCAGTAGTATCTGTGCCTTTATGAACATTAATTATAAAGTAGTTCGACCCAGTATTTGGGTCTTTCGTAAAAATAACGCCAGAACTCAACACTTTATTTAGCATTGGTTGCACAAACACTTGATCACTTGAAGAAATATTCTCGTAGCTTTTTAAAACTTTCTGCACAGCGGAATCGATTTTATCTAAACTAACATTGAGAATAGATTGATACTTTCCAGCATTAGATAAATGACCATCTTCATCTGACGCACTGCTTCTGACTATGTATAAATCAGCCGGCATATTGTGAGCAATAAAATTTATTATGGAAGTAAATTTTTTATTGTCCTCTATGTCTCCTCTAGAAAAAATCTGCAGTGGGAGAATATTCTTTTCAAAACCGTTTGACCGGAGATATAGAAGTTGGTCTGCTTTTGATCGATCCATCATCTAATTGTAGAGTTTCTCTAAAACACTATCTACCCAATGGTCTCTAGATCCAGATGAGTCTAAAGCCAGAATTAGGTGTGGGTTTATTGGTAACTGTATTTCTTGACTCATTCCCGGAACATTAGAAATCGAACTGTAAAGCATAGCTCTACCACTTGCGATACGAGAGTTTTGATCTACATCCAAAAATATTTCAAAGTAGTTTTGGAATACTTCTCGATTCGACTCATAAATCCAATGAAACAATGAAACAGTACTCACAATAACTGAAACATCTTGGCGAATGAGAAATGCAGTAATATCCTGATAAATCCTAGCAAGTGACTCACGAGAATTTCTGTCGTACCCATACTTATTTCCTAAGAGTGCGCGAATATCATCCCCATCAATTAAAATACTAAAATCCCCACGAGCCTTTAACTCATTTTGTAACAATTTTGCCAAAGTAGTTTTGCCGCTTCCAGGTAATCCAGTAATCCAGACTACTCTCGCCATATGTATCATCTTATTTCAAAATCGATTGATTAGTCAATCTACTCAGAGAGTTTTTATTTAAGACCTACTTTCTGCCAAAATTCAGAGAAATAGCCAAAATGAGGATATCTTTTACTAGAAATTTACCTAAACAAAACGCTGTATTTTTGTTACCGATCCAGTTTATTTGTGAAACCTAAATGAATTCTAGTATTAAAATCAGATTAACCATTTCTTCTTTGAGTTAATCAATTCTCGCACCGCCAACATTAACTTTGTTACCAGTTGTCACTTCATCTAAATACTCATCAAAGTGTGTGCCTGTATGTTTCTGTCTAGTTACATCTCTGCCTAGGTAACAATCTCTTTAACCGTAAAAGCCATTATACGTGTGCTTTAGGAATCGAAAACCTCAGATTCACTGGCCAACTATGGGTCGAAAGGTTTAGATCTAAAGTCTGTGCGCACAATTATATGCAAAAATTTCGACCATCCTAAAAATAATTCCCCGTAAATTTATGAGGTAGTCCAGTCGCAGAGAAATAACCCGAACCAATAAAGCGCAATTTACACTTAAAGTCCGAATTTTATGAATCACTAGAAACTATTAGATACACTAAGAGTGAGGTCTTAGCGAACTACGGATTAGGAGGTTCGGGGTTCGAGTCCCTAGTGGCGCAACAAATCTCTTATTTCAAGGAATTTGATTGTTTCATTGGCAGTGCAAACGTTTAGAATTATTTTAGACAAAAGAATACGGGAGAGTTAGATCTGTGCCTAGAAGATTAGTTCTTGCGGTTATTCCAGCTAGAAGTGGATCAAAATCAATACCCAATAAGAATTTACTAAAAGTTCATGGTTTATCACTCACAAAATACGCATTGTTTTCTGCGCAACACAATAAGTTTATCACTCATATCGCATTGACAAGTGATTCAGATAAAATTTTAAGTGAAATTGACAGTTTTGAAGGATCTCGCTTTATTCGAATCAAAAGACCAATAGAACTAAGCTCAGATGAATCACCTGACCAGCCGGTGTTAGAGCACGCACTCAAATTTTCTGAAAAGTTATTTAATATTAAATTTGAAGCAGTATTAATGCTTCAACCAACTTCGCCTATACGATCCCAAAATGATTTAAACAGATGTATAAATAACGTCTTAAGCTCCAAGGCTGAAACTTCTTGGACTGTGAGTGAAGTTCCAATTAGATTTCACTATAAAAAGCAATTTGAGATTTATGATCAGAGTCTAGTTATTGCTACTAATCACGGGCACGTTCCTAGAAGGCAAGATTTGAAAAATACTTATCATAGAGACGGAGCATGTTACGCATACACGCGCCAGGTTGTGATTGATGATTCCATGTTGATGGGTACAAGGTGTTTACCTGTTATTTCAGAGGTATTGACTCATGATATAGATTATTTTGAAGACTTCAGTAATTTAGAGTATTTAACATACAAAGAAGATAATCAACTGTATTGGAAATAAAAAAGATATTCACTAATTAGTGAGCCAGAAGTAATCATTTATTTCGACCAAACATACCTATGGGGTGTGACTCCTATTTTAAGAATTCTACCAATTAAACTTGGATAATATTTTCTAAAGTTGCAACTATTTTTGGTTGATTAATTCAATGAGCCTAGAGGGCAAGTCTAAAACTATACTTCCAGAGAAGTAAGTAGCTAATACAGAGTTGATTATAAAGAGATTATAATTTTGCACTTGAAGTATTCGAACCAATTCAGAGTGGGACCTACAAACATGTATATTCGTAATTTGAATAAACTGTTTAAAGTGATACATGTAATCCTGATATCTTAGGGCAGAGTTCCAATAACCTTGTCTTTGGTACTCAAATCCAATGTATATAACAGGCACTTTTAAGACTGCAGCATCTAGAAGCGCAGATGTTCCTCCACCTAAAATTAAATCAAAAGTTGAGAGCTCTGTATAGTAATCTTCCAAGCTGGATGTACCATAATCAAATTTAATAATTTTTACGTTAACATTTAAAACAAATTCTATTTCATGGGGAAAACTTGGGTGCTGAATTACGTAAAATAATTGATTGGGAAAACTCTTTGCTAGCTCATTAAACTCTACAATAAATCTGTAGTCATCTGGGTTTACTCTTGCTCCCATGCAGGCATAACCAATTTTAAACATCTTGTTTTCTGACGAGTCACTCTTTTTTGTATAAGAAACTTTCTGATAATTTGGAGCAACCAATGTGTGAACTTTAAACCCTTGATACGGGTGAAACTTTTCTAAAGTATTACTCATAAAATCGCTGTGCGAATAGAAAACATCAGGATTAACAACTAATCGCCCATGAGAGGATAAATTATCCCAACTTCTCACTGTACCAATCGTGTGAATCCTCATTATTTTGGCATAAAGTGCTACGTGAATATCCTTTACGTTTGTCAACGAGGTAACAAACAAAGACTCGCATTCTCGTGCAACTAAATCAGCAGTTTGAGCACCTAAGTAACTATTAAACCTATTTATGTTAAAAGTCTTCAAAATGACACTTTTTACTAATTTCTCAATCACATGGCTTTTTCTTAGGCTTAAGTGCAGTAACATCTTTACGGGAGTTCGAAATCTAGATTTTTTGTTGCCTTGAGCTGTAGATAGAATCTCTCGGTAAATTGAAGAACTTTGATGAGTCCACTTAAGTATGCTCGAACAGAATTTATAAATACTTGATGTGGCAAAGTTATCAAACTCTACTATCGAAATATTTCCATAATCAACATATTTTAACAAGTTTGAAATAGTTGCTGAATTACTCTTGTCTGTAAATATCATCACATCGTAATTTATTGAAACATTCTTCAAAAATTCAATATTATTTGATAAAAAATTTCTGATTACTTGTGCTTCAAATAAAGTGATTAAAACAATTTTCAAAATTTTCCTAACTTATTATACAAACAGAAAATCAACTATATCACGAGTTATCTCGGCTATATCAGTCATGGCCATGGTTTTCATGTCTAGTCTCCATAAAGCTTCCAAGGAATGACAGTGCAATTTAGTTAGATGCAAAACAATCATAAAAGAATCGCAAACTTCATTCGCTAATGGAGTAAATTAGTCACGAAGTTAAGTATCTGCTGAAAACATGCAAGAAAATAGTATCATTATTTAACGTGAGATTATAGACTGTTAAAAACATTTAGCAAAAAAATTATTGAAAGTTTAAGTTACGTTTCTAAAATATATAGTCAAATATGCTTGTATAATAAAGTAAAACGCCTCTCAAAGTTATGTTTCAATCGCTATAAAAAATTGATCACCAAAAGTTTTCAAAGCAATATTCCAAATTGAATTTTCACACTAGGGGCTACTAGTAATATACAACTTAACCACTAGTAATTATCTGCTTTATAATTTACAAAATATTAAACCTCACGAATTATTTGATGTAGAAATTCAAGGTAGTTACTGACAAATATTTACGATAAACCATCATCCTATATTTTTGTGTAATTAGACTCATAAAATCAGATTATTATCTTTGAAATAATCCACACATTTTGAGCCATCTAGTACCGAGGACACGTGATATAAAAATTCATTTAATTCCGATTTAAAGGCTCCATGGTCAGTCCAGAAATTTTCTCCTACAAAGTCAAAGTATTTTTCCTGGGTACGAATTCTCAAACGATAGGGAAGTTTTGCGAAGATTGCTTGTGTGAATATCACATCATCTTCTTCCGACCAAAGGGATGGAAATATTGGTAATTTAAATGCTCTAGATAAAATAGACGGTAATGAAGCTAAACTAAGAATTTTTGTTTTATCGATAGTTGTACCACATTTACTTAATAGACAAAATGTTGCCAATGTTCTTGCGTCATCTACGCACAATTCTTGATTTTCGCGTAGTCTAGCTGAACCATGATCAGAAACTAAAATTATATTGTCATAAAATTCAAGTACTTCATTATCTAAAAAAGTATTCAAGTACTCATCTAGTTCAACAGCCCTGGCGATTAGTTTCTTTGTATCAAATTCAGTTAACCTAGTGCTCTGAGAAACACTTTCGACAAATTGGTCATAAAGTGGTATCCATTTCGCCATATTCCCATCAAGCTTATGATGAACATCCATTAGGAATACGCAATCTAAATGAGATTTATTCAAAGAATTATCTCTATTTTTTATGAAGCTACTAAAGACAGGGAGCAATTTTTTAGCACACAAATTCTTATGATAAAAAAAATTGTCTGTACCTAAATGAAAACCAAAGTTTGGATTCATGTAAGGTACCGAAGAAAAAATACTACTCGATACTCCAAATCTTAAGAGATATTGAAAAATATTTTGAGATCTAGGAATAACAAAGGGTGTTTTATAATTGCTTTCCGAGTTAGTTAATCCGTGCTGAGAGGGCAGTTCACCTAAAAACATTGAAGCTAAATTTGGAAGAGTCCATTCAGCGGTAGAATAGTATTTTTCATGAATATATCCACTTTTGAATTTATCATGTGTTCTCTTCATAACAGCTCCAACTTTTTCATTGCCATAAAGAAGGCATGGAGAGAGACCGTCAACATAAATTAGTAAAGTATTCAGCTTATTTGAGTCACCGTTATCTATTTTAAGACTCTTGATCACCTCAAGTGAATCATTAAATTGAGTGCTATAAGTGCTTGTAATTGTAGCAACTGGTTTACATTTATCGGAAAAGAACTTAGTTCTTTTAAACTTAATAACAGAGTTCAACTTTGAAATAAATTTGAAGCGTTTTTCAATTACATCAGGGAGATACGTGTGGCTTGATTCTTGAAAGAAGCTATAGACTCTAAATTTTTGTATGGGATTATCATCCCAGTAATATGGAAAATCACATAAATGTGGCCGCCTTATCAGATCCTGTAATTTTTTAATTAAGATATTATTCAAAACAGTCTCCAAGCTTTTCTACTCGAAAATTATATTAGTCTAGACAAGAAATACAAGATTTACAATAATATTTTACCATGTAAAGAATTCATTTCCCTGTTTTTGTGACCAGATAGTTCAATGATAAGCGGTGAATAGGGTGGTACATTAAATAATTATTGATTTAAGCTTTAAACTTTGCCTTCTATAAAGCAGAAGTTTTGTTGTGCCACCAATAACGTCTAGGCACAAAGTAAGTAAAATAGAGCCTGTTTTAATTCAATAAAATAAAATTATGACTTAAATTCAAACTCAACTTCCATAGACAGAGCATGGTAAATTACTGTGTGTACTTCTTGAACCGTAGAGGTCACGTCCGAATCAACAACTAAAATCTCATCACATTCTCCTAGATATATTGAGCCAGTCTTTCCAGTCAGTGCCACTATAGGAATATCATTGTCCTTCGCCGATTTAATCAGATTTAGTATGTTATTCGATTTTCCACTAGTAGTGAGGCAAATAATTAGTCCTAAAAAATGTTTATAGGCAAGCATTTCGCGAGTGAATTGATCTTCAAAAGATCGATCATTTGACCAAGAAGTCAAAACTGGCTGGTTGGCTCCAAGTGAAAGAACGGGAAGTGGACGATGAGGATATTTGAACTGGTTTATTAGCTCAGCTGAAAAATGCATTGCATCAGCATTCGAGCCCCCATTTCCAGCGATTGCGATCATCTTGTTATTACTTAAGGCCTCCACCATTAATTGCTTCACTCGAAGAAATTTTTGAAGGAAGTCATCAGTTTTTATACTCTTAAAGGCTGTTTCAAAATGCCTCTGATAAGCTAAAAATCTTTGAACAGGGTCAGAATTTACGAAGTTGCTGCTATTTTTATAAGTCATGTACCCGCCGCAACTTTTTAGCGATAGATACTTCAGCTTCCAGAATTACTTTAGCATTTGAACCATGCAGCTTCGGAATTTCTCGTATATCCCTAACTAATTTTTTCATTCCAGCGGGCTCAAGTGATGCTGATTGATCAGTACCCCAAGAAGATCTATCTAATGTTATATGCCTTTCAACACAACATGCGCCGTACTTTGACACAGCAATTACGCTAGGTAACACTCCAACCTCATGACCTGAATACCCAATTGGAATTTCCGGGAACTCTTTTTGAAGTAGATTTATCCAATTCAAATTAAGTTCCTCATTTTTTGCTGGGTACGTTGAAACTGTATGCATCAATACTAAGTTAGACCGGTCTAACATTTTTACTGCATTCTTAATCATATTCATGCTAGACATGCCCGTAGATAAAAAAATAGGCTTTTCAGTTTTTCTTAACTTTTCGAGAAGTTGCTTATCTGAGTTGCAAGCCGAGGCAACTTTATGTGCCACTACTCCAAGATTCTCCAGAAATTCAACACTCTCGCAATCCCAAGGCGAAGCAAACCAGTCTATATTTTTCTCCTTGCAATAATCATTGATTTGCTGGTATTGGTCAAAATTGAACTCAAGACCTCGCTTAAGATCTCCATTTGTTTTACCAAAAATACTCTCTCTAGGGCGATTTAATTCATCTAAAGAGTAGACTGTGTCAATATTCCTCTTTTGAAACTTTACTGCATTAAATCCAGCCAAAACAGCCTCATCGATTAATTTTTTGGCAGTTTCAACTCTTCCATTATGATTAATGCCGATTTCAGCTATTAAATAAACCTCTGAAAAATGATTAACTGTTTTATAATTAACTTTCATTCAAATTCTACCTCCTATTCGTAATTCTAGAAGTATAGAATACCACAATGCGTATATATAGAGGTCATTTTTCGTAATTAAAAATTTTAGTTAGTGTAAAATACTAACAATCAGAAACAGATTTTCGAAATACAAAAGTTGATTAAAACTCAAATAATTATAATTTAACGTGGCGAATTTTGCTTTCGATTATTATAGATTCCCAAAATAATCTGATATCTTTTTACTATCATGAGTACTCATAAGAATTTTCAGCCGTTACTAATTTGGCTCATAAAACGCAACGATACTTTAGATCAAATTGTATTTTTATTTATAAGTAAGAAAAATGCTACAAACGCAAGGCATATTCCTTTATTCACTGAATCCAAAAATGTGCGTGTTGTATATTTAAATGGAGCCTCAATAAAATATTTTGATCGTTTACTTTTGACCCTTTCAAAAAAGCTATTTTCAGTTCAGAAGAAAAAATTAAAAAAATATAAAATTTTGCACGTGATGGATTATAAGCCAATTATTTCTGGGATCACTCATGTAATCCACATTGATGATCCTATTTATACCTTAGAGGAATTATCTAAACTATTAAAGTGGGAAGAAAAGATTTTTGAGCTAAAGGGTAAGTCTATTATTGTTGTTACAAACCTATATTCCAAAGACTGGTATTTAAAAAGCCTAAAGCATTCAAAAATTTATATTATTGAGCAAGGATTTCACGAAATCAAATCAAAGACTAAGCACCTTACAAATGAACTTATCTTTGCATATTCTTCAAATTACATACATTATGGAAGTGATTTACATGGTGATCATTCTACCTGGAGTGCAAATTTGTTATTAGATACCATAATTCCTAGAATTATGAGTCTAAACCCTAGTGTTAAGTTCTATTTAATTGGAGAGCTAGGAAGGAATGCAAAAAAAAATATTTATACGAATCCAAATATAGTATCTTTTGGAAGGGTTAATTATGAGGAAAATATGGAGATATTATCAAGATGCACCGTTGCTTTATATCCTAGAACTTTCGACCATTTTAGAAGCGTACTGAAGATCTTTACTTATATCGGGGCGGAACTTCCAATCGTAACCTTTGACTTAATTGATACTGAAATAGTTAGCAAAAAAGAACTTGGTATTACCGTGAATGATGTTGACTCCTTTGTGCTCGCTGCAACAGAATTGATTAATTCCCCTAAAAAACTTGAATTTTACAGGAATAACATCAAAGGACTAGGCGGTGAATTTAGTTGGTCAAATCTGGCACATAAAATGAATTTCTACCTAACGCCCTATGTATAGTAGAGGTGTTTCAAGTATTTCCTATATAAAGTTGAAAACTTTATTCTAAATCAACAAATTCTTAGATCTTAAGAATCAAATCCTAGCCCAAGTCGATCCAAAAGTTTAAGCCAAGTATTTCTTCGACCTTTGTTTTGATCAGCTCTAGTTATTGACCATTGTGTTAGGCGAATGAATAAAAATCTAAATGGCTCTGGGGGAAATGGAATTGGTTTGTGTTTAACCATCTGAAGTGAGGTTGCTTCATTTTCAATCTCATCTAGTAGATCAAGCATGGTTGAGGCGCCAAATCTGGTGGAGGCAACTCCAAGGCCGGTATAACCTAAAACGTAGGCAACCTTGTTATCAAAATCTGTTCCCCAAAATGGTGAAAATCTAGAGCAGGTATCAATCGCTCCACCCCAACCATGAGTAAATTTAATGCCAGCTAATTGGGGGAAGGTTTTAAAGAAGTTTGTAGCTAATTTTGCATAGGTTTCAGGCCCGGCTTCATACTCCTGTCGCACCATTCCCTTGTAATTATAAATTGCATCATAACCTCCCCATAAAATCTCATTCTCTTTAGTTAACCGGTAGTAGTGGAATTGATACCCAGCATCGGATAAGCCCTCTCGACCTTTCCAG
>Ga0169931_10009552_pt1 | contig 13966 bp, 14 predicted proteins | sample Kivu_15m_20L_FD_129675 | JGI IMG/M metagenome (GOLD analysis project Ga0169931, IMG submission 129675) | Freshwater microbial communities from Lake Kivu, Western Province, Rwanda to study Microbial Dark Matter (Phase II) - Kivu_15m_20L... | ecosystem: Environmental > Aquatic > Freshwater > Lake...
CATTTGTCGCGCAAGTTCGAATCTTGTCTGTGTCGCTAGTTTTTTCGTTTCTCACGTTATTCGGGTGTCTATTCTGCAGTGTGTTAAGAAATTCATGGAAATCATGTCCAGTACTCAACAAAAGTATTCAAGCATCATTATAATAAAACATTCAAACCGAATGTAATCCGATGATGGAGAGGAAACATTGAAACTACATATATAAACGTGCGAAACATAGTTTTATAGAAAATCAATATCAGGGAAACTATGTTCAAATGTATCATCATCAGTCCTGTGTAAATCACGTAGCTCTAATTTATCCTAACCGACTGTATCGGATATCAACGATTGATAAGGCCAGTAGAAAATCTATCCTAGACTTTAATCTATATCAGGGTAACTATTTCTAAAAGCATCATCTTCAGTCATCTGAAAATCACGTAATTCTACTTTATCCAAACCGCTTATATAGGACGTCAACGAATGATGTGTCCATAGACTTTTGCTTAATAAGATATCATTGAGTTGCCATAATATGGTAGCCCTTAAAGCTTCTCTACTCCCCGACCCTGAACCTTGAAGTTCATGGATACTACTTGCACCACCTAGTCTTCGAGGCCGTATTAAGAATGCTTTCCCTGGAATGGATAAACGTGCTTCTTCGCCCTCACTTCCATGAGCATGAGCCATGAGATTGGATACCTTGCAGGCACCCGTTTGCAAAAAAAGTATACACTAAAATTAGCAAAGTAAACTCATCTGCAGATGAATGTTTTAAAAAGTGCACTTACAGTTAAAGAAAAGGTATCTGAAACCCAACCAACTTTTTCTGCTATGAAACCTCCATGAAGGCACCGATCGATTCTTTGTTTTAGTCGGTCTAAGCTTGCCCTTGAACATCGACTAATAATATCATCTCCGTGTATGATAGACGTAACAAAAGCTGCTTTGACGTTGGAAGAAAGACAAGGTGGTGAACCGAGAGTGATTGCCGATGTACAGCCTTGACCATATGCATGCATGGCCGTCGTCATCTCCTCATTCGTCTCTGCTACAATGCTTGTTTTATTTGTTACACTAGGACCGATGATAGATTTTGACTTTTTTTCCCTCTTCCTGATACGCTTTTTAGATATTTCCCTTAAAGTAGTTGGGGTTGTTATTGGTGGCATGGGAATACAGCCATCCATCATGGCTGCAGATAATGCAGCTATTCCTCCCGCCAAGGATCGACCAACAAAGTGAAAAGCAAAAGGTGTAGCACTTTGTTGTTGAATAGTTGTTGTGTTATTGATAGCATTTACAGATTTCGCTATGGATTGCGACAATGTTTGTATTGAAGGCCCTATTTTGGATAGTACAAGTGCAGCGCATTTCCACAAGTGAGTATTCACACAAGCCAATTCTTGGGATATAAGCCCTACATCCAGATCAATAAATTCCGGCTCAGTATTTAACACTTGAAGAGTCTTTTCTAGATTTCCTTCCAAGGAATCATTTATAATAACTAATATACGTCCATTTGTCACTTGATTGGATGGTTGGTTGACACTTGCTGATTTGCTTGTTTGTTCCTGTTGTTGTATTAATAAAGCGTCGATTCCACCATGATGTAAACCACACATCCCCCGATAAAATGGTTCATGCAAGATTACAACCGATATAGGTATGTCTAACCGTTGAAGTCTTTGTGTTGAGCTATCGATTTCAGAGGCACGTTTAAAAAATACTGTATAATTAAATCTTGTTGTAAAGAGTATGTGTCGCCCTCCCTCTTCCTGTAAAGTCCCCATGGACGAATTCCATCCCATGTCATTATTATCTGGCTGTTGTTGTTGTTGTTGTTGTTGTTGTTGTTGGTTTTCTTCTTCTTCTGTTTGTTTGGATAATAGGTAGTAATCATGGATCCATGAACATAATTCACACCCAAATAAAGCATCCGCACAACTCCCAGTCCTCGATGCACTCCGAGATGCACGTCCTACCGTTGTCTGTGTATCTTCATATGGCGTGGAAGAATGAGTCCTTTGATACAATTCATGTGAGATGCCATCTAATCTTTTCAATGTACTTTGAGCTCCCGCTAAAGATTTCAGTATAGATGTGAGTTTCGATGAAGAGATCGATGGATAATACAGTGAATGTAGTGCATCACCTAAGACACTGTATCCCGACGTTAGTGCATCCCTCGTCGTCGGTGACGAAGAATGCTTTAAGACACGTGGAGCGGTTGATGCAATTACAGAACTATTTCTATTTGGATCATCAGATAGAAATAGTATTGCACACAAAAATACATTACACAAACGCAGCATGATATACATGTAAACGAAGATTGTAGGCTTGCTTTTTTATGGTTAAATTGTAACAGACATAATAATGTGCGGGGACTGATGATATTTATATGTGATACGTGATAGTGTGATGGATATATGTTTTCTCTTTTTCTCTTCAACCCTCGATCGATCGATCATGCGAAAACGACGATCTTTTAAAAAAAGACATCGCGCCATTTTCCATTCATGTGGCGCCTATCGTCGGCATGTGACTGTGTGTGCGTTTTTTTTTTTGCATGACAATTGATCCCATCTTAATAACAATACATCAACGGGTACACATTGGATAAATCATTACAACATATCATGTCGACAAGCAAAAATTTTAAAAGAGATATTGAAGCTGCTCTTTCTTCATCAGGCCTCAAGTTGTCCAACAACTTGCTCAGTAAATGTAAGTGATACACATCATCACGGAGCTAGTCATACCTTGATCCATGATATCTTACTCTACAACGACTTCTTGCATTATGATTGATTGCACATATATAAAAACTTAGTCATCACTCTGAGTAATGACTATCGGTTCTCAGCCAAGGAGTTAGCAGATACATGGAAGGACTTCGCTAAAATAAATCATGTATCTGACTTGAATGATTCAAACTTGAGTCTATTTCGAGATGCGGTGCTTCATTATTCATCATCCCAACGTTCAGATGGGGCTTCAGCTGCTGTTGTTGGTCGGGAAGGATTAGGACGACGATCTGTCTCTTCATCCCTTGTAACACCCTTCGAAAGCAGTTCTGAAAATAACATAATAACGAGTGGTCTCTCGGCTGTAGATATGGTCACTTCAAAAGCATCCGTTTCATCACCCATGCGACCTACTCTAGATGATGATGATGAACCTCCTACTACCAAACAGAAATCGGTATCGTTCCAGAAATCATCAGATGGAAAGACTCCAAACGCGAGCTCGTCTTCTGCTCTCGTAACTCCGGGGAAAGTCGAAACTCCCACCACAATCAACGCCAATGGAGCACCTTCCTCGAATATGACTTCTTTTCTAAAGTATGAAGATCGAAAGAATCAAGGACAAGTTATTGCATCGTACAACCCCCACAACTTTTCCATCCCCGTCACCTCTATATCGACGTTGACGAATAAGAGACGATGTACCATTGAAGAATATGAATCACATGAATCTCATAAGAATACGTCATCCGTTTTCCGATACATGTTTTGTCCCAACTCTCGACGAGCTGAAGCCTTGGAAAAGAAGTGGCAATCTCTTCGTCGTAGCATCTTGGCTCATTTACAAACACAAAATCATCAAAGTAATACTTCCATGGACTTACAACAGCAACAGCAGCATGATACCGACATGGTAGATATTGACGAAGAAGAAATTCCTGTTGGAATCCCACAATCAAGCCCCCATATAACTATTGGAAGGATTTGCAATGAAGCACATACAGGAACATTAAATGCTGCCTCTATAGTTCTAGAGGGATCCAAGTCGCGAAGTAACGGGGCCCGAATCTACTTGGATGTAACCAATCTTCTTTCATCTCCTTTTACGAAGAATCTTCGCACCAAAGGTCTTGATGGATGGAGTTTCTTCCCAGGACAAATGGTAGCTCTTCAAGGACGCAACGTTTCTGGTAGGAAAATGATTGTAGATCAAGTAGTTGCAGAGGGCGCACCACCACCTCCTCTATCTAAAACGTTGGCCTCCAAGTTGATGGATTTTCATCATGGCATGGATCATCAAAATGGGTCTCATCTACGGCTAATCGTTGCTTGTGGTCCATTCACAACTCAGGATAACTTGTTTTATGAACCGTTGGTTGATTTATTAAACGAAGTACTTCGTGTGAATGAAAATGAAGGTGGAGTCGATCTCGTAATTTTGTTGGGTCCTTTTGTCGATCTTCGTCAACCTTTGCTTATGGATGCAGAAAAAGTCATTCTTGAAAGAAATGACACAGAGGACGGATATGACGATAGAGAGACGAAGAGACAGAAAGTGCATGTACCATACGAAGCTGTTTTCGCAAACAAGGTAGCTGCTGAACTCGAGGCGCTATATGAACAGCATCCTAATCTAGCCACACAGTTCGTACTCGTTCCCAGCCTTGATGACGCTGTGTCTGAGCCAACGTAAGAACCACAAAGATTTATTTTCACTGGGCGACTTGATTGATATTTCTCATTTTTTTAATTTTACATTTATCTTTTGTGGATAAGATTCCCTCAACCACCCATCATGAACATTTTGGATACGAATCCTATCTTTCCGAATCTCCCCGACGCAGATGGATACGAATTCGGATCTCTTGGACTCAGTTTGGTTGAAGATGCTGGTCGCGCCACTTCTACCCGCAAAAAGGGTTCATCGCCACCTCGTATACATTGTCTCCCTAATCCATGCACTCTCAAGGTGAATGAAATAACAATAGGTGTATCTTCTGTAGATTCACTTTTTCATCTTTCATCTGAGGAAACGAATGGTAATCTTGAACCTGGGACTCGTCTGACGAGATTGGCCAGTCATCTCATCAGGTAAGTTCATGAAATGAAAAATAATTGATTTTATTTATTTCTCCTTGATTTTAGGTTTCTCATAATCAATCGCTTCAGACAGCGAAGTTTCTATCCACTCTTTCCGACTCCCTCTTCAGCTGGTATGGAAGTTAATTTGGACCTTACCAGAAGTGAAATGTTGGACCTACCCTGTCAACCAGATATTTTTATTGTCCCTTCCAAGTTGGCCTCATTCTGCAAGTGCATCTTCGATAAGACAGTGGTTATCAATCCTGGTTACTTAGTAAAGGGATCAACAGGAGGATCTTATTCAGACCTATTAATCCATCCTATGAAACGAGAAACGTTGGAGGCTATTTTGGATACCGGCGAAGATGTGGAACTAGCCCATGATGTCCAGGATCGCGTTCGTGTTGAAATCAAGAAAATTTAAAACTTTGGTTATTCATGTGGCTTATAATTTTTATAAATGTAGCTTTATCCACGGGACGATAAATTGACATACAAGCCAACTGTAAGGCGCGGTAAATACAAAACTATCCACGCGATCCATTATACCACCGTGTTCAGGAAGGATATCCCCGAAATCCTTTAAGCCGGCGTCTCTCTTAAGCATAGATGCTGTTAGATCCCCAACAAGTCCTAAGAAAGATAACATAATACCATGAATAGTCCCAGATATATAAAAGTAAGGCCAATTTTGTACCCATGCTCCTGCAAGAGTAAATAATGCACATGTTAAGGTACCACCTAAAAATCCTTCAATTGTCTTATTCGGCGAGGCAGCCCCAGCCGCAGGTGCTATTTTCGCTATTTTCGTTTTACCGAAGCTTCTACCAAAAAAGTATGCCCCAACATCTGAAAAAGCGATCGCTATCCATGTCCAAAAGATGAAAATAGCCCCTGTTGTAATTGGAAGATGTACAGTTTTCGGTAAGAATGCTGGCAAATCTTGTGATTTTCGTCCAATAAAATCAAGCATGGGTTTGACAATTGGTGCTAATCTTGTTGGCTCTCGACCTGATCCAATTAATCGTATTCGTACCCAAAACGATGGTACATAACCCAGGTAGAACATGCCAGTAAACGTAGTGGCAATTTCATTGATTGTCGATACTTTTCGACGCATAGTAAGAAACCAAATCATAGCATACGTTCCAAAAGCTGGTAGGGTAATTTGGTGTAGTTCCGGAGCGAATAAGGCTGTAAGAAACATGGAACATGCTCCAACAATAGAAATCTTCCGTGCTGGGTAAACACCTGTATTCATGACCATTCTATAATATTCTAATTGACCCAATATTGTCATCAAAGTGAACAATCCAGTAAAGATATAATTACCCGAAAATACCCAACACGCAACAACAGCCCCCATAACCGCACCAAAAAATATGGAACGACGAGGTTTTTTCTTAGCAGTGAAGTTTTGGCTTGGAATAGATAGAGAAAGGTTCGCTTCATCCTTTTGTGTTTCTCCTTCAACAACGGTGAGCGATTGGGATGATGTGGTATTATTCTGTTGTTGAAGAGTGGCAAGAAAAAGTTGACATGCCTCCAACATTCGCTGTCTTGCAAATGATTTCTCGCAAACGATTGTTTTCTCACCCAGGCCCTCTAATAACAAGTATTCATCTTCCACAAGTAATTGTTGTACGGTCTTGACAGCGTTCAAAGTTTTGTCTGCTGCAATACGTTCTCGTTCAGTCTTGTCTGTTTCCTTCCACAATCGCTTTAGATAACTCACATATATAGAATAGACTATTTTGGGTATTTGTCTTACCCGAACTCTACCTTCACCGTTATTGAAATGAGAACTGGTGGATAAATGTATAACATTAAATCGTGTTCTCGTCTCTGGACCAATAAACCTTGACCTAGGAACAAATGCCATACAAACCCCTATGGATGCAATATAAACTATTCGTCTTACTTTGTTCATTAAAAAATGTGAGTAACCAAGGAAAGAATTAATCCATTAATTTTTATGAAACTATATTCATCTGCATCATACTGAGCAGTTTGTCCATATAAACATTACTTCTGGACTTGAATTAGATAGATGTCGATTTGATATGATGATGGATGTCAAGGGCTTAAAGAATTACATGCGACATACGTACGATAGGGATCTTTTTGAAAAGAAGAGCATCATCACATTACGACTCCTCCAGCTGTACCAGGCAGGTAAGTAGCGCTTGCAAAAAAAATTACCGTTAAAAAATACTTTGGTTTCTTCAACGTTTTTTCTCTCGTATGTTTGTACCAGTACGACTGCCCCTCACACTCAACCGAGTGCCTCCTTCATTAATAAATGAAGCTCATATTATATTGATGAGATATTTTATTCACTATCAAAAGCTTGTGGTCAAAACTTACAACCACTATTCCGATTTTCTTGTTTTATTCTAGAGCACGGTGATCCATCTTGGATTCATATTCGATCTCTCAATGGGTAAGTATCGTCCATGGGATTCGTGTGTTTTCCCATCATAACTAGGATGATCTTGATTTTTTTCAAATTTTTGTAGCACGTAGAATTCAGGTCTTACCTCTAAGAAATAACATGGGGGGTGAAGAAATTACTCATGATTTGCAAAGAAAGAGGCTTCGTTTACCGTTATCAAAAAATGAGCGAGAGCAAAAGACTGGTTTTTCAGATAAGACTGAAGCGTTGTTGACGAAAGCGAATACTGAAGATCAAACTAAAAACCAAGCCAATCTTCCGATGACTCCAGTCCGGAGTAAAAAGAAGCGAAGGATGAATGAAAATCGAAGCAATGCTGAGAAAAATGGCGGTTCTCATGTTCTTTTAAACTTTTCTCTAGATTCAAGTGATGCAGAATCCATGAAATTACCTCAAAATCATTCTAAAAACGTGGAGATCGGTTTTGTCTCGGACGAATCTATTCAGGATGATGGCATTATAATGAATAATACAATGCAATCGGAATCAACACATAGAGGGACACTAGTTTCGACTCCATCCTTGGGTAATAGCTCATTGGAAGGAGGTTTTACCAATGAATGTATTGGAAAGAATGCATGTGACTTTAAGCGTATCATGCAATCACCTTCAACTCGTGTGAGCCGTATACGAATTGGAGAGGAGTTTCAATGCATCAATATTCCTGTCGCTGGTTCGTACTTGGCAGATACTAGCGATCCCATCGTCGAGTAAGTTTTTGTTGTTGACTTGTATTGTTTATAAATGAATGATTATCAATGCTTTGTGTCTGATATATATTTTACTTTTTACTCCCTTAAATTTTTAGGATAGAGCAAGTATGGGATCATGAAAGAGCTTCCAAAACAGGTTGTATTGAATTCTTGGAACGCCTGAGCCCTAAAGAAAATCTTGAAATTGCTATGGACTTGCTATCTAAAAATGGATACCGTCATTCGGGCTTAATCAATAAACTTCGCAGTCTACCTCCAAATGATGGTTCTGATTGGACTGTTGATGAGCGACATCGATTCCATCTCTTGTTTGATCAAATGGGTCATAATCTTAAGAATGTCGCTATTGCTATGGGGAAGACTGTATTATCTTGTACTTTGTTTCATTTTGGAGATGGCCAAAAGAGGCAAACACGGAGAAGCCGAACTTCATCGGCTGCTCAGCCAATGCGTGTGAAAAATTATCCTCTTCCCGGTATCTTGAATGCTAATGAGAAAAGTACAAAACGAATGTCAACAACTGATGTACTTCGACGGAGAACCCGAATCTCATCAGCTACTCAGCCGACGTCTGGGAAAAATCTTTCTCTTTCTCGGAATCTTACTGCCCAACAGATCTCAGTGACCCGTAATAATCAGAAACAATGCAACTGGGATTACTACATATCCGAACTGAAGAAATACAAAAAAGAATACGGTCATACTTTAGTGCCAAAAGTATATCCTTTGAATCAGCCTCTTTCATCATGGGTGTTCAAAGTTCGTGGGTACGTCTTTTATGACTTTTTAATTGATTTCGTTCCGAGTATCAATGTTTCAAACATTAGCTTGATTCAGTTTATATCGTAAATCGCGAGGTTCGGGTAAAAACACCTCATCGTACCTTACTGACGCGAAGTTAAATGAGCTGCACGAAGTAGGATTTTCATTTGCCGCCAAGCATACCCAAGAACAGGCAATAATTGAAAATTCAAAGAGGGTATTACGCCAGGAGGCAGAGTGGACGAAATATTATTCAGAACTCTGCGAATTCAAAAATACGCATGGTCACACGATTGTTCCCAAACGTTTCGTTGAAAATACACCCTTATCAACATGGTATGTGGTTAATAGATTTTCACAGCTTTATAATCACTTCCTTTCTAATCTATCAATTATTTCCAATGAAGGGTGTTTAAGCAAAGACATCACTATGCTCTTATGAAAAAAGGGAAAATTAATCGCTTAAATGATGATCGAATTCGGAAGCTTAATGCTATTGGATTTGTTTGGGTGGCCAAGAAAGATGACAAATGGAAAGAGTTGGAGCACGAAAGAATTGTGTCAACTTACGATGATAGTTGGGAGAAAATGTATCAAGTATTATTGAAGTTTAAGAAGAAAAATGGTATGAAGCGATGTTTTTGCATGTACCATGATCATATTCCTTTTTTGTCTTAATCAGTACACCACTACAAAATTGATTTGTCCATGTTATAGGTCACACAATCGTACCTAAAATATATCCAGAGAATCAGCAATTGGCTTCCTTTGTATTTTGCCAAAGGAATCAATTTCGTTTGCGCGAGACTGGACAAACCAACACATTGACCGATGCGAGGTTAGATAAGCTGAATAGGATCGACTTCGCATTCAGTGTTCGGAAGACTCGTAAATCTTGAAAATATAGATACAGATATCTCTTACTACATTTGAGTTCTGTTTTAGCTGTGTGTAATAGCTGAAATAAATGAGCCTAGAAATTTTATTCAATAAACACTTCCTTGACAGGAGATGTCCATGAGTCTTTATCTGTATCTAAGATTTTTCCTTCTTGCGCAGCTTTGTTTCCCTCCCGGAGTCTTTTGCGTTCTAGCAATTCGTCAACACTATATCCAAATAATTCTTCTCTATAATATAAAAGCCAATTCACACATTGCGCTCGACGTGTTTTATTCGGTGTTAGCTCTTCATATTTATAGCCAGTAAAACCCAAGGGTCGCAAATGCGTTTTTAAACTTTGTTTAAATTCCATCGGTATTGATCGTACAAGTTGCTGATTCGCCTTAAGGCTTGCTGTATCAATCTCTTTGCTATATACCCGCTTCATCCCCAATAAGTCTGGTGGAGTTGGAAAGTTCGTTTTCCATTTCGGAAAAACTAAGTCGTTCATCCATTCTTCCCTTTCTGCATTAAATCGATATCCCAGTGCTTTCCACACTAATGTATTCACTTCCAAATCTGTACATTCAAGTTTAAGAACCTTGAACAAATTTTGATTGGTTAATTCTTCTGGGGTCGGTCCATTATCGCGTGAGATTATAAAGTCCCCTTGACCAACAGGACCTCGGACTGAATACATAGGATCGTACGCTGGGAGAAATGGTTGAAGAGGATCCAGCAGTGTTGAGTTATTGGAGGTTGATGTAACGCATGCATTACAATCATCATTTTGTTGTGCGTTTTTCTCAAAAGGAGAGTTCAAGCGTTGAGTACTATGAAAAATGAAAGCAAAAGGACCTTTCTTCATGGCATTTTGCCTATGGATGAACGCCTCCACATGTCTAGAGCCTAGAGCCAAGGATATCATGGAGACAAGTTTAAGGAAAGGATTCTTCATCATATTTCGTAATGGAGCGATGATGGACAAATAATGCTAACAATACAACTACATATTACGTCTCTGCGGAAGGAACTGGCGGATATAGCGGGACGTTGACATGCCGTTTTCGCACGACGAGATCCACGAGCTGTACATTTGTACATAATCTGACAGCCCTGATTCTTCTGTTTTTCTCGAAGATCTTTTGGGCTGTCATTATTTCTTCTTTGATTGCAAGGCCAAGGATATTCACATAAACGTTGGGATCATTCTATCAAAATGGCATACTCGTAAGTTCTCGTGTGATAGTGATTATATGAAATCGTGCATAGATGTAAAGCAACAACACTAATGCTTCACATACCTTATTTCTGTCATAGAAATACAGTAGCTATGGAAACGTCCGACTCTCAGGGGACCTTTGCAAAGACTCAGCTTATTGTATTTTATATCATACTCTTACTTGCTATAGATTCGATTAATCCGGTCAAAGTATTTCTACATGTATTTCCACAAGTTCAACCCTGGCATATAGCTACGTTAGCAATTCTACTTATGCTTTATGTGTTCGTATCGGAAATGAAACAACTGCTCTATTTCTCTGTGAAAATCTTTTTTCATTCAATACTTAGTATATTCTTTAGAGAAGTAGAAGTCGTTGGAAGACAAAATATACCACTAAACGGACCAGTTATCTTTACATCGAATCATGCGAATCAATTCATCGATTCCGTAGTCGTATTATGCACTTGTCAAAGAACTATTTCCTACCTCATGGCAGAAAAGAGTTACAATCGACGAATTGTTGGTGATATTGCCTGGGCTATGGGTGCTGTTCCAGTTAAAAGAGCTATGGATGAGACGAAGGATGGAAAAGGCAGTGTTACAATACATGAGATATTTCTCAACACATCACCTAATAGTAGCAGTAACTCCATGGATGTTTCTTCGTTTAGCGAAGCACAACATCAACAACAAGATGAGAATCAAACAAATGCATCGTTCACATCAATGTCTAAACAGGATACATCGTCTATTTCACGAAGATTTCAAGTGAATGGCTTGCAAACCGAATTTTTAAAACAAATCAAAGTAGGAGATAAAATTCGCATACATGGATCTTCCATACAAATGAAGGTTCTTTTCATTGAATCAGATACAAGCATGCAAGTTGAAGCGATAGAAATGGCTCAGAGTCATGTAGCTTCATCCAAAGCCGAGACTTTTCAAATAATGGAACGAATTGATCAAGAAAAGGTATATGAAAGTGTTTTAGCGAAATTAGCATCGGGTGGAGCTGTTTGTATTTTTCCTGAAGGGGGTTCTCATGATAGAACAGATCTTCTACCATTGAAAGTAGGTGTTTCATTGATTGCCTATCATGCACTTGAAAAGGATGGTCTTGTGGTACCCGTGGTTCCCGTTGGTCTCAATTATTTTCGTGGTCATCGGTTTCGGGGGCGAGTAATTGTTGAATTTGGTAGACCTACCTATGTGGATCCAACTACGCTTCCTCAGTTTAAGAAAGGTGGTACAGATAAAAGGCGTGTATGCAATGAGTTCCTTGAAAGGTATGAACATGGTTCGTTTATGGTGAATGTAAGTCTCCATTAACGACTTTGATTCAGAAGCTTGTTCCCCCCCCCCGATGCCATACATGTATATTTTACAGAATTGAAGATTGTATGCGTGGTGTGATCGTCTCAATGCCGGATTATGAGTCTCTACAGCTGATACACACAGCTCGTAGATTATTTCGTAGCAAAATGATGTCATCGTCAGAGAAACAAGACCTGAGTAGACGGTTCGCTGAAGGATACAAACAGTTGATGCTCATGACAGGAGGAAACCCTCCTCAAGAGTAGGTTTTTTATTTGTTGAATATTCTTTCGTTTTAATTTACGCTTAATTTATTTCAATCAAAAAATTTCTTGCGAATTAAAAGATGGCTGAATCTCCAAACCCGAATCATGGATTATCAACGAGAGCTTAATGAACTTGGCTTACGAGACTATCAAGTTCCAGGCCTTCAAAGTGAACAACAAGAAACAGATGGTGATGTAGTTCTTCGTGAGATGAGATTACCGTATCGTATTTTTGAGATGGTGTTGCTAATGTCTTTGGCGGCTATACCAGCTTTGTTTTTGAACTTACCTGTTGGACTTCTCGCGAGATTTTATGCCAATTATAGAAGGAAAAAGGCATTGGCAGAATCAAGAGTAAAGGTCAAGGGCATGGATGTGATGCTGTCAGAAAAGGTTCTTTTATGTATAGTCTTGGTACCAACGCTATGGGTCTCGTATGGTCTTCTTCTAATATTTTTGAGCAATATGGATGGTCCAGCCATCGCTCTTATTCTCTGGTCATTACCGCTATTCAGCTATATGGGGTAAGCGTATTACACAATGAAAACAGAAAAGAAACGATTTCTTTTGCTTCCTTTTAACTTTCGATCTCACCCTGACAATCTTTTCTACTGCAAAGTATCGTTACGGCGGAGGCAGGAATGGTTGGCTTGAAAGATCTGAAACCTTTCTATATGCGTATTTTCCCTTCGGCCCGTAGAAGATTGCTCAAATTACCGGGATTAAGGAGGCAATTACAAATTGATCTGAGAGAGTTTGTGAGAACGATTGGACCATCGTTGGGCGATGTTTACAGTATGAAAAAAATGGATTGGGCTGCATTCCAACAGACGTCACGACAGGAATTACGCGCTAATCTTAAACTGGAATAACAACACATCAACTAAATATTTAGTAAAAAACATCGAATGAAACGTAACTATTAATAAATTATATGGAATCGGCTGCATTCTAACAAAATTTACGACAGGAATTACGAGCTAATCTTAAACTGGAGTAACACATCCACTTAATACTTAGCAAATAAACATCTACTGAATTACTACTTATTGTTGCACCTGGTTGCGTCATTTTTATTGAAGAACATACGGATTAAAATGATGGATATGGTGCGTACCGATACAATAACGAATAAGTTTCCAACATCTCCAAAAATCATACGTCAATTTATCAGTAATAATCAAACCATGTCATCAATTAACTCATCTTCAACCACGTCAAGACCGTCATCTATAGTATGCAAGGAAGATAGGTGGGCGTACTAGCGTTGTTGCACAATATATAGATTGTATGAGTCATGATTCTTCCTCGACGAATGATGATGATAACAAATAGTCTAAAACCATTTCTTTTCGTATGGCCATTCCCATCAGCAACCCGATGAGGAAAGTGGTTTTACGAGCAGACTGGAGTACATATCCTAGAATATTTTGACAATATTGTACAGTAGAACCTGGCTAAAGTTCGGACTGTAAAGTTCGACCCTCCATAAAGTTCGGAAAAATTTATGACCTGTCAATCTATAGCACGACCCAGAA
>Ga0169931_10009553_pt1 | contig 13966 bp, 9 predicted proteins | sample Kivu_15m_20L_FD_129675 | JGI IMG/M metagenome (GOLD analysis project Ga0169931, IMG submission 129675) | Freshwater microbial communities from Lake Kivu, Western Province, Rwanda to study Microbial Dark Matter (Phase II) - Kivu_15m_20L... | ecosystem: Environmental > Aquatic > Freshwater > Lake ...
CCGCCAGCAGCCGCGGCAGCGCCAGTTGCAGGCCCACCCCGAGGGCGGCGCCGGCCAGCGCGCCCGCGAGCCCGAGCGCCACGCCCTGCACCAGATAAACCGCGAAGCTCTGCCCCGCCGAGGCCCCGAGGCAGCGCAGCACCGCGACCGTCGCGAGTTTCTGCCGCACGTGGACGTGGATCGCGCTCGCCACGCCGATCGCCCCGAGGATGAGCGCCACGAAACCGACCAGCCCCAGGTACGCCTCGATGTTGTCGAGCGCGCGCCCGAGGCTCCGCCGCCGCTCGGCCACCGTGTCGAAGCCCAGCCCGTCCGCGCGGAACCGTTCCCGGAAGGAGCGCGCCACCGCCTCCGGCGTCCGCCCGGGCGGCAGCACCAGCATCAGGCGGTGCCGCACCAGCACGCTGCGCTCCGTCAACCCGGTCGCCGCGAGGGTTGCCGCCGGGATCAGGATCCGCGGGGCCGCGGTCGCCGAGAACGCGGTCGACTCGCCGGGCAGTTTACGCAGGGCACCCGCGACGGTGAACTCCGCCGCGCCCAGGCGCAGCCGGCCGCCCACCGGCACCTCGAACTGGCGCAACAGCGTCTCCTCGACGATCGCCACCGGTGCGCCCTCGCGCAGCCGCGCCGGCGCCGTCTCCGGTGCCGTGGTGAACTCGCCGAAGAAGGGGAAGCCGCCCTCGAGGGCGCGAACGTTGACCAGCCGGGTGGCGCCGCCCGCGTCGGGGAAGACGACCATCGAGGAGAAGCTCTGCTCGCGCGCGACGGCCGAAGCCTGCGCGCGGGCGTGCGCCAGCATTTCCGCGCCGAAGGGGTTGCGGCTGGTCACGATCAGGTCCGCCCCGAGCAGGCCCTTGGCCTGCCCGTCGACGGCGCGGTCAAGATTGGCCCCGAGCGAGCCGATCGCGACGAGCGCGGCAATGCCGAGCACGATGGCCGAGGAGAACAGCAGGAGGCGGCGCCGCGAGGCGCGGGAGTCGCGCCAGGCCAGCCGCAGGATGAAGGGGAGCGTCCGCATCCGCGTCAGGCGGGCCCGTCCGCCACCACCGCGCCGCCGCGCAGACGGAGGATCCGGCCGCAGCGCCGGGCGAGTTCGAGGTCGTGCGTCACGAGCACCAGCGTCGTGCCCCGCTCGTGGTTGAGCCCGAAGATGAGCTCGGTCATCGCCTGGGCGGTGGCGCCGTCGAGGTTCCCCGTGGGCTCGTCGCAGAAGAGGATGCGCGGCCGGTTGATGAAGGCCCGGGCGAGGGCCACGCGCTGCTGCTCGCCGCCGGACAGCTGCACCGGGTAGTGTTCGTGCCGCTCGCCCAGCCCCACGCGGGCGAGCAGCTCGCGGGCCTCCGCCTCGGCTTCCGCCCCGCCCTCGCCGCGGAGTTCCAGGGGGACGAGCACGTTCTCGAGCGCGGTGAGGGTCGGCACCAGCTGGAAGTTCTGGAACACGAAGCCGACGTGGGCGTTGCGCACCCGCGCCCGCGCATCCTCGCCCAGCCCGCCGATCGCCGTCCCCGCCAGCTCCACCTCCCCGGAGGAGGGCCGGGCCAGCCCCGCGCAGAGGCCGAGCAGGGTCGTCTTGCCGCTGCCGCTCGGCCCCACGATCGCGAGGCTCGCCCCCGCCGCCAGGGAGAAGCTCACCTCCTGCAGCACCGTCAGCCGCCGCCCGCCGGCCACGCCGTAGGACCGGGTCAGCCGCTCGACTTTCAGCATCGTCTGGCCGTTCATTCGCGGCCACGAAACACACGCGCCGACCGAACGCCAGCCGATGCCAAAGATGAACCCGCCCGCCCGCGCCCGCCGCCGCCTCCTCCGCGGCGGCCTCCTGCTCGCCCTCGCCCTCCTCGCGCCCCCGCTGCCCGCGGCCACCCCCGCCGCCGCACCGCGCACGGTCGTGTTCCTCGGGGACAGCCTGACCGCCGGCTACGGCCTCGCGGACCCCGCGAGCGAGGCCTATCCCGCGCTCATCGCCGAGCGCCTCCGCGCGGCCCGGACGCCCTGGAAGGTCGTCAACGCCGGGATCAGCGGGGACACGACCGCCGGCGGCCTGCGCCGCATCGACTGGACGCTCCGCACGCCGGTGGACGTGCTCGTCGTGGCCCTCGGGGCGAACGACGGCCTCCGCGGCGTGGACCCCGCCGTCACCGCCGCCAACCTCCGCGGCATCATCGGGCGCGCCCGCGCGCGCCACCCCGCGGTCCGGATCCTGCTCGCCGGGATGCAGCTCCCGCCGGAGCTCGGCGCGGCGCACACGGCCGCCTTCGCCCGCGTGTTCCCGGACCTCGCGGCCGCCACCGGATCCGCCCTCGTGCCGTTCCTCCTCGCCGGCGTCGGCGGCGACCCCGCGCTCAACCTCGGCGACCGCATCCACCCCAACGCCGCCGGCCACGCCGTGATGGCCGCGACCGTCTGGACCCACCTGGAACCCCTTCTCGCCCAATGAAACTGCTCCTCCTTGGCGGCACCGGCGTCATCAGCACCGCCTGCACGCGCCTCGCCCTCGAACGCGGCCACGACGTGACCCTCCTCACGCGCTCCGGCCGCGGCCTGCCCCCGGGCGCCCGCGCGCTCCCGGCGGACATCGCCGACCCGCGGGCGGCCGCGGTGGCCCTGGCGGGCCATCGTTGGGACGCCGTCGTGGACTTCCTCGCCTACGACGCCGCCGCGATCGAGGCGCGCCTCGCCCTCTTCCGCGGGAACACCGCGCAGTACGTGTTCATCAGCACCGCCAGCGCCTACCGCAAGCCACCCGCCCGCGCGGTGATCACCGAGGACACGCCGCTCGAGAACCCCTACTGGGAATACTCCCGGCTCAAGATCGCCGCGGAGGCGCGCCTCACCCGCGCGGGCCGCGAGGAGGGGTTCCCCTACACCATCATCCGGCCCTCGCTCACCTACGGCGACACCGTCTTCCCGCTCGCCCTCAACTGCTGGACCCGGAGCTTCACCAACATCGCGCGGCTCCGCGCAGGCCAGGGGCTGATCGTCCCGGGCGACGGCCTCACGCCCTGGACGATCACGCACAACTCCGACTTCGCGCAGGGCCTGCTGGGCCTGCTCGGCCACCCCGGCGCCCTCGGCGAGGCGTTCCACATCACCTCCGAGGAGGCGCCCACCTGGAACGAGCTCTACACCCTCACCGCCCACGCGGCCGGCGTCGCCCAACCGCGCCTGGTGCACATCCCCTCGGACTTCATCACCGCGTGCCTGCCCGAGTACACCGGCACCCTCCTCGGCGACAAGGCCAACCCCGCCCTCTTCGACCTCACCAAGCTCCGCCGGCTCGTGCCCGGGTTCGCGCCGCGCGTCCCGTTCCGCGAGGGGATCGCGCGCACGCTCCGCTGGTTCGAGGCGGATCCGGCCCGCCAAGGGATCGACGCCGAGGTAAACGCGAAGTGGGACCGCCTCATCGCCGCCTACGAACGCGGCCTCGCCGCCGCCCGCGCGGAATTCGCGCCGCGGGCCTCCTGACTCCCGCGGCCCCCGGCCCGCCTCAGGCCCCGCCCGGCGGCGGCGCGCGCAGGAATTCCTCGAGGCGGTCGAAGGACGGCCCGAAGTAGGCGTGCGAGTACACGACCGCGTTGAGGCCGGCGAGCCGCGCCACTTCGGGCGGGAAATCCGCGTCCGCGGGAAACTGGAACCCCTCCGCCACCAGCGGCACGATGCGACGCCCGTGCCGCACGGCGTGGGCAATCTCGCGCCGCAGCCAGTCGTCCGGCTCCCGGCACCGGTCGAGGGAACCCGCGGCGAGCACCAGCACGAAGTTCGGCGCCGCCTCGATCTCGCGGAGCAGGCGCGCGTCGAACCGCCCGGCCCCGACGTCGTCCACGTCGAGGAAACAGGGGTAACCCCGCCGCTCGAGTTCCATCCGCACCACGCGCGCGAGGTCGGAGGCGCCGTCGCGGCGGTAGCTGATGAAGACCCGCCGCTGCCGGCCCGGCCGCAGGAAGGGGAACGCGGTGTCGGTCCAGTGCGGCCCTGGCCCGGCCGGCTGGGGTTCGGCCGCCGCGACGGAAGCCCGGGGCGCGGGCCATTCCTCGGGATACCACGCGCGGCTCCAGCGCGTCGCGAGGGCAAAGGCGAGGCCCGCCACCGCCACGCCCATCACGAGACCGGGCAACCAGGTGAGGCCGAGAAAAGAGGAGGAAACGCCGGCCAGCAGCGCGAGGCAGAGCACCACGTGGCGCCCGCGCGCCCGCACCGCGTAGGCCACGATCACCACCACGGCGGCCAGCGCCGCGTGGAGGCTGGGGAACCCGTCATCGGGGCTGCTCCAGAGCCGCGCCGCGCGGATCCAGCCTTCCCCGAACCGATCCGAGAGCAGCATCGCCCCCGACCCGGGAAAGGCCCACCGCTCCGGGACCGGCAGCAGGAGGTGGAAAGGGAGCGCGAGGGCGTAGGCCGCCACGAGCGAGCCGACCAACAACCGCAGCGGCCGCGCCGTCGGCGCCCGGAACCAGACCACGAGGGCCCCGGCGAGCAGCGCGGGTTGGAGCAGGTAATAGGCGACCGTCACCGCCGCCACCATCCAGCCGGGCACCGCCTCCGCCCCGCTGAAATCGAGCCCGCCCTCCAGTTCCTGCAGGGCCTGGGCCACCCGGTGACCCAGCGCGTAGGTTTCGGGACTCCAGCGCGCCGCCTCGGCCTGCGCCTGGGCCAACGCCGCCACCGCGACCGCCAGCGGCAGCAGCAGCAGGCCTTCCCGCGTCCGCAGGAGTTCGCGCGGCCCCCTCATCGCGGCGGCCCGCCCGGACGCCGCACCAGGGTCCACAGCGCCAGCACGGCCGCCAGCACCGCGAGCACGAGCACCAGCGAGGTCCCCAGCCGGAACAGGAAGGTGTCCGCCACCGGCCGCACCAGGGCGACCCGGTAGGACGTGCTGCCGAGCGGATCGAGGTCGAGGCGCGCCCCGTCACCCCGCCGGGGAAACCCGTCGGGCTTCAGACGGAAGGCGTGGAAATCGCCCGCGGCGACCTCCGCGACGAACGGCGAGCCCACCGCGCGGTCATTGTTCGCGGGGTCGTTCCACACCACGCGCACGGCCGGCAAACGCGTTCCCGCCGGCAGCGCGAAGCGCACGTCGCGCAGGACGGTCGGCGTGCGGTCGTCGAAGCTCCACACCTCGCGCAGGCGGTGCATCCGGTTCGAGAGGCAATCCTCCAACCGGCCCACGAGGCTCTCCGGATCGTCGCGCCGGTGGCTCAGGTGGAACTCCTGCGGCGGCAGGCCGAAGTCGGGGTACTCGCTGGTCAGCACAACCGCGTCGTCGTGCGCGCGGCGCAGGGTCCAGAGGACGTCGAAATGCTTGTGGAAGTCCTCGTCGTAGAGGGTGAACTCGGTGCCCGCGAGCAGCACCGCCTGCCGCGCCGCCTCCAGCAGGGCCGGATCGGGCGGCGCGTCCCCGCCGGCGGGCCCACGGATCTTGATCGGCACCGCGGGCGGTCCACCCCGCGTCTGGCGGCGCAGGGTCGCCAACGCCCGCCGGGCCTCGGGCGCCGCGTTGAAATCCTGCCAGCGCAGGGTGTCCACCACGCCGATCTCCCCGGCCCGCATCGCGCGGACGCCGGCGGTCACCCGTTCCCGCACGCCGCGGTCCGCGCCGGAGGAAAGCACCAGCAGGTCGTTCGGGGCGGGAAACGGCAGCGGGATGAAGAGCAGTTCCGGATCGTCCGCGAAGCGCGCGCGCACGCCGTCCCACACCCCCGCGAGCTCCGCCCGGCCCTCGCGGACGAGCCCGACCAGCTCGGCCGCGCCGCGCCCGCCCGCGGGCTGTTCCGCCCGGATGAAGGTGTGCCGCTGGTCCGGCCCGTTGGGTCCCGGGCCCGTGAACACCCCGGCGCGCCGGAAAACGCCGCCGGCAACACGTAGCCCGAGGTGCTGAATTTGTCGGGATAGACGAACCGCGCCGGCTCGGTCCGCTCCCGCAACCAGCGCAACAACGCGTCCGGGTCCGCCGTCCGCACGCCCGACCCCCGCCGCACGACAAGGTGGCTCAGCCGCGTGGTGTCCGGCACGCGCGGGCTCACCGCGATGGCCACGACGTCGAGGTTCGCGCCCAGCATCTCCGCGGCGAGGTAGACGAAGGGGGTGACCCGCGCCAAGAGCGGGCCCTGCCGCCGCGCATCCCACGCCACGAGGAGATCCACCGCGGCACCGTGGTCGAGGTCGCGGGGTTCGAAGCGGAACCCGTCGCGCGACCGCAGGTATTCCCGGAGCCGTTCATCCGCCCGCGCCGTCTCGGCGTCGAGGGCGACCCCCGCGAAGGTCAGGGTCGTCTCCGCCGCCGCGGCCGGCAGCGCCAGCACCAGCACAAGCAGCGCCGCCCGCAGGCCCCGGCGGGCCGCGCCCCGGCCCGGATGGCCGGCGAGGAAGGAAGCGGCGTGCAGGCGCGACATGGGACGACTGTCCGCAGCGAAAGCCGCCCGCCCGACGCTGGCGAGCGGATTGTCCGACCGCCGCGGACGGAAAACACCAATCCGGATTCCCAGCCGGCGCGTGGCGGCGGACCCCGGAGTATGATCCCTTCCCTTGCGCGCCGGCCGGGTGGCCCGCGCCGCTTCCGGAGATGTCCACGCCGCTGAAACCCTTTCCCGAGTACGACCGCCGGGGTTGGCTGGAACGCCAGGTCTTCGAGCTGACGCGCGGGTGTCCCGTGGACCACGGCAACCCGCCCTTCTGCCCCCCCACGGGCTGCGGCCGGAAGGCGAGGACTTCCGCCGGCGCTGGATCCACGGTCTGAGCGACGCGGAGCTCGAGTACCTCGCACGCTATCACTCCTGCTGCCTCCAGGTGCGCACCTCCCCGCCACCCCCCGCGTGAACGGACGGCCCGCGCCGCGCGAGGGATAGGCTCAGGACTTGCCTTTCGCCTTCGCCGCCGAGGCGGGGATCGGTTTGCGCAGCACAACGGGCACCGCGTTGGCCTGCGGCCGGCCCGGGGTGCTTCGCCCCTGGTCCACCAGCCGCTGCAACGTCTGCTCCAATTCGGCCACGATCTCGGGGTGACGCGCCACCAGGTTCTCGCGTTCAGCCAGGTCGTCCCCGCCGATCCGGTACAGCTGCGTCTCGGGCAGCCCCTGCTGCCGGGCCTCCGGATCCCGCGGCGCGGACCAGCCGCCGCTGCCGGGGCTCAACGCCAGCTTCCACGGCCCGCGCCGGATCGCGAACGCGCCGGTGATCGAGTGGTGCACCACGGACTCGCGGGCCGAGGGTCCCCGGCCCTCGAGGACCGGCAGGAAGCTGAAGCTGTCCTCCCCCGCCTCATCCGGCAGCCGGACGCCCAGGATCTCCGCGCAGGTGGCGAACACATCGGTGAGGCAGACCAGCTGGTCGCTCACCGCCGGCCGCACCCGCGCGGGCCAGCGCACGAGAAACGGCACGCGGTGCCCGCCGTCGAACAGGTCGGCCTTGTGGCCCCGCAGGGGCCCGTTCACCGCGTGGCCCTGGGCGGCGAGCTCCTCGATCCGCGCCTGCGGCGAGCAGCCGTTGTCGCTCGTCAGGATGAGCAGCGTGTTGGCGGCGGTGCCGGTCCGGTCGAGGGCGTCCAGCACGCGCCCGATCGCGTCGTCGGTCTCCAGCACGAAGTCCGCGTAGAGGTTCAGCCCGCTCCGTCCCTTCCACGGCGGGTTGGGCGCGATCGGCGTGTGGGGCGAGGCCAGCGGGAGGTAGAGGAAGAACGGCTTTCCCGCGGCGGCGCCGGCCTCGATCGTCGCCACCGCCTGGCGCGTGAACTCCGGGAGCACGTGCTCGACCTCGAAGCCCGGCGCGGCCGGCCCCGTCCGGCACTCGCCGGGATGCCCCGGATGCAGCGGCCACGTGCGCTCAAGGGTCGGGAGCACGGTCACACGGTCGTTCTCGATGAAGGTGTACGGGACCATATCCAGCGAGGCCGCGATGCCGAAGTAACGGTCGAAGCCCACGCTCAGCGGGCCGTTGGCGATCGGCCGCGCGTAGTCGACGCTCCACGCCTGCGCCGCGGATTCGATGCCAAGCGGGTTGACGTCCTTGCCGGGCAGCTTCGCCCAATCCATCCCCAGGTGCCACTTGCCGACCGCGGTCGTGCGGTAGCCGGCGCGGCGAAGGAAGGAAGCGAGGGTGTCGCGGCCCGGCTCGATCAGGCGCGGGGAAAGGCCGCCGAGGACGCCCTGCTGCAGGCGCGTGCGCCAGTTGTAGCGGCCCGTGAGGAGGCCGTAGCGCGTGGGCGTGCAGACCGAGGACGGCGTGTGGGCGTCGGTGAAGCGCACCCCCTCGCGCGCGATGCGGTCCATCTGCGGCGTGCGGATGCGCCCGGCCGGGTGGTTCGCGGAGACGTCGCCGTAGCCGAGGTCATCCAGCAGGATGAGCACCACGTTCGGGCGCTCGGCACCGCGGGCGACGACGGCCAGGAATGCGAGGAGCAGCAGCAGGCGGGGCGGGGTCTTCATCGGGGTGGCGGGAAACTGCGCCGCCCGCCGGCCGGGGAAAAGGGCAAAAAAAGCCCCCCCGCGGCTACGGCGCGGGATCGAGGGTGACCGGTCGATCCGTGCCCGGGGCGGGGAATTCGAGCGTGTGCCGCCGGCCCGCCACCGTGACCTCCACTCGCACCCCGTCCGGACGGTCCTCGCGCCGCGCCGACCACGCCACCGGACGGCCCGCGCGCTCCGGCACCAGCACGGTCACCATCCCCAGTTCCGCCCGCCGCTCCGTCGTGCCCGCCTCGAGGTGCCACAGGTTCGGGAATTCACGCGTGGGCGGCGGCTCGAAACCGTCCGTCTGCCGGAACACGAGGGGCAGCGGCGAGAGGTAGCGCACGCTCAGCGCGGCCCGGGGCTGCTCGACGCGGGCCGACGCGTCCCGGGCCCCGATCGCGAAGGGTCGGGGGGCGTGGAGGAGGAACTGGAAGGTCGCGGGCGCGGGGGCGACCAACTCGTCGTAAAAGACCACGAAGGGATCCGGCCCCTTCACGAAGACGACGTGCCGCCACGCCTTGCGGAGGCGGCCGCCGTAAGCCGGGGTGGCGTCGCCGGCGAGGATGTCCCGGCCCGCGCCGAGGTCCGCGCGCACGATCGCACCCGTGGCGCGGGCCGCGTGCGGGATCTGGCCCTCGCCGTCGACCAGCACCGCGTTGTGCGCCCGGGTCTGGTGGACGTGCCCCGTGTGGAACGCGCTGCCGTGGAGGTCGCGGTAGCCGTTGGCCACGAGCAGCGCCTCGCCGTAGGCGTTCAGGAAAAACGAATTCTGCGGATTGTGGCCGTGGCTCTGGGAACCGAACGGGCTCGCCTTGAAGGCGAAGTGCACGTCCTCGCGGCTGTCGAGCAGGGTCGTGTGCAGGCTGGCCACGCCGATGCCGCGGAAGACCTTCGACGCGGGCAGATCGGCCGGCGGCCGCGGCACCGCGGGGGCGGGCAGGTTGGCGCGGTAAAGCAGGCCGGTGATCCCGCCGTTGGCCGGCTGGCGCTTCTCGCGCGCCCACCACGCCCACGCCGCGACGTTGCCGCCATCCCCGCTGGCCGCGCGCGCCCGCAGGTGGTATTCGAGGAACGCCGGGGCATCCAGGGGCCGGAAGGACAGGTCGCCGAAGCCCGCGTTGGGCGAATGCGGAGGAGCCAGGTACAGGGGATAGTCCCCCACCTGCGCGAAGAACGGCTTGCGCAGGCCGTCGATCCGCAGCGCCGCCTGCGCCACCTGCAGCCAGCCCGCCGCCTTGCCCTGGTAGCTGGACCAGTAGCTGACCCCCTCGTGCCAGCCGCCGTCGTCATCCGACCAGACGGGGTAGCACGAATAGAACTTGTTGAGCGCGTAATCGAGCCACTGGGGCGCCTCGGGGATCTCGTCGAGGAACGCGATGCCCGCCTCGGCCAGCTTGTGCCAGACGCGGTTCGCGTGGCTCCCGTAGGGGCGCTGCAGGTGGCCGACGCCGCGGGCGACCTCGCCGCTGTTCCACGCCTCGAGCACGCGCGTGCGCATCGTCGCGCGGATGCGTTCGCGCTCCTCCGCGGTGAAGACATCCCACGCCCAGTCGTACGCGCGCGCCGGCCGGTGCAGCAGGGGCTTCCCCGCCTCGCAGTTGAGGGTGAAGTTGGTGGTGCCCGCGGGATCCCACGCGGCCAGGTGCAGCAGCCAGCGCCGCGCGCCCTCGCCGTAGCGGCGCTCGCCGGTGAGAAGGTAGACGAACGCGAGGGTCTCCGCCTCGGTGCACGCCTGCTCGACCTGCACCCGGTTCGGCCACCAGTACTTGATCAGCTCCGCGTTGGTCTTGTCCCGCGCCGAACCCTTGTGCGGCGGCTCCGGGGTGGGACCGGCCGCGAGATAACGGTCGGCCGCGGCGCGCAACTCCGCCAGCGCCGGCGCCTCCGGCCCGCGGACCAGTTCCCGCAGGCGGGGCAGGTCCTCCGGCCGCAGGAACAGCCGCGGATGCCCGGCCGGCACCCGCGCGCGCTGCTCCGCGCGCCCCGGCAGCGGCAGCACCGCCGCCGCCGCGGGCACCTCAACCCGGCGGGCGCGGCTCCAGACGGTGGGCGCGCCCCGGGCGTCCCGCGCCCGGTAACGCCAATGATGGGTGCCGGGCGCCACCGGCGCGTCGTGCGTGTAGGTCGGCCAGACCACGCCGGCCACCGTCGTCGTGCCGCCCGCCGGGAACGCGGGATCGGCCGACCATTGGACTTCGTACGTGACGGCCTCCGCCGGCGCGATCCAGGTGAAGCTGGGCGGGTTCAGGGCGACGCTCGCGCCGTCCGCCGGGCGGTATCCCCATTCGTCGGGCCGGGCGGCGCGTTCATCGAGCGGGCGCTCAGCAGCGACGACCGCGAGCAGCGAAAGCATCAGGGAAAGGGCGTGCCGCGGGTCGCGGAGGGGTGGCAGGCGCTTCACGGGAGGCTAGACGCTCGCCCGGCGGCCTCGGCTACGGCCAGCCCAAAGCCGTGGTCGCCTGCCCGCTCAGGGCGCGAGCGGCGCGTCGGGCTCGATGAGGAGCCGGCAGGGATCGCCCGTCACCGCGCCGGCCGGATCGACCGCGGCCGCGAAGGCGATCATCCCCGCGTTGTCGCCGGTGTGGCGCGGTTCCGCGGCGAGGAACGGGATGCCCCCGCGCCGCGCCTCCGCCTCCAGGGCCGCCCGCAGCAGCCGGTTGTTCGCCACCCCGCCCGAGAGACCTAGGCTCCGCAGCCCGCCACCCTCCCGCGCCAGCACCCGCCGCACCCGTGCCGTCAGGGCATCGATCACCGCCGCCTGGTAGCTTGCGCACAGGTCCGCCCGCCGCGCCTCGATCTCGGGCACGGTCATCCGCTCCAACTGGTAGCGGAGGCTCGTCTTGAGGCCCGAGAAACTAAAATCCAGCTCGTCGCCGCGCCCGCCGCCGCGCGGGAACGCGAAGGCATCCGCCCTCCCCTCCCGCGCGCGCCGCTCGACCTCGGGGCCGCCGGGATAACCGAGCCCGAGGAGCTTGGCCCCCTTGTCCAACGCCTCCCCCGCCGCGTCGTCCAGCGTGCGGGCGAGGACGGTGAGGCGCCGCGCCTCGTCCACGACGAAGAGCAGCGTGTTGCCCCCGGACACGATCAGGCCGAGATGCGGCAGCAGCGCGGCGAGGCGTGCGGGAAACTCCGCCGGAGCGGCGGCGTGGACGGGAATGAACGGGGACCACGCGTGCCCACGCAGGTGGTTCACGCCCAGCAGCGGCACGCGCAGCGCCAGCGCGAGGGACTTGGCCGCCGCCACCCCAAGGGCGAGGCACGCCGCCAGGCCCGGGCCGTGCGTCACCGCCACTGCGCCCACGCCGCCGAGGCCCGCCTCGTCCCGCGCCCGCGCCAGCAACGCCGGGAGATTCCGGAGGTGCTCCCGGGTGGCCAAATCCGGTACCACCCCGCCGTAACGCTCGTGGAGGGCGATCTGGCTGTGCACCCATTCGCCGCGCAGCCCCGTCGCCGGGTCCAGCAGCGCCACCGCCGACTCGTCGCACGAGCTCTCCAGCGCGAGGATCAGACCGCTCATCCGCGGGTCCCCCCGTTCCCGTCGAGCAGGCGCAGGCCGCGCAGCATCGCCAGCGCCGTCTCCAGCTGCCGGTCCGCCACCGGCGCGAAGCCGAACCGCGCCTCGAATTCCGCGGGCTCCAGATCCGGCCGCGAGCGCTGCTGCGCCAGCCGCGAATCCTCCTCCGGGGTCATCACCACCTCGACGTGGGGCCGCACGCCCTGCTCGTGGATCGAGGTCCCCGCCGGCGTGAAGTAGCGCGCGGTGGTCAGGCGGAGGCCCTCGCCGTCCCGCAGCTTGAAGATCGACTGCACGGAACCCTTGCCGAAGGTCCGCTCGCCCACGACGACGGCCCGGCCGGCGTCCTTGAGCGCCCCCGCCACGATCTCGGCCGCGCTGGCGCTGCCGGCGTTCACCAGCACCGCGATGGGGAGGGACCACGGGGCGCCGCCGCCGGCCGCCCGGAAGCGTTCGTTATCCTGCGGGCGGCGGCCGCGCGTCTCGACGATCAGCTCTCCTTCCCGGAAGAAGGGCTGGGCCACCTCCACCGCCGCCTCGAGGAGCCCGCCCGGGTTGTTGCGCAGGTCGAGCACGAGGGCGCGGAGGCCCTGTTCCCCGAGCCGCGCCAGCGCCAGCCGCAGCTGCCGCCCGGTGTGTTCCGAGAATTCCGTCAGCTGCACGTACCCCACGCCGTCCGCCAGCACCCGCGTCCCGCGGACGCTCTCGATGCGGATCAGTTCGCGCGTGAGGGTGAGCGTGAGCGCCTCCCGCACGCCGGGGCGCTGGATCCCGACCGTCACGGTCGTGCGCGGTCGGCCGCGGAGCCGGCTGACCACCGCGTCGACGCCCCCGGTCGCGACCGGCTGGCCGTCGATCGCCACGATCTCGTCCCCGCGGCGGATGCCCGCGCGTTCGCCGGGCGTGCCGGCCATCGGGGCGATCACGACGACCCGGTTCTGCCGCGTCTCGACCCGGACGCCGATTCCGCCGAACTCGCCGCTGAGGTCCTCCTCGACCTGGTCGTGGGAGGCCTTCTCGAGGAACTCGGAGTGCGGGTCGAGCGCCTCGACCATCCCGTGCAGGGCGCCGCGCGCGAGGCCCGCGTAGGGCACGGCGGCGGCGTCCACGTACTGGGCGTTCACCAGCTCCATCACCTCCCGGACGTAGGCGGAGGCGCGGGCGAGGTCGCGGTCGGGCCACCAGCGCCACGCCGCCGCCACCTTCACCGCCGCGAGGCAGGCGGCGACGCCCAGCAGCACGCCGGTGGCGAGGGTGAGAAAGCGGTTGCCCATCCCGCGCACGATGGGCATCGCCCTCGCGTTGTAAATGGGATCATCCGCCCCCGCCCGCGCCCCCGCCTCGCCGGCCTTCCTCGCCGCCTTCCGTGCGGCCGCGGGGCCCGCCGGCCGCCTGAGCTTCGCGCGCTTTATGGAGCTCGCGCTCTACCATCCGGAGGCCGGCTACTACCGGGCGGGACGGGAACGGGTGGGCCGCGCGCCGGGCACCGACTTCATCACGTCCGCCACCGTCGGGCCGCTCTTCGGGGAACTGGTCGCCGCCGCCGCCGCCCACCTGCTCGGGCTGGACGCCGCGGCCCGCCACACGTTCGTCGAGCTCGGCGCCGAGCCGGGAAGGAGCGTGCTCGCGGGCGTTGCGCACCCTTTCGCGGCCGTGCGCACCCTGCGTTTGGGCGATCCCCTCGCGCTGAGCGGGGACTGCGTCGTGTTCTCCAACGAGTTGTTCGACGCCCAGCCCTGCGTGCGCACCGTCCACCGGGGCGGCGGATGGCGGGAGCGGATGGTCGAGCTCACCGCGGATGGCACGCTTGCGGAGGGGGAGGTGTCGTATCCGGATGACCGCCAGCCGGCCCCGGAAGGCTACGCGTTTGACCGGCCCCTCGCGGCGGCGGGGCTCGCCGGGGAGATCGCCCGCCAGCCTTGGCGGGGACTCTTCCTCGCCTTCGACTACGGCAAGACCGAGCTCGACCTGCGCACCGGCTGCCCTAGCGGCACGGCGCGCGCCTACCACCGGCA
>Ga0169931_10009554_pt1 | contig 13966 bp, 16 predicted proteins | sample Kivu_15m_20L_FD_129675 | JGI IMG/M metagenome (GOLD analysis project Ga0169931, IMG submission 129675) | Freshwater microbial communities from Lake Kivu, Western Province, Rwanda to study Microbial Dark Matter (Phase II) - Kivu_15m_20L... | ecosystem: Environmental > Aquatic > Freshwater > Lake...
ATTTAAAATTTCAAAAAGAATGTGATAGAATAAAGGAAGAAATGTGGTTGTCGTAATTGAAAAGTGCGTCCCGCACTTTTCATTTATCGCAACCAGTTATGTTCGCTAATAGGCAAGTGCGCACTTGCCTATTACGACGCGCACAAATGTTCTAATTTAAAAAAATTGATTTATAATTTATTTATTATAATTAACTATAATAAATATAAAATGGCTCATGATAATAATACTATTTTTGACTTTAAAAAAATAAAAATAATTTCTCCACGAAAATATGTGGAAATTATTACTGATAATGGTATGGGTTCTCTTAAAGATGAAATTGATATTGAAAACAAAGAAGATGCGTATAACAAAATTCGTGATTTTATAATGGAAAAAGAATACACTAATGAAATTATTTTTGAAGTAGGTATATGTAAAAATTTAAAATGTATTGAAGAGTGTAATCAAAATAATTATTGTGCTCCAAAAACTTGTGGACATAGAATTGCGGAATTTGCATATTGTGATGAATTTACATATATTAAAGGTTCACTTGGAACAATATATAAAATAAAAATTTTTGCATAAAAATTGATTATAATATATTATTGTTTAACAGAATATTTTGGAGTATTATAATAACTTATTTATTTCATTTATTTTAATATCTAATTCTCTAATATTTTCTTTAAACATAGTTATATCATTACTCCCTCCTCCATTTTGATTATTATTTTTCATTTTCTTAATACTCTTAGTGCATACGATAAATGCCTTCTCTATAGTTTTTTTGTCACATATATAAAAATCTTTTTTATTTTTATATCTATAATCATACAACATAGATCTTATGCAACTTTCTAATTGTAATGGTTTATCTGTCATTATCTTTTTAATTACAGGTTTATTATGCAACATATGTGTATCATATATATTTTTTCTTTTATTCATATTATCAGTTGTTCCCAATCTAAATACTTCTTGATTTTCATAATCATCACTATAATCAACAATATATACTAATGCACCATTTGGAAATTTTTCTTTTTTCATATCATTTATCATTAATTTATTTTGTTTTTCTAAATAATTAATTTTTTCTAATAAATCATTTTTATTTTTTTCATATGTTTTTTTCATTTTATAATATCCATATTTACGGATAGATGGTAAAACATCATTTGTAACCCAATCTGAAAATTTTTTAGTAGTTTTTAATTTAGATATTCTTCTGCTGATAAACTATTACCTACACTGATAATACAATTTGGATATATACTTCTTTGCGGAATTTTAATAACATTTCGTTTATTATCAAATGCATATGGTTCAATTGAATATATAATCTTATATTTGTCGCAAAAATTTTCAAATGTAATTTCTTTATTGTCTTGTATTGGTTCCATTATTATTTTATATATTATTGTTATTATATAAATTAAAAATCAATTTTTTAAAAATGTAGTGTGCACTTGCCTTTTAGCGAACAAAACTGGTACGCACTTTTCAATTACGACAACCACATTTATAACAATCAACAAATGGTAATTTATGTTTATTATAATAATAATTATCATTATGTTCGCAACATTTAGTAAATTTCGTTTTGATACAATTCATACAACTTTTTAATTTACAACCGCACATACAATATTTAAATAATTTAAGCTCACTGCATTTACTGCATATTTTATATTTAAGACAAAAATCACAAGAACTACCAATCGATTTGTTTATTTCACAATTGTAGCAAATATTATTTTTACTTTTATATTCATCAGTTAATTTATCACCTTTATCCAAATATGTTTTGAAATTATTAATATTATTCCCTATTTTATATTGCTCTGCAATTGATAAGCGGAATCGGGAATTAATTGTTTTATTTGTATTTTTATAAAATATTCCAATTGCTAATGGTGAACTACCGTGGTCCCATATATTCAATTGAATTTCTAATTCATCAATAGAATCAAATTTACCAACAATACATTCATAATATTGATTATAATGTTTAACTGTTTTATTTTCATTCATATCAATATCACAAATATATAATAAAGTGTAATTGTGCGACCCGCCATTCAGAAACGGTCTTACCGTTTCTGAATGTTCGGGCGCTCTTTTGGTCCGCAATGATTCGAAAACGGTTTTCGAATCACCCGTGACACAATTATTTTTTTTACCTTGAACATAGTTTTTAATACTATAACCTTCTTGTTCAATAAAATCAAGGCAATCTTTTAATGTATGTTTTGCTAAATCCATTAATAGTTGTTATTAATATTATTATATTTAATAATCAATTTTTAATTTGTGCGTCTCCGATACGTGTAAATGCTATTTCCGGTTCCGCTTATTATCTGACATAGGGTTGCAACTAGTTGCATAAAACTTGATATTTCTTGATAGTTTTTAAGGTTATTTTAAGGATTTTTGTTATTTTTCTTGTATTTTCTCAGTCCATTTATTTTCGCTACATATACGTTCATAATTGACATTTTATCCTTAACTATTTCTTCTTCCGGTTCCAATTTATCTGGCTCACTTAAAATTACTATCTTTCCTTTTGAATATTTATTTATTATTTCTTCAATCAATTCAAAACCAAATCTTGTTAATCTATCTCTATGGGCTACTACTAATTCATTTATTTTACCTTCTATCGCTAAGTGAATTATTTTTCTTATGCCTCTTTTATTTAAATTTAATCCAGAACCTATATCCTCGATTATTATATGGTTTGGAAATTTATGAACCATTAATTGTTTTTGCCTTTCCAAATCGTCTTTTTGGTTTTGTGAAGATACTCTTACATATGCAATATTTAATCTTGTTTCTTTATCCAAATCATCTAAATTATTACAAATATTTTCTTTACATTTATTGTCCTCTAAAAATTTATTTACGTTATATAATCTTTTATTCCCTGGGGTTCTAACGGTTTCAATTAATCCCTTCTTTTCCCATAAATATAAGGTTCTTTGATGGACCCCTAAAATTTCTGCAGCTTGTTTGCCTCCCTTAAAATGTTCCATTTATTATTAATATAAACAAATCTTTATAAATGTTATAAACATAATTATAAAGATTTATATTTAAAGATATATTAAACATAAATATTAATGAGTAAATTTTATCCAAGCCTATTTCAGGCTGCCAATATGATTGAATCACATTCGTGGTTTGATATAAAAAATCGTAAAAATGAAGCTTTTAATAAGAAAAAAAGAAAACGATTAATTAATTATGATTATATAGATACAATTAAAATAGTTTTAGACTTATCAGACATCCAAAAAGAAATTATAAGTAGATGGACAGATGATTGTATCGATATTTATAATTATGTTAATGGATATATCAAAGAAAATGCTACAAATGAAAATTGTAAGAAATTTATTAATTTTATTAGTTTAAGAGGAAAATTAGATGAGGTTCTACATAAAATATGTAGTAAAAATAGATTAAATAAACATACCGCAGATTATGCCCTTAAACATTGTGTTGAAATGTATAAATCCGCAATTGCGAACCATAAATATGATTTAAATAAATTTAATATAACAGATATGAGAAAAGATAGACGAAGAAGAAATTTAGTTATAGAACCAGCATCAGTTAGTAAGAAAATAAATTCTATTTTTATAAAAGAATTAGGATTTATCAAAAGTAATATACCGTTAAAGACAATTTCACAAAATTCACTCCTCCAATATGATACACTAAAGAAAACATATATAATAATTACACCTAAGAAAATAAATAAAGACAATTATGTAGAACAATACCATAAATGCGGAATAGATATAGGGGTAAGAACATTTCTGACTACTTATTCTCGGTCAGATAGTAATGAAATTGGAACGAATACATATAAAACAATTGATGGAATAAATAATAGATTAGACAATATACGGAAAAGCAAAGATGAGAAAATAATAACAGAAAATAAATTCAAAAATGTATATAATAAATATAGTTCGAAACTAAAAAATAAAATAAATGATTTGCATTTTAAAACTGCAAATTTTTTATTGTCAAGATATAGGAAATTAATATTGGGAAGGTAAGTACCAAGAAAATGGTTTCCAATTTGGACGGCAATTTAAAAGAAATCACAAAAAGAAGATTGATGACTCTATCCCATTATCGTTTTAGGATGAAGTTAAAACAGATGTCAGTTAAGTTTGGATGTAAAATATTCGAAACTGATGAGTATTTAACAAGTAAAACATGTTCTAAATGTAAATTCATAAACGATAATTTAAAAGGAAATAAAATTTATGATTGCCCTAATTGTAAATTAAAAATAGATAGAGATATAAATGCCTCCATAAATATCTACAAAAATAGGACACTATCCCGTTCTGGTCCTTTAAAAAAAGTTGAAAAGTCTTTAGTATTATAAAGAAATATCAACTTTTCAGTAACGGAATAATGAGAATATTAAATAAATAGTTTTACTTTATCATAAAAGTTGAATTTATATTTATGGTAATATTTAGATATAAACTTGTCTAATTTATATCTAAATTCTTTATAACTCCAGTAAAATTTTGAATATTCAACAAAATCAAATATATTGTTATTTTCTGAAAAACCTGATAAATATGGAAAAATAATACTAGCTTTATTATATTTTTCTTCTATAATCATTATTAGAAAAAATCTGTTAAGTGTAGCGCTACCATATGCATACGTATGGATCATATGAATCCATTCTTCAAAATCTCCAGTATTATCTATATCACCTATCATACTTGCAAGTGAATGTATTTTTGCGTTTCTCATTCTATTATAATTATATCTTACAATATAATTAATAATTGACTCATAGTCTTTATTTATAATAGCGTCTCTTATATATTCATCCATTAATAGTTGTTATTATTAATATTATTCCCGAATATATTTAATAATCAATTTTTATTAGAAAAACTTTAAAATTTTTCTAATAAAAATTGATTATTTTAAAGCTTCATTAATAATATCATAATATAATGTCAATCACTCTCATATTAAAAGATGAAACTAAATTAATATACCATACTGAAACTCCAATCACTGCCACTAAACTATTATTTGAATTATTGTATTATGGCTATAATTATACAGCTGATAATTTTACTATGGTTAGATATAATGGTCCAGATTCAACCACACTCGGTTTAACAAATTGTATGATTAAAGAACTTTATCTCAGGTGCAATGAATTATTTTTATACAAGTCGAAAAATGACCGAAATACTAAACAAAACAAACCATTTACTTACAAAGACAGTCATATCATTTTAAACCCTGATATATCTTATTATGTGGATGGGAATATGATAAATAAATCACGATGTATTGCTACCCTCGTATCTGGGGATAGATGCACCGCATCTTGTGTAGGTAATAATATATGTTGTATTAAACATTTACGGCGTAATCCAACTATTGATGATATTAAGATGAATTTTTATGAAATTCAACGAGAATTGACAAATGATTATCTTCAAAGTAAAATGAATATGAATGTTTTTATTCATCGTTTAATTGATGCAAAATTAGATGACCCAATCAGTATGTTAACTATTACAACCAATATATTGAAAACGTGGGTATTTAATAATAATATATTTTTTGATGAAAAAGATAATTGTGATATTGTTTATGATATCATATGTGAAACTATTAAAAAATGCATATATGGTATGGCGTATAGTATAATTCACTCACCTGATTATTTGCCTATTTTATGTGGTAGACAAAGGATTATCCCACCGATTATCCAACATATTATTCCACTTGAAACCAAAAAAGAAAAACTCTCTACGAAAGAAATTATAAATAAATATGCCCCACCAATTGATTGTAATACGTGTAAGAAAGGTTTCGCAAAAAATGATATGACACAAATTGACAATCTTTATATGTGCAATAAAACGTGTCTAGATAAATACATAAATCGCGATATGGAATGTTGTACATGTATGGATACCTTTAAAATAACCGAATTAATAGTATGTAAATGTAGAAAGTCACACTATTTTTGTCACGAGTGTATTGTGAATTACATTAAGAGCAAACATAATGATGGATTAAGTTATGATTATTGTCCAATTGATAATATGAAGAATATTGATTTGCGTCCTATCTATCGCCATCTCGAACCGGATATGATTAAGAACATTGGTATAAATGCCAGAATAGATTTATATAGTAAGGCAGCTGCTAGAAATATTAATTTTTATGTCTGCCCATTTTGTAAGGTTTATGGTGTAGATATTAATAGAAATTTAGATACAATCAAATATACCACAAAGGTTAAACATAATAAAGGGACATTTATTGGATTAAAATTTATTGATGGTTATGTTTATCCATTTATTGTTAAATATTCAAACGATATGATTGATATTAATGATATGTTGGTATCAATTGATGATATCAACATAGCGGGATTTATGGAGAAGGAAATTATAGATATGTTAGATAAAGATTGTGTAATTGAAACAAAACACGAACAAATTTGTGAGATTTTAACCTCAATAGATAAAACAAATACAATGAAAACAAAAAATAAAATAACTGTTATTCATTGCGAAGAATGTGAGAAAGATTGGTGTATTAATTGCAATAAGAAAGCGCATAATGGGACGTGTGAAACCATTGAAAATCCAGAAGATATCCCGCGTCGTGTGGCGGAGATTGTGACAGATGTAATGATTGACAAATGTCCCAATTGCACTAATGCATATGTTAAAACAGAAGGATGTAATCTTATCCACTGCGGTAAATGTCCCCAAGCATTTTGCCATTTGTGTAAATTGAAGATTGATAAACGAAATGGTAGGGAATATTGGCACTTTAAAGGTTCTGGTTCAACTGATGCATCTTCGACGTGCCCGCTATATGAACGAGATAATAGTAATAATATAAAAATGCATCATATTAGCACTAATATAAAAATAACCAATCTTATTAATAGCAATTTGCAATATAGAAATATTATTATAAGTGAATTGGCAAAACATAATATAATTATAAATGAACCAACAAATGGAGGTCGTTTTAAGAAATTTATGAAATCTATATTTCCATTCTTCTTTAAGAAAACACCATAACATAACGATGAATTGATGGGCTCTCACAAATCTCCGATTTATAAGTGCGGATTTCTTGTCCCTCAACCAAAACTGGTTATATTGCGATTATTTCTTTGCAATTATAATAGACAAGTCAAAAGTGCTATTATTGCAGAGCAATTAAACGCACTTTTAAATTGAGCACACCACATTTAGACAAACCTTTTTCCAACTGAATAATAGAAATCCAACAGAAGATGAGATTAGAGGTTCACTTGGTAATTTATTTAAAAAAGAAACCAATGAACAAACTGAGACAAAGATTGCTGTTATTCCCGGTTCCGCTTATTAAGAGCCTTAAAATTAAAAAAAATAATTAGTTCTATTCCCTATGTCAGATAATAAGAGCCCAACTATAAATAAAAATAATTAGAACTAATTATTTTTATTTAATTTTAAGGCTCTTAATAAGTGGAACCGGGAATAATTATTTTTATTTATAGTTGGGCTCTTATTATCTGACATAGGGAATAATGAAGAAGAAAAAGGAACGTCATTCGTATAATTTAATTATTATAAAATGTAATTTATATTTTATAATAATGAGTAAAATAATTTACTATTATCAAACTCCAACCGATTTGACACCAGTTTATATAAATACTATATATACCACTCATATCCATCTTTCATCTATTCATTTTGGTTATGATAGTAATAATAATCCATATATCCATCTTAATGATGATTGCCCATATGATAAAAAGTTTGATACCATGTGGAATCAATTAAGTATTGCAAAAACAAAAGGTATTAAGATTGTTCTTATGATTGGTGGGGCTGGTGGTGCGTATGGTGCTTTATTTAGTAATTATAAAACTTTCTACCCAATGCTCTTAAAATTAATCAATGACAAATATTGTATTGGTGGGGTTGATTTGGATATTGAGGAGGAATGTGATATGAATAATGTTAGGCAATTGATTTGTGATATATCACGTGATACCAAGAACTTGCCTAATTTTATAATATCAATGGCACCAGTTAGCGGGGATATGATGGAGACAAAATCGATTTATAGTGATGTAATGTCAATGATTCGTTATAATAATTGGACTTATAAAGAATTATATAATACACCTGAAGGACAACGAATTGATTATTTTAATGTGCAAGCATATGGGAGTGATTTTAGTAAGGAGACATTTTATAATATCGTTATGAATGGATTTTCAGCTGATAAAATAGTGATGGGATGTACTGGTCAACAATTTAGTGATTGGACAACATATTATAATATATTAAATTCTATAAATAATATCGGTGGTGCATTTGTATGGGAATATTGTTTACGCCCAACAGATTGGGATTATTATGTATGGTTAGCAATTAAACATTAAACATATTTATTATTAATGGCGGGTGGTTTAATGCAACTAATTGCATATGGTGCACAAGATGTTCAATTGGTAGAGCGCTTTCGTTATTATAAGCAATTATTAGAATTATTCCCTATGTCAGATAATAAGAGCCCAACTATAAATAAAAATAATTAGAACTAATTATTTTTATTTAATTTTAAGGCTCTTAATAAGTGGAACCGGGAATAAATATATTGACTGATATTACAATACGAAATGAGGATGGTAGTATTAATATTGAATATACAGAAAAGGTCAATAATATTATAAATATTATTCATAAGAAATATTGGAATATTTCATCGGAAACAATGCGTGATATCATTGTATTATATGTTGCATATGCAATTGATGATTGTTATATGGTCTGTAATGAAAATATATTATTTTATTTAATTAAAATAAAAGATAAAGATATTATGAATTATATTAAGAAAAATCCTTTCTTTTTCAGAAATAATAAATATAAATTAGCACTGGGTTATCCAGATTATTATAATTATAATAAACGTTTAGATAATAACATCGAGAGGGTACAGTATAATTACGGTTATAGTGAAGATGAATATGAAACGGATGAAGAATACTAAAAAATGATTTATTAATATTATAGGAATATTACCCATAATATTAATGCTCACCGCCAACCGTATCAAGCAACTCCAGAATGAAATTGATGAACTAAAGCGTAAATCGGCTAATAGTAAAAATATCATTAAAATGGTATTTACTGATAATTACTCTATTGATATGAGTAAATATGACGAGGAAGTAATTAGCACCGATTATCTTAATACTACAGATGAAGTAAATGAATATCGCCCAGATGAAGAACTAGAAATTATTCTCGAGATGAAAACAAAATATATTCATATTAGTTATAAACTAATTAACCGACATAGTGATATTGAAACGAGAGTATCTATAACAGAAGATAAGAATATTACAACTGATTTGTGTGATAATTATGATAAATTTAATGAAGTATTTTTGGATGATTTGGAAAAATGTGGTGTGCGCAACCATCTTTGTTTGAAGGAAAAGGAATCCGCAAGCGCGGATTGTCCTCAACACAAATATAATCTAACTGATTTTGAAACTAATCTTATTACCGCGATTCTTAATGAACCAATTGAAGACTCAACTTTTATTAGTGATTTAGGTTCCAATGATGAGAGTAAAGAAAGTGAGGGAGAAAGTGGTGAGGATAATGAATAAAAAATATTGATTTAATGATATTATAAATATATAATATATATTTAATGCCCCTACCAAATAGGATTATGGAATATATTATTAATAATAATGAAGATATGATTTATTATCATATTATAATGGCTGAATATTTGGACAAAACTCGAATAATTTATGAATTGATTCATAAAGATAAATTTATAATAGCAGAAAATATAATTAATAAAATGCGTATAGAATATCCCGGTTTACAGTTTAATACTATATTTTATAGTATTTTTATTACAAGTTTAATTTTTGGAAAATCAACAAATATTTATAATATTATTAAAAATAATAATATAAATATTGATAGCCAGGTTTTATCTAATTTTATATATAGCGCAAATGTGCTTTTTTATATATTAAAATTTGAGAAAAAATATAAATATAAATTTAATTTGCAAAACATCACTCCATTTATGATGCAACTTCATCCATTTATATTTATAATGTCAATAGGTTGTTCTTTTAATTCTAATATTATTTTTATTTAATTTATTCGCGAATTGTGAGCAGCGCCATTTGAAAACGGCTTAGCCGTTTTCAAATGTACGGGCTCTCTTTTGGTCCGCGAACATTCGAAAACCTTTTTCGAATGGCGACGGACACAATTTATTTATTCACATGTACATTCTGTCTCGCCACATTTTTCACCACACCCATCGCTATCGGAAGAGGAATCTGGTTCCATACGACTATTTTCAGTTAGTGATTGGATATAGTGGGTTCGAACAAGAGCATAAACCAACATACGGAGTTCATCTATGTCGTTGCGTAAAGTTTCAAGTGTATCAGGGGGACGGACAGGAGGATTTGAAGCCGCCATCTCTTGAGCATTTTTCCGAGATACACCTGTGATAATGTAGTGGCGGGTTGGTCCACTATCATTTTGGGTTTGCTGGGCGCTTTGTGCTTGCCCGCTTCGTGCTTGTCCACCTGTTTGTTGTGGTTGGGCGCTTTTTGTTTGCTTTTGTTGTGTACCAGATGCGCTTTTTGTAGTTTGCTTAGCAGGTTGTTTTTGCGCGGTTTGTTTTTGTGCGGTTTGTTTTTGCGCGGTTTGTTTTTGCGCGGGTTGCTTTTGCACTGGTTGTTGTTGCACTGGTTGCGTTGCATTATTCACATTTGAATGCATTTTAGCTTTATGTTGTTGCAATGTTTTGTCTGTCTTGTATGTTTTATTACACACATCACATAAGAAGGAATCACTCATTGTTAATATAAATAAATATAACTTTAAATGTATTAAATTCGACGCTTATGCGACGCTTTCCAATTTGTAATTATTATCTATTGATTTTCTGCTAACACCAATTGGGCGTCCATTATTATCAAATTGTTTTTTATGTTCAGAATATTTTTTACAACATTCTGCAATCAACGTAATAATCCCAAACACAATAATACCTGAATAAAACCCTGCACCCCCAATAAAGGCAATTATACTAAATATACCATAAACATATCCAGTTGTAATTATTTTCCAGTCATCATTCTTATTTCCAATTCGGCGAAGAACGTTTGTCTTATCAACATAACAATCAAATGTTTTATTTTGAATATCATTTAACATATCCAATATTTCTCCATAACTTAGTCCATCGTGAGGACTATATAGAGGTTCAACCGGAATACGACCATTAAAAATATTATCTTTACCACCCACAGTATATCCATTAAAACTAACCTTTGTACGGTCAGTATAATGAGGGGGAATATGATGAAATGTTATATTGGTAATATTATAACATTGTGTCATATCACCATAATACATTTCTTCATACAATGCAAAATTATTAAAATCACCAAAGGTTGGGAATACAAATATCCCGGGAAAAATAACAAATATAAAAAATAAACCTAAAATACATATTATTACAATAAATATACTAATAATAATATGGATAAATCGTTTAATATACCAAGGGAAACAAGAACAATATTTATTTATGTGGTTTTCTAAAGTTGGCTGTTTATCTGACATTTAATGTTATTGAATTGAATAATGGGTTAATCAATATATATATCAATTTTTATAAATAAATGTACGGGCTCTCTTTTGGTCCACGAACATTCGAAAATGGTTTTCGAGTGGCGACGGACACAAATATAGTTTATTCCCTATGTCAGATAATAAGAGCCCAACTTTAAATAAAAATAATTATAAGTAATTATTTTTATTTAATTTTAAGGCTCTTAATAAATGGAACCGGGAATAAATATTGAAAAATCAATATTTAAACTATATTTATTTTATATTTATAATGCGCCTTAGAACAAGACCCATCCCAGAGAGTCATAATCATCTTCAATATACTCCCTATGTATATATTAACCCCGAGCAATTCCGTGAAATTGATAATAACTATATTGGGGTTGATATCAATGAAAAAATATTCATCCTTAATATTAAACCATTAGAAGTTGTTGAAAAAGGTTTCGTTCATATGAATGCCCTTAATCGCAAAACATTAAATATCACTCTTGACAGCACATATGATTATACCTTATTTCATAGTAAGATTGACCCAATAGATACTATCACAATAATGATTGATTCATCAGCAACCATAAATATAAATATAGAGGAAATTACCAATTATATAAAAAGAAATTATAAAGATTTAGTTGTTCGCCTTAATGATGTTATACCGATACGATATAATGAAATTTTATTGCGATTAAATATACAATCATACGAACTTTTTACTACGGTGGGAATGGAAGACCACGGACTTATTACCAATCTTACTATTTTCGAGTTTGATAAAAACAAGCCAAATATTACTTTTACAAATGACAATACTCAAAAACAAATATTTCACAAATCATTTGATTTCAAACAATTGGATATTGGTGGATTAAACGATGAATTAACCACTATTTTCAGAAAAGTATTTGTATCACGATTACTCCCCCAAAATGTTATTGAGAAATTAGAAATAAAACATATTAAGGGGTTAATATTATATGGACCTCCTGGAACGGGTAAAACTCTTATTGCCAGACAGTTATCCAAGTCATTGCAAGCCAAAAGTATTAAAATTATTAATGGTCCTGAATTGGTATCATCATTTGTTGGTAAATCAGAGGAAAATGTGAGGAAATTATTTGAGGAAGCAGAGAATGATATGAAAAGTAATATTAGTGGTTTGCACGTAATTGTGTTTGATGAGTTTGATTCTCTATGTAAGCGTCGTGGTGAAGTTGGTGGGATTTCTGGGGATGTAAATGATAAAATTGTCACACAATTACTTTCTAAAATTGACGGTGTGGAATGTCTTAATAATATCCTTCTTATTGGTATGACAAATAGGTTAGAATTAATTGACCCTGCTATATTGCGCCCTGGGAGATTTGAAGTACATGTAGAAATAACTTTACCAAATGAAGAAGGTCGGAATGAAATTTTAACTATTCACACAAAGAAATTAAAAGAAAATAAATGTTTGGCGGGGGATGTGGATATTAATATTCTGGCACATAAAACGAAAAACTACACTGGGGCTGAATTAGAGGGATTGGTCAGAGATGCTAGGTCTTATGCCATTAACTCTATGATATCTATGGATAATCTTAATAAAAAAATAAATATGGATGATATAAATGTTAATATGGGGCATTTCGAACAAGCATTATCTAATTATACACCGAAATTTGGCAAGTCTGAACACGATTTGAATTATTATATTGAAGATTCTACATTAATGGTTGATAATATAATAACAGATAAACAACTACAAGTAATAGTAATTGACGGGGATGACCAAACTATTAAGACATCTAAATCAGTATTATTGGCACAAAAAATAAATTATCCATATATTAAAGTTATATCGAATAATGATATGATTGGCTATAGTGAGAACAGTAAAACACAATATATTAAGGATATATTTAATGAGGCATATAGTTCGCCACAAAGTGTTATAGTTATAGATAATATGGATACTATTGTGGAATACTATAACTCTGGCGGGACAATGCGTATGATGTTTTCACTATATAATTCGTTAAAAACATTACTTTCTAAGAAACCAACAAAAGAAAATCATAAATTGGTTATAATTATAAATGCGGATGAGGTTGATATACCGATTAAAAATTGATTGGTAGATAAAAATATCTTGGGAAGTTACATTGTAATATCTATTCCCGGTTCCACTTATTAAGAGCCTTAAAATTAAATAAAAATAATTAGTTTTAATTATTTTTATTTATAGTTGGGCTCTTATTATCTGACATAGGGAATAA
>Ga0169931_10009555_pt1 | contig 13965 bp, 6 predicted proteins | sample Kivu_15m_20L_FD_129675 | JGI IMG/M metagenome (GOLD analysis project Ga0169931, IMG submission 129675) | Freshwater microbial communities from Lake Kivu, Western Province, Rwanda to study Microbial Dark Matter (Phase II) - Kivu_15m_20L... | ecosystem: Environmental > Aquatic > Freshwater > Lake ...
CTATAAAAACTCAAAGATGAGTGCGAACAGGATTCATAAAAAGATATTAATAACCTTACACTTGTCAATCAAGGAACAGTAAGAATGAGCCATATCAAAATCTGTCGAATATGATTTCATTAAGAACGTCATATCAAGTCATCAACTTTAGCGAGTTAATAAAATACATATGCGGATATACAAAAAATAATTCATTTTGAACAAAAAAATTGTAAAAATATTCCTAATCTCTATTTTAAACGAAAACACAATTTAAGCGGTATCAAACAGCTCGATCGGCTTGTGAAAGCATCGAACGAGTTTTTCCTAGACCTATATTACTACGAATGCTGAGTTTGCTTTGCACATTGAGCCTACTTTGCACGCCAAGCTCTGAAACCTATCCGATTAGATTCGGTTATCTCTCGAATTTCATATTGACTGAAACTGAATTTTCATAGGGTTGTCTAAAATTATGTTTTCTAACGAAACTACCCGAGGTTTTGTTTTGCCAAGTAGGCATTTGACTGAATACTTGACCAGAAATATTTTAACTTTAACGGTTTTTTTAGTTTTCTTTGTGGTTAGATTTAGTACTATTCGATTGAATTTCTTAAGGTTGCATTTTTTTGTCCAAATACTATCTAAACTTTTTTAATATGATTGTTTAAAATTAAATAATATTTTACGTAAACTAGTTTAGTTCCTGACGGACTTTTGCATAGTCTAAGCTAAGCTGATACAGATCCTTTTCGGCTAGGCTTACATGCTGATCTGCCTTTCTAAGTAGCTATCGTGAAGGTGTGCGCTTGTTGGTAAGTTCTGATTGTATATGTGTAAGTGCATTCAAGACGGCTGATGTGTGTTAACGTTGTCCCAGATAGTGCTGAATGTCTTTGTTTTTAAGAAAAACTTTCTTAAGGATGTTGCGAGCTGCTTCCCTTACATAATTCTACTATTTTTTTAGTATTTCGATGAGCATCGGAGAGACATTTTAGCTGTCGGCAAGCCAGTTTACAGCTTCAAACTATTATTGATGTTGCAGTAAGCTGAAAACTGCCTCCTTGCTCTCAGCCAAGCACTCATAGCGTTTAATACAGGCATTCAGTTTGTCTACAGAGTTACACTATCTAAGGTATTAGAGGTTGCTAAGTAGCTACTAGACTGCTGAATGAGCCTCCTGCAACTGCTCAGTCACTCGAGATCCCATGTCTTTTCCTACTCCTTCAGACAAGACTTCCTCAATCAGACTCATTTTTTGAATTATTATAGACAAGAATCATTTTTTTGAGCTACATAGATCAAAAAAGAACCAAAGCTAGTTTTAAGAAAAACTTAATTTATTTTAAAGAATGACTTTTTTGAGTTGATAGTTGTTATTGGATTAAATTTAATTTATTAAATATTCTATACCACATGTCAAAGACTGCTGCCCCTAAGGTCGAACTCGAAGCTGGTGCAACCACCAAAGCTGCTGAGAATGCTCCTAAGCTCTTCTCAAAATGGTCATACGACGACATCAAAGTACCCCCTTAACAAAGTAGATCGAGGATCCTTGCTTTATTGACTACATCGCCGTTAAAGCCACTAAAGCTCAGGTCTTTGTGCCTCACTCTGCTGGCAGATATCAGGCCAAAAAATTCAGAAAAGCTCTTTGCCCAATTGTTGAAAGACTTGTAGGCTCAATGCAGTTTGCCGGAAGAAACACCGGTAAGAAGGTCAAGGCCATCAGAATCGTCCGTCACGCTTTCGAGATCGTCCACCTCTTGACAGGCAGAAATCCCTTGGAAGTCTTCGTTAACGCCTTGGTTGTTGCTGGTCCTCGTGAGGACTCCACCCGTATCGGATCCGGCGGTGTCGTCAGAAAACAGGCTGTCGATGTCTCTCCCCTCAGGAGAGTCAACCAGGCCATTTACCTCATTTCTCAAGGCAGCCGAGAGAAAGCCCACAAATCTCAGAGAAGCATCGCTGAGTGCTTGGCTGACGAAATCATTAACGTTGAAAAGCTCAATATTCAAGCCTGCTACGCCCTTAAGAAGAAGGAAGAAATCGAAAAGATGGCCAAGGGAAACCGTTGATCTGCACATCTGTGACTTATCATACAACAATCACTGTAAAAGCTATCAAATGCCTTAAATACAAAGAATAAAGATCTTTTAAGCTATATATTAAGTTTCAGATTTATAGTCATCAGAATCTATGCTAAAGTTCTTAAAAAGAGTATGTCGGGATATATAATCATCTGAATGATGAGTTTAAATGATATGTTTTTACAGAGTTAGGCAATAGATTGTGAATGTATCACTCAGAAGCCCTTGATGTATTGGGGGACTCCATACTTGTTGAGGAGATTTTTGACGAGTTCGACATATGCAGCTTGGGCCTATTGTTGACTCTTTCCCTTCTCGGCAGTCCAGGCATTCCACTTAGCTTTAGCTTCGATCTGAATAGCCCATGGTTCAGCAGTAGTGTTATCACCATTAGTTCCTTGCTTAAACAGACCATATAGATGGAGTTTTTCATCATTTGTGATTTGTTGGATGCCTGGCTCTTTTCCGGAATCTTTAATGGCTTTAGCGGCGTGATCGAAAGCTGACATAAGATATGTGTGACAATAAATAATATAAATAATCAATATATTAAATCCATTTCAAAGCTATCCTATACTAAGATTTAAAATATTCCTAAAACTTTAATGCAAATCTTAAAAATATGATTTATAATTTTAATATTTTCTTTTATACTTTTTTCTAATAATATTTCTTTGATATCTATAATCACTTAGATTCCTTTATATTTTTAACCATGCAAAAAGTTTAGACTAAGTTTATCTCACTAGTCGTCAAGGAAACTTTATCAGGCTTCTTCCAAAAGAGCTTCGGATTCACTCCAGAAGTGCTTCTACAAAATGGTCCTAAAAATGAGTGCGAATACGTTTCGCCTTCGGCCATGAAAGAATTCAACATGAGGAAAAACAAAAAGTAGGGGACTAGTTGTGGCTGCAAAACTGTTGCATAGTTTGCTGCCAAAGTGGCTTAAAATTTTTACGAAAATGACTACATAGGTTCGATCCAAGCCAACGATAAAGGATTCCTCAAAATCAAGGTCAAGGACTCTTTTGTTTAGGAAAAAGTCAATGAGCTTATTCTAGATCTCACTTTCCCGGGAATAAATAAGAGCAAAGTTGTTGTGGACTTCTCCTCGCCAAATATTGCGAAGGAAATGCATGTTGGTCATCTCAGAAGCACAATCATCGGAGAATCCGTTTGCCGTATTTTGGAATTCATGGGCTGCTAAGTGCTCAGAACTAATCACGTGGGAGACTGGGGCACTCAGTTTGGCATGCTCATTGCCTACATGCAAGAAACTTTCCCTGACTATTAAACAAATCCACCAAACATCAAGGATCTTGACGCATACTACAAAGCTGCTAGACAAAGATTTGATTCTGACCCGGAATTCAAAAAGAAATCTCAATTGACAGTGGTAAGTCTTCAAGCTTACGACCCAGTTTGTATCAAAGCCTGGAAAATGATCTGCCATGTATCGAGGGAATATTTCAATATAATCTACAAGAGACTCAATATTACTGTGTAGGAATACGGAGAAAGTTTCTACAATCCTTTCATTCCAGATATGATTAAATAGCTAGAAGACTTGGGACTTATCAAGGAAGACGATACCAAAACTAAGAAAGGAGTTGATGTTAAAAAGGAAGCGAAACCTGAGAAAAAAGAATAAAAAGCACCAAAAGAGTAAAAGTAAGAAGCTGGTGATGACGCTGATCTAGATGGTCCTGTGCCTTAGGGAGGCAAGGCTAAATGCATTTTTGTTGAAAAATATCCTATTCCGCTGATTGTGGTTAAGAGCGACGGAGGCTTCAATTACGACAGCACTGACATGGCAGCTATCAAGTACAGACTTCACAAGCTTAATGCTGACAGAATAATTTATATCACTGATCTAGGACAAAGGGAACATTTTGAGATGGTCATAGCGGCTGCCAAGAAGGCAAGCTGGCTCAGCACACAAAGATGCGAGCATATGGGTTTCGGAGTTATTCTGGGTGAAGATGGAAAGAAATTCAAGACAAGAGGAGGAAAAACAGTGAGACTAGTAGACCTTTTAGACGAAGCAAAAGAAAAGGCTCTAAATCAATTGAAAAGCAGAGAAAAACAACCTAAAGAAGGTTAATAAGGTGAGTAGAAAGAAAAAGAACAAGTTTTTACTTCACTTAAGCCCGAGGAATACGAAGACGCTGCTGAAAAGCTAGGCACAGCCTCAATTAAATACTATGATCTTAAGCAAAACAGAACCTCAGACTACATTTTTTCATTCGAAAAGATGTTGGATCCAAGAGGAAACACAGCTGTTTACCTTATCTATGCCTATGTGAGAATGTGCTCAATCATCAGAAAATCAGGATTAACAAGCTAGCAGATCCATGAGCTCGCACTTAAAAAGCCTTTCAAAATCACTCATCCTGAAGAGAGAAACCTAGCCGCCATGCTCATTAAATTCTATGATGTTCTTAACGATTCAGTCGATGAGCTAGCCATCAACAAAGTTACTGACTACATCTACGACATCTGTGTCAAGGTGCAAGAAAACTACAAGAAATACAGAATCGTCGGAGATTAGAACGTCGAAAGCAGAATTATTTTGTGCGAGTGTATCAGAAAAGTGCTAGAAAAAGCCTTTTTCTTCGTCGGAATAGTGCCAATCGAAAAGATATGATACAAACCTATGAAAAATTCTAAATTTTATAATATTTTAAAATAATGGAGGCTAATTAAACTCTACAATCATAAAGATTTACGTTTGGATAAGCACAATAAACCTAATACCTATCGTATGACATAATCGATACAAAAAATCAGCTTTCCTACAATCCTTTCGCTTTTGATTTGAAGCTAGCTTTAATAAAATCTCAGCCAAACTATGAACAACCTGGCACTTTTTTTGATCTTTCTAATTAAAAAACTACTATTTTTTGCAGAAAAAAGAAAAAGTAGAAGCTTTGGACTGATTAATAGTCTACACCAATTTACCTTTTAGCATAAAAAATAAGCGAAAAACACTTCAGCATTGATTCAAGCTACTAGCTAAAAGATTTGAAAAGCAAGCATGGTACTTATGTTTGGATAGGAAAAGATCAGCCTTTTAAACTTAAACTCAAAGATTAATTTTTTATCGCAAAAGAACTTTTGATCATAAATGTTTTGATTTAGCATCCAAAGCGCTTCATTTAATTCACTTATAAGGGCAAAACTCATAGGATTTAAGATTCAAATAAACCTTTTCTTATAGGAAGTCACAAAAGTTGTAGCTTGATTGTACCATAACTTTATGAATTTTAAGTCTGCATTAATGCTTCTACTCTAAGCATATTTACGACCTTAGATTAAGAATGGGCTTGCAGCTAGCATGGACTCTGGTACAAACTACGCACAAATCCTTAACCGTAAGGCATATACATAGAACACGGCACAATCATACTGGCTGACCCTTACATATTCAAAGTCACTTCTTGATATTTTATTTCTTAAAATAATACTGAGTGACATCACATTCTGCTTTATCAACCGAACAGCTTCGAGAAAAAGCCTTTCTTTTTCCCAGGACTAATCTTTTCCTACATTTCTTTAGCAGACTTCTTATAGTCATCTTGATCAGATATTTCATAGGCATACATGTAGGCTTCTTTTGCTCTTTCATACTATCCCATTTCTTTGTACGAATCAGCTAGCCACGCGAACGAAATTATTTGCTTTTTATCAAGTTAAGTGGCATACTTGAAACTGTCTCGAGCTTTCTAGTAGTCCTTCAGTCTGAAGTAGGCTGCTCCTTTGTTGTGATGGTTGATGGAATGCTTGGGTTCGATGTCTATGGCTTTATCGTGGCATTAAATTGCCTTTTCGTACTACTTGAGCTTGTAGTAGGCTGCACCTAGATTGCGATGATAGGCAGCTACTTTCGGGTTTATATCGATTGCTTTAGACGTATAGACGACCTTATCTTGGAAATTACCTAGTTTTCCAAGCGCTTTGCCCTTAAGATTGAAGAAGTCACTTGACTAGTTTTCGTCAGTGGCCACGTCTAGACCTTTGTCACATGCTTCGGAGAGCTATTTCCATCTTTTGAGGTGTAGAAGACAGTTTGCAGTGAGCAGATATTTTTATTTAGTGTTGGGCATAGAGTTGGCTACTTCCAAAAGTTCTTTGTATTGCTTTTTAGACTTGAACATTTTGATCTTATCAGCTGTTTATTGAGTTGTTTTCATCATCATGGGTCTGCCATCTTCAAAATCGTCCAGTTCGACCTACATTCTTATCAAAGATAATTCACTTATATACTCTGATATGCATAAAATTGTTGAATCAAACTGAATTTCACATGCAAATAAAACAAATCTTAAATTAGTAATTTCAAAGAGAGCCTAAAAAATTACAAAACATACATAATCTCATATTTTTGAGTAACAAGTAGATAAAAATAGTATAAACACTATCACGAATATAAACTTAATCCTAACGTACTTTCATATATTTTTGTCTACTTAGTCTTCTCCCAATCGAGTCAAAGACCCTCTTAATCTTTTCAATTTAGGTAACTGGAACAGTTGCTAGACTTTTAATTTCATATTCATTGGCATTTCTTCAGGAGATTCTTTGTCAAGTGATAGTCCTCTAGTATGCTTATGATTGCTTAAGAAGCTTCGATAATGTTCGGGAATGAATTTTGAGGAAGTATAGATGTTAAGAGTGCCCTTGCAAAGTCTCTCATCATTGTAACGGCTTATGTTTTTCTTGCGTTATTGGATAGTTGAGAAACGCTGATTCCAGTTTTGGATAGTACCAATCGATGGCTTCATATTCAAGACTCTTTAAGCCAGCATGTTGTTGCCCTCGTCTATTTCTGAATTCATCTTTTTTTGCTAAATGACGTAATGGCTCTTGGGAACAAATGGACGATTATACCTGCTATAACCCTGTTTTTATATCTAAATCCTGTCTCCTGCCATTATATCCCCGATTCTATTAATTATCCCTTCGTTTTGTTTTTAAAGCTCATAGCGCTTAATGTACGGCATTTGGTGAGATAGTTATACGGGGGAAAGACTGCGATTAGGACGATGGGTTTTAACTGCTGGTCTTATTGTGCGAAGATTAGCGTAGTGACGTGCTTTGTTTTGGAAGTATACAAACTACTATGTTTTTTTGATATTCATTAATAATTTTAATTATACACACAATACTCGTCTATCAATCTTTCAAGAAAAACTTTTCAAAATGTAAAAAAAAACACTAATTTCTGTTACTTACCCCTCGTTTAAAAATTTTTTTAGACAAAAAATAAGGAACATAAGAATTCATCAGACGCTCAACATTTATCTGACCTTATATTTGAATGGTAAATAATTAAGCTAAAAGCATTAAAATTTGCAAATGCTAAACTAGAAGCACCAAGCTAACTTTTAGAAGATAAAAGAAAACTATTTTGATGAAGATTAATACTAGTGGTTCAGGATCAAATACTATTTTGACAATAATATTGATCCGTTTAACACAAGTTATTAATAGCTTCATAATCTTCTCTCTTCCACTTTCCAACATGCTCGCAGAAGATAAAATTTCTTCCCCAACATCGACAGACACCCAGACTACACTCTTAGATGTATCTACTCTGGTCAAATCTTAAGTGATGAACGTGGCAACATGCTAGTCAAGTCCAATGAAGAACACTCTTTTCCTCAATCTTTTCAAAAAGGCTCAAAAGCCGGCACTGGTAGAGATATGCATGCAATTTTTGCTGCAGATGCCCATGTGAATGGAAGCAGAGGGAATATTCCTTTTGGAAACAAAGGAATTCTTAAAGAATAAAATATCTGTGGCTCGACATATTCACTCAATGGTAAAAAATATTTTGAGCCTCGCTTGAATCGAGGGGCTTTAGCTCGTGCAAGTCTTTATGTTCTTGTTTGTTATAAAAACTGTGCAAATAGAAGATATTTGCCCAAGTAAAGCGTCGAATGGATGATATAGGCTGCACAGGAAGACGTAAACATATGGGAAAAACACAGAAATCAAGAACTTTTTAGACTTCAAGGAAATCGCAACCCTTTTATAGACTACCCAGAGCTGGCTAAAAGCATAAACTTTGAACAAGGATGGCAAAATCTTTAAGAAGAGTTTAATTGATCGTTAAAATTACATTATTTATGAAAATTTATTTGTTGAATTTTGCATATTTTTTAGATTGAGCACATCGTTTATATTAATTGCTTATCACCATATACAAGAATGGGCTTTGAAGAATAAGTGCCTCCTATCCCAACTCGTCTTGACGAATTACAAATGCTCGATAGACTTGAAGAAAGTTGGGCAAATCAACCTTATTACCGCTACTATATGAATGAAGATCTCAGGCATCCTAAAATGTAGTACGCCTACTACAACAATACTGTAAAAATTAGATTAAGCAGACAAGAAGAAAATTCCTCAACAACTTCCTATTAGTCAGCATTGCCACTCTTCCTTTCGCTTACTACACTCGCAGATTTTTCGTTTACGGAAATTTCAGATCATCAGGTCTCCCTCACACCAGAACGTATTTCCGACCTTACATAGACTTTTGAACTTTAATTCGAGAGATTCAAGCTTCATTTAAAGAATAAAAGCAGCTAACTACGGTTTTGTGAAGGTCTACTTGATAAGTTCTTTCTTAGCAAGCTTTGCAGTCACCAACTGGCATTACCGAAGAGATGAAAACTATGACCATTTCTCGAAAGTAAAAAAAATGCTGTGATAGTCGAATTGAAACCATTAAATACATAAGATGCTATAACTATCAATATCTTAGCTATATCAAATTATGTTAAAATTTCATAGAATTAGCTTTTTGTCTAAATTATGATATAAATGTTATTTTAATCAACTTTCTTCTGCCTCAGGGATGTTTGGATCAATCTTGGAAGCACTTTTGTTGCCTTTGTTAGAATCAGTTTTTCTTTTTCGTGAATGAACAATTATGAAAGGTCCTTCTTCTTGTGTTTTTTTCGATTTTTTGTTTTTTACTAACGCTTATCTAACATTTTTTTCTTCATCTTAAACAGCAATCCTAGCTTTTTCTTGACTACTTTGACTGTTTTTTTCAATTATTTCTTTTTCGATTACAGGTTTCTTTTCAAATGGCAAATCTAGAATTGATTTTTATGGTTGAATTATTTTAATTTATTTCTTGGTTTCAAGATCTTTTTTATCATCTTCAACCTCTTTGTCTTTTTTGATTATAGTTTTCATTTTAATTTTGCCGTATTTAAGTTCATATTCAAGAAGAAATTAGTTAAGATTTTTAAGATGAGGATTTTCTTCTTGTGGATCATTTTGACTCTTTCTTAGTTTATTTCTGAATTATTTGATAGTCCTTTAGTACTTAATATCTAACTATTTTTAGATACTTTGTTATCTCAGCAAATCTATTAATTTGGACAAACATTAACAAAGCAAAAGGTAATAGAATTTACTATTCAAAGGCTTTTAATCTTTATTTTTAGCTGTGACTTTCTAAACAACTTCAACTTACATCTAATTTTTTGTTTTTTTCTATTTAATTTTATCAGCATTTTTGATATCTTTTTCTATTTTACTAAGCTTTAATAGCTTTTTAGCTAATAAAATTAATGTGTCTTTATTTTTTTGTTTAAATAAAATTTAAAACAAATGCTTAAAAAAATTAATTTTGAGAAGATAATGAACAATAGATCGACGATAAAAGTCGGAGAGAGTTTAATTTTTTTAGGTGCCAATTTTTTATTTGTGCATATTGACAGAGCATAGCTAATCAGATTTATAGCTATAGTACTATCGAATTAATTCAAACGCTTTTTAGGGTGATCTAATGTATTTTAGTACCATTTGAGACCAAAAAACTAACGAACTTGTAACACTTCTTCTGTTTTTGTATCTTTTTGTTTGATAATTAGGTAGAGAAGTTGCTACTCTACAGATTTAGCTGAAAATTTTGGAAGCTTTAACTAAACTTTATTGAAAGAATACTGAGTTCAATACTATGGCTATTTATTGATAATTATTGAAACTTTTTTATCTGCATTTTTGGTTCAATTAAAATAAAAAATATTTGACAAGATCGAATTCTATTAATTTGCGATTTTATATAATTTTATTTGATTTAACACTTCCTTGAGATTTACTACGCTTTTAAGACGATAATGACGACTCGCCTCCTCTTTCAAATGGCTACTTTTGCGCAATATTATTCACTAAGACTTCATGCTTTGATTCAAAAATATTTTACAACTTTTACTCAATTTACATGGCTTAATTTTTTATGTTTAAATTTTATTTTTTGGGAGTGTTTTCTTTATTTTTTATTAAAACTTACTAGACTTACCAATAATTAGTTTACTTACTACAATTCTGCAACAAAATTTGATAGCGACTCATTATCTATGGATCAATGTGATTTATACTATCTTTTAATTTATATTTCTCGTTGGACGTTAAAAAAATTCCATCCTGAAAAATTGCTATAACATGGCTTAGTTCACTGAGATAATATTATGCCTATTGAATATATTTCTGCTTTTACTGAAAGCTACCTATAATTAAGACTGCGTTAACTGAAGCTTGTAAAATCTTTTCCAGATTAAAATCTACATACTAGGCTAGTCTATTATAAATGTCCATCACTATATCCTATTCTAAGTGAATCACATAGTCTTATTTTTCTTATTCAATTAAATCTATAAGCAGACCTCTTGCATCGTCAGTCAATTAAATCAGTTGTTCACAGTTTTTAGATGGTCTGTGCATTACTTTCGAACTATAAGAATCATCATCGAGCTATATCACTATTTTTTACTATTTTTAGACCTGAGAAATTTATTTTTCTAAGCCCATCCATACACTTTTTATTTAAATTAATTTTATGAAACGGCTTTTGACATCACTTTTATGATTATTTTGAACTGAAATTAACATCCTCTTTAGTCCCTCTTTATATTTTTTCTATAACTATTTTACATCTTTGTTTTGATTTCCCTTTTTTTCAATATTTTTTAACACCATCATATATTATCTTTATTTTATTTTCAAAGAATTAAGAATCAACATATGACAGTTAGCATAGTTTACTAAAAATTTTATATCCGGACAAACTTATAACACAGTCATGATCAATTTTTTTGTGTAAAGAAAATGATTTTTATAGTGTTCTATTGGCTATTATAATAAAGAATCGAAATAGGCATAAGTTTTATTGCAATTAACTCTTATCAAGTTTTACCAAGCTGTTTCTGATCGTAAATTAAAACAAAGATACTCGAGATAATATTTTTGATCCTTATCTAAATCTTATTTATCAACTTTTTAAAAGGTACTTTCTGCATGAATGTTATTTGCTTCAAAAAATTTGCCAAGAATAAACAAACTTTAAATATAAAAATAGTGCATTTATGGTCGTTTTGAGTAGTATTCACTTATTACTTTCTATTTTCTTAGTATAGGTAGCACAGTCCTCAATACTTATTAGCTTTAATTTCCTTTTAAATAAAGTTAAAAAGCATATTTAAAGTTCATAAACTAATTGCTGTATTGACAAGCTTCATTAATTTTTTAAATATATACTTTGTAGCACTTTCTAATAAGTTTTGAAACTTCGTTTTAAAGTTGTACGATTTGACACTGAAAAGCCTAGTGATGAACTCTGTTTAAATAAACAAAGTAAGCGATAACATCATCTATTTTTTTTGGAGTAAACTATCTATCTTTATCATGATAAAAATAAATATCGTGAATAAGGTCATAAATATTTTCTCTTACTTACTCAAATTAGTCTTATTCTTGCATCATCTGTTTTTATTATGAATTTTGCATATCTTATTCATCACTTTTTGATCTGCTTCTTATCCCTGTTTTCTTTTTGCTTTTTAGCTATGTTTTTATTTTAAAAATAGGACTATTGTAGACATAATTAAGATTTTTCACGATAATGTTTGAATAAAGCCGCTTTCTGATAGAATGTATGTTTTCAGGTTTAAATTTTCTTAGACTGATAAGTTGATTGAAACTGTAAATTAATTTCGGTACTAAAATGTATTTTTTATCTTCCTATTGGCTCTTGATGAGTCTAGCTGCAATAAAGAATAGTAAACGGATTATGTTTTGATCATTTTAGCTGTCGGCACAAAGTAGGTAAATTTTTAGTAAATAAAAAAAAGCTTGAGAGTACGTCTGAAAGTCTAAATCGATCAATTTTAGGGAACTAGAATGCATGAAACGATCGTACATGTCGTTTATAACTGCTTTAATTTGCAAGACGTCTGATACCAAAAATATCAGTTTGGAGTTGAATTCTTTTGAAGTATTCATCTGGATTTTATAAAAAAATATTTCTGCTATTTTGATGAAAGCTTGAAGATAATTTTTGCCACTAATTCCATCGCTGTTCTAACCGTTGACATTATTTTAGCTATTTTTAACTGATTTATTACCTTCACTGCTGTTACAAAACAGTTTCAAAAGTATAAGAATTGAAGAAATGTCTTTATCTTTTCTAAAAATATCTTAGATGCTGCTATATGTTTCTTCCTGTTCATCTGTTATTGAAATCGTAGCTCTTAATTGTGTCTTCTTTTGAATTCTTTATAATTATCTATCAATTGTATTTGTTACTCTTTTCCGAATGTTGATTTTTTAAGTAGAGTCAGTTTTTAAAATTTACAGTTCTGTCTTTAAATATATATAAATATCTCGATAAAAAGCAGCTTAGTTAGGTACTCCGAGACCAAAAATACTGTGAATTTTACATAATCCTAAGCATATTGTTGAGTAGAAAGATTTTTGTTAAGCGCTTATGTTACGTAAATCTTGAATCTATAGCACGCTGGGACTAAAATTTTCAATCAAAAATTAATAAAGTTGCTTTACTTTCAATTATTGATACATTTTAAACTACTGAGTTTTATTATTTTATTTATCTGTCAAATATTAGATGTGCTCGACTAGAAGTTAAAAAAAATTAGCTTTTTATATACAAAGATATTAAGTAAGATTTGAAAAAAATCCCTGTCCATTTTGAATCACTTTTACTATATTTTTTCTAAGAATTTTTCTTACAGCAATCGACTACAAAGTATGTTTTTATTAATTTTTTATTTAAACTAAAAGTTTTTCAGTCAAAATTTAGACCATTTCTAGCACATTGCTAAAAATGAGTCCAGAATGTGATGAATTACCAGTTAAATAGTCAAACATTTTTTTATTAAGCTAAGCTTGTTGAGCTATTTTTTCAGTTTTCATAGTTTTCAATGATTTTTTTTATTTTTTTTCTTTATCGATTGATCCGATAGGCTGTGCCGCACTAGCTTCTAATTCGTCATCTTCATCATTTTCTTACATCTAAACTTTATTATTTGAATCTTTTTATTCTTCCACAAACATTTTTCCAAGCAAATTATCAAAAAATTATGCATTAAATTCTCGGAATATTGATAAAACATCCAAATTAAAAGAAGATTTGGCAAAAATTTAGCGATAATATTAGTTTAGTGATGAAAAAATAAACTTAGATTGGATTATGCTTGTTTTTTTGCTATCTTTCAAACTGGTCAATGGAGATTTTAAGTATTATTAAAGTAAATTATTTTTCTTTGATTTTTTCTTACTATATTGATTTTTTAACAGTTATAACGAAAGATCCTCTACGATACTCGCATAGAAGTCTTATGTTTTATCTATTTAAGGCTAAATTTGATCTTCTGATATGACCTTAAATTGTATAGTCGTTTTGAGTAAATCAAAGCTATATAAAAAATGCGTCCATTATTAATTAGTTTCATCGTAGCGTTTATGAAGGTATTTCTTTTTGTTGAAATTTCTTTAACTTTGACACTTTAGCAGAACATAAGCTATTGTTAATAGATGCTACCATAAATTGTACTTTAGTTTGCTATCTTCTTTGACA
>Ga0169931_10009556_pt1 | contig 13962 bp, 10 predicted proteins | sample Kivu_15m_20L_FD_129675 | JGI IMG/M metagenome (GOLD analysis project Ga0169931, IMG submission 129675) | Freshwater microbial communities from Lake Kivu, Western Province, Rwanda to study Microbial Dark Matter (Phase II) - Kivu_15m_20L... | ecosystem: Environmental > Aquatic > Freshwater > Lake...
CCAAGGGAGTAAATTACCCGAAAGGCCTGCTTCAATGGGCCGATGAGCTAGGTCCGGACAAGGTCCTGAACACCCTCGATTCTTTGTATGCCGATTACCGCGAAGACCGCTATCGCGCCAGCGTGCTGTTGCGAAGAGTGGTGAAGGAGGGCAGAGGCTTTTATTGAATCAGTCTGCTTTCATCGCCCTATCACCTTGCGGGCTATGAGTTCTTTCATGATCTCGTTGGTGCCGGCATAGATGCGTTGCACACGAGCATCGGCCCAGGCACGCGCCACATCGTATTCCCAGATATAACCGTAACCCCCGTGCAATTGAAGGCACTCATCGGCCACTCGGCATTGCAGTTCAGTCATGTTCAGCTTCGCCATGCTGGCGGTGGCGGCATCGAGCTTGCCATCGATGTGCATCATAAGCAGGCGGTCCATGAAAGTGCGGCCCATCACAATGGCAGCAGTCAGTTCAGCGATCTTGAAGCGAGTGTTCTGAAATGCTGATACAGGCTGATTGAAAGCCTTCCTTTCGCCAATGTATTTCAGGGTCTTGGCCAACACTCCTTCTGCAGCGCCCAAGGCCCCGATGCCAACGACCAGCCGCTCCTGGGCTAACTCATACATCAGGTAAGAGAAACCTTGACCTTCTTGCCCTATTAGATTGGCCTTCGGCACCTTCACATTATCGAAGAAGAGTTCGCAGGTGTCTTGGGCGTGTAACCCGATCTTGTGAAACGGCTGCCCCTTTGTGAATCCGGGCATATCGGCTTCCATCAACAAAAGGCTTATCCCTTTTGCGCCCAGGTTAGGGTCGGTCTTAACGGCCGTAACTACAATGTCGCAGAGGTATCCGTTGGTTATGAAGGTCTTGGAGCCGTTCACCAGATAGTGGTCGCCCATATCGATGGCTGTGCACTTCATTCCCTGCAGGTCGCTACCGGCCGCAGGTTCGGTCATAGCCACAGCGGCAATGGCTTCGCCACTTGCCATGCGCGGGCACCATTTGGCTTTCATCTCCTCGCTGCCATAGTCGAGCAGGTATGGCAACACAATGTCGTTGTGAAGCGGGTAGCCAACGGCTGGCCCGGCTGCACCGCTCCTTGCAAGTTCTTCAGTGAATATGGCGTTGTAACGGAAATCATCGATTCCCATGCCTCCGTACTGCTCGGGTACCTGAACGCACAGGAAACCGGCCTCACCCAGCTTCCGCCAGCTCTCGTGCGTCACCATATGGTTCTTTTCCCATTCAGCATTGTATGGAGTTATCTCTTTGGCGATGAACTCGCGCACCGATTGGCGGAACATCTCATGCTCCTCTGTGAAAATGTCGCGCTCAATGAAATCGTACATGGTAGTTGGAATTGAAAGGCCGCAAAGGAACTAACGTTAGGGCGAATGGCGGAACGCCCATCGGGTGAGTTTAATTTCGCGGCCATTATCATTGACCCGAAAGAGAACCCATGAACTACGATGTGATTGTGATCGGAAGTGGCCCCGGTGGCTACGTTGCTGCCATACGCGCCAGTCAGCTGGGGCTGAAAGTTGGTGTGGTGGAGAAGGCCGAGCTGGGAGGTATATGCCTCAACTGGGGCTGCATCCCTACAAAGGCGCTGCTCAAGAGCGCACAGGTATTTGAGTACCTGAACCACGCGGCCGATTATGGAATTACGGTCAATGGAGCTCAGGCCGACCTGAAAGCGATGGTGAAGCGCAGCCGCGATGTGGCCGATGGAATGAGCAAGGGTATCCAATTCCTTTTCAAAAAGAACAAGATCGATCGCATACAGGGCCACGGCTCGCTTGCTGGCAGCGGCAAAGTGAGCGTTAAGAATGCCGAAGGGAAATCAACGGAGTATTCGGCCAAGCACATCATCCTTGCTCTGGGTGCCCGCAGCCGCGAACTGCCCAACCTGAAACAGGATGGAAAGAAGATCATCGGCTACCGCGAGGCTATGGTTCTGCCACAGCAGCCGAAGAAGATGGTAGTGGTCGGTTCGGGCGCAATCGGTGTTGAATTCGCTTATTTCTACAATGCCATAGGCACCGAGGTGACAGTGGTTGAGTACATGCCCAATATAGTGCCGGTAGAGGACGAAGACGTGAGCAAGCAACTGGCGCGTTCGTTCAAGAAAGTGGGTATGAACATCATGACTGAGGCTAGTGTGGAGAAGGTGGACACCAGCGGAAATGGTTGCAAAGTGACCGTTAAGACCAAGAAAGGTGAAGAGGTCATCGAATGCGACATAGTACTCTCTGCCGTTGGCATACAGGCCAATCTTGAGGGTGCAGGACTTGAGAAAGTTGGTGTGGCTGTTGATGGCGGAAGGGTTGTTGTAGACGAGTTCTATCGCACCAACATATCTGGAGTATATGCCATTGGTGACTGCGTGAAAGGCCCAGCGCTGGCGCACGTGGCCAGTGCTGAGGGTATCATTTGTGTGGAAAAGATAGCAGGACACCATCCGCAACCCATGGACTACGGCAACATACCAGGCTGCACATACTGCCAGCCAGAGGTAGCCAGTGTAGGTATGACAGAGAAGGCCGCCCGCGAAGCAGGATTGGACATCAAGGTGGGCAAGTTCCCATTCACGGCCTCAGGCAAGGCCAAAGCCGGTGGGGCATCCGATGGATTCGTGAAAGTGATCTTCGATGCCAAGTATGGCGAATGGCTCGGTGCGCACATGATTGGCGCCAACGTGACCGAGATGATAGCCGAGGTGGTTGTGGCCCGAAAGCTGGAGACCACGGGTCACGAGATCATCAAAGCTGTGCACCCGCACCCGACCATGAGTGAGGCTATCATGGAGGCAGCCGCTGCGGCATACGATGAGGTGATTCACCTCTGAGACCCGAGCGTTCCGTCCCGATTTCCTCCTTTCGAGATTTGATTGTATTTGAGTATTCGGAGCTGAATACCAGTTATTTATGATGTCTTGAATCAAGGATTTTCATTTAGGAATAGACTTCTATCGTCAGACTCGGAAATCACCGATTCGCATTAGGTGAATCCATGTATTTAGGCTTGGGGCAGGCCATTAACTTTGCACCCCTTAAAAGTTGACCCTCTTTGGAAGTTATTGACCGTAAAAAACTCGATTTCAGCCGCTTTGCCTCCATCGTTTTTGATGGAGCTGAGGCAACCGTCACACCGGAACAGCGAGAGGTGGTGGAGCGGTCTTTCACCTTTCTGAAAAATTACTCAAAGGATAAGATCATTTACGGGATCAACACGGGCTTCGGGCCTATGGCGCAATACCGCGTCAGCGATGCCGATCTTGACAAACTGCAATACAACCTCATCCGCTCGCACAGCAGTGGGCTAGGGGAGGGACTCAGCGATGTGCAGGTGCGTGCCGTGATGCTTTGCCGCCTTAACACCTTGTGTCGGGGCGGTTCGGGTATCAGCATTGATGTGATCGATAAATTGGCAACCTTCATCAATAAGGGCATTTATCCGTACATCCCGGAACACGGCAGTGTCGGTGCCAGTGGCGATCTGGTTCAATTGGCGCATTTGGCCTTGGGTCTTATAGGCGAAGGCAAGTGCTACTATAATGGTGTTGAAAGAGACACTTCATCGGTTCTTATCGAGTTGAAAATCAACCCTTTGAAACTGATGTTGCGCGATGGCTTGGGCCTGATCAACGGCACATCGAACATGAGCGGTATTGGGCTTGTGAACCTTTACCATGCCGAACGCCTGTTCAGTTGGGCCGTGCTGATGGGCTGTACCATCAATGAGCTGGTACGCAGCTTTGACGATAGTTACAGCCAGCCCCTAAACGCGGCCAAGCACCATGTGGGCCAGCAGAAAGTTGCCGCTTCTATGCGGGCCATTTTGGCTGATAGTAAGCTGATTCGCAAGCGCGAGGAGACCTTTTTCGGCAATGGCAACATCAACGGAATTGATAACTACGCGCCCATAAAGGACAAGGTGCAGGAGTATTACTCGTTCCGCTGCATACCACAGATTCTGGGTGTCGTGCACGAGACCTTGACCGATGTGCGCCAAGTTTTGCTTGACGAGGTGAATAGCACCAACGACAACCCTGTAGTGGACCTTGAAGGTGGCCACGTGTACCATGGCGGCAATTTTCATGGCGACCATGTGTCGTTTGCGATGGACCGTCTCAAGATGGTGATGGTGCGCCTCACACAATTGTGCGAGCGTCAGCTCAACTACCTGTGCAACAGCGCCATCAATGACAAGTTTCCTCCGTTCATGAACATGGGCACCTTGGGCCTCAACTTCGGGGTGCAAGGCATGCAGTTCACCGCCACCAGCACCACGGCCGAGAGCCAGACGCTGGCTTACCCCATGTATCTGCACACCATCCCCTGCAACAACGACAATCAGGATATTGTTAGCATGGGCAGCAACAGCGCGCTGCTTTGCCACAAAGTGATCCAGAACGCCTATCAGGTGCTGGCTATCGAGAGCGTTGCTGCCGCTCAGGGCATTGATATGCTGGGTTGTGCGGGCGAGCTATCAACCCAGAGCCGCGAGCTTTACAGCGCTGTACGTTCGGTGCTTCCAGCTTTTTCCGATGATCGGGCTCGGTTCACAGAGTTGACCCGACTTACCGCTTTTTTCATGAACAATCGTCCGCCACACGCAGCGACATGAGGAAGTGTGCATTGGTAACCGGAGGTTCGCGCGGAATTGGCCGTGCTGTTTGCCTTGCATTGGCCAAAGATTATGGCCTGCACCTTTTGGTCAATTACGCCAGCAACCGCACTGCAGCTGATGATACTGTTTCAACCATCATTGCAAGTGGGGGTTCAGCCGAGGCAATAGGATTTGATGTGGCCGACCGTGAGGCAGTGAATAATGCCATCACCCAGTGGGAAACTGCCAATCCGGACGATAGGATAGAGGTCTTGGTCAACAACGCGGGCATCACCCGCGATGGTCTTTTCATGGTCATGAGTCCTGAAGATTGGGACGGTGTCATCAATACCTCGTTGGGTGGATGGTACAATGTCACTCACCGCATCATAAGCAAAATGGTGCGCAACCGCTATGGCCGAGTGATAAACGTGGTGAGCGTGAGTGGCATGATGGGCAATGCCGGGCAGGCTAACTACAGTGCGGCCAAAGCAGCGGTGGTAGGTGCCACCAAGGCATTGGGAAAGGAGCTGGCCAAGCGCAAGATCACAGTGAATGCTGTGGCTCCGGGCTTCATCCGCACCGACATGACCAAGGATTTCAACGAAGCCGAGATGGCTGGAATGATTCCGATGAACCGTTTCGGTGAGGCTGATGAAGTGGCCGCTGCTGTCAGTTTCCTTGCCTCCAGCGGAGCGTCTTACATCACTGGTGAAGTGATCAATATCAACGGAGGATTATATTGTTGAGCGATGGAGAAGCGTGTTGTCATAACAGGTATGGGAATCTGGTCGTGCCTCGGCAATGGCCTCGATGCCGTGCGTGACTCGCTTTATCATGGCCGCTCGGGTATCGTGTTTGACCCTGTCCGTAAAGAGATGGGTTTCCGTTCGGCCCTGACCGGCAAAGTGGACATGCCCGACCTCAAAGAGGTTCTGAACCGTAGGCAACGCGTTATGATGAGCGAAGAGGCCTACTATGCCCACGCCAGCACTATGGAAGCCATGGCTCAGGCCGGAATGGACCAGGATTTCATCGATTCCAATCAGGTGGGTATCCTCTTCGGCAACGACAGCTCTGCTTTGGCTGTGATCGAGGGTGTCGATCTGCTCCGCGAGAAGAAAGACACACAGCTCATCGGTTCGGGCAACATCTTCCAGAGCATGAACTGCACGGTGACCATGAACCTGGCTACCAATTTCCGATTGAAGGGTGTGAATATGACCATCAGTGCGGCCTGTGCCAGTGGCAGCCACAGCATTGGCCTCGGTTACCTTTTGGTGAAATGGGGACTACAGGACCAGGTGGTATGCGGTGGCGCGCAAGAGGTCAACGCCTACGCCTTTGGCAGCTTCGATGCCATTGGCGCATTCAGCACCCGAGAAAGTGACCCAACCCTTGCCTCTCGGCCCTTTGACCGCGACCGCGATGGCCTTGTGCCCAGTGGTGGAGCGGCAACCGTGATCGTTGAGAGTTTAGAGAGCGCTCAGAGACGAGGTGCTCCCATTCTGGCAGAGATAATCGGATACGGTTTCACCAGCAATGGTGAACACATCAGCAATCCCAATGTTGAAGGTCAGGTAAGGGCATTGAACATGGCTTTCTCTCAGGCACGAATACCCGTTTCTGATATTGATTATGTCAATGCCCATGCTACATCGACCCCTGTAGGCGACCGCAACGAGGCTGAGGCATTGGCACAGGTTTTCGGAAGTCATAGACCATGGGTCAGCAGCACGAAGAGCCTTACCGGCCATGAGTGTTGGATGGCAGGGGCCAGCGAGGTGGTGTACTCCCTTCTTATGATGCGTGATAACTTCGTGGCTCCGAACATCAACTTCGAGAACCCTGATGATGCATCGGCCAAACTGAATATCGCTGCACGCAACATAAACACACCCGTGAATACTGTGCTCTCCAATTCATTTGGATTCGGAGGCACCAACTCAACTCTTATTTTCCGCAGATTCAACGGCTGAAATTTATCAAACTGAATGGACCGCTCTGAAATAGTAGACCGCGTAAAGGCCTTTCTAACGGAAGAGTTCGAGGTGAATCCGGCCATCATCGATGACGATGCTCCAATGGCCAAAACCCTTGACCTGGACAGCCTCGACTACGTGGATATGGTGGTTATTATTGAAGAGAACTTCGGCTTCAAGATGACTGCCGATGATTTCCGACAGATATCCTCGTTCAGCAGTTTCTACGATTTCATTCAGGCCAGAGTGAAGTGACTCTGTACCTGAACTGTGTCAGGGAAATCAATCGGCTCAAGCGAACACCGAAGCAAGGAATTCCTTGCGAACTTTCGACTTGCGGAACTCTCCGCTGTAGCTCGAAGTGATTGTGCTACTGTTCACGTCTTCAATTCCGCGCATAGACACGCACATGTGCCGAGCATCGATCATAACTGCTACATCATCGGTACCAAGAGCCTCTTTCAGTTCGTTGGCAATTTGAATTGTGAGGCGTTCCTGTACCTGTGGACGCTTAGAGTAGTAATCAACTATACGGTTCAACTTGCTTAAGCCAACTACCTGACCGGAATTGATATAGGCAATATGGGCCTTACCGATGATGGGAACAAAATGGTGCTCACAGAACGAGTGCACTGTGATGTCCTTTTCGACCAACATCTCGGTGTAGGCATACTTGTTGGTGAAGAGCTTAACCTTCGGCTTGTTGGCTGGATTCAGTCCGCTGAATACCTCCTTAACGTACATCTTTGCCACTCGGTGTGGGGTGCCACGCAGGCTGTCATCGCGCAGGTCAAGACCCAGGATGTGCATGATAGCTGCGAAGTGCTCGGCTATCACCGACACTTTCTCAGCGTCAGTCATGTCGAATGCATCGCTCCGCATAGGCGTGTCGATGCTGGTCAGTACGTGCTGTTCGCCCATCTCTTCCATCAATTCAAGCTCCTTCTCCGTCATACTCCACAAAGTTTCGTTCAGTTTCGTAAAGCATCACTTTTAATCGGAGTGATGGGCCGACGTGCGGACGCATCCGCTTCCAGATCACCACGGCAATGTTCTCAGCCGTTGGATTCAAGTTCTTGAAATCTTCTGTATCGAGATTGAGGTTCCGATGGTCGAATGGCTCCTCCACCTCTTTTCTGATGATAGCGGCCAAGTCCTTCATGTCCATCACATAACCCGTCTCCGGATCTATGGGGCCTTTCACGCTAACTACCAAAGTGTAATTGTGCCCGTGGTAATTCGGGTTGTTGCACATGCCGAATACGGCACGGTTGCGGGCATCATCCCATGCAGGATTATGCAGCCTGTGGGCCGCATTGAAGGTGGCTCTGCGGCTAACCGTTACTTGGATGGCTTCGTTATTCACTGAATTGAGCGACCAAGGGGGTCCGGCCTATCGAACAGGCCAAGTGGGAATGTGTTCGTCAAGATGTCGGAGAATGTAGGGAAACCAGGCACAATATAACTTAGGATTGAGCCTTATATCTCTTTCCAACTCAGGCTTACCAACAAAGCGTAAACTGGCCACTTCTCTTGGGTTTGGTTCAAATGGACCATCGCTTGAACCGATGTACACATGATCATACTCGTGCTCTACAAGCCCGTTTCCAACATCGGCTCGATAGACGAAACTGAAAGCCAGATTCAGTTCGGTTGAAATGCCAAGTTCTTCCAACAGCCTTCTTTTGGCACATTGCTGCACACTCTCGCCAACTTTCGGGTGGGTGCAACAAGCGTTGGCCCAAAGCAAAGGGCTATGGTATTTATCAGCTGCCCGCTGCTGCAGAAGCATCTTACCTTCCGAGTTGAATATGAGAACAGATACTGCTCGATGGAGCAACCCTGACCGGTGCACTTCGAGTTTCTCCGCAGAGCCTATGGCCCTGTCATTCACATCAACAAGAATCAGTGTTTCTTCTGCACTCACCGCAATCGTTTCGGGGTTCAAATGTCAGTCTTGAATGACCATCAATCGGTAATAGGGTCAATTACGCTGGGTCGGAGACTTATTCCGTGACCTTCACGGGTACAGTGCCATCCTTCCCGCACACAGGAAGTGTTCATGATTCGACAAGCCCTGCACCATCTAGGGTCGAGTGGTTCTTTTATTCACGGATAATGGAGCAGTATGAAAGTCTCACACAAGCAGCTTCCTATACTTCACCCTTTTCGGGCCATCGTCACCGAGGCGTTTCTTGCGGTTATCCTCATAGTCGCTGTAGCTACCCTCGAGCCAATACACCTGCGAGTCGCCTTAAAAGGCGAAGTAAACTTATTTCTTCAAAGCAATTCTCTTATTCTTCCCAGTGTATCGTCAATTTGGTAATCAGGCAAAACATAGATTAGCTCGCAACCGTTTTCCTTACACAATTTTTGCTTTGTCATGTCCCTTGCCTTTGTCTTTTCCAATGATTGTTCACCTCCAAAAAACTCAACAGGATAGAAATGCTGATCACCTTGATACTCAATGGCAATGTTCTCTTTCGGAAACCAGATATCAAGATGCTGACGACCCAACCACTTGGGTTTGGCATGTTGAACGACAAAGTGACCACTGAAATGCTCCTTTATCTGATAGTATAAGTTTGTCTCAGAAATCCAACCTTCCCCAATCTTGGGAAGCCCGAAAGATGTTCTTAAGGTGTTCTCAGGGGCACTATAAGTTTCGAGAATTTTAGTTCTGGTTTCATCTGGGAACAAATCATCTAAATCAATTGAAAATTGTAGGTTCATAGGAGTACACCAGTTCAATACAGGTAGATAGTTGTCAAATGGAATCGCACAAAATCTGCCCAATTTATTTGAAGTGATGCAAACTCCATTTTTATATTCAATTAGTTCGGGGTTTCTGATGAGGAACTCCTCTATCACATCACTGTAGGTAAATTCAGAAGTCGGCCTATTGCGAATTTTGTTGAAAAATTGTTTTTCTAAATTGTACCTCTCGGTCGCACTCCAAGCCCTACCAGTTGATTCCTCAATGCCCATTTCGCCAAACCGTTCAAAAAAGTCAATGCTGTACGCCAGTTGGTTGTATTCTTCGTGTAGACAGTTGGGGTACTTGTAAATACCATGCTTTACCAAATAATCGAGAATAATCCACCTTTTTTCAATTTTTCCATAAAGAAAAAATCTCCTCAGGTGCGCCTCAATACACAGTTTTTCAAATTCAAACCAGGTGTCTTCATCTGACAGTTTCTCCTTGATCACTTTTGATGAAATACCAGACAAACCTGATGAGCAACTTCTCATTAAGGTAAAATTGACCCTGTTATATCTCTCCGAAGTAACTACCTGATTTTCGAATGATGTTGGAAATTGATTGACCGCAGTAAATCCGAAATCAATTGGCTTCGATTGGAATAATGATTCGTTATGGAAATCAAAAAATTTGGAAAGGGAAAATGGAATATCGTACTTCTCTTGTATAAACTCCTCAATGGCATCGAGCGGATTGACGGTACTGCCGTTTATCTCCGTGTGTGAAATCCTTATATAGACATGATTAAATTCAGATTCTAAAGAGAGATACCCTGCTTTAGCAATGTTGGATATTTCAGCCCTTAAGCGTCTTTCCCTTTGGTGAAAATCTCCAAAATCCATAGTCTATTGAATCAGCACACTATAGTTAATCAGCCCCCCCTCACACCAACAGCTTCCTGTACTTCACCCTTTTCGGGCCATCGTCACCGAGGCGTTTCTTGCGGTTATCCTCATAGTCGCTGTAGCTGCCCTCGAACCAATACACCTGCGAGTCGCCTTCGAAAGCGAGGATGTGTGTGCAGATGCGGTCGAGGAACCAGCGGTCGTGGCTGATGATGACGGCACAACCTGCGAAGTCCTCCAAAGCCTCTTCCAAGGCGCGGAGGGTGTTCACGTCAATATCGTTGGTCGGTTCGTCAAGCAGCAGGACGTTGGCCTCTTGTTTCAGGGTCATGGCGAGGTGTAGGCGGTTGCGCTCGCCACCTGAGAGCGTGCTGACCTTCTTACCCTGATCGGCCCCACCGAAGTTGAACCGGCTCACATAAGCCCGTGAGTTGAGCTTGCGTCCACCCAGTTCGATATCCTCAGATCCGCCCGAGATGGTCTCCCATACGGTCTTATTCGGGTCGATGTCCTGATGCTGTTGGTCCACATAGGCCACCTTTACGGTGCTGCCCACTTTGAACTCCCCGCTATTGGGTTTCTCCAGTCCAATGATCATGCGGAAAAGCGTGGTCTTACCCACACCGTTGGGTCCTATGATTCCAACAATTCCTGCTGGTGGCAGTTTGAAGCTGAGGTGCTCATATAGTAGGTGGTCGCCATAGCCTTTGCTCACATCAATGGCCTCAATCACCTCGTTGCCCAGACGCGGACCGTTGGGGATGAAGATCTCGAGTTTCTCCTCTTTCTCCTTGACATCCTCGCTCTGCATCTTCTCATAAGCGCTGAGGCGGGCCTTGCCCTTGGCCTGACGGGCCTTGGGAGCCATGCGTACCCATTCCAACTCGCGTTCGAGGGTCTTCCTACGCTTACTGGCGGTCTTCTCTTCCTGCGCCATGCGTTTGGTCTTCTGGTCGAGCCAAGAGGAGTAGTTGCCTTTCCAAGGAATGCCCTCGCCACGGTCGAGTTCGAGTATCCAACCGGCCACATTGTCGAGGAAGTAGCGGTCGTGCGTGATTGCGATCACTGTCCCCTTGTATTGCTGCAAGTGCTGCTCGAGCCAGTCGATGCTCTCAGCGTCCAAGTGGTTGGTAGGTTCGTCCAGAAGCAATACAGCAGGCTCCTGTTGCAGCAGGCGGCACAGGGCCACCCTGCGTTTCTCACCACCGCTCAGGGTGCCCACAAGCTGGTCATCGGGTGGGCAGCGTAGGGCGTCCATGGCGCGTTCGAGGCGGTAGTCGAGGTTCCAGCCATCGTGCTGGTCAATGAGTTCACTCAGCTCGGCCTGACGTTCAATCAACTTGGCCATCTCATCATCAGTCATCGGTTCAGCGAAACGGTTGTTCACCTCCTCATATTCCTTCATGATGTCGGCAATCTCCTTCACCCCTTCAAGCACGGTCTCTTTCACCGTTTTGTTGGGGTCGAGTTGAGGTTCCTGTTCCAAGTAACCGACCGAGAACCCGGGCGACTGTACCACCTCACCCTGATAGCTCTTCTCAACGCCAGCTATGATGCGCAACAGAGTCGATTTACCCGAGCCGTTAAGACCGATGATGCCAATCTTGGCTCCATAGAAGAAGCTCAGATAGATATCTTTAAGTACCTGTTTCTGTGGTGGATAGGTCTTGCTGACCTTCACCATCGAGAATATGATTTTCTTATCGTCTGACATGGCTCTATGGACTTTTTTGAGGGGGGCAAAGATGCGATCCGGCAACGCTCTATTCCAGTGCGAACCACAGGAAACAAGACAGGCGCCCGAAGGCGCCTGTCAATACCCGGCAGTGCAGGCAAACGGGGATTGGAACCGCGGCTGCCGAGGCTCCCGAATCAGTGGGCCACCATCAGACGGTGGGTGTAGCTCTCGCCATTGTCGGCTACCACTGCAACCATGTACAGGCCAGCAGGCAGACCTGATGTCTCTATCTGAACGGTGTAGGACTCATCGGCCACAGCACTCAGGTTGCGTGTCAGCGATTGGATAGTACGTCCAGAGGCATCCATCACCTGTATGGTCACCTGTGCATCGCTTCCGAAGTTGTAGGCCAAGGTCACATTGTCGTTGGCGGGGTTCTGTATGCGCCAGTTCAAAGACCACTTTGCCACGAGTGCCGTCCATCTCGCGAGGAATGAACACCGATGTGGCCGAGCGCGGACACACCCATTCCATGAACCTGACCGACTCGGTGTTGCCGCAGCCCGGTACCCACGGGGGCAAGGTGGCATAGTCGGCATGGTGCCTGCGGTAATACCACTCCTGCAAGGGCGGCAGCACAAACCATGGCTTGGGGTTGAGGCGGTGCGGCTCCATACAGTCTGAAGCGGCTCGTTGCCCGCGCTCGTCTACGAATATCTGACGATGAAAGCGGCATATGGCCGTGCGTTCACCGCTTGGGTGGCATCTCAGGGTGTCGGTGGATTCACAAAGTGGCCCGGCTTTCATGCCGCTGCGCTGGCACACCACAAGCGGTTTCAAAGCATCATCGGGTTGGGTGAACCAACCACCACCGCCTACGGTACTCAGCAGATCGAACATGACCGGTGCGGCAGCCGTCAGCCCGGTGATTCCCGGACGGCCCTCGCCATTTGCATTGCCTACCCACACACCGATGGTGAATTCTGGGGTCACGCCAACCGCCCATGCATCGCGCAGCCCGAAACTGGTGCCCGTTTTCCAAGCCACCTTGCGACTCGAGCTGAACACTTGCCAGTCGCCCTCGCTCACGGGGCGGTTGAGGCCTGTGAGCGCATCGAGCGTCAACCAGGCCGCACCACGGTCGGTGGGGGTCTTCGTCTCATCACCCGGAACAAATGAATTGTACTGTTGCCTGTAAGCCACGGTGTCGTTGATCTGCGCATGGCCCAACTGGGCATATGCCCGAGTGATGTCCCAGAGGTTCACCTCGGCCCCACCGAGTATGAGCGAGAGGCCGTAATGACTGGCCTGTCTGCGTACAGTGCTCAGGCCGTGCTGTTGAAGCAAGCTGTGGAACTGCTCTATCCCAACATCACGCAGCATGAACACATATGGGATGTTCAGCGAGCGCATCAGAGCCTCATCGGCTGCCACCGCTCCATCATAAACGGGAAAGAAGTTCTTGGGTGAATAGCCTGAGAAATCGGTGGGGATGTCGGGCACCAATGTGGCGGGCAGTAACCTGCCTTGTTGCATGGCGGCCGCATAGAGCATCGGCTTCAGGATGCTTCCTGAGCTTCGCGGAGCTGAGATGATATCGACATCCGAACCGTGGTCGTGAGCCGCATCTGTGGCATTGCCCACGTAAGCCAGCACGGTGCCTGTGCGCGTGTCAGTGATCAAAGCTGCGGCATTGTGCACTTCGTTTCGAGCCAGCCAGCGGTGATGGCGTCCAATGATTGCGTTGGCGCGGGCCTGCAAGGCAGGATCCAATGTGGTGCGCACCTGCTGACCCGTGTATCCATCGGCCATTGCGCGTAGCAATAGATGTGGGGCTATATCGGGTTGGGGCAATGGCCGTTCGGGAATAGGCTCCATCAGGGCCATGTCATATTGGTCGGGGCTGATGGTGCCACGGTCCAACAGCCGTTTCAGCAATCGGTCGCGTTTGGCAAGTAGAGCGTGTCTGTTGCGTCCGGGATGGATCAGCGCAGGCGCGTTGGGCAATACAGCGAGTGTCGCGCTCTCGGCCCAACTCATCTGATGCGCTGGCCGACAGAAGTATTGCCACGAGGCGGCATCGAGCCCTAC
>Ga0169931_10009557_pt1 | contig 13962 bp, 14 predicted proteins | sample Kivu_15m_20L_FD_129675 | JGI IMG/M metagenome (GOLD analysis project Ga0169931, IMG submission 129675) | Freshwater microbial communities from Lake Kivu, Western Province, Rwanda to study Microbial Dark Matter (Phase II) - Kivu_15m_20L... | ecosystem: Environmental > Aquatic > Freshwater > Lake...
TCAGATGAATCTTGTTAAAAGTTCTATGTTTCAAACAGGAACTACTATAGGATTTGGACCAATCTCAACGGGATTATCTCAAACTCAAGTCAAGGGATCACACATGACAAAATATCAACCGACCAGAAATCAGGAATCATCGAATGCAAATGGATCTCATAGGATGGATAATGTTCATCTAAATACTATAACAGCAATGCCAGAATACTCCTCAAAATCAATCGAGGAATTGAGATACGAAGATTTTGCCAATAAAAAATTAGGGATTGTTCCACAACAGATGGGTGCAACAAGTGTGCTTTCAAACCAACCTACTTCAATACTTGGAAATCAGACGATGATTAATCCCATAAACCAACAACAAAAATCAACATTATTGCAAGGAACATCTCTTCTAACTCAACAACCTCAGCAGAATCTTGTTAAAAGTTCTATGTTTCAAACAGGAACTTCAAATCAATCTGGGTTGTTTGGAACTCAGACAACAACACAACCTCAGACTAAAACAGGAATGGGTTTATTCCAGCAACCACAACAATCTGGGGGATCTACTGGAGGATTATTTCCTCAACAGCAAACTACAACTCAATTCGGAGGCCTAATACCAACAGGTGGAACAAATGTTGGATCAAGCCTTTTCCAACAAAATAGTATTATGTCACCTGGAAAAACAACAACCCAAACACAACCCTCAATTGGATTAGGAGGTAACCCTTCAACTAATCTTCAACCTACTGCATCTACAGTTTTTGGAGGAGGGGCATTTGGAACAGCTCAAACAACAGGAGGAGGTTTAGTTTCAGCTAGCGTTACAACTCCAGGACTTTCAACTGGTACCAGCTCTTTGTTTGGGACTGGTGGAGGATTTACAGGATCATTTAACACAGGTTTAGGTACTCAACTCCCATCTGGGACTACAGGATTAGGAGGATTATTTCAACAACAACCAAAATCTCAACAAGCTCCTCTATTCGGAACTTCAAGTCAAACAGTTCAACCAACTCAAATTCAACCCACAACAGGAATGTTAGATACTTCAAACAAAGGTGGACTACAAAGTGGAATGCAAAATACTCAAGGGATATCAGGGAATCTATTCGCGCCATCAGTTTCAACACAAATGGGGCCTTCTCAACAGCAATATCCAACTATTACCCAGGTTCAAGTGACTCCTGAGAGTGCAGATTTCAAAAATTATTTAACAAGTTCAATGTACAAGCAGAAATCTATATCTGAATTATTGAATGATTTGCAGAGACATTATTTAGAGCAAGACTTCTTTTTAAATGAAGATTACAATACAAGCAAACCAAAAATTAGCAGAGATATAAATTTGGGTGAGAGCAAATATACTTACGGCTCTTTAATACCAGAAAATAGACCTTCCTACTATGATTACGATCATCAAAGAGATAGATATGATATTTATGGTTCATTTTTGAAATCTAAGAGAAATTATTATCAACCAAAATCATATGCAAGTGGTGGAAAAGGATTATATAGAGAGCCAGAAATTAAAAAACCGGAAGAGCCGAAAATTACGCTACCAGGTACACTTTTAGATTTCAATTTCATAAAAGAAGAACATAAGCTCCCAAGCTTGACTGAGGAGAATGATGAAATAAAATTAAAAAAATCTCACTCTTGTGATTCGATTAAACGAAATGAAACAGTTGTAGTAAATAATCTAGGAAGAAGTTTCTTCAAAAATGTCAATATAGAGGATGAAAGACCCATAACTAGAGCCAAAAAACTACCAACTGAAAATATAATCGATATTCATATATCATTACAAGAGCCTATCAAAATTTCTTTTAATCTAAAGATTAATAAAAATTCAAAAATTACTTTCCTAAAAACAGCAATAGTGGAGCAGCTAAAAGAAAGATATCCTAAGATGTTTAGAAAATTAAATATCAACTCTTTTGTTTTGATGAAAAAATATTCTATTCTGAAAGACAGCATGCTACTCAGTGAGGCAGAAGTAAAAGATAACGAAACAATCCATATTCTGCTTAAAGAAAATTTCAGCAATAATAATACCCAAAACGGTGGTGCAGTAGATAATTCAAAAATTACATCAGAAGAAAATTTAACTTCAAGAAAGGAATCAAAAGCAGACAAGAAAAAAAAGAAAAACAAGGGAGAATTAGCACCATTAAATAAGATTCCAATTTTAAATAAGCCTGGCTACAAGACAATTCCTGATTTTAGAAACATTTGCAGAATGACATTAGACGAATTAGAAAACGTAGAAAACTTCTCTATATTTAATGATCATGGAAGAATAGATTTCGAGGGGGTCACAGATTTGACAAATTTGAATTTAGATCAAATAGTGACTATAGAAAATAAAAGGATAAACGTGTATCAAAATGGTGATCTCGATTTTAAGCCTCCTATTGGACAGGGATTAAACAAATCGGCTGTTATTCATTTATACAAATGCTACCCTGGCGAAAAAGAAAAAAACGTCACTGATGAACAGTTAAGTTTGTACTTGGCTAGCTTGCAAAAAATATGTAAGGAAAAAGGAGCTGAATTTAAAAGCTATGACAGAATTACTGGAGAATGGATATTCAAAGTAGAATATTTTGTTTGAATCTTTGATTCTTAGCAAATTAGAAAATTCATAAAATTTACTAAATGAATAAATTTAGATTAATATAAAAAACATTAAGATAATAATTATTTTATATGTATAACAAAAATCTATTTAATTTTTAAATTTGAGTAATAAAAATTTTTAATCCTTCTCTAACTCATAACCACATATACATATACCAACCATTTATGAATTTAATTTTAAGTAATTTAATTTTCCTTTTATTTTCATTTAAATTAATTTTAATAGATCAGAATTGATCAGCCTTGATTTCAAAGGAAATTTTAGCCATATGAAAAAATGAATTAAATTTAGGATAGTTTGTTTAATTTTATATTAATTTAAATTAAAATAAACTTTGAAAATGGTTGGTTTATGTATAATTCGAATAGATTAAAACTGAAATAATAATTTCTATATATTTATATAAATGAATATTTTTTATTATTATCCATTTAATAGATAAAATAATTAAAATTTTAGTCCTTATTCATCATTCATTTTCAAAATAATTAATGTAATTTTAGCTAAAAAAGTTAATTTTACAAATAATATTAAAAATGCTTGCAAGACAGCAGACTCTTCTAAATTAAATTAGCAAATTTTCTGATTCAATATCAAATTTAATATTGAGAAAAAAACACATTTAAATTCTATTTTCATTTTAAACAAGATAAATCTATCTTGGTAAATTATCCTACTCTAATAAAAGATAAAAGCAATCAGAAAATTATTTCTATGTTATATAAATATACAAACTAATTTAATACTATTCATTGAATTATTGAAATGGAGTTTATTTTTTCAAATTATTTACTATCACAATTATAATTTTAATGAATTAAAATTTAATTTTAATTTATTTAAAAATGTTGATTAAATCCTTTCTTTTAAAAAATATCAATTCAAAAAATTTATTTAACACAAATGGTAAATATCTCATTAAACTATTCTCTCAAAATCAAAAGACATCAGAAAATTTTAAAGAACCTTTAATTAGAAGTTCGGGTTTGTCGAAAGTCGGATCAACAGAAGAAAAGCAGATAGGTCAACAAGAAAAATTCAAAATAAAATACATGTCAAAGGAAAACCAAGAAAAACGTGCCAATCTTTTGAAACGCGAAATTACAGACAATCCAGAATTTTTCAATGCCTTCCCTCATTTAAGAGAAGTTGTAAGATCAGAGGATATGCTAAAACAAGAAGATGACATAAGTAATCACATAGGCAGCAAATATCTTATAAAAGAAGAGGACAAGAATACAGAAATTCAAGAAAAGAAAGAGAACTATTTCGAATCTCTACTTCATAAACATAAAGGATATGAAAATATGTTGAAGTCGAAGGGAGAATTAGAAATAGCCAACAAAAAGATTTTCGCAGAGGGTTATCAAGATCCAAAAGGCCCTATGAAATTCATGTCTAAAAAAGAAAAAGAAACAATTCATCTTGAAATAGACCGAAGATTTCAAGAATTAGAGGACTCAGGATTGTCTCGAGAAGAAATCCTTTACGACAAACCTGAAGGAATTCCTTTGAACCAAGATAAATTCTTTCAATACATTAAAACGAACAAAATTGCAAGAGAAATGCTTATTAAACCTACCGAGACATTCAGTGCTGATCTCGTAATTGAAAAAGTACTCAAACAGGATATAGGTCCAGATGGAAGTTTGGCATTGAAAAGGAAAAACATGAAACTAGTTGAAGACATGCCTATAAGTTATGAAGTAAGGAAATATAAAGAAATTTTCAACCCCAAATCTAAAGACACTCCCTTTCAAAATGACGATTATGACTATAAAACAAATTATATAGATAAATTAAAATTACAATTGAACAATGAAAGATCAAGGCCAATTTCTTTTGTAAATCAGCCGAAATCTAGATCAGAACTTAGAAAGAAATTTATGATTAGAACAATTAAGAAAAAAGACGTAACATGGAAAAATTTACCATTACTAGTTAGATTTATAAATGATGGTGGTAAGCTGATGAATAAATACCAGACCAGATTACCTTCAAGTATCCACAGAAAATTAGCAAGAACAGTTAAACATGCAAGAAATATGGGTCTTCTACCTTTTGTTGATTATGTTAAGCCTTATCACAAAGTTCCTTTTACTTCTATGTATAATGAATTCCTTGAGGATACTTCTAAAGTTGTAGACAAGGAAACTGGAGTTATAAAAGTCATTCATTTGCCATCTGATAAAGATAAATATAATTATTCTAGTTATGATTCTGCTTATGAAGCAAACGATAGAAGTATTCAAGGGTAAATTATAATTAATATTCTTTTTAATTTAAATAATTTAGGCAAGAAGCCGAAAAATTTAAAAACACCCTTCTTTTAGATCATGCTGAAATCCCGATGATCCCTGATTTAAATCAGAGAGAGTTGATGATGGCCCAGAATTACCTTATAAAAGAGAAAAAGAAAACTTTCAATGATGAAGTTTTGTTAGACAGACAAGAAAAATCTGCCTATGAAAAGATTTTCAATAATGTTTCTCAAAAAATAACTCCATCATTTTTGATAGAGTCATTTATTTCTGAGAAGAGTTATGATTTTGAAAATATTAATTCTCAAAAGAAATTATTCGTCGATCTTAAATCAGAATTAGAAGAAGTTTCAAAAGATAAAATTTTGCAATCTACCATTAACAAGGAAAAATCAAAAACTGTTGACATGATCAACGAATTTATAATCAAGTATAAACTAGATAACCTGAAACCTGTTGATTACGAAAAGGAATACATAGGGAAAAGAAACTACAGAAATTTAGAGCCCAGAATGTCATCTAATGTTGCTTCTGAGTCACAAATAAAGAAAGACGAGAAGATTTCTTTTAAATTATACGAGATAGAAAAAAATCTAAAATGAATTTAATCTAATAGTAATTTATAATAAATGAATGAAATTTAGTTAAATATTTTGTTTAATTTAGCATACTATTTTATTCTAAAAATTCTAATAGTATCATAAGTAAGTAAGAACTATTTAACATTTGTAATCAGTTCTGGGATGAACAAGAAGATCTGAAAATTTCACAAGGTCTTTCACCCCTCTAATCTCATTTTCTTGTAAAGGTAAAAGAGTGATATGGAAATCTTCAAATAATTCTCTTATTTGATCTAAGTACTTTTTTTGCATTGCTGATCTGCTTTTACACATTTTACATTCATCCCAATCAAAAAGAACTTGGTTCACAACGATATTTCTGGTATCTATTTTATAATTGAAAAGTTCTTGAATCAATCTCTCAGTTTCATACATTGACAAAAATTCAGGTATACAAACTGCAATAAATGTAGTTTTGTCCTAGCAATTAATAATTAATTTAAATAATAACCTTACATTATCTTTGAATTGTGCACTAATTACTTCGACATTAGCTTTTAGCTGATCTAAAGAATTGAAAAGTCTATCAAAAGTTGTATCAAGATTTACCAAGTTTCCTAAACTCTCCATAATTCCAGAAAATTTTGCCTTTAATCCAATCATTTTCTCCAAGCCTTTACCGAGTAAGCTTGGAAAATTCAACAGTCTTAAGGTATGTCCAGTGGGGGCGGTATCGAAAACTACACAACTGAAATCGAGTTGATTTACTATCTTCATAATGTAACCTAAACACATAGCTTCATCTATTCCTGGTATCGATGAAGTTAAATCATTTAAAACACTGACTGTTGAGGAATCTGGTTCAAATCCTAAGATTTCGTTTATGTTTAAATCGTCGTTTGTTTTGGGGTCGATTTCCTTTAAGATTTGTTAAAATTTTTTATTACTAAACCATAGAGATTTGAGAATCCCTTTATTAAAGTAGGTTGGGAACCTAATTTTTGATCATATGCATCTGATAAATTGTGGGCTGGGTCAGTTGAAATGACTAGAACTTTTTCTCTTTGTTGGGCGAGAAGAATTCCTAAGCTCGAGGAAACTGTTGTTTTGCCTACACCTCCTTTACCACCGACAAATATCCAATTGAGGGTTTTCTGTTCTAGAATGTTTCTTAATCCGCTTTGAAAAAGTGACTCCATTAAATTTAAATAAAATTATAAATTAGTTTTTATTTAATATTCATATGAACTGTTATTTATTTTAAGAGTTTTATTAACATAGTATAAGAGAGTGGTCAAAATTTAAAGATAATAATGTTAAAAATATTTTTGCCAAAATTTTTTAAAAAACTAATGCATTATTCTATGTTATAAGCTATGCTAATTTAGTTAAAAAATATGTTTTCTAATTCTAATTGTTTACACATTCCAATAATATTTATAAAGGGAGCATAATCTGAAAAATAAGAATCAACGGTATCTCCAGATGCATAATTAGTAACCATTTGGATCATTTGCATGAATTCAAGGCATTCAAAAGGGTTGCCTACTACTATAACTTTATTTACACCCGAATTTTTAGCTATTAAAGCAGTAGTTAAAGAAATAGCAGCACACATAAGAGTCATAAGGGATCGACTTATATCTTCTTTTTTCACATCTTTTATGTCTTTCACATTTTTCAATTTACCAAACGAACTTGCAATTAAAGAAGAATTCAAATTAAACTGTTCATAAGTTCCGCCATAAATATCTCCCACACTTAAATCGATTAATTCATTATTTCCCTTAATTGCATCTTTGACTGCTTTTTCAGGATCGTCATAACCACATGACAAACTAACTAAGGACCAGTAGGTTGTAATTCCAAAAGTACTCCCTCCCACTCTGATAAATTTGCTAGGTGAATCCACCCTGTAGATACTGGTGCCTTCTGAAACATTAGCCATTAAAAACGGATAAAGAGAATCCTTCAAATTCGTGTAATTTCTTTGAGTCACCTCGTTTAATTTATGCCCAACTTGAACAAGGTTGTAAATTGATTGGCCGGGCAGATTAAAAATACAGCAGGGAACATTCTGTGAGATATAATCTAAACCGTAAATTGAAAGTTGATTTAAATGGCCGATTTTAACGCATCTTACATTAAATGTTTCTAAAATAAAAGTTTCTAATTTTTCGCTAAGTATTCCACAATAGTACGCTGTTTGTATTTCATTCAAGGAATAAAGATCTCTAAACTCGTTCAATATACCTTTGACAATTTCTAATCCCTTGCATGATTTGAATTCCTCTAATCTAAACAAATTAATTTTGAAAAAGAACAAATTGTAATTTTTATATGTGATAGTCAAGTTTAAATTGAAAATATCCAATTCTTCTGAATTCTTCTTTATTATATCAGAAAAATTTTTCGCTAAAGTTTCGTTTTCACTAAAAACTATCGCTGCTTTTATATATACTGGACCAAAATCGAAAAGGAGCATTGTCAATTAAACAATTATAAAAAATGTTAACCCCTTACAATATATTAATAAATAATTTTATTAAATAAAATTTCCATATAAAAATATTAATTCCTTCAAACTCGAATGGGAAACAAAAAGAAAAATAAAAACAAAAACAAATTGAAAAACAAAACTTCAGGAAATAAAGAATCGAAATCTTCAAAAAATAAAAAAAACAGAGAAAACTTAGTAAATTTTTTCTTTTGATTTAATTTAGAGAAAAGTAGCAGCCCAAAATTTTGCAAAGTTTGTTGAGCAAGTTGATAAATTAGGATTAAGAATAAAAGGTTAAATTAAAAAATTTCAATTATAAGTAGAAGTGGGAGGTGATGGGAATTGTTTATTCAGATCTTTCGCTGATCAATTCGAGGGGAACGAAAGCAATCACACAGTATATCGAAAATCTGCGATTGAGTATATGATAGATCATCAAGATCATTTCAAGTTTTTCATCGAAGACGATAAATCTTTTGAGAATTACATAAAAGAAATGAGTACAGACAGTACATGGGGAGGGAATTTAGAAATTTATGTATAAATATATATTCATATAACTTAAACTTATTTTAATACAATTACAAAGGCCCTGTCAATGAAATACAAAGTAAATTTTTACATCCACATTTATAACCATCCAATGTACATTGTAAAAAATTTCGATAATCCTGATCGAAATATACATCTTTCGTATCACGACGGAGAACATTACAACAGTATACGTCTAAAGGACGATTTTTCTGAAGATGTGCCTCATGAAATTTCTTTAGACTTGATAAACTGTGTTGAACAGACGACAAATGCAGATATTATTAAGGAAAACAAAGAAGATGAAGATAACGAAGAAGAAAAAGAAGACGACGATACAAAAGGAAATGAAGAGACAGTTATTAAAGAAAATGATATGCAAAAAATTGAAGAAAGAGAAACAATCCTAAATGGAGTTTTAATTAAAGATAATAAAGATAAACTTCAGAAATATCAAAAATGTTTAATGACGCCTGAGGGTATAATACTGAACGAAATTAGCGATTTCAAAAAATGTCATTGTGATTCTAATAAGAAATACAAATCTTGCTGCAGTGATATTGATGTAAAAGGAGAATTCAACAAATCAGAAAACATATTTTATTGTAATTTAGAAAATTTCAGAAGTAAGATAAAGCAAGTGACTAAGAACGATGGAAAATCTGAAAAGGGAGACGATTCAATTAATTCAGTCACAAAAAAGTTAGAGAAAATATTTATATAAAGTTCTTGACAATATAGCAATTATAACTATATAATACTTCAACTTATTATATTATTATATAATTATTAGCCTTAAATTACAATACATAAAATCGAAAATTATCATATTGTAATTAATAAAAAAATTGCTATTTAAATAAAAGCCTCTCTTAAAACTATACTAACTAAATTCATTTTTAATATTTAATCTCCATAATTCCAGTATTCTTTTCCCTTCTTAGATTTCTTGCCATACTTTCTGCCTCCATGTAATCCAGAATGAATATATGCCTTATTAGCTAAATAGAGATAACCTATAATAAATTATATTAATAATCCCTACCAAGAAGTAGTACAATCAAAGAGAGAAAGCTAAAAACTATAATCCTGCTTGTGGTGAAAAATCCTTCATCATTCTGTAAAATAAATTTATCAGCCATGATGTATTTATAAAAATTAAAATAAAGTTCAATTAAATACCTATAACAATTATTAATATAAATTTCTCATTATAATTTTACTTATGAAAGCATCAAAAGAAGATGAAAACTTAATAAATATGAAAGAAGAAGGTCAGGAATTTAGTATTTCAAATAGATCAATACAGAATGAAATCAAGGGAAACAGGAAATTTATGAATTTTTTTATTAGAACGTTAACACAAAAGAAAAATTTACCCTCACATGTTTTGCAGAAAGAATGCGTAGAAATTTTACAAAACTGCGATAGAGACCTTTTCAGGCTGCAAGATGAAGACAAGAATAATCGTAAATAATTTTATAAATTTTATGCTTATATTTGTTTCTCTCTTACATTAGTTATTCACTATTGCGTAAGGGAAGAAAAACTGGAATTTCTTAAAGCCATCGTTCATGCTTATTCATGCCTGATTGAAGAAACAGAAAAATTTTATGAATGGTTTACTATGGAAAATAGCATGAATTTAACCCCTTTAGAAATGGCAGCTCAGCGAGGAAATCGTGAGATAATAAAATTTTTGTATGAAATTATTAAAAAAACAGATGAAGGAAAATTGAAATTAGAGAATAGAAATAATTTATTCCATTATGCTGCTAAGCGAGATGAATGCTACCCTATTGTAAAAGATTAAATAAATATATTATTTAGATTTTCTTTTATGAAAAATTGCAAAAAATTTACAATCAGAAAAAAATTTCCATTCTTGACATTCCCAATCAGCTAGGAATCACTCCGCTCCACTACGCATGCTATTTCGGTAGCAGAAGAGTCATCGATTTTTTACTAGATTTAGGGGCAAATATAAACAGTCCAGATCAAGAGAATAATACATCACTACATTATGCGATTAATAGTGGCTGTACCAAAACTGTAAAAAAGATGTTAATCAGAGGTGCAAATAAAAATATAAAAAATCAAGAAGGTAAAACACCATATGATGTGGCTAAACAAATGAATAATCAAGAAATGGCAAACATTCTTAAAAATAAAAGTTTTTTCCAGAAATATGTGTGCATGGAATCGGAAATTACAGCGTTTGAGCAATCAAGAAACGACCTTCATTTGTTTGTTTTTATGTTCCTTTTAATAATATTTAAATTGTATTATATTTGCAAAATTTACTATTTAATAATTTTTGCAGAAGAGAGCAATCATAAACATATTTTTTCTTCTACTTATGGAAAGGTAAATAAAAATGAAAATATATTTGGAAATTATGTGAGCTGCTTTGATAAAAATTGTATATTCGAAACAATAATAACATTGACATCTTTGGCAAATGATTTTCTTATCTTAGCTATATTAATCTACTTTATGTGCTTTGCTGGGAATAAACACCTTAAAAAAAGAAATAGAAAGAATCGATCTGTATTGTCTCTAGTTGTAATTTATATTTTTTAAATAAATAGGGACTCTATGAACAAAATCCGAACGTTTGTGTTAAATGCAGGGTAAATATTTAATTTTAAACCTATACATTATCAGGATTATGTCGAAATAAATATGATACACTGCCTAGTGTGCAATATATGTGTCGAACAATGGGATCATCATTGTTTCTGGCTGAATACATGCATCAATGACAAGAATAAAAGATCATTTTATGTGTTCTTTTATTCGATTTTGTCTTGCGTTATAATCGAGACAATTTTCTTATCGCTCAGTATATGTCTTATATTTAATTTAACATAGATTTCTATTTATCATTCGGCAATAATTTGGATAATAATTTCTTCATAAAGTTCTTTGAATTATCTAACAAATCAGAAACCTTTGTAGAAGGTATACGAATTACTTGGCGAATCTTTTTTGGAATATTTTTATTTGCATTAGTTTATATTATTTTCTTTATTACTATGTAAGAATAATTTAAAATTGCTTTAGTCCAACAGTAAAAGGATTATGCTCTAGAAATAATCGAATAAATCCCAACATGTCAGATTTTGAATCGAAGCTAATTTCAAGATCTTTGAATAATGATAAGCACAGCATGAATAGCTTTACTTTATAAATAGAATAATTTTACACAATAAGAGGAAATTTTATAAAATTAAAAATAGATATTTATGTACAATTTCAATTATATTATAATTAGCAAAATTTGTACTTGTTTTATAAAATAAAATTTAAAATATGTTTATATAAAAGTATGTTTACGATATTTTCAAAAGCATCCTTATTATATAATAAATTTCTATTGCCTTTATTAAGACATTACATTTTTTTGAATTAAATTAAATTGGTGCTCCAACTCCTTTGCGTCTTTATAATTATAGTAACATTCAGACATTCTATTATTTGCAAATATATATTCACCTTCATTTTCTACACTTTGTGTTACCAGATAATTGTCGTTGCAATTTTGTAAATCAAAAATATTTATTCTATTGCCTGACATTAATTTTAGGGGTGGAGACATTTTATTTTGTATGTTACCATATGAACTTACATTCTGATCTTCGGCGATGGTTACTATATTCATTTTAAATTTTAAATTAAAATTTTACTTTCTACCGGCGAAGAATTATCATATTGTTGTTGCTTTTTCTCACATTTTATGTAATTCTCTTCATATTTTACATTTTTTAATTTTTTTTTGTTTCCATCTACTGAAATCTTTTTTTTGTCTAACACACTCTCTTCAATGACATCGGAATCACTCCCGGACTCGTTTTTTTTAAAGTATTTTAAATGTTCAATAAATAATTTAATTTTAGCATAGAATTTAGATCTGTAATGAGTAGTGATATTTGTATGAGTACCACGATTCGGGAACCAGTCGTAAACGTATTTAATCTTATTAATCATTTCTAAGCTTTGTGAATGAGGGATAATTTCGTCTTGTACTCCATGAATTACAAATACAGGACATCTTATATTTTCTACTTTAGACAAATTACAAAAGACATCTATTTTTTCCAAATCATCCATCTTAATTGACACTTTAGGGTTGAATAACTTTATACCCGATGCAATCGGAGAAATCAAGATAATACCATTTATTTTTGAATAGATTGGATGCACTGCGAGATGGACAGTAGGCACTGAGCCAAGTGAATTTCCGATTCTAAATATTAACCAAATTAAAACTTACAAAATAATAGATTCTAATTTCAATCCTAATCCGTGGATAGCGAAGTCCATAACTTGTTCTATATCAGAATAAATTTCCTTTTCCGAGGGGGTACCTTCGCTGCATCCGTACCCCGAGTAATCATAGGATATAACGTCCGCTTTAAATTGAATACTCATATCCATCAAAAACGGGTAAATAACCCCAATATCGCAAGAGTTGCCGTGGGAGAATATAATTGTTGGTTTATTTTTATTTATGCTTGTATTAATAATATGTATAAGCACTATCTTCTTTCTAGTTGAGCATTTCTGAAGGAGATAGCAATCCCTCTCAATAAAAGGATAGTTCACATCTTCAAATTCAAAATGTTCGAAGTTTACTTTTAAATAACAATTTCCCCTTTCATTCGATTTTCCATCCTCTGTTATTTTATAACTCTTATTTGTCGGAGGAACAAATGCAATAAATTTTGCAACCATGCTAGCTACCTTAGTTTCTGTAGAAAGCGAAATTAATTTTTGGCAAGAAAAACAGGATGCCATACTTTTCTGAGATAATAATTTTTATAATTTAGATAAGATAACATATTTAACTCAGATATTTAATTCTGTTAAAATATTTAGGAATATTTAATTATCCTTATATTTATTGTAATTATATAAAAATTTTTAATTTAATTTAAGTTAAGTTATTTAATTATATTCGTAATCACCATACTCGATTAATTGATTCATTTTAGAAGGTTGCATAATTTTAGTAGATACAACGTATATGAATAGAAATGTGAATCCATATCCAATGTAATCATTTACATTTAAATTCAGATTGAATAAATATACTCCTAATATTAAAGAAGATAAATTAGATAGTAAGCTAAATGGAATAAGCTTGTTTGCATTTTTAAGATCTCTCACTGCTTTAATCTGAAATATAATCATGTAATAAGTCATAAAAGATTTAAGCAGAATTAATAACCAATAAAATATATTAATTTCTCCGACTTCATTTGTCAAAATTACTATTGCAAAGCATCCAAATGCGGCTGAGTATATTCCAATAAAAAGAATTAGTGTATCAATCTGAGAACTTGTAGTTTTTCTATTTACAATGTGAGATAAGGAAAGAGCTGCTGTGGCTAATAGGGCCAGCACAATTCCTAAAAATTCTTCGTAGCTCTTGCTTAATAAAGGAGAGATGACAATAACACATGAAATTATCATTAA
>Ga0169931_10009558_pt1 | contig 13959 bp, 5 predicted proteins | sample Kivu_15m_20L_FD_129675 | JGI IMG/M metagenome (GOLD analysis project Ga0169931, IMG submission 129675) | Freshwater microbial communities from Lake Kivu, Western Province, Rwanda to study Microbial Dark Matter (Phase II) - Kivu_15m_20L... | ecosystem: Environmental > Aquatic > Freshwater > Lake ...
CAAAAGGCCTCCGAACCCGTTGGACCAATTGCGGGAAGTGGTTGCCGCGGTTTCCGTGCCGGTCCAAGCCGTAGGAGGACTGTCCTTGGAGCAAGCCATCAGCACCCCGAGCTACGGGGCACCATTGGTGGTTATCGGAGCCCCGCTGGTGATCGATAGCGAGCGTTTTTCCACGGCCGCTAACGATCCGATGGCCGTTTTGCGACGCATTTGCGATGAAGTCCACGCCTTTGGCGATGTCTTTGTCAAATCCGAGAGACTGCGGACCTGACCCTATATTTGCTAGCTCGCAACCACTGGTTTTTTGAAGGAACAGTCCCCAAAAATCGCCTCGCATTGGCAAGAAAGACTCAAAGAGGTTACGATTTCTTGACCAAAATTCCGAGAGTACTTGGGCCGGAAATCTCCCTATTGTCCTCGGATCGATTACCATCACACACTTAGGAATTTCTCCGGAATTGCTCATTCATTCTATTCTTAGTTCTCAGTATCGGAGTGTTGCCAATGTTTAAGGCTTCTCGACGGACTCGGTTACTCTTCAATCGTCGGTTTGTTCAAACACGTCGCCAGCTTCGGCGGCTTTTTTTGTTTGAGAGTCTCGAAACGAGAATGTTGATGGCATCGGATACCGGCACGACGCTGAACGGCCTGCCTGTAGGCGTTGCAGCTGTCGCTCCGCCATGGAATTGGGAACAAAGTACGGCTGGAAGCAATGCGGCTGGAGGGGGTGCGGCTGGGGGGAGTGCGTCTGGGGGAACTGGCTCTGGAGTTGGCACAATCGCTCTGAGCGACACATTCAAGCTGCATAGCCGGCCAACGGCAACCAAAACGATCTATTTAGATTTCGACGGATTCACAGCCCGATTCACGCCATGGCGACCGAATGGCGAGATCGTTTCACCACCCTACGACTTCGATGGAAACCCCAACTCCTTCTCAGATCGTGAACTTCTAGAGATTCAGGCAACGTGGCAGCGTGTAGCATCCGATTTCGCACCTTTTGATGTCAACGTTACTACCGAAGATCCGGGTGAGGACGCATTGGTCTTTACGGGGGGAACTGATGACCGTTGGGGAATGCGTGTCGTGATCACCACTGACGATGAGCCTGCTAGAGGCACTGGTGGTGTGGCGTTTTTGAATAGTTTTCGATCAGGTTTTAATCGAGCGGGCGCGTCGGACACTCCCTGCTATACGTTCAATATTTCTCCCGAATCCACCGCACAGACGATAAGCCACGAGGTGGGACATACGTTAGGTTTGAACCATGATGGAGATCGAAGCCAGCAAGGGGTTGCTGGCGAATATTACTTTGGCCATGGAACGGGAGAAACCAGTTGGGGCCCGATTATGGGAGCAGGGTTTGGAAGAAACCTAACCCAATGGAGTAGCGGAGGCTATCTCAATAGCACCAACAGTGAAGACGATCTTTCCGTCATCGTAAAACCTAACAACGGCTTTGGTTTTATTCCTGACGAGTTTGGGAATACTCAGGGAACGGCTTCGGAACTTAGCGGCCCCATCGACGCAAACTCCCGCAACGTCATCTCTCAGTTTGGCCGAATCGAGAGAAACAATGATTTCGATTTTTTCAGGCTACAAGTCGGCTCGGGTTTGCTGGATCTGACGATCGATCCATATATCTCACAGGTTTGGACCAAGAAGCCCGACGGCTCGTTCGTTAGTTCCTTGGAGAGCTCTCAATTCATCGAGGGTACGAACCTTGATATCGAGGCCAGGCTCTTGGATGAATCAGGGAATGTCGTTGCGGTATCGAATCCAGCGGATTCCTTAAAGGCCCAATTTCGCCTTGATTTGAGCCCGGGGATTTATTTCTTGAGTATTGACGGTGTGGGATTCGGCAACCCTCTCGTCGCCCCACCTACTGGCTACACGGACTATGGTAGCCTCGGCAAATACTTGATCTCTGGCTCATTTCCAGTGGCCTTCGGCATTGCTGTTACCAGTTCTTCTCTCACCTACACGGAGAATGACCCACCCAAGCCCATCACCGATACAGCCAAGGTCATCGATAACTTTCCCGGTTCCTATGCAACAGGGTCGTTGCTTATCGGAATCAATCCGGCAGCCGGTGCGACCGACGTCATCAGTTTAAATTTCACCGGCTCACCCGACCTCACTCTAGTCGGTTCCCAGATCTCCTTCCGTGGAGCGAGCATCGGCAATCTAGTAAAGCTCTCCGAGTCCAGTTTCCGCGTGGACTTCAATTCTCGCACGACCAAGGAATCAATTGAAGCCATCGTCCAAGCGATACGATTTGAAGCCAAGGGCGAGACTCCCGATACCTTCGCACGAAGCATCCAGATCACCTTAACCAAAGGCAGTGCACGCGGGTCGACGAATCTGCAGTTGAACGTTATTTCGGTCAATGATCGTCCGTTGGCTTTGGTCGCGCCGATGAACGACATCAACGAAGATGACTTGAATTCTGCTGGTACGAAAGTGGATGTCCTCATCGACCGAGGAGTCGTTGACCTCGATGTAACCAAGGCAAAAGCAATCGTCTTGACCGGTGTGCCTGCTGATAGTCCTGGCAAGTGGCAATTCGACGTAGGCAGGGGATGGACCGATTTAGGCCCCGTCTCAGCAACCTCCGGATTAGTGCTCGGGCCGACTGCAGGCTTGCGGTTTGTTCCAAGCAAGGACTTCTTTGGCGAAGTGCCTGCTCTGCGGTATCTCGCCCTCGATCCCACATACGTCGGTCTGACGAGTTCCGCCACCCGCACAGTGTTCATCGATACTCGAACCATCATCGCTCCCGACTCTGTTTCCGTGACCTCGGGCGAAATCCGGCAGACTGTACGCCCAGTGAACGATCCCCCAGTTGCTCGAGAACCCTTCCCGAGCGAGTCCGTCATCCAAGACAAACTCCTGCAATTCACACTCCCAGCCAATCTGTTCAACGACGTCGATGATACGGTGATGACATTGAGCGCTTTTACAGGCCCCGGAGTTCCTCTTCCTTCATGGCTCACCTTCAACGCAGCGAGTCGAACCTTCGTCGGAACGCCGTCCAATAAAGATGTAGGAGTGCGACAGTTCATCGTACGAGCGACCGATCCCGCAGGCGCCTTTGGGGATGTTCCGGTGACCATCGACATCATCAATGTCAATGACAAGCCCACCAGTATCCAGGTAGTCGGCGGTCAAGTTCCGGAAAACATCATGGGCGCATTCGTCGGTAAACTGATCGCCATCGATCCCGACCCGAACGACTCAGTCACTTGGAGTATCGCGGATAATCCAGGCAACCGATTTGAGATTCGAGGAAACGAATTGTTCCTGTCGACTAATTTCAGCTTTGACTTCGAGACCGATCGTTCTGCCAAAGTCACGATTCGTGCAACCGACAACGGATCGCCACCGCTATTCCTGGATCAGGAAATCACGGTTAATGTACAAGACGTCAACGAGTTCTCCCCCGATCTTCGGCCGATATTGTTCAGCATCGCCGAAACCGCTTCAAGCGGCGCGGAAGTCGGCAAGGTGGTAGCGACCGACGGCGACACAGCGAACAGTATCCGCTATCGTTTCTTTGGACCGGCACCTGCCCAATTCAACATCTCGGACGATGGACTCCTTACGGTCAAAGAAGGTGCGAACCTCGATTTCGAGACGACCCCCACCTATCAATTCTTCGTCCAGGCTTTCGATGACGGAAACCCATTGCTCTCAACGTGGGCTTCGGTTTCTGTTTCGGTCCTCAACGCCAATGAGCATGCACCGGACATCGTCACCAACACTTTGGTGATCTCAGAAAATTATCCCATTGGTGTGCCCGTGGCTCAGGTCATTGCCACCGACCGCGACAAACAACCCGTCGCATTCTCTCTCCCATCATCCGAGACACGTTTCTCCATCAACTCCGCCACCGGTGAGATAAGCCTCAACCGAGCCGGATTGCTGGATTTCGAGCGCAGTACGACTGAGTCGCTCACGGTCATCGTCTCCGACGTGGGGCTAACCGACATGATGACGACTCAAAAGGTGATCACGATTTCGGTCGCGAATGCCAACGAACCACCGACATCAGCCACTATCGAAAGAAACAAGGTTTTGGCCAACGTTGGCGGAATTGATTTGGGTAAGATTACCGTCCAAGATCCCGACGATCGTCCAGGGAACTCTCCAACCATTTACTCAATCGCATCTCTCGACGAACGATTCCAGGTGGTTGCCGGAAACCTTCGTTTGCGCAGCGGCCAATCTTTCACGGACTCGGCCCCCCAGTTCGTGATGGTCTCACTTCTTCTCAACGACATTGCCGGTGGAACAACTCATCAACGCGATGTGCAGATCGAAATTCTTCCCAACCCAACGCCCTGGAGGAATACCACCCGTCCCTTTGACGTAGATCTCGATGGCGACGTTGGCCCCTTGGATGTCCTGTCTGTGATCAACTTGATCAACTCAGGGCCCAGTACTCTTCCGATGCCTCGTGAAGGAAACACTCTTACATCCGCTTTCGTCGATGTTGATGGTGACGGACAGGTAACTCCGCTTGACGTACTTGCAATCGTGAATGTGATCAACGGCAATTCATCTGGGGGCCAAAATGAAGGGGAAGGGGAAGGGTCGAGGAATGTGCCCTCCTGGCTATCCTCAGTGGATCAATACTTCGCCCAGTTCGATGCCGAATCAGACCCGTCGATAGCTAGGGCCCGACGTTCTGCACGCTTACGAAGCAACTAACCAACCTAGCCGACCCGTTGGGCTTGCGTCTTTCCGATACAGGCCCATACTTACCAAATGAGCTTGCCAAATTTTCCTGCCGCTTTGAAATTTTACGATTTTGCCTCTGAGTTTTCCGACGAGGCGAGGTTGGCAGTAGCGTAGGCGCAGCGACGCGAACGGCACACCGACCAAGCCTCGAGGCCCTGTGACCCCGAGGCTTTTTTTATGGGATCAATCAATGGCTTGGATAGGAGCACTTAAACCAACATGATCGTCGTTATGGAACCCAATGCCGCGGATGAAAAAATTGACAACGTGGCTCGACGAGTGACGGAATTGGGACTTAAAGCCCATGTTATTCGCGGTACCGAGCGAACAGTGATCGCTGCGGTCGGCGATGAACGCAAAATCAAGATTGAGTCCTTTGAGCGGTTCCCGGGTGTCGCGGAGGTTCTCCCAATTTTGGCTCCGTATAAGATGGCATCGAAGGAATTGCGCAAGGAGCCAACGCAAGTGGTGGTCCGAGGGTTCCGAGCTGGCGCGGGGAATGTTGGCGTCATGGGAGGCCCCTGCTCGGTCGAGAACGAAGAGCAGATCATTGCCTGCGCCCGAGCGGTCAAGGCTTCTGGTGGAACAGCCCTGCGAGGAGGGGCTTTCAAGCCTCGGACAAGCCCGTATGCCTTTCAAGGAATGAAGGAGGACGGGCTGAAGTTGCTCGATCTCGCCCGCCAAGAGACCGGCCTTGCAGTTGTAACGGAAGTGATGACTGCCGAGGATGTACCGCTCGTGGCGAAGTATGCCGATATCCTCCAAATCGGAGCACGCAACATGCAAAACTATCGTTTGTTGGAAGCCGTAGGCCGATCCGGCCGAGCGGTATTACTCAAACGAGGTCCCAGTGCGACGATCGAAGAATGGCTCCTGGCTGCTGAATATATTCTCAACGAAGGAAATCCCGATGTGATGCTGTGCGAGCGGGGCATCCGCACCTTTGAAACGCATACCCGCTTCACACTCCCGCTGGCCACGGTCCCGTTCCTGCATCGCAAGACCCATCTTCCGGTCATTGTCGACCCGAGCCACGGCACCGGCCACTCGTATCTGGTCACCGACATGGCTGCCGCAAGCGTCGCAGCAGGGGCTGATGGACTCATGGTCGAAATGCACCCAATTCCCGAAAAAGCGCTGAGCGATGGCTATCAGTCGCTGGACTTTGCCCAGTTCAATGAAATGATGATTCGTTGCCGAACGATCGCAACCGCGATCGGGAAGACTTTCGGTTAGTCTTCACGAGATCCCAGTACAAAAAATTCCAGCCAGTGCAACGAACTGCGGAGGTTCTTCAATCCCTATGAACGAAGTGTTGGCAAAACGGCTTCCGCCATCTCTGCCGATTCTCCGGGTATTGGAAAACGTGCACCCATGTTCTTATCTCGCGGATCGGACCGCGAATATGCCCTTGATCTTGCCGAGTCGTTATCTGTCGACGGATGAGTTTGATCAGGTGCTCGCTCATGGCTTGCGAAGATCGGGGTACTTCACCTACCTAACCGCATGCGAAGGGTGTAAGGCTTGCGAACCGACGCGCGTCGAAATCGCTCGCTTTCGCTGGAGTTACTCGTGGCGACGGATCTTGAAACGGGGAGACCAGTTGCTCCATGTCCATTGCGGAGAACCGGACTACAGCGATGAGAAACTGCACTTGTTCAATATGCACCGCAACCAACGCGAACTCGGTCAAGGAGATCGAGAGTATGAATCATCCGACTACGAAGGCTTTCTCATCGACACTTGCTGTGACACAACGATAGAAATCCAATTTCGCAAAGACGAGCAATTGGTCGCAGTATCGATCGTCGATTGCGGCACCGAATCTTTGTCGGCCGTGTACACGTACTTCGATCCTCGATTCGAGAAATTATCGCTCGGTACCTATGCGATTCTCAAGCAGATGCAACTGGCGGAAAACACCGGGCGCAAGTATCTCTACCTAGGCCTTTACGTGGCGGAAAATCAGCATCTGAACTACAAAGCTCGATTCACACCCCAGGAACGATTGATCGACGGCAAATGGGTTACTTTCGAGTAACTCAGCACTCTCAGGTTGGCTAATTTTGCTGCATGTGCAACATGCGATGCCTTAGGAACGAATCCAAGAACCCCTGGATCTCTCCTCCGACAACCGCATGAAAATTCCCCATCTGAAAACCGGTCCGAGCATCTTTCACTCGCTGATCTGGGTGAAGGAAGTAGTTTCGAATCTGCGAGCCGAAGCCCGTTACCGATTTGCTTTGATACTTAGCTAGTTGCTCAGCCTCTCGCTTCTCTTCTTCGATACGAGCCAGCCTCGCTCGCAACATCTTCCACGCATGATACCGATTTTTGTGCTGACTCCGCTCGTTTTGGCATTGGACCACAATTCCAGTGGGCATGTGCGTCAGTCGAATTGCGGAGCTGGTCTTGTTCACATGCTGGCCACCAGCGCCTGAGGCGCGGAACACATCCTCCCGAACATCCTTTTCCGCGATATCGACGTTCACGGAATCGTCGACTTCAGGCGAGACATCAACTGCTGCGAAACTGGTTTGGCGTTTCCCTTCAGCGTTGTAGGGACTGATGCGCACCAATCGATGAATGCCCTCTTCACCTTTCAGGTAACCGTACGCCGAATCGCCTCGCACTGCAATGGTGGCTTGCGTGATCCCCGCAGTTTCGTCATCTGAGCGATCGAGCAGTTCGACCGAGTATCCATGCTGCTGAGCCCAAGCGACGTACATACCCAGAAGCATTTCTGCCCAGTCATTTGCATCGAGCCCACCTTCGCGGGCATGGACTGAGAGGATGGCGCCGCAGTCATCGTTTGGGCCGTTGAGAAGAGCCTTGATCTCCAGTTGCTCGACCGATTGTTCCATCTTGGTCAGTTCGCGATCAACCTCCGCCAGCACCCCTTCATCCTCAGCAGCCATCTGGAGCAATTCGCTCAAATCTTGGCAACCTCCGATCACTTGTTTAAGTGGATCCACCACTCCCCGCAGCGTCTTTAGTTCCTGAACGATCCCTTGGGCCTTGTCCGGTTGATCCCAAAAAGATGGCTCGGACATCATGGCTTCCAGTTCGGCGATTCGGGCTATTTTTTTGTCGTAGTCAAAGCCCCCCTCGCAACGGCAACAGCCGCTCGCGGAGACTGGCAATTCGCAACTCACAATTCGGGGTATTCATGGATTTCTCAGGGTTCTCGTAGAGGCAACAATCGGCGCGACCGCTCCGCTATAAATCGTATCCCAAGCAGGCGATCGCACCAAGGGCTCCACCAAAACAGCAGAACGGCGGAGATCGATCCAACTCAGGCAAAACAGGCCCCGAATTCGCGAGGTTACTTGTCCTTGCTGGGCAAAGTCTTGCGTCCGATGATGGTGCGTTCGGAGTAACGACGAGTGGTGGCATCCACATTGCAAAACGGAAGTCGCTTCTGAAGCTCCGAGACATCTTCGAGGCTTAGCGGCGTGCCGTTAATTCGGAGCATACGCAACTCATACAAATCCGCTAGGCGACTCAATCCCGCCAGCGTGACCTCGAGGTTCTCAAGATTGACGAACTGCAACGTGGGTATGTCAACGAATTTCGCGATCCCCTGGTCCGTGATGTTGCAGTCGTCCAAATCGAGCATCCTCAGCGACTTCAACTCCACGAGACTGTCCAGACAAGCATCCGTAACATCCGTCTCGTTGAGGCGAAGCGTCATCAACTCCATCCCCTTCAAATACTCAATACCGCGATCGGTGATCGCATTATTGGTCAAGCATAAATCTTGTAGCGATTTGATCTTCGCAATAAATTGCAAGGCATCGTCGGTGATGAGGCTCGTGTTGACATCGAGTAATTCCAACGATTCTAAATGCGAAATCGATTCGGCCATCGCGGTATTAAAGTTCGTCGAGCCTAGGTACAGGGTCTCCAACTTGGGTAATCCGATCAAATATCGAAGCCCTGTTTCATCGATCTGAGTATTGCCCCCCAGACCGATGACCTGCAATGCTTTACATCCTTGAAAAAAACGCAATTGTTCATTGCTCAATCCTGGAGTACGTTCGATCATTACCACACGCAATCCGACCAGTGAAGCAAGGGGTTCCAACAAGGGATCATCTAGCGTAAACCTATCCCCCAGGTTCACGCTGATAATTGCATAAATATCATTTGGAACTTGATCTTGCTTATCTATTTGCAGTCGATTGGACTCGCCGATCACCTCCACAAATCCACCTGCAGCAACGACGGCTCGAGCGTATTCCCGATATGCCCGCACAGGCCTGTTGATGTCATTCCATCGTTCAGCCGCCCGCAGCATGGCGAACAGGTCGTTTTGCCTCAGAGTCATGTGATTCAAAGCGCCGCTCTGCAAGGCACCGAGCGTCGCTTGGTATGCTTTTTCAACGTACTGAACTTGGATCTCATGCAATCCCGCCGCCTGACTCTCCACCCCGTCTTGCGAAGACTGGGCCTCAAGATTTTTTGCAACTTCTGCAACCGCGAGGGAGCAAGCGACAAGCGCGATCTGATCTTCGTTGGCAGGGGATGCCATTTGCTCAAGAGGCTGAACTAATGCCATCGCACCTTGAAGATCGTTTTTTTCGAGCATCCATTTACGGCGTGTATTGAAGGCTATCCAACGTTGCCGTTTTGGAAGTTGCAGGATCTCTTGTGGGGTTTTGTCGAGACCAGCCATAGCCTCGAGGTCGCGAGTTCGTTCCGCAACCGACTTGCGCATCCGGGATACAAACGGGGCTCGCTTGGCGTTGATTTGGATCCGTTCGACAATCTCTTGGCAACGTTTCACCGATTCCAGGCTTTTCACAAAATCGCTTTTGATTTGGTAGAAGTAGGCCAATCGCCAATACACATCGAGAATGTTCCTCGCCACGGAGAACTCCTCAGAGTGGAGTTCGTACAACGGGTCGAGTATCTCGCGTTGTTTTAGGCAATACTCCAACGCTTTGTCTGAGTTGTCGAGAGAATCTTCGAGATCACGAAAATGGCTGTAGGTGATCGCAAGTTCAAGCTGTACGTCCCAGTCACCGGAAACACGGACAAGTTCCTTTTTGATGGCGAGCATCTTTTCAAATTCCACCCGCGCCTTCTCGAGATCCTCGTTGTATGGTGGCTGGTTTTTTGCGAAATAGGCGAGCCCCAATCTCTCATGGGCATTGGAGAGATCGCGCTTCGCGTCGAAAGCGTCAGGATCCAACTCTAGATTTCGGGAAAACAAAGCGAAAGCTCTTTGGTAATAATCCAAGCGATTTCCCCAGGCATCATTTTTGCCTTCAAGAGCATCTCCGCGATCCATGAAAAGCCAAGCCTTTCTACTTTGTTCGCGAATCCATCTCGCATCTCGTTTGCGGTTTGAGGCTTCAAGGATTCCTTCGGCCTCCTTGAGGAATGCGTCGGATTTAGCGGGATCACTGTAAGCGAACAATCCACCCAGCAACCGATAGTTTTCGAGCTGAATGCGTCTCAGCTTTGTCGAGTTGTTCGTCGTGACCTTTGCGATCATGCGGTTGGATTGCTCAAACAATTCGGCAGTTTTCGTGGGCGAATTGCCCTGATACGCAGCTTTTCCAAGTTCATGCAGTGCCTCGGCCTGCAACGCCTTGGTTTGGTCAAGCCCCCTCGAATCGTCGAATCGAGCATCTCGAAGTGTTTCCTCGGCGAACCCAATCGCCGTTCGGAAGCAATTCATCGAACTGCTGATCTTTGTTTCTGCCTCATCAATCTGACCTAGTCGAACAAGCGAATCCAATTTGTAATTCGACAATTCCAAAGCCATTTGTGCGGACGTTTTTGATGAGGCAAGACTCTCATCGATCTGGCTGATGAGTTCATTTCGATGCTGTCGAGCCTTTTCGTATTTCGCCAATTCCTGATAGAGCTCGGCCAATAGACTTTTCGCTCGCAACCTATCGATCAACAACGAGGAATCCTCCGATGATTGGTTGTACGCTTGAAGTACGGACTCCGATTTACTGATGATTGGCTGTAGTTCAGATATCAGTTCCTTTGTGTCGATCACGTTGGAATTCACAGGATTGTCTGGCGATTGAGCAACGGCATCCGGTTGCAGAGACCTTGGGGTAAAGCGAGGAGCTTGCGATTCCTCGGATTTCGCTTCATTCCTGGGAATCAATTCCGTTTTCGGTTTATTCTCAGCCCCCAAGCGCGCTATCGAACAAGCAAATCCAAGTTCCGCAGTGACTTCTGCCAAACTTGAACTGTCCGACTGATCACTGGTTTCGTTGACGTTTCTTGCTTGATTTTTCAGATACTCAAGCATCTGCGCCTTCAAGTATTCTGGGTCCAAGCCAGCCGCATCGCCTTCACTCAACTCCTCGACAAAGAAGTTGATGGTTCCGATTGCCAACTTAGTCTGAGCCTCCGCAATGTTTTCATTCTTCTGAGAGCGTTGCTTGGCAGCTTCTGCAACTTGTTTTTCACCTTCCAGTTTCATGTATGCGTCTTGCAACTGCAGTTTTTGGGTGAGTGCATAACTGCCAATAAGCAGTGCCGCGACCGCAAGGCATGCCATCAACAGACTTGCCAATCGTGATTTTCGTGCAGAATTGGCTGCATCCTCAGCTCTTTGCGTCTGAAGTTCCGCTAACGCCTTTGCTTGCTCCAACTCTCTTTGCCGGAGGCTTTCCCTTTCCAGGATTTCCTTTTCCTTGGAATCGCGGCTTTTCCGGAGGAATTCCATGCTCAGTCCGTAAGCTTCGTGATAGCGACGAGCCCATGCCTCATTGGTAGGTGTTTGCTCCTGCCAGGAAACAGCGATTTGGAGATCTGGATCGCGATACAGCCCGGATTTTCCTTCCGAATAGAGGACGGCGGTCTCGGCGAGTCGTTTATAGATCCTGGCTGATTGGCTCTCTTGCTGCACCCATTCCTGGAGAGTGTCCCATACTCGCATCAAGCTCTCGTGAGAAATATCGATCACGGTGTCGTGGTAGAGAATCGTTCCTTCGGTAGGAGTCAGGAACGCACAGTTCTCATTACGAAACGCATCGATAACATCGAATAGTTCCCCATCAGAGCAATTCACGATCCTCCTGAGATCTTCAACGCGAGTTGGACGACGAATCTCGCGTCGATCATTTCCCAATTCAGTTAGCGCCTTGAACGTCTTTTCAGCGATAGCCAATTGGTTTGCTGACAATTGCTGCAAGATCTCGCTTGCGTGCTTGGAAATCGCGTGTTCGATTTCCCCGGCAGCTTCGAAATGCTGGAGGTTGATTGGTTCGTCAGGCGGGTTGTCTCGCGCCCAGATATCCCAGGTTCGCATCAGAGCATGTTGCAAGATCGGAAGTTGGTCTTGGTTACCCGAAACACAATTGAGTAGCTTTTGGACGAGGCGATTCGAAATCAGCGCGCCTGCAACTTGGATTGGACCGACGATCGCCGACTGCAACTCATCGCGGTTGAGACGGGGAATCAGGTACTCACCACGATTGACTGCCTCGGCGAGACCTGCGAAGAGGGAGCAATCGCCGAGAAAGTCCGAACGCATCGTGATGACAACGAAGATGTTGGAGTTCGGATTCGAGGTGGCCTCCAGCAGGTTGCCGACAAAATCCGTAGCGATCGTCAAACTCTCTTCGTCCTGTTTCCGGTACCTGAATAATTCCTCGAATTGATCGATGATCAGGAGGACATTGGTGCCCGCACCGAGTTCACTTTGCCGCACCGCCTCGATCAGCCCGGCGCGGCTTCGATTGAGGCTCAAGAAAATCCTGGCGAAATCGTCGTTCTGGTCATATCTGTCTTTTTCATAAAGATCGGATTGAGCGAGGGATCGAGCCAGGTTCTCGATCGGCGATCCCCCTGGTCGAGTGTAAACGACCTCCCATCGCGAACCGGTCGAGGTCATCGCACCGCGGTGAAGCGATGGGATCACACCCGCTCGAATCAAACTGGATTTCCCGCTGCCAGACGTTCCTACGACGGCTAGAAATCGGTTCTCGCGCAACCGTTTGACAACTTCCGCGATTTGCTCGTCGCGCCCAAAGAACAAATAGTCCTCTTCTTGCCCGAAGGGACGAAGCCCAGGAAACGGATTGCGAACAAACTTGGGAGCTTTCCTAGCCATCAGTCGACCGCCCTCGAGGAACGCAATAATTCTGCCTCCTCTTTCAACTGCTCCGCAAAGGATTTCAGCTCAGCAAATCCGTTACCTTCCACTTGGTGAACCAAGTCCGTTGTGAGGCTTCTAAATCGCTCTTTTCGGTGATCGATCGGCGTAGCCACATAGATGAGCCTGGCGTTGATCGGACGAGCATCGCGGTAACCGGTCGCTTTGATCAGTTCTCGAGCGTGGGAGTCGACCCAGTGGCGTGTTGTATTGCCGTAGTAAACCAAGGCTCCATCGCACGTCGCGAGATTGCTGATATGAATCGATTGGGAATCCCCCTCGCCCGATCCAAACGCCGGAAGTAAAACCTCGATTCCCTGCGAATAAAAAAATCGCTCAATCGCTACCGTTTGCTCTTCATCGACAGGATCGCAAATGAGGTAGAGTCGGGGAGCCGATTCCAATAACACCGGGGCAGTCGGTGACGATCGCTTGCGCTGAATCCTGTGCAGCAAGAGCTCCTTGAGAGCACTGATTCGATCCTCGATAATCTCAAGTCCTTGCGGTTGCGAGGAACCTAGCGTGATTTCGCGAATCCAAGCTTCTTGTTTAGGGTCTTTGATAACCCTATCGCGAGGAATCCAAATGATCTGCGGGCACTTTGTGGCGGCAATGACGCGATACTGAATGGCAACCACTGACTCGTCGGCCCCTTCAGGGATGAAGCCATACACCGACCCGATCGGATGGATGCACATACTGGCTGCTGCGATATCCTTGCCAACCTGTGCTTCTACCTCCTCCAGGGTCCTGGGCAAAGGATTGTTTGGCAGCACTGTGCATCCCTTGGCGACGAGCTCACGGGCCAGCATCTCTCGATCCGTCGTTAAATCCGAGGTAGTCTCCGCCAAATAAACAATCCGTTTGTCGGAGTCACCTTCGCTGTTCTTGGAACCGGAAGATCTCGGCGAATCTTTGAGAGCTCTGTAGATCGCGTCCGCAACGTCGTAAATCTTCTCCAAGTATTTAAGACGGGTCCGCTCCCCCATCCCCTCATCCAACTCCCGAATCTTGCCACTGACCTCTTCCTGCTCGAAAAACGTGAACTCCTGTACTTTCGAAAAAATCGACTGCAGTTCGACCGG
>Ga0169931_10009560_pt1 | contig 13958 bp, 12 predicted proteins | sample Kivu_15m_20L_FD_129675 | JGI IMG/M metagenome (GOLD analysis project Ga0169931, IMG submission 129675) | Freshwater microbial communities from Lake Kivu, Western Province, Rwanda to study Microbial Dark Matter (Phase II) - Kivu_15m_20L... | ecosystem: Environmental > Aquatic > Freshwater > Lake...
ACGCCAAACGTCCGCAAAACGAAGGCAAGGTTTTCCTTTATAAGTTTGGTAAGAAGATCTTTGATAAGATCAAAGAAAAACTTGAACCGCAGTTTGCTGATGAAACACCATTGAATCCGTTTGATTTCTGGAAGGGTGCAAACTTCAAGATCAAGATTCGCAACGTTGAAGGCTATCGTAACTATGACAAGTCAGAGTTTGAGGCTCCTGCTGCATTGTTTGATAGCGACGATTCTAAGATTGAGCAAGTCTGGAAGTCATCGCATTCACTCAAGGATTTCTTGAAGCCTGAAAACTTCAAGTCCTATGATGAACTCAAGACGAAGTTGGATAAGGTTCTTGGCGCAGGTGGCGTTGCTGCTGCTTCTGCCCGTAAGATAGAAGACGAAGAAGTTTCTGCTCCTGTTGTTCGTTCTGCTCCAGCCAAGAAAGTTACTGCCGAAGATGTCAGCGTCGAAGATGACGACATGAGTTTTTTCGAAAAACTCGCAGCCGAGTAATTTACTTTAGAAAACCGTGGATGTTTTCAGGCGCACTTCGGTGCGCCTTTTTTTATGCAACTTTATATAGACCAGCAAATTCTTCATCGAATGCTTTATCATCGACATAGTTTATTGCTTCTAAATTTTTCATGTCTAATATTTTTTGAGTTTCAGCCGCCATAGCAGCTAATTCAGCTTGACTTTTTTCTCTGACAGCCTCAACTGTTTTTTCAACACGATCAATTTTTGCTCGAGCACCCATGTCCTGCGCTGCTTGTGTTTCTGTTCTCATAGTATCAACGTTGGCAAACGCTTTACCAAACAAAGTAAACAATTGCGCATCAAGCGTGCTCCCCAATCCAGCACCTGCTAACATTGCTTCTGGACCACTTGAACCGATACCTCTTTGTGCTCTTAATGCCGCTCCACCCTGCTCATCTAAATTACTAAAATATGCCCAAGTTGCTGCGAGTTTAGCATCATTTCCTTTACGTTCGTCAAATAATACTTCAGCCAAAATATCTTGATTTTCTGGTGTAAATTTTTCAGAACGCCAAGAAGAACCGAATTTTTGTTTTGCAAGACTTTCTAAAGTCCCATTATTAAATTGATATGCGCCGACTGCACCAGTTCCCAAGTTTGTTCCTGGAACTTTGCCCTTGGTGTTTGGGATTAATACGTTTTTCTGAAAATCTGCAACTTCACCAAACGTCATATCAATCAAAGGTTTCGATGGTTGTCCATACCGTCCATATCCATAGACAGTATTATAAGGGTCACGAGTTTGCGATGTTCCCTCCGCCATCATTATATTTGCCTTAACTTGTGAGAAATCAGTGTCTTTGAAAGATGTCCCTTTAGATGCATAAGATGATGTTGATGCAGAATAACCCATTACACCAGTTTCAGGTGATTCGATTCCATGAAAAATATTAAACAACTTTATTGCTGCACTAGTTGTTGGGTCTTCCATCAATAACCCAGCACCAAAGCCACCCAATGCACCAACAACAAATCCCACAGGACCGCCGACCATAGAACCTAAAGCAGCGCCGACACCAGTTGCGCCAATTGTTCCAATAATTTGTTTGTATCCATCAACCATTCTTTCTTTGTATTGTGCATAAGAAATGGTATCTGATTCATATTGTTCTGCGGCAGAATACATATTTGCTATGCCTACCAACAAAAGTGCAGTGCCAGCAAATTTTAAGTTCGCTGCTGGACCTCTTGCCCATCTATTTAATTTTGCTAAAGATTTTAATACGCTTTTTGGTAATTTGGTTTTTCTTCCAGCAGTTGCTGCTGCTGGGGCATCAAATGGTCTTCCTGTTTTAGGATTTAAAATTAATCCACCGCCTGTTGTTGCACCCGTCATAGGTGCTACAGCTTTTGCTGCGGTTGCTTGAGTCGGAGAACCCTTTCCTATTCTGCTTAAAAATGATAATGCACCACGTCCAGATCTTCCCTTTTTAATTGCCTTCATTGCCGCATTTACATTCTTAAATCCCATGTAAAGCAGGAAGAAATTTAATACATCCACCAATGGAGAAAGAATTGGATCTAATGCTCTGTCGAGATTTTCGTCGCCAGTTTGAATTCCAGTTTCACCAGACATTCTTCTTCCAGAATAGTCTACGGTCATTTTTGCTAATTGTAAACCAATGCCAATTTTAAATGCTTGTCCGATGATTGGTACTGCTGTCTTAACTGCTTGTTCGACTACTTTTGATGAAATATATGCACCAGCGATTCCACCAATTCCTGCGAGTGCTGCAGTTGATATTGCACCACCGCCAGCAAGAGCAGCGCCAATAGTTGCTAGTGTTGCACCAACAGCAGCGCCGACTAATGCTTTGGTCTTATCCTTTTCTTTTAGTTCAACTTCTCTCGCAGCATTTTTTTGTTTTGTTGTAGCATCAGAAAGGCGAATACCTTTAAGTGCTGCTATCTCTGCATTGATTACGTCAATTCTACCCTTTACAGTTCTAGAACTGATTGGTGCTCTAAATGATTTTAAATTTCCATAACTCGTAGAACCACTTAACTTGCGTTGACCTTTAAAGTAACCCAAATCATTATAAATGGCATTAATCATCAGCGAATTTTTTTCTACTATAGATTCAATTATTGCAACTTGTTTGGATAATGTAGAAATAGATGTTACAACATATTTTTTAAAATGTATTTCTTCTTTTGCTTGTTTCCTTTCTTCGTCAGTGATCAAATACTTTTGTTGCGCAATTTGATATAGAGTTTGTGAACCTGTGAGTGCAGCAGCCATACCAACCAAGGAGAATCTAAACTTTAAATTCATCTTAACAGAATCTGCCAGTGCTTTGATGACTGGCGTGTTTCTGTACGCTGATGATGAATATAATCTTGATGCGACGTCTGCTATTGCCATTATCTTCTTCTACTTTGGTTCTTTTTTCTGACTAGAGCGTTGAGTTTAGATTCTTGTTCCATTCTTGTTTGCTTTGCTTTCTCAGTTTCTTCCTTAACCCAATTATTCACCATTCCAATATACAAATCTCGTTCCCATGGTATCATGTTTTCTAACTCAGTCAACGTGTATTTGTATTGATGAGTCATCGTAAACATGTTTCCGTAGTAGGCTTGGAGCGTCTTACCACGGAAGGTTAGGTAAAAAAATCGCTGAGTCCCTCCAAATGTAAATCATGTTCAAATGCACATTTCTGACATTTGTGTTTTAGATCATGTTTGATGGTAGGTAGTTGCTCAAAAAATCCTGTTATCTTATCAAATTGTTCTTGCGTTAAACTTTCAATAAATGAAAAGAATTCTTCTTTAGAAGATTCCTTTGTGTAATAAACTTCTTTCTCGTCGAACACATACTCGCAGCAATCATAAACTATATCAAAAATTTCGTTGGCATTTTCACTCAAGGTGAGTTCGTTGATCGATTTGTAATTCTGTAGTGTTGGAAATTTTAATTGGACTCCAATATCTTTAGTAATATAAATTCTCGAAGGTATATCATTTACTGGTGGTTTGATATCCAAGATATTTACTTCGACTGGCATCATATGCATACAAACTTCATCTTCTTCAGTGCCATCTTCTTTGACTTTTTTACCAACAACATTACGGCAAACAAAATAGTTTTCTACTTTTTCACCAACTGATCTGGCGCGAATGTTCAGAAACAAATATTCGATGTCAAAAATAGGAAGCGTATCAATATTAATATCTGAAACTAAACAATTGTTTACAACTTGTTTAATCGACTTTAGAATATCTTCTTCTTTATTTGTCGATAAAGCCATTAGAAGTAGTTTTTCTTCTTTGACTAGGAATGGTCTAAACTTGACTGGCTCAGAAACAGATACCAACTTCAAATCAAACAATGGCAAATCAATTTTCGGTAACGGCATAATAAACCTCTATATTACTCAGGAACAACTGTAACAGTTATTTGGCTTTCATCGAATGGTCGAATCATATAGTATTCATATGTAAAAGAAACAGTAATGCGTTGGAACTGATCATCAGCCCAATTAGATTGTATTGATTGTATCGCATTGGGATATGCATTATAAAATTCTACGGCGAATGCTACTTTTCTTGGAGCTGTGTCTCTACTTACTGCATTAAAATTGCTAATAAAAGATTGACCGACTCTAGTTGTGTTGAATAGGTTATCAGAGTTAAGTAATCTAGCATTTAATTTGTCAATGTTACTCAATATCTTTGACAATCCACCAAACCGTTCGTTAGATTGAACATCGTTGTTAAATTGGTATAAAGTAAAGTTTGAAGTAAATTCGTCGAAGTATGGTACTGTAGTTGAGTTTCCGTTTATCCAATCTTCACTGGTGGCAAATCTAGCCCATTTAATAAACCTATGATACATATCATAATTGACACTGTTTAACAACGTTAATGTTACGTCTGGATAATCTTTAGAATATGGTACTTTAATTCGATTTAATCCAGCCATTCTATAATCTGTTGAGGTAGCAGTAATTCCTGGAAACTCCACAGATTCGCAAAGCATGCCAATGTCTCTTTGTAATTCTGGACTAAAAAACAGATTTGGTGCAAACTGCGCCAAAAAGTATGAGGATCTTAAAAATTCTTGCCCAGCAAATGCTGTTAATGATGGTGGTGTAACTGCTTGCATTATTGATTATATACCATTTTTTGTACAGGTAAGAAACATGCCGTTTCCCAATGATAGGGTTCTATATAAATTATAGACGACCGTATATGAGAGAATAGATATCGCTTGACGCATTGTTCGAATAACTTATACCTTCGAACGCCTTTTAACAAATCGTATGATAAATTCAACACAGTCGAATCATTATATTTATCGTTGTTAGCAAAATCTAATAATCGATCCAATAACGCTAATCTAGACATTGGATCTAGATAGTGAAGATTTAATCCAAGGAACCCATCAGAATAGGCTTCCATAGGAATTACCAAAGGAAACTTGTCCCAAACGGGGAGAACATCTTTGTATTTTGGATCGTAGTGATAGAAATACATACGCCCGATAAATGCTTTGGCAGCAATACGACTGGCGTCGTTTAGTATATTCGAACGATTGGAAGGTATTCGTAGCGCAGATATTTTAGATCCCAGCCATGCTCGAGCTGCGGCTGTTCTGGGTTGAATACCATTCGCCATCATCTCCATCTTGACTTTGTCAAATAGTGATGCCATTAAATTCCTAAATCCTTTTCTGTAATAACCTTAAATGTCCAATTTCTATCTTTGCAATATTCCATTGCAGCCTGCCATTTGGCTTCATTCACACCCCAAGTTACCACTTCACGGATGTATTGTTGCGTCACTCTACTTCGTTTCTGAGGTGGTTGGGCTTGATTATATGGCTTTACTTCTAAAATCATGGATTCAAATAAACCTCTCGAATTCCTAATTTTAGCAAAAAAGTCAGGAAAGTATCTATGATATTTGTTGTCGACAGGTGATAAATAAGGTATGACTATTTCCTCATTCGACCATTCCACCACGTTTGGATTGGTATCTAAATGCACCATCACTCGGCGTTCCCAGAGACTTCTGTACCAGACGTTCGTAGGATCACCTAAATATTTATTGGTATTTTTAGGACTAAATTTACCACTGTAAGCCATCATTTATTTATAGGAACACTCAATGAATGCTGAAACCAGATTAACTGCTAAAGCATTAACTGCTGAGCGAGGTCAAACTCTGGCTACTGATGGCTCTATGAGAGCAGCTTCTAAAGAAACGTTAGAATTTGTCACAGTGACAGGAAAACGTATACCAGAGACAATTGAATCATTAGGAAAAGTTCCTTTTAATTTTGGCGGTGGTCGCGGCGAATCAGATTTTACTCGCAGTTCTGGCGCTGGGGAACCTGAATTGACCTTCCCAGAAAGTATACACAATGGCGGAATTCCATTTATCAAGTTTGATATCTACGAAATTAATTCGAATCCTGGAGCTGATGTAAAGTCAACGGTGCAAAGTAGATCAACAGCATCATTGACGGCAGGAGCAGCCAGTGTTATCAAAGCAGGATCAAATCTTGTTGAAAGTACAGCTGGCGCAGTCGCCCAGCTTCCTTTTGGACAAAACGCAATCGATCTAACCAAAAAAGCCGCTGATGTTTCTGGACAAGTTGTGGCTGCTGGTACTAAAGCAGTGAGTGCTGCAGCTGGATTAAATTTCGATCCTCAGAAATTTAAAGATCAAGTTTCAACATTGTTCAAAGACTTTTCTTTAAATCGATATTCAGATACTCGTGTTGCAAGTATAACGTTACCAATTCCTGATGGATTAGCAACGCAATACTCGCAAAATTACGGTCAAGTTTCTTTAACAAAAGCATTTGGTGCTGTAGGATTTGGCGCACAAGCATTAGCGGAACCAAAGTTTTTAGATAAAAACGATCCATATCTAGCAGAGTTATCGACCACTGCAGCATCTAAATTGTTTAATACCTCTGAAGATATCACAAATATCTTGCAGTTTGGTCTTTCTGGCAGAGTTGTGAACCCTCAAATGGAGATGTTATATCAATCTCCAAATTTTAGAGAATTTACTTTCGATTTTAGATTAATCCCAAGAACTCAAAGTGATACACAAAAGATATTGAATATTATCAGATACTTTAAATACTTTTCTGCCCCAACGTTCTGCGGAGCAACAACTGGACGTTATTACGTTCCTCCTGCAAGATTTGCATTTACCTTTTTTGATAATAGCGGACAACCAAATGATTTTTTGTTTAGATCAAAACAATGCGTTGTTACAAATATTGCGGTAGATTATGCGCCGAATGGTTATGCCACTCACAGCGATGGATCGCCAGTCGAAGTTAGATTGTCTGTTCAACTACAAGAAACCGCAATGATCACAGCAGCAGATTTAGATTTAGATGAAGGGGGATTAAACTACTAATGTCTTTCTTCGATTTTTTTCCTAAAACAACATATTCTTTTAATTTTGCAGATCGTGATGTACGATTAGTAACAAACATCTTTTCTAGAGTATCAGTAAGGCAAGAAGTATTAGATAATCTTTATGCTTATTACAAATACGAGTTACAAGACGGCGATACTCCAGAAATAGTCGCGCAAAAAGAATACAATAATCCACAATTTCACTGGGTCATATGTTATACAAATGGGTTGACTGATCCTGTATTCGATTTTCCTATGCCGAGAGATGCATTGGAAAGGCATATTGTAAAAAAATATAATTATCCAAGTATCGCTAATGCGTATATTGAAGTATCTCATTATGTTGAAAAAGTAGAGAGTACTCTAAGAGAAGTTAATGGACCTTCTACAACAACTATTTCAAACAATACTGTTACGTTACAACAATATGATTACACTTCTAACACGTTGATACTTAAAACACCAAACAGTTCAACATGGGCTAACACAGTAATAAGAGCAAATACTGCAAACGCTAATTCAGCAGTAGTCGCGACGTTAAACGTTAAATCAACAATTGTTCCTGTGACAGTGTATGAATATGAAGACCAATTGAATGAGGAAAAACGTCAAATTAAATTATTGAAGCAGCAGTATGTTGAAGCAATGACAAATGAATTGAGTTCTGTTTTAAATGGCTAGAAAAAGTAATCTTAACACTTCGTTAAGAGATATAAAATTTCACTCAGTGTCTATTATAGATAAAAACGGCAAAGCAATTTCTATTGCTGCTCTCTGGAACGTTATTAATTTACACGAAAGCATATTTCGACCAGTGATCACTGGGAATATTGCAATTAATGATACTGTCAATCTTCGCGCATCATATAAGTTTGCAGGGGAAGAACAATTATATTTGTCTTTTAGTAAACCATCAGATAAGGGGCAAATAAAGTATTCTAAAATTTTTAGAATTACTAAAATAGAAAGCCTTAGAAAAAATGATAAAGGGTCAGGTGCCAGTTACATTCTAAGATTTTGTTCTGATGAATTATTTAAATCCAAAAAAAATGCATTAATTAATAGAACATTCGAAGGCGGATCATACTCAGAATATGTCAATACCATTTGTTTAAATGATCTTAGTGTAAACACAAAAGATAAAAGAAGCAAACGCGAAATTCAATTAGAACAATCGTATGGTCCTCCACCAAAACACATTATAACAAATCTAACAGCATTAGAAGCGATAGAATATTTCGAAAGACGTGCTATAAATGAAATCAATTCACCATTTTTGTTTTTTGAAAACAATCAAGGATACAACTTTGTTTCATTATCAAGAATGACAGATGGCGTTAGTTTAGTTCCTGGAGGATTAATTGTTTCTACTGCTAAAAATTCTGAAGATCCTGCGACCTATGTTCCAGTAAAAGCGAATGAAATATTAAACTTTAATGTTGATGTAATTTATGATTTATTAAAATTTCAAAAAAATCTGTCAGGTTCTCTTGCTGCTTTTGATATATTAAAAGGTAGTTATAATGAATTCGACAGCATTGGCATCAGTCAAGAAAATCTGACGAACAAAGAAAGCGCTGCACCAGAAGTGGTGTATGAACAAGCACCACCAACTATTGCTTATTGTACTTTAAATAGAACAGACATGCAATACAATTCCACATCTTTTGCAACAAATAGAATAATTGCTGGTCAAAATATTTCTCCGTATACATTAGATGTTGGTGTATATCGCGAAAATAATAGTAATGAAGAAAACTTTTTATTGCAGCGTAAAAAATTATTAAATGCATTAGAATACACTCACTTCAGTAGTTGCGAGGTTGCAGGTAATCCATCATTTACAGTTGGTATTCCTGTTGACATCAATGTACCCGCACTTACATCGAGTGATGAATTAAAGAGAAACATGGATCCATATTTGTCGGGCAGATATATAATTACTAAAGTTCGTCATAATTTAACTAAATCAACTGGATTACGCACGTTTATTTCTGTAGCCAGTAACTCGCCTGGACTTCCTTTAAATATTTAATATGCAAAACTCTAAAGAAAATACACCTGCATCATTAGATTCTTTCGAAAAAAATCCACAACAACCATTTAATAGTTTTGTTTGGTGGATGGGAGTCGTTGAGAATAGAGTTGATCCTATGTTTCTCGGCAGATGTCAAGTTAGAATATATGGATTTCATAGTAAAGATACTGCGTTAATCCCAACTAAAAGTTTGCCATGGGCGCATCCAGTAAATCCTCTTGGCGAAAATACAACTAATCCTCCGTTAGAAGGATCGCTAGTATTTGGTTTCTTTGCTGATGGTCACCAACACAATGTGCCAATTATGTTAGGCACTGTGCCACATATTCCTGACTTTGTTCCGGATGAGGGGCAAGGATTTCGCGATCCATTTACGCAAGCAGTAAAGGATAGTAAACCATATCCTAGAAAATTACAATCAAGTGTGGTAAGCACAGATGGTTCGCCACCAAAATACACTACAGATACACCAAAAACAAATCCTGGTAAAATCTTAAATGAGCCAACAACATCTAGATTAGCGCGACCAAATAGAATCGAAAGCGATACGACTGCTGCATCTATAGGAATACGTTCTGAGTCTATAGCAAATACAGCAATCGATTTTCAACGTAAGAATCGTGTCAAATATATTAAGACAGCGAAAGAAGAAAGTTCGGGTGAAGGTGGAAGAGTTCAAGAAGTTTGGAGCGAACCATTTCCTTCATACAATGCTAAATTTCCATTTAATCACGTTCAGGAAACTGAATCAGGGCATGCATTTGAAATGGATGATACTAAAGATTATGAGCGGGTGCAATTGTCACATCGTACAGGATCGACTTTAGAATTTATGCCATCTGGATCGATTAAAGAAAAATCTTTTAATCACAAATATGATATCGTGATGGGTAATCATAAAGAATATGTGTTGGGCGATAAAATTACCACTATGCAGGGTGGTATGTTTCTAAGAATTAATGGTAAACTTGTAATCCAAGCAGATGGTATTGACTTTGAAAGTTCTGGCGATATTAATATGAAAGGATCTAATGTTAAGATCACTTCTCGCGGAAACATGGATTTGTGCTCGTTTGGAACAGCAAAGTTATATGGCGTACAAGGATTAGGTATTCGAGCAGAAGGTGTGCTATCATCTTATGGTGCAAGAGGTGCTGTGCATAGTTCTGGTGGATTAACAACCATCAGTGGTGTGTATGACGGTATGTCTGATATAATTCGCAAAGTATTAGAAAATGTATTGCCAAAAGATAAAGTAGATGCTATCGCTGGAAGTGGAAGTCAATCTGCGGCAACCTCTGGTGTTAAACTTCTTGGACCGCAAATTTGGACTGATGGTGCCGTTGGATATATGAACTATGCATTGACACAAATTGCGCCACCTGTAGTTCCTCCAACTTCTTCAGTTGATCAATTAGAAGCAGCGTCGAAATATCGAGGTCCAGTTCCACAATTAAAACCAGTAGTTTCTAAAAATGAAAAAGAAAAAACTGATGGTATGGGTGCACTGGAACGTAAATTCCTTGCTACAGTGGATTCGCCAAAATCAGTGCGAGCACAAGCCGATTCACTAAAACTTTCTGAGGACTTTGAAAAGAGTTTACAAACTGCAGCAGACAATGCTGATCTTTCTACTTTAAAATTTGATATCCCTCAGTTACCATAAATAATGTGTTGCCTATCAAAAAGTGTCGTCAGACGTTACCAACAAATTATGAAACTTGTCTACAGCAATAAAAAGATTTCGAAAGACGACTACGAATTCTTAAAGAAACATAAAATTCCAGTCGATCAACTTCGTTTAGAGGAGTACGTGTCCTACTAAAGTTAAGCAAAGTAATTAAGTGGATTCTCTGTCTGATTGGGGGCATTCCTCTTTTGCAGACCCTTGCCATCACATTCACAGGATCACCAATTCCTTTTGCTAAAACTGGATCGTTTCCTCCTGCAGCAATCCAAGATATTATTCAAAGCGTAAAAGATGCTATTAAAGCAGGCAAGGGTGCATTGAATGCATTAAAAGGAGAATTTGCTAATACTGTTGCTAATGGCACGTCTACGATGACGCAAGCACTCGAAAGTGCTGAAGTTCCATTAAACGATCTGACTAAAAATGGTTGGGCTGGATTACAGAAAGCATTACCAGATTTGTTTACCAAAACAGGCGCAGTTGCCAATGCAAGAACTGCATTGTTGGATCGTTTAGGCAGTGCTACGCAATATGCTAATGATCCGCAAAATAGAATAGGTGGAATGACAATTTCTCAATGGAGTGTTGCTGGAAATACTCTATACGATTCAATGCAATCATTCAAAAACCACGTCAATAATTTACAAGGCATCAACGTGGATGATAAATTATTGGTCGGTGAAGAAATTTATGGTAACATTGCGTTGAGTGGAACTATCAATATTGCATCGACTAATGTCGCAACAGCCAATTTAAGTAAGACTTCTTATCCTGCAATTAACGTCGGCTCAACAATCACAGTCAACAATAAACTATATGTTGTTACTGGTAGAACCTACACGTTGCATACTGGCGGCGGAACCGTCAGCGTGACGGCGAATGATGTGTATGTAAATACTGCCAGCCTTACAACATTAAATCTGGCTAACATTGTATTGGCTACTGGATCTAGTTTAAAGATAACTCCAGGAATGTATATTAATGTTAATAGTGAAATTAAACAGGTCAATACTATTAATGCACGTGGTGATTATCTAACAGTCACTAGACCGTTCCGCAATGCAAATGCATCTGCTTCCCTCTATAAAGAAACTGGATTTACTGTCAATACAAACTTTACGTCAACAAATACTGACATTGCGGTATCAAGATATACTGCGTTCACCTCAAATAGTGTTTGCTTGGATAATGTGATTACAGGCAATGGCACTTCGTTTGCCTCTGTATTGAGTGCAAATGATAAGATTTATTACGATGATCTTGAATACTTCGTTGTAGCAGTGACCAATACAACCATTACAGTCGACGCTCCATTGCGCGGCAAAGAGAACATGGTTGTGTATAAGGTTGTCGATGAGCAATATACTCAACAAATATCTGAGACATATGACCCAGAGGATATTATAGACGACTTTTCATTAGCAAGAGAACTGTTTGATGGTATGCCACCAAATGCTGATGGATCGCCTTGGATTAGCAATTTGTCGACCAAGTATAGAGCCTCCAACGGTCAGTATATGACAGCATCAGCATATAATCCAACAGATGTTACTGGATCGTTAGAAAATGGTCGACCATACATGGCTGCTATTAAGAAAACAGTCCAAGGATTGATTGATGATTTGCAAAATGACGCCATTAGGTTTATGTCTGATAACGAACTTACTTTATATCTTGAAAATAAATTAGATGAAGTTGAGAATTTAAGAGCGACGTTAAACGATTCTGTGCAAAAGGATCTTGCTGCAATTAATGCAATCAAGGGATTAATTAAGGGCTTGCTCAAATTCTGGAAACATTCTTGCGGCAGAAAGAATTTAAAAACAGGCGAAGAAGCGATTGAAGATGATGAGTTTTTGGAGTCAGTTCTGATTCCTAACCCAATAAGACAAGGTTGTGATGCAACTAAATCAGATTTAATTGACATTTTAAACGACTTTAGCGATGCCTTGGATACACCAGAAAATGAACCAGCTCCAGTTGATGCTCCTGTACCGCCAGATCCAACTGATCCAGCGCTTTTTGATTTAATTCCTGATGCGGTTTTTGTGCTCGAGCGTCCAAAAACTCCACAAAATGCTGCAGATATTGTCGTCGATGGAGTACCAGATCCAGAACTACCACCAGAACTTCAGGATCCATGTGTGCAACCATGTTAAATATATGCACTAGAAGGTAGGAATAATGGCTACAATTAATATAACCACAAGAACATATAAAGATTTAGATTTAAATTTCGGTCGCCATCCAGTAACTAATGACGTAAATCGTAGAACAGGCAATGCTGCGATTATCGGTGCACTCAAGAATTTAATACAAACCAATTCATTTGAAAAACCATTTCAACCTTATTTCGGATCTAATTTAAGAAAACTTCTTTTCGAAGATGTTTCTATTGTGACGGCAGACTCTATTCGTCAAGACATCCTCAATACAATAACCAATTATGAACCTCGAGTCGGCGTTGATGCTATTCGTGTTCAAGCCAATCCAGAAGAAAATGGGTATAATGTTACTTTAAGATTCTTCATAAATAATCTTGAAGCACCCGTCACCCTAACAATGTTTCTAGAGAAGGTCCGTTAATGGCTAATACCGACCAAAAACTAGTCGTATCCGAACTAGATTTTTTTACAATCAAGAATAATTTAAAGAATTTCTTGAGAGATCAGGAAGAGTTCACGGACTATGACTTCGAAGCCTCTGGCTTAAACACACTTTTAGATGTCTTGGCTTATAATACGCACTATATGGCTTTCTATAATAATATGATTGCCAATGAGATGTTTCTTGATACTGCTCTGATGCGTGATTCAGTTGTATCACATGCCAAAATGTTAGGATACACACCCGTATCAGCAGTTGCTCCAAGAGCAACCATCAATCTACAAATTACTCGTCCAACTGGAAACACTCAGACAACACTCACATTACCAAAATACACTCGATTTCAGTCAAGCGCAATTAGCGGTGCTTCATACGTCTTTGTCAATAAAGATGCCAAAGTAGCCACCTATGATGAAACATGTAATCGTTTTTGTTTTGATGATCTTTATATCTACCAAGGTCGACCATTAACTTATACGTTCTCGTTTGATTCTACAAATAACCCAACACAAAGTTTTGAATTACCTGATGCTGGAATAGATACTTCAACAATCGAAGTAATTATACAAGAATCATCTACAAGTATTAAAACTGAAAAATTTGTTTTAGCCACCGACGCAACTACCGTAGTCTCAACTGATGCTGTCTATTATATCGAAGAATCAAGAAACGGTAAATATAAAATCTATTTTGGTGATGATGTAATTGGTAAAAAA
>Ga0169931_10009561_pt1 | contig 13956 bp, 26 predicted proteins | sample Kivu_15m_20L_FD_129675 | JGI IMG/M metagenome (GOLD analysis project Ga0169931, IMG submission 129675) | Freshwater microbial communities from Lake Kivu, Western Province, Rwanda to study Microbial Dark Matter (Phase II) - Kivu_15m_20L... | ecosystem: Environmental > Aquatic > Freshwater > Lake...
ACTTAACTTTTCAGAATAGCACTGTACATGAGGTCGAGTGATTGGCTCATCAAGATCACACCCTTGACAGCTTGCTACAAGTCTGCCAAAGTTTGATTAATCTGCTTAAGCAGCAGGTTGTAACGGTGCACTTCTTAAAATAGAACTGTCGAGAAACACGGATAGAGACCTTAAGCATTCGTTTTCAAAATTTCCTTATGATAAGTCTACGTGTCAATCAACTCGGGGATCCCGTCCTGCAGCGTCTTAACTAGGTCCAGGACCAAAGTGTCGCCGCTTACGCCCGATCCAGTTGCACTGATCCTCGGCTGCACATTCAAAACATGGCTGAGAATCTTGTGGCTCTCGTTTTTAAGGTACGATATCTGAGCATTCGCATGCATTCCGAATATCTCAGGCAAGTCGATATTGGGTAGACTATGGATGTAATCTTGAATCTGATCTGTGGTCTCATGGATAGGGCAATAGTAATCACCGCTCGCCGAAAATCGATAGCTGTCTTAATTGACTAGATCGTCGTTTTGGAAGATTTGGAGCATCGTCATAAGAAGCTGACGATCAAAGTCGTCGGTTACACGACCTCCATAGTTGATCTGACCGGTCATGAATTTCATGGCGTCCCACGGGATATCTTCGTTTTCTAGCAGGAAGTTCTTGATCATGGTAATTGAAGTGATCAAGTCGGCGTCACTAAACTCGTAGAAGATGTTCCAGCCTAAGGGACCGAACTTACGTCGCTCTTAAATTGTCGCATGGAAGAAAACGAGACCGAATAGCAAGTTACGCCACTCTTTGTTCTTTGACTTCATGGTTTCAGAGTCAGGGATTGACATAGTCATAACTTCATGACGACTCTTGTTAATGGATTAATCCGCTTGTTTGCTATTTTACTTCGAAAGTACTTCGGACTCTTAATTCGAATAGAACCTCTGTGTCTCCACTTCATAATGGCTTGACAGTTGTTCATAGACATCCTGCGTAACAATATTCATGTATGTCCTCTGCAGATTGTTCTTGATGCCTCTTGGTGGCTCCGTTGTCATCTTAAGCCCCGTCTGGAGTACAGACGTCGGGAAGTAATCTACAGGCATCGATGTCAAGATCAGGCGGAATTCAGGATGCAGCGTATGCTCATCTCCTGGAGTCTCCCTTAGCTCCTGTAGCTCATTGACCTTCTGGGCGAGTACTGTCATCCATGATTTGAACAAGTGGCAGTTTTGTAGCATGATCCAGTTTCCGCGTTTTTTACCGGTCTCTATCAACCTCAAGGCGTGCGATTCCTAACCCTAGCCTAAGCTCATGGTCATGAGTTTTGTTGCCCCGAATCGTTTGGCGTAATCAATGATCTAAAAGGTCGGATCTACTCCTTAACTCAGCACAAAAATAAGGGGGGTGCCACAATCAGACGCTTTGAAGAGGTTTTCAATAGAGGAGACTGGACTAGTCGAAAAATCAGGTCCCAGCTCTTCTTCAAGGTACATAGTTATTGACTCGGCGATCTTCTCCGGCTTGAAAATTTTTATCAATAACAATTTTTCGAAGGCGGAGAGTCTCATGCCAAAGTTACAGGGCAAAACATTGAAATAGTTGTCGTATGGCTCTATACCCTGGACGAACATATCCCAATCATCGTGGTTCTCTTCAATTTCCTTGCATAAATGCGTGAATGCATCCCCATATGCTACGTTTTTCTGGCTTTTAATGCTCTAGCCGCCCTTTGAGAGTGCAGCTGATTGCTTAGTTCTGGCTGAAATCCTTGATTGAGCAGACATCTTCTCGAACCCTGCATTATCAAACCCTAGATTGGTCCCTGTAAGTTTTGAACTTGATTTCGGCGTGCTAACATTCTTAGGTTTCTTTTGAGGGTCAAGCAGAGAAATAGCTCTTCTCTTCTGGCTATTGCTATCCTTTGCGCTATTCTTGGCGCTATGTTCGCTCATTTTGATATTGATCTTCGGTTCCATGGAATTTTTATGGAATGAATTCTTTCGTTCGTGCTTTTTTCCAGTGGTATTATTCGCGACGGTTTCTTAAGAAATCCTTTAAAGAGCGCAGATGAGGTCCCACTGTGCATCCGTTACTAAGTATGAGATAGAGTCAGGCTTGATCGGTTGGAACACTTTGTCATTTAGCAAAGCGCCTCTAAGCAATAGGTTCCAATACGGTTTTTGAATCTTGTTTTCACTGCGCTTAATGCTAGTGCAGATGAGGAACGCGTAGACGATCTTGTGCTCTTCAAAAAGACCGATACAAATCTTCTGATACAGATTAAGAGTGATCGATTCTTTAAGCATCTTATTGATATTTTTGGCGTCGATATAAGTCGGCACTTTTTCAATGGCTTCATTGAAAAGTTTCTTTACATACGTCAGACTGTTTTAGTACATCTCATTGATAAAGCTCATATCAACGATAGCAAAGTACAGAATACTGCCGCGTACAGCAACCTCCCTGTGCATATTTCTCGTCTTTTCAATCTGACTCTCCAATTTTTCGGAAACGTCCAAGTCCTCCTTAGTATTCTTGCTCTAAGTTTTTGCGATCTCAAGCGTTTCGATCAAAAACTCATTGTCCAAAATGGTCTCTGAGTTGGATTCTGCAAGCTCCTTGAGGATCCATGATTGCTTTTGGAACAGGTCATTCTTCTTCTGGGCGATTTCAACCACGAGACGGTCACGCTCGATTTCGAGGTCTGGCTACAAGTTGTTGATGACGTCGACAAGTAATTGGTCCTCAAGGCCTTTGAAGGTTACAGAGAAGTTAATCACTGTTGTCTTGATGCATGTTTCTGGCAAGAAATGGGGGTTCGGGAGCTTGCTGGTCATCAGAAAACGGAACTAGGGATCGTAGATCAGGGCTTTGTCGCCGAAATTTAGCTTGTTGACACCGTCTTCTTTATATAAGGCTTTTGATAGGATTGAGTCAAATCCAGGATCGAGATCAGCTCCGACATCCTCGACAAGAACAGTAAGTCCTCTAATAATAGCATGCTCTAGCTGTTTTTGCGACGAGTTAATGCTTCCTTTCTGATCATTGCTCTTAAGGACAATCATCTCGCGTCCGCCTAAGTTAGACTTTGTGAATTCTTCTTGGCTCAATTAGTTATCTGGATTCTTGAACATTCTCTTTATCCATTTGTTCGCTTACCCCTCCGGGTCAATCATCAAAGGCCATCGGGACGATTTCGCAGCTAAAATGGCGTTATCAATTGACACATCATCGTAAGGAAGTCCCGCAAGGTTCCAGTTACGTATCTGTACTGGGTCACCAAGGGTTTCTCTAAGCGAATAGTTAAATGAGTAGTCAAGATCATATTCTAACGCGTATCTTTTCCAAGTGTCAATGAGGTCTTCACGGAATGAACCTTTAAAGGGACCCAAATAGCTCAGAGTTGCAGCAGCGATGAAGACGTTACCTGTGAAGTGGACCTCATCGTCGGCAAGCTTTAGGATGTTCTCTTCCCAGCGCTTGCCCTCATCGGTTAGCAAAGCTATAAGGTTAACGGCGTTTTTCTGGCGCTTCTCACAACGTTCCTTTTCTGATTATAAATTGAAGATGTACTACATAGTTTCATCTAACTGGTCCTCCATAGCTTTGAGCTTCTCTCTAATGCTCTGGACTTCTGCTTGCTTCTTCTCGACCTCCTTCATCGCAGCCTAGTACTTCTCAGTCATCCGCTTAACGTTTGCCTCGATCGGCTGTACGATCTTAAGTGTCTCAGCATACCTGTAAAGCGCCGCGCACCACTTAGCTAGACCTCCAGCTGCCCGATTGCTCTTCATAATCACATCAACATTGAAGGTAGCCTTATCAGTAACTATCTTCTTTACTTTTTCGATTATCTTCGGGTCGATATTCTACTTGTCGTAGTTTTTGATACGACCGAGGAACCCGATATCAGCCATAGTTTTCTGGGCGGTAGGCCAATCTGGTTTAGAGTAGCCAAGGTAAGTTAGAATACACTTTAAGGCTATTTCTGTCTGCACTGTTGGGTTTTTAGTCTGCTTTAGATCAGCAACGTCGTTCTTGTCCAACGAATCAACAGCTTTATTAGCAGCTTCTAGTGCAGGTGCCGCTTTTTCAAGCTCCTGCTCGGCTTCACGTTTAAGCATCTCGATCTGTTGGGCGTCCATCCTCACGATAGCAGCATCTGACTCCGCCTCAAGTTCCTTTTGCTATGCTTCAGACTTGTTTTTCCTAATTTCCTCGGCCTGAATGTTGCATTGCTTGTTTTGTACCTCGAGTTTGGGGATCAGCTCGGTAAGCTTAAGGCTCAGCTCTTCGATCTGGGTGTTAGTCTTATTAAGTTTGGTGACTCCGTTTTGGTACCGGATCTTCATCATTACGTGCTGTTCGGTCACTGCCTATAAGTGGCTGATGTAGAGGTTGATCCCATCTAAATAAGACTTTGGGGTCACGTAAGTCATACGGCGCAATTCTTTGGCGAATTTCTCAGCCGCGTTTTCAACGCTCCTGTGGATTTTGGGGAAAAGTGCAGCAAGAATCTTTTTCTATTTCGGAGGGATCTGTTGATTGTCGACGTTTTTTAAGAACTACTCGGCAACGCCAAGAAGAGCTTCTTCTGGCCAGCTGAAGAACCAGTCTAGCGTGCAACAATTGACTAAGGACGGGAACTTGCGGCATCTGTTTCTCAAGAGGTCTCCTACTGGTGACATTGTCAGAATGATATGAAAATGGTCTCTTAGCATCTCAATGTATTCGTCGTAGATGTTATCCTTGTTAACGGGAACCTTTTTTTTGTTGAGCACTTTGGTCAGACTTTCGCTCATCTTTTCGAAATCATCCTTTGAATATAAGTTTGTTATCTCTCCCGTGTTAAGAATGTTGTTGACATCCTCAAGGAACGACTCATGCATGATCTGAGTATCATTAAGGACAAACGTTGTGTCTTTGCCCTCACAACCAGAAGGCAGCATCTTTTCCTTCAGCAATTCTCTGAAGTCATTCGGCGTGAAGCTTTTACTTAGTTTGATCTAGAAACACTCATGCTCCAAAACTGACGAAGCCAGCTTTGTGAGTGTCTGCTTGCCTGACCCTGAGAAACCGATCAGCATAGCATTGCCACGTGGTTGCATCAGAATTCTCAAAAGGGCGATAACATGTTTTATTGCATCGTCAAAGAAGACCAGGTCCATCTTGCTGCTGTTTGCGAAATTATAATCGGTCAACTTTTCTTCCAGGACATTAAGAAGCTTGGATTTGTTTTCAATCAGCTCGTAGTACTTCAGGTCACTGTTAATCCTTAAGATGACAGAAAACAGGGTTTCTTTGCCATCAAAGAGTAGCTCCTTTTTGGCCCATTTTACCTTGAATTTGTTATTTAGAATTTCGAGCACCAGTTCCTAGAAGAACTCGATATCTTCAGTCGTGCAGAGTCGATCTGCAAAGACGCGTGAAGCTTCATGCAGCCAAAGCTTCGCGAACATATCGTTATCAGCGATTGAGATCGGCTTGGTCATAAGTATACCCTGGAACACTTTTGCAATATCGCGAAGGTTGAACGTATAGTGGAACTTAGCAGGGATAGGCAGCAGACTCTTGGTGATTTGATTGTACAGATCGATGGTCGCATGGACGGCGATCTTACCGCTACCTTTCTTGATCGTATCGCTAAACTACTCTGTTTGCAAGAATCCACTTGAGATGTTTTCGAAGATGTAAACAAGGGTCTCGTCTAAAGGGTCAGCGATATTTTAGATAAAAAAGTGGCGCATGAATCTCGGAGTCAGATCCGAACGACTACCGCTCGGTGGCGCTGCTGCACAAAGAAGAGAAAACTTCTCTATTTTCTTCCAGTAGAAGTTTGGTCGATCGTACATGCCGCCATGGTCGATAAGCTATCTCAACAGCTCGATTGGTGGCTGCGCTCCAAACTGCTCGACAGCCGGCATGTTCACATCGTCTATAAAGATTAGCGTTTTCGAGTTGCCCTTCGCGCCGAACACTTTGCTGCGTTTCTTAATCATTTTAGACTCGATGTTCAACTGAGTGCTCGCGCTGGTCGTCTACGCACTGAAGTTAAGTGTGATAGGGGTCAACTCCAAAGCATCTTTGTTATCCCTGATGAACTGCTGAATAATGAGAGATTTGCCTGTGCCTGTGTTTCCCGTGATAAAGACTGGCTTATTGCAGCTCGTTAGCTTTTTGAGCAAGTCTTGGCAACGTTCAGTGTCGACTGTCGGCACAAAAATCTGGAAAAAGCATGTCTGCTGCTAGGGGTAAACGAAAGGGATATTATCCAAGCGATCTTTCTTCCAGTGGAGAAACTTTGCCTACTTTTCGTCCAAGTAGTAGTCGAAGACAGTGTCGAGAGTTGGGATCAGAAGTTTGGAGAAAAAGTCTCTCATCATGTTGTCGATGAATCGCTAGGCTGAGACCTTGTAGTGCGCTCCAAACGCCCAGATGAACGAAAATCCAAAGAAAGCATTGATGTATTTGATCCAGACTTCACGCTTCTCTTTTATCGGCATAGCATAAGGCTTGCTAAGGAATGTCTCAAGGAAGTTGCAGATGTTCTTGACGATCTGCACAGGCTCACATTTAAGCTACTAATATTCAGCATATGGCTTCAGCTTGGTGAACGCTTCGTCCACGTAATTTTCGAAGAGCTATTGCAAGTCGTATCGGGCATCTTCTGGTATAATGTCAGGTAATGATAAAGTCTTTGGCTCCTTTGGGTCCTTTCGCTGAATAAAGTAGTTCATCCATTGATGCACATACGGTCTCCAGCCGAGGTCACTCGGAGTCATGTAGACCATGCCGCATCTCGACACTGTTGCGGGACTTGCAACCTTTAGGTCTTGCACTTCGAACAGAATCCGCATGCTTAGTCTCAGCTTAATTCGCTCACCGTTTGCCAGACAGAGGGTCATGTTGTCGTCCAGTACGGTGTTCATGTTCTCAATCCACAGTGCGTCAACAGGGCCATCGAAAACTGTCCACGTGTTACGATTATGTTTGTCCTCTACAGACTTGCGTATAATCTTTGAAGCCAGTCCATCGGTCCATTCTTTTGTGTCTTTGTTCTCTTCACCGTAGAGTTCGCCCATTGAGATAGACTTGGGGTTCAGAATCTTAACCTTGACTCTCTTATAGAGATGATTACCCGAGGATTCAAGTGCAGTAAAGGCGTGCTGTAATACGCTGAAACAAGTTGATTTGCCGCCACCAGTTGGACCGACAAGCATGACGCCAAACCTGACATTGAAGGTGTCATACAGCTGCAAACACTTTAGTTTGAAGCCCTTAACGTTCATCAGATTCAGCTGTGAGCATGATTTTTCGATCTGGCTTCCAAGTTCGTTTTGATTTTCTTCAGGGATCGTAACGTTTGGGAATAGGTCTTGGACGATACCATTAAACAGAGGTAGGTCATCAGCTAAGAATTTCGGTACGTTTGCATCTCGCATGGCTCTGATCAAGAGTACATCTTCTGATAGCTCGGGATTAGCACGCTTTAAATTACCGGCAATTACAAGTACAGACTTGACTGCACGCATACCAAAGTCGTAATGGTCTTGCTAGGAAAGTTGCTCGTCTGAAAGCTTGTAAAGCTAAACCATCTTGGTAGAAAGCTTCTAGGCATCGTTATAGCCCTCTGCAAAAAGCATCACTTAGGCCACGAGTCCATAACTAGGAATCATCATTGCCACCGGCCTGAACAAAATCTTCAGATTGTCCGGGAGTTCGGCTCTGCCTGCGTACCCTGGATTCATTGTGATGAAAACTCCGCAGTTTGATTTGAGTGGCATTTCTTTTTCATTGAATAGCATGCGGGGTTTTTGTTCATCCGAAGGATTATAGCTTAGTTTAGCCTGTCTGATGTCCAGTAGTTATTGTGCGATTACTGAGAGAACCTCAACATCGATTCTGTTGAATTCATCGAGGCATGACCAGGCTCCTGATTGGATGAGACCTGAGAACAGTCTTGCCATCATTTTGTATTCGACTTGTTCGCTGCAGTTGAAGACGACACAAAAAATTCCGAGAGCCTTTGCCAAGTCTTTGGTTGACTCGGTCTTACCTGTACCAGCAGGTCCTTGAGGTGACGCTCCAAGCTTGATGTGCAGTGCGCCTGTAATCGTGAGCCAGCACCTATCAGTTAATGGAGTGATAACGAGCCTTGACGTCGCTCCCATGTACTCACAGCCATACTTGATAACAGCATTTACCTGGCGGACCTATACGAACGACTTTTGGTTGTCAGTGTCATAGTAACGAAGACATTGTTGCCACTGGAAGTCATTGATGGATTCTACTCTTTGTTCAGAAAGTTAGTCGACTATGCTTCTGCCATGAACTTCTTAAGTGATCAAAGACACTAGGATTTTGCGGCGCACATCGCTAATTTGCGGAGTCCTTATCAGGTCAACAAGTTTCGACAAGTCTTCGGTGCATTGCTTGGCTAAATTGCTGATTGCAGTCGCGTCTTCTTCGGTTTCAACCAAGGCTTCTTCAACGATCTCTGTCCATTTGATCTTTGAGACTACTGTTACAGCTTGGCCGCAGTGCTTCATGACCCATTCAGACTTGATAGTCTAGTCTTTGTTGATTTCGTTTAGCGCAGTTTTAATAAGGTAATTGACTGTCTTCTTGATTTCCTTTTTCAAGCTGCCCAACCACTGCTCCACGCCGAGGTTGTGTTTCTTCTGCGATTTGAAGAGAGCCAGACGTTCACCTTCTGCAGAGATCACACCGTAGATGCTATCGTCATCCATTTGTTTGTGGTCCTCACTAAAGAATAGCTTGACAACGTTATCAAAGCACTTATTGAGGTGCTTTTCGACCTGCGCCACGACTTTCTGCTCGGCTAAAAGCTAGAGAAGCTCATCGTTAGAGATGAAGTAAAACCTCGGGAATTAAGTCCGTTTCTCTTCCAAGTATACTTCCAAACTCTTCTGAATGCGATCCATTTGCTCGTTATACCGCACGAATTCCTAGTACTACTTGAACGTGCAGTTCTTAAGGACGTTCTTCTTGACGAAGACTTTTTTCATGAGTTTGTTCCAAGCTCGGTTGACGCTCTCAAACTCTTGATAATCCTTAGGTCGTTGCTGCCTGATGTCTTTAGATGAGAAGATGTTCTCCAAATAGAGCCAGTTGCGTTAGAACTCGCGCCATTGCTCAATCGTGTCTGAGACGATAATAAGCTCTTCTTGCAGTTTTTAAACTTTGTTAATAAGGCGCTTAACGTATCGTGATCCTTAGATGTCTGAGATCTCAGAAAGAGACTCATCGAGGATGACAACCACCTTGTCGACGCTTGAAAGGATGAAATCCTTTTCTTTGTACTTCTCAATGTCAAACTCAGTCTTGTTCCATGTCTCAGTAATGTCGCTAATCTGTTTACTCAGCTTGAATTCTTGAGTTGCGGTAACTGAGATGTTCTCGATTTCTTCTTGCATTGCAGATATTTTGAAACCCATCAGCTCCCCCAGGCTGAAGTTTCTCTCCTCTAATGGGAAGTCTTGCATGTTCAGCAGCGTTTTGATCTCGAACCAATGTTCTTCCTTCAAGAAGCGATTACCTAATGCTTTAACAATAGGCATAGTTTGTTAAAAGTCGTTTACATGCCTCTTTAAATAAGCGAGCGCAGTGCTACCTTGGGGCAGGTTGCGTTCGCAATTAGTGACAGTCTTGCTATACAATTCAGCCTACTTCTGAATGTATTCGACGTCAATGTCATCGAAGTTCTCGTTCTCCCATCTGCGGACCATGTTAGTCCAATCGCTGATCGAACTCCAAAGCTGCTTGCGGTACTTGTGTTTTTGGTTCGCCTCTTCGATATTGTCAAATCGATTGATTTCGCCCATGTCCAGGGTCTATTGGTAGTGTTGAATCTTATTCTTCTTTTTTTTCAGCATTTACATCGTATTATCGTTTTCGTTGACAATATTGATCATATCTTCCAGGACCTGTTCAATGTCCAAATATTTTTCAGAATCCAACTCTTGCAGGAACTATTATGTTCGTTCGTTCAAGGGACCGATCTTTGATACTATTTTATTCTTGATTTCGTGCTTCTTTTTGTCAGCATTATCCCGAGCCGTGGCAATTTCACTGTCCAACTGGCGCATTAGAGCGTAGGCTTCATCCATGAACCGTTTAGCCTTGTTTTTAGCGTCGACGACGTCAAGCTCTATAAGGACGTTATAGATATTGCTGTTTAGCTCGATGTAGTCTTTATGGCTTTAGTAGTGCGCGTCAATTAGGTCGAGCAGTTAGATCTGTTTTACGTACTCTTAGACGCCGACTGGGTGGCTTCTTATCTCTGTTATTTGCTTTTTGAGCCAACGCTTTTCGTTCTCAATGCGGTCCTTTACGACACGAGGCAGCAACAGCTGAAGTTCCTTGAGGTTTTCCTTTGGTGAAGGGATCAGCAAGTTTTTTATTGCGCTACAGTCCACTCGAATCATGCCGACTTCTCTTGAGTCTGGAAGAAACTCATCGAATTCTTGCTTTTAACGCAGGAATCTTTCGATCAAAGCGTAGATGCTTTCAACAGGGTTAGACAATCGGTCGTTTTGCAGCAAGTTGAAATCGATCTGCTCATTCTCCCATACAGCATTCAAGTATGGCCTATAGCTTTCAAACAGCAAGCTTATCTTATCAAAGGCGGCTTTAATGAGCTGATTGACCCGCAAGCTATGGTTCTGATGAAGGTCGTTTTCTACGAGCCATTCATCGCAGTCCAGCTGGAGTTTTTCAGGCTGCTCCCATACTTGGCAAACACGGTTGTCCCACGATTCAAGCACTTTTTCGAACTTATTGAGTTCTGGGTGTCGGCTCCATCGTTCGTAGACAGTAAGGCACTCCATACCCTCAAGCAGACAATCGTTTATCAACTACGCAAATTTTTCGCCATTTGGTTCAATCATGAGCAACAGCTTGTCGATTTGATTGACAAATGTAGCCTCAATTTTGTTTGAACCTTGTTCACTTTCATTTCCATCCTCCAACGTAGGAACGGTCTCTCCGGTCATGGGCAAATCAGGCTCTAGAATGAGGTGCACAATCGGATTGAAATCAGTGATTTTTGAAAGTCCAACTGGCTCAGGCTAGTATTCGCTTATCATTTACTTGAATAAAAATTGACGTGGAATCCTGATCGAACGTTTGTCTTTGGGTTTGCCGTTCTCGTTCTTTTTTCTCATCTATGGGTTGATTACTGCATTAACCTTGAAGAAGGGCATTTCTTGAATAGAATGTTTGATCTCCATGTGTCGTTTCTTTGCAGGTTCAGCTAAAGCCTACAAATGAGGCACATAAGTGAACTGACGCCCATCCGTGATGTCATATCTCACCTTGATATTTGAAAGCTGTTCGAGCTTCTTGATTGTTTCATCAACAGAGAACAAATAGATGTTGGTCAGGGCCTCAGTGGCCACGAAGTCCAGGATGTACGAAAAACGCAAGAATCGCATGCAAGCAGAGCGCAGCTTGCTTCGGTTTCCATACTTTAAAGCGTGGTTAAACCCAAGAGCGTCAAGGACCGGGTTCGTGCTGACGACTTAGCGGGCCTGTTAAAAATCGTCTACCCTCTTTATGTATTCGTTTTTCTTGTCTTCTTCCTCTGTTTGCTCGTTTATCTTAGCTCTAAGCCGGTTAAGGACCGTGTCGATGCCTTGTTTAAAATATCTGCGGCAATCATCGGATTTTTCTTGGATGACTCTTGTGACGTTGCGACGGCGTTCTTTTTACTTTTCCTCAAACTCTTCGTATGTGGCGACTTCAATGTTGTTGGTCTTGAGGTCTATGATCCGGTTGTTTTCCATCTCTTTGCAATTTCGTCGGTGTTTCAGCAGGATTGGACCGAAAACATCATCGATAGCAAACAGCTTAGTCTGAAGAATAGCCTTGATCTGTTCTCGATGCTTCTAGAGGACATTACGACGCCACATTTTCATATGGCTCCACGCGCGGAAATTTTTGAAGAAGTCCTTGCTTCTTATCTAGCGATAGTATCGACGCTCCGTAAGCCATTCTTAAAGGGGTGTGTGCTCGATTGGCGTGAGATTCTTGTACAGAGTGAATCCATTTTTGGATAGCGTGTAGAATTTTTCGTGGTTGTGGGGCCGACCTTTGGTTTCGCAATTTTCTCTCAGTTAGTTTATCTCTGAGAACTTGACGTGAGATCTCAGGTCGTACGGGTCTTTGCTTTCTGGGTTCTAAGTGCAGTAGATGAAAAAGTTGTCGGCAGGACACAACTGCAAAAACAAAATAATCTTATCAAGTTCGGAATCACCAAGCTCGCTTTCACTCAGCTTACGATCTTCGCTGACGCAGTTATAAACGACGCCCTAATCGTCTCCCGTGTTTTTGACGGTCGCTTTCATGATATCCTGAGCGTTTTCATTTGGTTCCAGGCCCCAAACGGCATTTAGCCGCATATACGAAGCTGCTTGCTGCTGCATCTTCTCCATCTGTTCGGCACGGAATTTAGACAAGGCGTACTCCTCGTTTTTCTGCTCGCGCTTGGATAGGAATACCTGTTAGTAGTCTTCCTCGCTTGATAAATCGCTAAGAGTTTTAAGCATGTGCTTCTGTGGTGACGACTCCTTTTCAAGCTATTGGTTTGTCGTCTTACCAGAAATTTTGGCCATAAAGTAGTGTTTCCGGAGAATTTCTTCAGTTAAAGGGACTTAGCCGGGCTTGATCTATGCGGGTTCCGGCTTACTCATGCCAGAGTTGCGGCTATCACGAGCAGATGCACGTAAGCGATCGGCAAATTTGGACTTGTCTGGCCCTAATTCAGTTTTTATGAGAGATTAAGACTGGGAGTTTTGGTTTAGCTTCAATCTGAGCTGCTTAGTTTGGTGCCGGGCAGCCTCTTGTAGGTCTGAACGCATGTAGGGCGTCGATCCTGAGCCTACGATTTGGCCGGTATGTGAGGGCTTAGGGACGGTCATCTTGTGTAAGTGATGGCTGGGCCCTAAGGCTTGCATTACTTTATCTCCCGTCAACGATACAGCAATTTTGCTCGTTGGTTTTTTTGAAAATGTCTGTACCGATTCTTGTCCGTCCACTATGACGTGTTAATCAAGGATTTTTGAAACTTACTGAAGCCGAACTGTGTGAAACGTTCTCTGGTGTAAGGATCGCAATTGAGCGGCCTGAACTGCGGGTGTAGGTTGCTAAATTACTTCATCGAATTGGTCTGCTTTAGGAGCGCAATCGCGTTCTGCTCGTCTTTCTTAGGCACTATAGTCTCGTGCTGGCTTGATTTGAATCTTTTAAGCTATTCCTTGACGCTCACTTGCCACTGCTACCCCTCTAATTAGCTCGCGCTCATCTGTTCCAAGGGCTGCTTTGGGATTTTGAGTTTAAGTTAGTTCTGGATTGGCTTGAGAAGCTGCATACTTTTTGACGCGACCAGGTGGTTGGTGGTTCCGGGTTTTATCCCAGTTGACGAAGCACGCGAGCCAAAAAAGCCACGTTTATTTTCGACTCCATACGTCCGACCAACACAGTAGGTTGATTCGTCTTCATCGATCAAGGGGTCGGTTTGTTGCTGCTGGACGTCTTCAATGCCGGCAAAAAGTCTCTTTTTCTGTTTTTAAGTGATCTTGTCCTCAGTTTCACGCATGGTGGACTCTTCGAGCTGAATAGGGTCAATGACTGCCGGCGATGCGCCTGCCAGTTTGGCTGATTGAATCTTGTCGAGGGTTGGTTGCATCCTGACTTGAGAACCACCACGGTTCTTGATGGTCAGGCCGGTGTCCCTGGAAGGGAGTCGTTTAAGGGTTTGCTTAACGCTAGGAAGTCCGTGTTCCGAAGGAATGCCGTGCTCGTACAAACGATTGATGAGCTCGTTCTTGGAGAGGCTGTTAGGGAAGCGCTGCAAGGTTAGATAATCTGTAACTTACTACTCGGTCTTGCATAATTAATTATTCAATTTAAATCCAATCAACCAGAAGGGGTTTTGGGGTTTTGGGG
>Ga0169931_10009562_pt1 | contig 13952 bp, 13 predicted proteins | sample Kivu_15m_20L_FD_129675 | JGI IMG/M metagenome (GOLD analysis project Ga0169931, IMG submission 129675) | Freshwater microbial communities from Lake Kivu, Western Province, Rwanda to study Microbial Dark Matter (Phase II) - Kivu_15m_20L... | ecosystem: Environmental > Aquatic > Freshwater > Lake...
TTTAATTCCGTCTTTACCATATTTAGCAACAGCATTTTCAAATGTTTCAGCGCTATGTAAACCAAAGTCTCTTGTCTCCCATAGATCAAATCTGCATTTTCTACCTTTTTTAGTTCTAATTACTCCCTCTTCATTAGCTTTTTTCATACATCTATCTGATAAAAGTTTTACAAATGGAACTTTACGATTGTATTTAGATATTAATATTTCTGCCTCTTCTTTAGATAAACCAAGAGAAAGAGCTAATTTGTTTTTACCCATACCATACATTAAACCAAGTCCAATAGTTTTAGCTTGTGATCTTTCAATACCAACTAGCTCAGCAACTGTTTGGTGAAAGTCTGCTGATGCATTTTCATACGCTCTTACTAGTTCTTGAGATCCCTCATAACCCTCTCCAATAGATGCAGCATAATGAACAACCATTCTTGGTTCTTGTTGAGAATAATCAAATGAACCCCACTTGTAACCTTCTTCTGATAAGAATAGACCTCTAATTTTTTTAGCAAATTCTTTATTACGAGCCGGTAGCTGTTGTAAGTTAGGGTTTGACATAGATAAGCGTCCAGAAACTGTACCACCATTGTCAGATCTTAGTTGATTTATTTCTGCATGCACTCTACCTTTATTTTCATATTTAAGAATACTTGCAAGAAAAGTATTATGAAATTTATTAATTTCTCTTGCTTGAACTATTAACTGAGAAATTTCATACTTAGAATTATGTAGCCAGTTTTGTGTAAACGAAGGCTCTCCTGTCTTTTCAGTTCTAGGATATGAAATTTTTAATTTATCAAATGCTTCTCCTATTTGTCTAGCCGCCCAAATATCTATATCTTTACCTACAAGTTTTTTAATTTTTTGAAGAATTACTTTTTCTTGAGAAGAAAAGTCTACTGTTAATTGATTTGCTTTTTCAACATCAACTCTTACACCTCTTTGGCGCATTTTAATTAATATTGGTAATAATTCAGATTCTAATTCCCAAATGGTAGTTAAGCTTTGTTTGTTAATCTCATGTTTAAATCTTTGCCATAATAGGTACGTGAGCCGTGCGTCTTGTTCCGCGTAAAAACCAACATGCTCCGCAGGTAACTTCCACATTTCAGCTTTAGGATCTATCCCATGATCTTTTGCTGCTTCTATCAAATCTGTTTCTGCTTTAATCTCTCCTAAATATTCAAATGCTAAATTGTTAAGTGAATATGATCTTCTGTTTTCATCAATAATAGCTGCTGCAATCATAGTATCTACAATTCTACCATTTACTTTCATTCCCATAGCTTGTAACCAACCTAAATCATATTGAGCATTATGAAATATTTTTGTATTAGGTAATTCACAAATAGATTTAAGATATTTTAAAACTTGTTCAGCAATCATATTACCTCCACCCCAATGTTTAAATGGATAGTATCCTTGCCAACCATCTACTGCTACTGCAAATCCTATAACTTCTCCATTGTTTGTTGCCCAACCAGCACCTAATCCATTAGTTATACCCTCGTCTCTTGTTTCTAAGTCAATTGCTATTTCAGGATATCCAGATAAATCTTTATATTCACTTGGACAAGACCAAATACTTTTTTTAAACGTCATTGATAATTGTAAACTAGTCATTGTAATCTCTTTCTATTATCATTTGTATATAGTGCATTGCTTTAAGTAGATCTTCTTTTTTTCCTTTATCTTGGTGACGACATATATACTTGATTGCATTACCCTCTGCAAACAATATCTTATTATCATTAATAAATTTTGAAGGTTGGATAACATATTTTTTATAGTGTGTTCCACCTATTTGTTTAAAAAATGCCTTATTGCTCATTTCTTCTCTTGTAAGTAAACTAAATAATCTTTGCCAACAGGATAATTATAGTGATAGTCACTAGAAAGCAAATGTAATGTTTTCTTTGCTCTGGTGAAACCTGTGTAGTAGACTTTTAATTCATCTATTTTGTCTTGTTTATTCTTCCTATTAAAGTCAGAGGCATAGTCATTTTTAGCTGAAACAATAACATGGTCAGCTTCTCCACCCTTAACAGAATGAATTGTATCTATAATGATTTGTGGAGGACTATCTAATTGATCCTGCCCATAACGTTTTAATAATCTTATAAAGTTAATCTTTTGTCTTGGATGAAAGTTTCTACGTAAAATCCACCACCACTCTTTTGTTTTTTGTTCTTCACTAATTCTCAAACCACACCATTCCACAAGTTTAGTATAATCATATTTGTTATAATCTGGTTCATTAATCCAAAATTTTTCTGTTCTATAACTTGCAGATTCAATATCTCTAATATACTTATATAAATTTTCAGACATTTTCTTATCTATGCTTTTACCGTTAGCTATACGAGTCCATGCTTTAATTGCTAACCATTGTCTTTGATCAAATGATTTATTACCTTTGTTATCAGAAAAATATAGTCCAGCAGCTTTAGCTGACATTCTAAGTTCATTAACAACTTTAGAAACTCTACCTAGTATGTACCAAGTGCCATTCAATTCATTAAAAGGTATTTCCATAAAACTTAAATATCGTTTTACATAACCCTTTTCGTTGTTAACTGTTTCAAATTTTTTCTCAACACTGTCTAATATTCCTCTACGAACTATTTGAGAAAAGTCATATATTGCTTGATTAAATCTTCTGGTTTTATGTAAAACAACTTTACGGCCCGGAAAATACGTAGTAAAGTACTTAGGGTCTGAACCATTCCACTTATAAATAGCTTGGTCATCATCTCCAGCTAAATAAACTCTTCGTGTATTATCTACAATTTTATAAATTACAGACCATTGTAATGGTGTAAAATCTTGTGCTTCATCTAAAATTAAAACTTCTAACGGAGGAAAACTTACTTCATTGATTGCACGTTCAATCATATCTGTAAAATCAATAAAGGATCTTTCTCCCCCACTTTGTTTATAATGCTCATAAGTAGATACTTTTCTTACGTATACATCTATGGAATCTTTTTTATATGACTCTAACTTATATACTTCTACTGGGTCTTTCATCATATTACGTGCTTTGTCATAGATACCAAGTGACCAGTCTTTGTAAACGAATTCATCATCGTTTAGTCTGTTATCAGAATGTTTTATAAATTTTTCTTGTAAGGCAAAATCAATAAGACAATTCTTAGTATCAAATACTTCTTCTTGAAAATATCTTCTGCAATATTTATGTAATGTTTTAAATCTAGAAAAATCTTTTTCTGTATATTGTGGAAATGCAGCAAGAGCTCTATCCTTTGCGGTATTTACCGCTTTGTTTGTAAAAGAAATAAACGCAATATTATTAGGATTAACACCCCTTTTAATATGTCCCTTTAATACTTTTTCAATTAAAGTATATGTCTTTCCAGTTCCAGGCGGCCCAAATATTTTAACTGTCTTTTGGTGTATCTGTTTTAGTTTCTGGATTTCTAAATTTTCCTGTGTGGTACTCATTGTCCATTTCAGTTAGGTTGTTTGTTTTACCGTTAGTTTTTTTTCTTATATCATGATTTATGAATTTTGGCATTAATACAGACCAAACATTTTTCTCTCCTTTGTAATACTCTAATCTAGTGCAGTTAAGTAAACGTAAAGCGTCTATGGTAGAATTAAATACTTTACTTTTTTTATCTTTAAGCCACCTATCAATAGTGCTTCTAGTGAAGTAACAAATATTTGTTTTAGAATCTATAACAATATATCCGTCTTTAAGTTTACTAAAATCATCTTCTTCTATTTTATCTTCAAAGAAATCTTTTAATGTTTGGTATCTTTCATCTTCAACTAAATCTATATATTTAAAGTGATCATTTTCTTTAAATAATTTCATTAAAGAGCTCATCATAACTTCGTAAGGATTTGGATTTGCTTTTGATTTTGGTAATGTTTTCCAAAATATTCCATACTTCATTAATTTAAGTCTCCACGCTTTTTCATCAATCATATTTTCTGGTTGCATAACAACATGCTTACCTTCGTAATCAAATTCATAATGAGCTGTTTTAAGATCAATAGATACCATTGGGTTTTTGAATTCATCTATGATTGCTGGTACCTCAGCTTGTATACCTAATAATCTAGTCATACATACTTCTTTATTACAAATAGATTGCATTTCTGAATGTTTAGGCGGGCATAAATAAAAGTAACCACCTTTTTTAACAGACTGTGCTAATCGTTTAACATCTATGTCGTCTAGAGGATGTGTAAATATTTCTCTATTTCTAATTTTACCTATGTCTATTAAATTTTCTAAAGTAATACTTGGATTTTTTTTTGTTTCTAAAACAAGAACATTAAACAAAGAATTATTTCTGTTAGTATCTAAATGCCATTTTTCTTGTATTAATTTTTGCACACAAGGCGGATAATTAGTCCACTGTGCTTCTGGTTCGTAAGTTGGAACTTCAGCGTTTTTTAAGTCTTTTATACTTACTTTTTTCTTATTCGCTAAAAATAAAAATGATTCTAAGTTTAAACCCATTCCAGTTTCAGAGATTGCATACTCTGCTGAACTTTCATAATTGGTATATGGCATACCAACTGCTTTATTCATTGGAAATATTTCTTTAGATAAAAAGTATAAATCATTCCAACTATTTAATACTTTTCTAACATCTTCAATATTTGACCATTCTTTTAAAAATAAAAACAAATGCAGTCCACCAGATTTAGATAAAACCGGTATTAAAGGTAACTTTGCTTTAGCTATTGTATCAACGTATTTCTTTGAAAAATAATTTTCGTAATTCTTTGGGTCTATATCTATACAACCCCATTTAACTTTATCTTCTCTTTCAGGTTTTAAACCAATGACAATTTTTCCTTCAATATGGTCTTTCCATACTTCATCGGTTAATGGTTTATGAATGGTAACGTAGTCTGCCTTTCTTTTACCCCTATCATCCTTGCTACCCGTGTAGGTAGCAAGAATGTATTGAGTATTGTTTCCAGCAAATAGTTCCGCTAATTGCTTGTACATAATTTAAAACGGAACTGATTCTGTATTACCTTTTGTCTGTGTTAATTCCTCTTTACCAAAATCAACTTTACCAAAGATATCTGACTTGATTGCACTTTCATAAAATGCTTTAGTCATTTCTAATAACTTGGCATACTGCGGATCGTTTAGGTATTTGTTAAATTCAATTACCCAACCAAACCAATTATTACCAGAATTAGATTCTTTGGTTGTTGTTAATTTGTAAGCTGTTGCCCAAGACGGAGGACAAAAGAAACCTTTAGAACCTTGAAGTCTTCTACTTTGCATCATAGAGTTCCAAGTTTTAGATTTTTTCTTTTGCGTAGATTTCATAGCAATCAAAGCTGTTTCTATTGGATTGTAATCTTTATCCAAAATGTAAACAAAATGATTACCGGTATCTTCAATATAATTACCGTTTGCTAATCTATCTTTGTTATCTTCTCCTCTTTTTGTGTCTCTAAGTACAGCAGGATCTAAATGAATACCTACTGGACGACCTTTACTGTCTCCTCTATCTTTCCATTCATTGAATGTATTAATGTACAGACAAGGAACTACAATAATTCCTTCTTTACCTTTATACAAACTTCCTGTTGTTTCATTATAAATATCGCCTTGCTTTGCAGATGCGATATATTTTCCACTACCCTCATCTAATACTTCTGAACTTGAATAAAGTATTTTTAAGATTGGTAGTTTAGTATCACGAGCTGTGACGTACTCTGAACCTTGCCCAGCTGATGCTTCTAAATCAATTGTGCTAGGTAGTGGTGCTGATTTTTTAACTGCCACTTCAGCTTTTGCTTGCGCGTTTGCCATGTTTACTCCTTCGTAGTTAGTTTTGTTTTGTTCGCTGTATATATCCCGAACAAGTCTTCCGGTAATCCTTTGCCGTCATTAATCTGTTCTTTTATGAAAGCTTTTAAAGTTCCCGAATGTACTGTCGTAGATTGAAAAACATTATATCCTTTTGCCTTTAATTGTGCAACAAGATTATTAGCTTCTGAATCTTGATTCATTCCAAAGTCTAAAGATATGTTGTTTTTAATTAAATCCCCAAAGTTATTATCACGAAGCCAAGCGAACGCCGCTTCTTTTTTATCTTCAGAGATTTTTCCATAGTAGTACGGAGTGATTTTTACTTCAGTTCCGTCCTCTAGTTTTAACAAAGACACACCTGCTGTCTGCATTAAGCTAGGGATAGCATGTTCAGAAAGAAATTTTTCTTGTTCTTTAACTTTGTTTAGTTTTTCTTCAATCGTTTTTATTTCATTCTGAAGATCTATTAGCTCATTGCATTTTAAGGCTATATCTTTTACCTTACTTGTATCAACCTTTATTTTGGTTGATTCTGCTTCTAAGTCCATAAAGACCTCCTATAACTATGTTTATATTTATTTTATTGACAATGTAAAGCAAAAAAAGTAAAAATATTAATAATACTTTTTTAGGTATAGAAACACGAATGACGAAACAATTTGAATATAAGACTAAGCCATTTGAACATCAAAGAGAGGCTTTAAAGAAAGGTGCAAAACTAAAAAATTTTGCGTACTTTATGGAAATGGGTACCGGCAAAACAAAGGTAGCCATAGATAACGCTGCATACTTACAAACAATTAATGAAGTAAATACTGTAATAGTTTTAGCGCCTAATTCAGTCTATCGTAACTGGGAAAAAGAAATAAATACTCATTGTTCAGTAGATTACACAATCACTATTCATAAAGAACACACTAAGTTTGATTATCAACATGAAAAACTTAATTTCTTTTTAATTAATGTTGAAGCCTTAAGTCATAAAAGTGGTGTAGAAACATTAGAAAAAATAATAAAACCAACTAAAGATAAGCTTATGATGATTGTAGATGAATCTACAACTATTAAAAACAAAAGTGCAAAAAGAACTAAAAACTTATTAAAACTTGGACTGGATGCTAAATATAAAAGAATTCTTACAGGATCTCCTGTTACTAAATCTCCGCTAGATCTATATAGTCAATGTGCTTTTTTAGATAAAACATTATTAGGCTTTACTTCATTTTTAGCTTTTAGAAATAGATATGCAGTAATGAGATTAATAGATATGGGAGGAAGAGCTATTGAGATACCACAATACTATACTAATCTAGATGAACTAGAACAAAAACTTAAATTGTTTTCTTTTAGAGTAAAAAAAGAAGAGTGTTTAGATTTACCAGAAAAAATGTATCAAAGAAGAAATTTACAATTAGGATTAAAACAACAAGAAGTTTACAATAAATTAAAGAAAGCTGCTTACGTTATATTAAAAGATTCTGAAGTAAGTTTTACCAATAAACTTACAGAGATATTAAGACTACATCAAGTATGTAATGGTTTTGTTAAGATGGATAATCAAGAAATAACTGTATTTGATAATTGTCCAAAATTAAAAGAGTTATTAGATATAATTGAAGAGGGGGAGGGTAAGTTTATTATCTGGGCTAATTATGTACAAAACATAGAATCAATTATTAATTTATTAAAAAAGACATATAACAGTGATAGTGTTGTAAGTATTTATGGAGCAATAACACCAGAACAAAGACAAGAAGCTGTTAGACGTTTTCAAGAAGATGATAAGTGTAGATTCTTTGTAGGTAACCCAAGCACAGGTGGTTATGGTTTAACTTTAACCAAAGCATCTTATGTAGTCTATTTTAGTAATAGTTATAATTTAGAGGTAAGACAACAATCAGAAGATAGAGCACATAGAATAGGACAAAGTAAAAATGTTCTTTATATAGATTTAGTTGCTGAAAAAACTATTGATGAATTAATTATAGGTTCGTTAAAGAATAAGATTAAAATATCCGCAGAAACATTAGGTGAAGTTATAAATAATTGGTTGTAATTTATATTTGACTTTAATAATAAAAAAAGTAAATATATTAATATAACAAAAATAATGTCTTGTAGTTTGGGCCACACTGTGGTGGCCCAAATTTAATTTACTTAATATCTATTTTAATACCCTCAAGATCTTTAGGCTCATTAAAACCGAATTTAATTTTAAGTAGACCATCTTTCATTTCAGCTTCATCAACTATTACATCTTTAGCTAATTCAAACTGTTTAAAAAATTGTCTAAATGCTAGACCTTTTTTAATATAGTCTACATTTTTATCTTCTACTTTTCCTTCTACTGTTAAGATACCATCTTTAACTTCTACAAGAACATTCTCTTTATTGTAGCCAGCTAATCCGATCTCTATACCGTATTTACCTTTTGAGTATTTTACTACGTTGTAAAATGGAAATGATTGTACTTTTGACCACGTGTCAAAAATATTTTCAAACGCATCATCAAAAAACTTTGTTGATCCGTTGAATAATTGCTTATTTAAATTATTGAAAACTTCTAAGTTTGTCATAATTATCTCCTTTTGTTAAAGCAAGTTAATTAGCCCACCCCTATGGTGCAGCTTTAAATATTATATAATAATTAAATATATGTTTTCAATACCCTAATTCATCATATTTATGATGATTTGATTGATTAAAAGTAATTGTGTGTATTTCTTGCAAATCATGTTCACGATCCAGAAATTTATAATTTATTTTATTAACAGTAAAATCGTTCTCAATTTTTTTACAAATTGTTTCAGGATCAAACTCACCACAACTGTAAACATCAAATTGCATTAATGCAGGATGAACTTCATCCCAAACGTGCATTACAATATGAGATGTTTCTATAATCGCAGCACCCGTAATGCCTCGATTACCTTCCATGTTAGAATATTTAACATATGGACCCATCATTACTTTCATTCCAATTTCTTCTATAAATTGGTTCAACCAACGCCTAAGAAACTCCTCGTCCATCGGTGGTCGATAGACTTCAGCACGAACAATTAAATGTTTGTGTACAAGTAATTTATTATCCATTAACTGACATTGTATGATATTTTTTCACTCTGTCAAACCACCTGCCTTCATATTCTAAAAGTTTTTTTTGATCCATTTTAAACTGCTGATAGAATCCATCCTTAGTGCAAACACAAATTAAACCTTGTTCAATGTTTCCATAATTCTTTTTATGAGCAAGTGAGTAGGCAGCAATTTGGTAAAAGTAATCTTCTATCCACTCTTCTCTTTTTGGTTTGTTTGCTTGTTTGAAGTCTATAATAGTATCTTTGCCGTCAAAGTTACCCACAAGGTCCGTGGACCCTGCCCATTGGTCCTCGTAAGCAAGGCTAACTTCGTTTCCATATATAATCTTTAAAGGTTCTAAGTTCTCTATGATCTTATGGGCCATAATACGTGATTGAGACCCTTTAGAGCTTAAATTAAGGTATCCTATGCCATTAAGGTAGTTCTCAAGCACATAATGCATCTCCGTGCCTCTAATAGCGGCCTGAGTGGTAATTGCTTGGGCTTCTTGATAGCCTACACGTTCTCTCCAAGCATCTAATGAAGCTTGTTTCTCTTCTGAAGCAGTTTTAGCTAATATAGTTGTGACTGAGGGTACTTTCTTTTCCCCAACTAAATAGGTCCGTGGGCCGTGGTCATCGTCTCTTGTATAACGAATATAAGGGTACTTATCTATTCTTTTAAAATCTGTAACTATAAAACTGGAATCTTGTCTAATAAGTTTCATTCAATAATAGTATTATTGTCTAAAACTACCTTTGCTTTTGTTTCAATCCAAACTTTTGCTCCACAAGATAATGGTTTATCTGGACTATAAATTACTTTAGATGAACCTAATATCTCTACTTCTTTAGCATAAGTATTGGACTTAGAAGTTTTAACTGTAATAACAGGATCATTCGTGCCATTCTTTTTATTAGCACGGATTACGTGTTGATTAATATGTATTTTTTTATTCATTTGATAGAGGTTTATCTATCAGACTTCCTGTTGGATTGCTAGGTTTATTTACAATTTCTTCAATTGCGTTTTGTTTATCTATAGCTTCTTGTCTATGAAGATCAACTACTTTTGGTACGTATTTTATAAGAGTATTTTTAAAGTTTTCTGATCTTAGTGGACTATTTTCAAAATTGAAATTTCTAATTTTATCAAAAGTAGTGTAGTCTTTACTTTCCACAGCATTAATAAATTTATCTAAATATTCTTGTTCTATTTTTTCATCTGCAATATATTCAATAGGTTTTCCTTTTTTATCGTATTTAATATTTGGAAAAATATTTGCTAATGAGTCTTCAAAAGTCTTATCTAACAAACTATAAGCTATCATTTTTTTACTTCTATTTTTTGAATAGTCTAACCCATCAAGAGTATCTACACCTTCATAGTTTAATGAACTATCTATAAAAAGTACATTGTAAGCATCACCATATTTGCTTCTAGGTAGTTCACCCCCGCTACCTTTTGTAGCATTATTTAATTGACCAATAAGTTTACCATCAAAATAAATATCATAGTCATATCCTTGTCTTTTAAATGTAATTTGTTTTTCTACTGCTGCTTTTTCAAGTTCTTCTTCAGTAATATTATTTTTTTTAGCAGTTTTTTCAAATTCTTCTTTATCTTTAAAATATTTTTCCCATGTTGGAATTTTATTAATCATTAATACACTTGTATCAACATCTTGTGGTTTTTCAAAGCCTTTTAATTTATCTTGAGTCTCTGGCATTGGTAAACCCATAAGTCCTTGTGGTTCACCTGTTGGTAATGGGCTACTAATTATTTTTGTTTCTTTTTCTTTTTCTGGATAAGTTGCAAGGATATCTGGTTTAGCTGGTATTGGATCGTCTGGTGCAAACACTTTTCCTGATGAAGTGTCCATTGTTTTTGGCAAAACAGTAGGACCTAAAAACTGTCTTGTTAAAACATCTTGAAAAGAAATTGCAGGCCCTCGTCTAACTACGTCTTCACCTTCTTGATCAGAAGTTTCTGTGGGTTTTGTTAAGGATACAGTAGGAAGACTACTTCCAAAAATTTGTTGAAACAATGATTGTGCAATGGGTAAAGGCATATCATTTTATAAATCTAAATGCTATAACAATAAGTGTAAGGATCAAGGCTCCCATACCACCAATCATGGACCAAAGGATCTTGTCTACTTTCTTTTCAATCTTATAAATAGAACAACCCATATGTTTTAAGTGATTGTTTTTAATTATAGAGATGTCTTTTTTTAAATTATCTACTCTATGATATAAGTCTATCATATGGTCTTCTAATCGTGATTTTATAATTCTTTTCATCTTACAGGTATAAATTGATCTAGTTGATTTGATTGTGCTATACGTTCTTGTAAACTACCTGTTGGTATTGTTCCTTGTGGTATTGGCATTGGTGCAGCAACAGGTCTTGTTTGTACATTAGTCACTCTTGTATTTACTGGCTGCATCACAGGTGCTGGTCTTTGTTGAGGAGTTGCAGCAGCTTTATTAAAGTCATCGGTATTTTTAATTCCTTTCCTTTCAAAGTCAGCTTGTACTTGTTTTGATTCTTCGATTGCTTTTAAACCTTCTTCTGAATCTATTAAACCTTCATCAATTAATCTACCCACTATATTTCTAAAAGCTACTCCTGCAGTAGTTGGAGAAGTTTTTCTTAAATTTTGCTTAGCTGTTTCTTGAAAAATAAATTTATTTAACTTAGGATTTAACATAATTTTAGAAAATACAGCAGGTAAAACTAAAATTGTAGCAACAGCTTTATCAGCTAACATCCCCGTTAAATTACCAGCAGACCCATAACTTAATAGACTACCTAAAGCTCCAGCTTGTTTTAACTGAATAAATACACCACCTGGCAATCCTGTTTTTTTATCTAAAGTTCCTTGTGATACTGCTAAGTTTTTAATAAAATCATCTAAAGTTTTTTTTTCAGTTCCTTTAAAAAGTTCATCGTAAGTTTGACTATCTGCAGCTAAATTTTTTTTTATTGATGAAGCATCTACAAATTCTGAATATATAGGACCTGCATCTTTAGATGAACTAAGTTTTGACCTTTCAAAAATATTTGCAAGGTATTGTCCTTTTAAGGCTTCTTTAAGTTCTTTACCCTGAGCAGCAGTCATAAATTCTTTTTTTACAGATTTATCAATTTTTTCTAAAACCACTTTAACTAAAGTTGATTTTTGTTTTCCTTTTACAATAGCATTAAATATTTCATCAACACCACCGTCTTTATTACCCTTCGTTAATATATTTGCAAAAATTCCATCTTCAAATAATAAACTTGTATCTTTGTATTCAGCTCTTATTCTTTTTATTTCTTCTACTGCTTTTTCAGGAATTTGAAATTTTTTTAAAACATCTTTATTATCTAATAAATTATCTATAGATTTTTGCATGTTAACATAAACATCACCTAATTTAGTGTTTCCAGCTCTAAATGCATCATTTGCATCTATACCAAATTCACTTCTTAGTTTTTCTAAAGATTTAAAATCAAAACGTTTACCAGCTAATCTTTTTAACATTTCTTTTTGTAAATTTAAAATATCTTTTGATGGTAATTGTACTTCATTTTTAAGGTAAGTGTTTAAAGAATCTATAATTGGTTTTCCTGTAATAAGTTTTGGTGGAGCTTGATCAGCACGTAAATTTAATTCTTTTCTAACAAGTTCATCTAAACCATTATATTGACCTTTAAAATATGCTGCTCTTGCATTTTTAGCACCCGTAACACTATCAAAAAATAAAGTACCTAAATCTGTTTTATTTAAACTTTTTGTAGCATTTTCAATAAAATCTTTTTGCGCAGCTTGACCAACAAATGCTAATGCTTCTTTTCGCCCAATTAATTCTTCTGCACCAAAGAAAGATTTAGTAGCAATATTTTCTAAAGTATCTAAAGTTCTAGATTCGGTTTTCATTCCAATGGTTAATCCTTTTTTAGCTTCTTTAGCCATCTCTACCACTTTTTTTACATTGTAAAATGAATCTTTTGCATATTTTTTGGGATTAGCTATTATATCGTCTGCTTTGGATTTAATACCCGTAAATAATATTTCCTCTGCCTCTTGTGCATCTGCTAACGGTTTTAAAAAATCCTTTGGACTAGCTTTATTAAATGTTTTTGAAATTAATTGTCCACCTTTAATTACTACTGGAGCACCAATTGCTTCACCAACTGCACCTTCAACACCACCTCTAATTATTTCTCTTACGATATCATCTTTAGGATCAAATGTTTGTGCTAATCCAGCTCCTGTTGCACCCCCAACTCCTGACCCCAATGAAGTTTGAGCAAGCTTCGTTAAAAAAGGTCTAGCTAACATTCCACCTCGTAATGCTATGGCTGGTAACGCTAAACCTCCAGTTGCAACTGTACCTGCTATTGATAAGCCAAGCTCAAGTCCAAGTCTTGCTATATTAGGACCACTTAAAAAAGAATCAGCTACTTTTTCTGAATCTGGTTGAAATCTATTTTCTTTAATTTGATCTAGAGCTAATCCAATTTGTTTTGATTCATTTTCATTTGGAGTATCTCCTTGAATTTCTACTGTTCCTAAACCTTCTACAAATATCTGGCCCATGTTACTGAACCTTTTTCATTACACCATCAACAAATTTATATCTATCAGTGGCTTCTTTAGGTTGATAAAAATTACTAATTGAAACACCAGATTTTTCTAAAGCTCCAAAAGCTTGTTTTATGTCTATTAAACCTTGAGATTCTTTAATTTTTAATGCAGTATTTAAATAATCTTTCATAGCTCTAATTTTACCTTCGAAAACTACTTCAGTGTCACTATCACTTGGAATTACTGCTTCTAATCTTTTTGCTTCTGGTTCAGAAACAGCAGCACCTGAAATTGCTTTTTTATATTTAGCGCTTAAATCTGCGCCGGTTGCTTTAAAAGCTTGTATTTTTTTACCAGTTTCTCCACCTACTAAACCACTTAAAAATCCACCTATTTTTTGTGGGTCTAAATTATAGAAAGGCCCAACTGGTTTACCAAGTTCTATGTAATCTTTTTCTAATCTATTAAGTGCCGATAAAGTTGAAA
>Ga0169931_10009563_pt1 | contig 13948 bp, 14 predicted proteins | sample Kivu_15m_20L_FD_129675 | JGI IMG/M metagenome (GOLD analysis project Ga0169931, IMG submission 129675) | Freshwater microbial communities from Lake Kivu, Western Province, Rwanda to study Microbial Dark Matter (Phase II) - Kivu_15m_20L... | ecosystem: Environmental > Aquatic > Freshwater > Lake...
GGAAGTCTGACCCATGCCCATCATCAAAATCCTGCCGCACCCCGAGCTGTGCCCCCAAGGCACCACCGTCAACGCGCCGGTGGGCAGCACCATTTGTGAAGTCCTGCTCGACAACCACATTGAGATCGAACACGCCTGCGACATGAGCTGCGCCTGCACCACCTGCCATGTGATCGTGCGCGAGGGCTTTCGCAGCCTCAATGAACTCGATGAAAACGAGGAAGACCTCCTCGATCGGGCCTGGGGTCTGGAGCCCGATTCGCGCCTGTCGTGCCAGGCCATCGTCGCCCAACAAGACCTGACCATCGAGATTCCGCGTTACACCATCAACCACGCGCGCGAGAACCATTAAGCCCCCACGCTCCGCCGCTGCGCGGGTCGCTGCCCCCCGAGGGGCGCGTTTCAGGCTTGGGGCGGCCCGGCGCCTGAAACCTTAAGCCCCCACGCTCCGCCGCTGCGCGGGTGGTTAACATTGCCGTATGCGACAAATTGTTCTCGACACCGAAACCACCGGCCTGAGCCCGGCCGATGGCGACCGCATCATTGAGATCGGCTGTGTGGAGCTGCTCAACCGCAAGCTCACTGGGCGCAACCTACACCACTACATCAACCCCGAGCGCGACAGCCATCCCGACGCATTGCGGGTGCACGGTCTGACCACCGAGTTTTTGAGCGACAAGCCCAAGTTCGCCGCCATTGCGCCCGAGTTGCTGGACTACTTGGCCGGCGCTGATGAGGTCATCATCCACAACGCCCCGTTTGACGTGGGCTTTTTGAATGCCGAATTCGAGCGCTTGGGCCTGCCTCCGTTCACCGAGCGGGTGGGGGCGGTGGTGGACAGCTTGGCCATGGCCAAGGACATGTTCCCTGGTCAGCGCAATGGCTTGGACGCTCTGTGTTCGCGTCTGGGGGTGGACAACTCGGGCCGCACCTTGCACGGTGCCTTGCTGGACGCGGAGCTGTTGGCCGATGTGTACATTGGCATGACCCGCGGTCAAGACGCCTTGCTGATGGATGTGGAAGCCGGTGGTGATGCCAACGGACACAGTGGTGCGGCCGAGCTGATGGATCTGAGCGGTTTTGTGTTGCCCGTGATTGCCGCCAACACACAAGAGGCCGACGCCCACACCAAGACGCTGGCGGATATCGACAAAGCCAGCAAAGGCAAGACCGTGTGGCGCAGACACGAACCGGCCCCCGCCGAATGAAAAAAAATGGCGGGGTCAAAAATGGACGAAAAACACGCTATAATTTGAGGCTTGCAAGCGATTGCAACACCGGTTTACCGGGTGGTTAGCTCAGCGGTAGAGCACTGCCTTCACACGGCAGGGGTCACAGGTTCAATCCCTGTACCACCCACCAGACAAAAGCCCTGACAGCATAGGCCGTCAGGGCTTTTTCTTTGGCTCAATGCGAAGGCTTTTTAAGCCGTCACACGCCGACGCGCATTCAAAAAGGCCACCAGGCTCGGCATCACCGGCACTTCCACCAGCACACCCACCACGGTGGCGAGGGCCGCACCCGAGTGCAGGCCAAACAGCGAGATGGCCACAGCCACCGCCAGCTCAAAGAAGTTGGACGTGCCGATCAGGCAGGCCGGCGCGGCGGTGTCGTGTGGCAGGCGCAGGCGCTGGGCGCCCCACCAAGCGATGAAGAAGATGCCGTAGCTCTGCAGCACCAGCGGCACCGCAATCAGCGCGATCACACCCGGCTGGGCCACGATGGTGGGCGCTTGCAGGCCAAACAGAATCACCACGGTGGCGATCAGGCCCAGCACACCCACGGGCTTGAGCCGGGCCAGCCAGTGGGTCAGCGCGGCTGGGCCACCGTGTCGCAGCAGCCAGTGTCGCGAGGCCACACCCGCCAGCAGCGGCAGCACAACGTACAGCAGGGTGGACAGCCACAGCGTTTCCCACGGCACAGTCAGTTCGGTCACCCCCAGCAACAAGGCAGCGATGGGCGCAAACGCAAACACCATGATCAGGTCGTTCACCGACACCTGCACCAGGGTCTAGTTGGGATCGCCCCGGGTGAGCTGGCTCCACACAAACACCATGGCGGTGCAGGGCGCCACGCCGAGCAAAATCATGCCGGCGATGTATTCCTTGGCCGACTGCGGATCGACCCAGGGTGCAAACAGAACCTGAAAGAACAGCACGCCCAGCGCGGCCATGGTGAAGGGTTTGATCAGCCAGTTGACGACCAGCGTCAGCAACAGACCTTGTGGGCGCCGGCCCACCTGGCGCACCGCCGCAAAATCGATCTGCACCATCATCGGGTAGACCATGGCCCAGATCAGCACCGCCACCACCAGGTTGACGTGCGCCCATTCCAGCGCCGCGATGCTGGCAAAGGTCTCGGGGGGCAGCAAGCCCAGGCCCACACCAGCGGCCATGCCCAGGGCCACCCACACACTCAAGTAACGCTCAAACAGTCCCATCGCATGCCTTTTGCCGAGTTGGCTTTTATTGTGCTTGACCAATGCGCAGCACCTCGGCCTGCAGGCTCAGTCGGTCGAGCTTGTCCAAGGGCAGACTCAGAAACAGCGAAATGCGCCGTTGCAGCACCAAAAAAGCGTCCAGAAAGGCGCGCTGGCGTTGCTCGTTGCTGCCCGTGGCTGCGGCGGGGTCGGCCACGCCCCAGTGGGCGGAGATGGGTTGACCAGGCCACACCGGGCACACCTCGCCCGCTGCCTTGTCGCAGACGGTGAACACAAAGTCCATGACCGGCGCACCCGCCTGGGCGAATTCGGCCCAGTCTTTGCTGCGCAAGTCGCCACGCGCAAAGTGGTGTCGTTCGATCAAGTCCAAGGCCGAGGGGTGCACAGCGCCCGCTGGGTGGCTACCGGCGCTGTGTGCCACAAAGCGCCCGCCAGCCTGGGCGGTGAGAATGGCCTCGGCCATGATGCTGCGGGCCGAATTGGCGGTGCAGATGAACAGAACGTTGTAAGCGCGGGTGCTCATGGGGGTGCTCCAGGTCGGGGTGGTATTGAGCCAAACAGGCAGTTCGCAAGGGGCGCCGCCGCAACAGGCGTCGCTCAGGTAACGCATCAGCCCCGCCATGTGGGCGGTGTGGGCGCTGTAGATCACAAAGCGGCCGCTGGGAACGGTTTGCACCAGGCCGGCTTGCGCCAGGGCTTTGAGGTGAAAGCTCAGGGTGCTGGCCGGCATGCCCAAGGCGTCGCCCAAGGCACCAGCCGACATGCCCGCTGCGCCGGCCTGTATCAGCAGGCGAAAGGCCCGCAGCCGCTGCGCCTGGGCCAAAGCGGCCAGGGCGGCCACCGCCTGGTCTTCGCTCAGAACAGGTTGTGTGGTGCTCATGTGGCGCCTTCGATGCGCAGTTGCTCGGGCAAGCGCCAGGTGGCCTGCCAGCACAACAAAAGCATGGCGGCCGAGCCGATCAGGGCATAGAGCAGGCCGCCCCACTGGTAAAGCAGGCCCGACATCAGCGTGCCAAAGAAGCGCCCCAGCGCATTGGCGGCGTAATAGAAGCCCACGTCTTCGGCGGCTTTTTCACTGCCCGCATAAGCCAACACCAGATAGGAGTGCACCGACGAATTCACCGCAAAGGCAAAACCAAACAGGCCCAGCCCGCCGACCACCCACCACACCAGGTGCGGCGCATCTATCAGCACGGCGGCCGCCATGCCGACCGGGATCAGCGCCAGCAGCAGCGACCAGCTGCGCGCCGCCGGCACCTCAGCGCTCAGCCCGTCGGCGCTGCGGCGCACGATCTGCGGCGCCAGCGCCTGCACCAAGCCGTAGCCGATGGTCCAGGCCGCCAGAAAGCCGCCCACCATGGTGAAGGTCCAGCCCTGTGCATACAGGAACACCGGCACGCCCACCACAAACCACACGTCGCGCGCACCAAACAGCGCCACCCGCGCGGCCGCCAGGGCGTTGATGCCCGCGTTTTTGGCGAACAGTTCTTTGGCCGACTTAGAGGCTTTGGCCTTGCCCATCAGGGGCGGCACCGACAGCACCACACCCGCCAGCACCAGCAGCAGCAGACCCGCCATGGCCCACAGCGACTGCTGAAAGCCCAAGGCCTGCAGCAGCACGCCGCCCATGAAGAAGCCAAAGCCCTTCATGGCGTTTTTGCTGCCGGTGAACCAGGCCACCCACTTGAACAATTGGTTGTTGCCGCCGTCCTCGGCCTTGGCCTGCGCCTGCGTCACCTTGATGGCCGATTTGCTCGCGGTTTTGGTCAAGTCCTTGGCCACGCCACAAATGCCCTGCGCCACCACCACCCAGGCCACCGACATCGCCGCCGTCCACGCGGGGTTGAGCAGCGAGAGCAAGGTGAAGCCGGTGATCTGCGTGGCCAGGCCCACGGTCAGCATGCGCTGGATGCCGTAGCGTGTGGCCAGCCAGCCACCGATCAGGTTGGCCAACACGCCAGCCGCTTCATACAGCAGAAACAAAAACGCCAGCGTGAACGGTGAATAGCCCAGTTGGTAGAAGTGCAGCAACACCAACATGCGCAGGGCGCCGTCGGTGAGGGTGAATCCCCAGTAGGCGGCGGTGACGATGGCGTAGTTGCGGGTGGCGGTGTTCATGGCTTGCGCGCTGATGGATTCATGATGTAACACGCTAAGTCAACCATGCGGCAGGCGTAGCCCATCTCGTTGTCGTACCAGGCATAGACCTTGAGCAGCGTGCCGTCGGTCACCATGGTGGAGAGCGCGTCCACGATGCTGCTGCGGGTGTCGCGCGCGTAATCGGCGCTCACCAGAGGGCGCGTCTCGTAACCCAAGATACCCGCCAGCGGTCCCTCGGCGGCGGCTTTGAACAGGGCGTTCACCTCGTCGGCGGTGGTCTCGCGCTGCAGCTCGAACACACAGTCGGTCAGCGAGGCGTTGAGCACAGGTGCGCGCACCGCATGGCCGTTGAGCTTGCCCTTGAGTTCGGGGTAAATCAGCGCAATCGCGGTGGCGCTGCCGGTGGTGGTGGGCGCCAGGCTGGTCATGGCGCTGCGGGCGCGGCGCAGGTCTTTGTGCGGCGCGTCCACCACCAGGTTCGTGTTGGTCGGGTCGTGGATGGTGGTGATTTGCCCATGGCGGATGCCTAGGTTTTCATGCACCACCTTCACCACAGGCGCCAGGCAGTTGGTGGTGCAGCTCGCGGCGGTGACGATGCTGTCGCGCGCCGGGTCGTACAGGTGCTCGTTGATGCCCACCACAATGTTGAGCACGCCACCGGTCTTGACCGGCGCCGCCACGATCACCTGTTTGGCGCCACGGTCCAAGTGGCCCTGCAGCGTCTCGGGCGTGAGGAACTTGCCGGTGCATTCCAGCACCACGTCCACCCCCAAATCGCTCCAGGGAATGTCGGCCGGGGTGGCGTGGCTGCTGAAGCCCAGGCGCCGATCGCCAATGCGGATCGCGTCGTCGCCATCGGCCTCGATGCGCTCGCGCCATTTGCCCTGCACGCTGTCAAACGCCAGCAAGTGGGCGGTGGCGGCGGCGCCGCCCTTGAGTTCATTGCAGTGCACCACCTCCAGGCGGTTGTCCTGCCGCGGATCGTCCGCACCACGTTCGGCTGCGCCGAAAGCCGCGCGCAGCGCCAGACGGCCGATGCGGCCCATGCCGTTGATACCCACTTTCATGTTCATTGCTCCGGAAAATTCGACATTTCTAGAATTATAGAAATGAATTGTGAAAAAAAGGTGACTCAGCGCGATGGCCAGTCACCAGCAGATCGGCTCGGGTGTCGTCTGTTCTATGGTGTGGCAGCGTCGGGTGTCGACTGGAGTTGCTCAACCACCAAAGACGCATCCATCAGCCGAACTTTGCTCATGTAGTAGCGGTCCAGGCGCCATTCCTTGAGCACATTCATGGCCAGCTCGAAGTCGTCGAGCGCCAGTTGGTACAGGCTGTTGAGCGCGAAAGGTTGTTGCGTTTCCAGCGCGATGATCAGGCCGGACAGGGTGCGGGCGGTGGTGGAGTCGGGGGACTTTTTAATGAGCTTTCTGGCTTTTTTGATGGCGAGCATGGGGCTCCTCCTGGCGGTCAATGGCTGCAAGATCGGCGGAATATACCCGCGGGGGTCTCAAAAAATTGTGTCAAAACGAAGACGCGTGGTCGGCATGTTCACATGCTGAGGCTCAGTCACGGGGATGTCATGGCGCTGCCACGACGGTGTCATGAGGAGCGACAACCATATGGGAACAACACCCACACAGGAGCCGTCATGAGAACCGAGCTGCCCACACCAACCTTTGATCTGTCACCCACCCATTTGCCCCGGGGGTCTCTTCACCCGGCGCAGCCCTTGGCATCCACCAGCACCGCAACCGCGCCCAGCCTTGAAGTGGCCTGGGCTCGGCATCTGGACGAGGTTCGTGAAGCGCAAGCCCTGAGGTATGAGGTGTTCGCCGGCGAAATGGGCGCGCGTTTGCCCGTCACCGTGCCAGGGCGCGATGTGGACCTGTTCGACGATTACTGCGAACACCTGCTGGTGCGCGACGCCGCCACCCGCCAAGTGATCGGCACCTACCGGGTGCTGACGCCCGCACAAGCCAAACGCGCCGGCAGCACCTACAGCGACACCGAATTTGATCTGACGCGCCTGCGCTTTTTGCGCGAGCGCATGGTGGAGTTGGGCCGCAGCTGCGTGCACCGGGATCACCGGCACGGTGGCGTCATCATGGCCCTGTGGGGCGCATTGGCCGAGTTCATGGTACGCAACCAGCTCGACACCATGATCGGCTGTGCCAGCATCCCCATGGGCACCGCAGGACCGGGTGGTGCGGCAGGCAGCGGCTACGCGGCTGCCAGCATATGGCGTCAGGTCAAAGACAAGCACCTGGCCGGCATCGAATTCCATGTGCGCCCCCGCTTGCCACTGCCGGTGGACGAGTTGCACAGCGACCTGGTGGTCGATCCACCAGCGCTGATCAAAGGGTATTTGCGCCTGGGGGCCAAGGTGATGGGGCCACCGGCCTGGGACCCCGATTTCAACGCGGCCGATTTGCCCATGATGATGCGCATCGCCGACTTGCCACCGCGTTACCGCAAGCACTTTCTGGGGGCATGACAGTGCGTCGTGACGGTGCACGGTTGTACTCAGATCAATAATTCACATATGACAGACACACAAATCGCATCAGCCGCCGATGCGGTGGTTGCCGAACAGGTGCCCCGATCGGCCTTTCTGGACCGCGACCACAGCATCGTCGCTTTCAACGAGCGGGTGCTCGACTGGGCGCGGCGGCCTGGCGTGCCATTGCTGGAGCGCTTGCGCTACTTGGCGATCGTGTCGTCCAACATGGACGAGTTTTTTGAGGTGCGTTTTGAGCCCCACCTCGCAGCCCGCAAGTTGGGTGTGCAAGAGGGCTTTTACTCCACCGACAGCTACTTGGCTCTGACCCGCAAGATCCAAGAGCTGGTGGCGGCCCAGTACGCCATTTACAACGACGAACTGCTGCCTCTGTTGCGCGACAAGGGCATTGAGCTGGTCACCCACAGCGAGCGCGATCCGCGCCAAGGCCGTTGGGTGCGCAGCCATTTCCAGCGCGAAGTGCAGCCGCTGCTGATGCCGGTTGGTCTGGACCCGGCCCACCCCTTTCCGCAGGTGGCCAACAAATCGTTGAACTTCATCGTGCGCTTGGCGGGTCGCGACGCCTTTGGCCGGCACAACGACATCGCGATTGTGAAAGTGCCGCGCAGCCTGCCGCGCTTCATTCGTTTGCCCGCCGCCAAGGGCAGCGACAAAACCGAGTTTGTGTCCATCTCCAGCCTGATTCGGTCGCACTTGGCCGATTTGTTTCCGGGCCGGCAAGTGACCGAGTTTTCCCAATTCCGCGTGACGCGCCATTCCGATCTGGCGGTGGATGAGGATGAGGTGAAAAACCTGCGCACCGCGCTGCGCAAGGGTTTGCAGCAGCGCCATTACGGGCAGGCCTTGCGCCTGGAGGTGTCGGCCGGCTGCTCTCAGTACCTGTCCGACTTTTTGCTCGCGCAGTTTGAATTGCCACCCGAGTCGGTGTTTCGCGTGCCTGGCCCGGTCAATTTGGTGCGCCTGAACCAGCTCATCGACCAGATCGACGCACCGGCCCTGCGTTTCTCCCCCTTCACACCCGGCTGGCCTGGAGACATTGGTGTGGGCCAGTCGTGGTTCAGCCGCTTGGCCAAGGGCGACGTGCTCGCCCACCAGCCCTACCAAACCTTTGATGCGGTGCTGAGTTTTTTGCGCGAAGCGGTGCAAGACCCGAACGTGCTGGCGATCAAACAAACCATTTACCGCGCTGGTGCGCGGTCTGAGCTGATGGAGTTGTTGCGCGAGGGCGTGCGCCGTGGCAAAGAAGTGACCGCGGTGGTGGAGCTCAAGGCGCGTTTTGATGAAGAAGCCAACATCAGCTACGCCGAGCGCCTGGAGTCGATCGGCGCCCAGGTGGTGTACGGCGTGGTGGGGCTCAAAACCCACGCCAAGATGTTGTTGGTGACCCGCCGCGAAGGGCGTGAACTCAAACGCTACGCCCATTTGTCCACCGGCAACTACAACGCGGGCACCGCGCGGCTCTACACCGACCTGAGCCACTTCACCGCCGACAAGGACATCACCCGCGACGTGGACCATGTGTTCATGCACCTGGCCAGCCAGAACCGCCTGCCCAAGCTGCAAAAGGTGCTGATGGCGCCGTTTCATTTGCACAAGGCCATGCTGGCCGAGTTGGAGCGCGCCAGCCAAGCGGCGCGCGACGGGCAAGAGGCGAGGGTGGTGCTCAAGATGAACGCCCTGACCGATGAGCCCTTGGCGCGTGCGCTGATCGCAGCCTCGCGCGCAGGTGTACAGATCGACATCATTTGCCGAGGCGCTTGCATCTTGCCGGCCCAGGTGCCGGGGCTGACAGACAACGTGCGCATTCGCTCGGTCATCGGTCGCTTGCTGGAGCACACGCGGGTGTTTTATTTCCGCATACAGGGCCAAGAGGCCTTGTGGCTCTCCAGCGCCGACTGGATGAACCGCAACATGCTGCGCCGCGTTGAGCTGGCCTGGCCGGTGAACGACCCGGTGTTGCGGCAGCGGGTGGTGGACGAGTGTCTCACCGCCTATCTGCACGACACCCGAGACGCTTGGTCGCTGGGCGCTGACGGGCAGTACCGCCCAGTGAGTGCCGCACCCCGCAAACGGCCACTGTCGGCCCAACACAGCCTGTTGGGCCTGTACAGCGACATGCATTGAATAGACAGATCAGGGAGATGGCGATGGATTTGATTGTGTGGCGCCATGCCGAGGCGCATGAACATCCGCACACGGACACAGGCGCACCCGGTGACGCCGCAGATATGCTGCGCGCACTCACGCCCCGGGGCGAGAAGCAAGCGACCCGCATGGCCGCGTGGCTGGATCGGCAGCTGCCCGACGGCGCCAGGGTGTTTGCCAGCCCAGCACTGCGCACCGAGCAGACCGCTCAGGCCTTGGGTAGACGCTTTCGTTTGCGCGACGATCTGGCGCCCAACGCCTCGGCGCAGGCGGTGTTGGACCTGGTGCAGTGGCCCCATGGCAAATCACCAGTGGTGGTGATTGGGCACCAGCCCACGCTGGGTCAAGTGGTGGCGCGTTTGCTGGACTTGCCCGAAGGCGAGTGCGCCATCAAAAAAGGCGCGCTGTGGTGGTTGCGCCTGCGCGAGCGCAACGGGGTGCAGCAAACGGTGGTGGTTACCGTGCAGACGCCCGAGCTGCTCTGATGGGGGCGCCGAGGCTCAGCGCACGTCTACCTGGAATTTCCAGCCGGTTTTTTGCCAAGCCAAGGCTTCTTCACTCAGCAGCCAAGCCGATTGAGGGTAGCGCCGCGACCAGCCGACCGGCGTGGCCAATTTGAAGCCGCCCGCCTGGTAGCTGAGTTGCAGCCCGCTGTGTTCGGGCATTTTGCGGGCATGACAGAGCAACACCGCCAATCGCAAGCACAGCAGTTGTTTGGCGAACAGTTCGTCGTGCAGCGGCTCTTCCAGCTTGCGCAACTTGCCGCGTTGCCCCATCACCAACAGGCTCATGCGGTGCAACTCTGCCAGCGAAAAACCCGGTGCGTCAACGTGGTCCAGGATGTAGGCGCCGTGGTGGTGTGATCGCTCGTGGGAAATGTGCGTGCCAATTTCGTGCAGACGCGCAGCCCACGCCAGCTTTTGTGAATAACGTTCATTGGCCGGGCCAGGCGCTGCCACCTGGGCAAACAGCGCGGTCGCCACCTGGCTCACTCGCTCGGCCTGGGCCGGTTCTACAGAAAATCGCTCGGCCAGCCACACCACGGTGCGCTCGCGCACGTCTGTGCCGTCACTGATGCGGTCAATCAGGTCGTACAGTGCGCCATGGCGCAGTGCCCCTTGGGCGGGGATCATTTGCTGAATATCGAACAAATCAAACAAAGCGCGCAGCACGGACAGACCGCCGCCGATCACCGCTTTGCGGTCTTCTTTCATGCCCTCGATGCGGACACGGTCCGCGTCACCGGCTTTGATCAGGGCGTCGCGCAGCCAGTCCAGCCCGCGCTGTGTGACCACCCCGCTGGCCCAGCCGTTGGCGGCCAGGGCATCGGCCACCGCACCCACGGTGCCCGACGAGCCATAAGCCACCGTCCATTCGGCGGGTGAAAACAGGTCTATCGCTTCGTCCAGCACCGCTTTGGCCGCCACTTCGGCGGTGCGAAAGGCGGCCGCCGTGAACTGGCCCTTGGGGAAATACTTGTTCGACCAGGCCACGCTGCCCAGTCGGTACGACTCCATGCGGTGCGACACATAGCCCTGGCCCAGAATCATTTCGGTGGAGCGCCCGCCGATGTCGATCACCAGTCGCCGCTCGTCGGAGTGGGGCAGCAGGTGAGACACGCCTTGGTAGATCAGCCGGGCTTCCTCGTGGCCCGAAATCACCTCGATGGGGAAACCCAGCACCTCTTGGGCTCGGCGCACAAACACCTCGCGGTTTTTGGCTTCGCGCAGGGTCTGGGTGGCCACCGCACGCACCTGGTGCTTTTTGAATCCCTGCAGGCGTTCGGCAAATCGCGCCAGACAGGCCCAACCGCGCTCCATGGCGGCTTCACTCAGGTTTTTTTCGGCGTCCAGGCCGCTGCCTTGGCGAACCGTTTCCTTCAGATACTCGATGCGCTCAATGTGGCCGCCATGGTAGCGGCCAATTTCCAGGCGGAAGCTGTTGGAGCCAAGGTCAATCGCTGCGAGAAGGGTGCCGGGATTCATGCGTGCCGCGCTGCATGGGAAGGCCCTGCGAGCGCCATGGTTGTCGGGTGCGGCATTGTCGCCGATTGCTTGTAGACAAATGCTTCTGTTGTCGCCATTTTTGTTATCTTGCGGTCATGACAACACACTTTTGGGTGCCCACCGAGCCCGCCAACAACCGACTGAGCCGCCGCCAGGCGCTGGCTTGGGGCGCAGCGGCCGCGTTCGGGCCATCTGTGGCCCAAGCCCAACCCGCGTCGGCGGCCGCTGAAGAGGCCAAGGCACCGCCTTTGCCCGCACTGGGCAGTCGCTTGGCGGTGCCCGATCTCGCTTTGCTGGACGGCGGGGCCTGGCGCCAACAGCTGGGCAAGCCCTTGCTGGTGTATTGGTGGGCCAGCACCTGTCCTTTTTGTGCCCTGCAAAGTCCGTCGATGGACCGCCTCTGGTCGCAGGTGCGCGCCCAAGGCTGGCAGATGTTGGCTTTGTCGGTGGACCGCAAAGCCGAAGACGCCGCCGCGTATCTGAAGGCCAAGCGCTACAGTTTTCCGGCGGCCTGGGCCTCACCGGCCTGGCGAAGCGGCTTTCCCAAGCCCAAGGGGTTGCCCATCACCTTGCTGGCGGGGGCAGATGGGCGACTCAAAGTCGCAGAAAAAGGGCAGATGTTTGAGGAAGATGTGATGGCCTTGCCCGACGCTTTGTTGTGACAGTGGCGCTTTGTCACAAGCTTGTCACACAAGCTTTTTAGAGTCCTGCTTGTCAACTGTGTTGCCAACCCTGAACAAAGGACTCTGACATGACTTCCAAGCGCACTTTTCTGAAATCGGTGGCCGCCGCCGCTTTCGCTTCCGTGGCCATGGGTTCGGCTTTTGCCGCCGACATCACCGGCGCAGGCGCCACATTCCCGTTCCCCATTTACAGCAAATGGGCTGAGGCTTACAAAGCCGCCACGGGCACGGGTCTGAACTACCAGTCCATCGGTTCGTCGGGTGGCATTCGCCAGATCCGCGCCAAGACCGTGGCATTTGGCGCCACCGATGCCCCGGTGTCTGGCGCTGACCTGGACAAAGACGGCATGGTGCAGTTCCCCGCCATCATCGGCGGCACAGTGCCCATTTTTAACCTCGAAGGCTTTGGCAAAGGCGAGTTGCGTGTGACCGGTCCCGTGCTGGCCGAGATGTTCATGGGCAAAATCGCCAAGTGGAACGATCCCAAACTGGCTGCCCTGAACCCCGGCAAGAAGCTGCCCGACATGGCGATCACCGTTGTGCACCGCGCCGACGGTTCGGGCACCACCTTCAACTGGACCGATTACCTGTCGAGCGTCAGCAAGGACTGGGAAACCAGCGTGGGCAAGGGCGCCGCTGTGAAGTGGCCCGCACCCACTTCCGTGGGTGGCAAGGGCAACGAGGGCGTGGCCGCCAACGTGAGCCGTGTCAAAGGCTCCTTGGGTTATGTGGAATACGCCTACGCCAAGAAAAACAATATCCCGGTGATGCAATTGCAAAACCGCGACGGCAAGTACCTGATGCCCGACGACACCACCTTCGCGGCCGCCGCTGCGGGTGCCAACTGGTCGGCTGCGCCTGGCATGGGCATTTCTCTGGTGAGCCAGCCTGGTGCCAACGCCTATCCGGTGGTGACCGCATCGTTCATCCTGATGTACAAAGACCCAGCGGACAAAGCCCAATCGGCCGAAGTGCTGAAGTTTTTTGACTGGGCCTTCAAGAACGGCAAGCAAATGGCTCTCGATCTGGATTACGTGCCGCTGCCCGACAGCCTGACCAACGAGATCCGCAGCAAGGTCTGGTCGCAAATCAAGCGCTGATCGGCTTCAGCCCTTGTGACACCTGAAGGGCTGCGCCTTTCAGGTGTTTTTGTAAGTTGTTGCAGCTTTTTCTTTCCATGGACCGCACCATGTCTTTGCCATTTTCAGTGGCGCCGTCGCAAGAATCGGCCACCATGCTTGCCGTGGCCAGGCGCCAGCGCTTGCAGGACGCCCTGTTTCACCGGCTGACCCAGTTCTTTTCTTTGCTGGTGTTGGTGGCTTTGGTGGGCATCATCGCCTCCTTGTTCTTCAACGCATGGCCCACACTGCAAAAGTTTGGCGTCCGATTCCTGTGGTACGTGGAGTGGGACATCATCAACGAAGAGTTTGGCGCAGCGATTGCCATTGTGGGGACGCTGATCAGCGCGGGCATTGCCATGCTGATTGCGGTGCCGCTGGCTTTTGGTATTGCATTGTTTCTGACCGAAACATGCCCTGTGTGGCTGCGGCGCCCACTGGGCACCGCCATTGAGTTGCTGGCGGCGGTGCCGTCCATCATCTATGGCATGTTCGGCCTGTTCGTGTTCGCCCCGCTGTTTGCGGATTATGTGCAGGTGCCTGCACAGTCTTTGATCGGAGGTATGCCGCTGATTGGTTGGCTGGTGGGCGGTGCACCGACGGGCCTGGGCATCATGGCGGCCGGCATCATTTTGTCGTTTATGGTGTTGCCCTTCATCGCGGCGGTGATGCGCGATGTGTTTGAGATTGTTCCGCCCATCCTTCGCGAGTCGGCCTACGGTCTGGGGTGCACCACCTGGGAGGTGGTGCGCAAAGTGGTGCTGCCCTACACCAACAAGGGCGTGATTGGCGGCGTGATGTTGGGGCTGGGCCGCGCCTTGGGCGAAACCATGGCGGTCACGTTTGTGATTGGCAATGCCAACCGCTTGCCCACCTCGCTGTTCTCGCCAGGCACATCGATTGCCTCGACCTTGGCCAACGAGTTCGCCGAGGCC
>Ga0169931_10009564_pt1 | contig 13948 bp, 14 predicted proteins | sample Kivu_15m_20L_FD_129675 | JGI IMG/M metagenome (GOLD analysis project Ga0169931, IMG submission 129675) | Freshwater microbial communities from Lake Kivu, Western Province, Rwanda to study Microbial Dark Matter (Phase II) - Kivu_15m_20L... | ecosystem: Environmental > Aquatic > Freshwater > Lake...
CGCCATGCCGAAGCTCGGGTGGTCGACGTAGGCGTCACCCGTGACGATGACGATGTCGCAGCTGTCCCAGCCCAGTTGCGTCATCTCCGCCCGGTTCATCGGCAGGAAGGGGGCTGGACCGAAGCGCCGGGCCCAGAAGGGCCGGTAGGAGGTGAGAGTCTTGGCGGAAAGAGGCGGCATGGCTGGCGCGCAGGACGAGCGAATCGCTACCGTCTACGGATCCTTGATTGTCCGCTGCGCCAACCTTCCTTGGCGGCGTAGGGGCAGCGCCGTGGGCAGCGAGGCACCCGCGCGATCGCGTCAAGCCGGGCCTTCAGCCTCCTCGCCCAGGAAGCCCCCGCTCTGCCGCGCCCACAGGCGCGCATAGATGCCGCCCTGCGCGAGCAGTTGCGCGTGCGTGCCCTCCTCGACGATGCGGCCCTGGTCCATCACGATCAGGCGGTCCATGGCCGCGATCGTCGACAGCCGGTGCGCGATCGCGACCACGGTCTTGCCCTCCATCAGGCGGTAGAGGCTGGCCTGGATGGCCGCCTCGACCTCGCTGTCGAGCGCGCTCGTGGCCTCGTCCAGCAGCAGGATGGGCGCGTCCTTGAGCATCACGCGCGCGATGGCGATGCGCTGGCGCTGCCCGCCCGAGAGCTTGACCCCGCGCTCGCCGACGTGCGCGTCGTAGCCGCGCCGGCCGCGGGGGTCGACCAGCGACTCGACGAAGCCGTCGGCCTCGGCGCGCTCGGCCGCGGCGTGCATCTGCGCCTCGTCGGCGTCAGGCCGGCCGTAGACGATGTTCTCGCGCACCGAGCGGTGCAGCAGCGCCGTGTCCTGCGTGACCATGCCGATGCCGGCGCGCAGGCTGTCCTGCGTGACGGCGGCGACGTCCTGACCGTCGATCAGGATGCGTCCCTGCTGCAGATCGTGAAAGCGCAGCAGCAGGTTGACGAGCGTGCTCTTGCCCGCACCCGAGCGGCCGACCACGCCGATCTTTTCGCCCGGGCGGATGTGCAGGCTCAGGCCGTCGACGACCCGGCGCCCGCCGCCGTAGGCGAAGCCCACGTCCTCGAAACGGACCTCGCCGCGCGTCACCCGCAGCGGCGGCGCGCCGGGGCGGTCCAGCACCGTGTGCGGGCGCGACAGCGTCGCGATGCCGTCCTGCACCGTGCCCACATGCTCGAACAGCGAGGCCATCTCCCACATCACCCAGTGCGAGATGCCGTTCAGGCGCATCGCCATCGCGGTGGAGGCCGCCACCGCGCCGATGCCGATCTCGCCGCGCGTCCACATCCACAGCGTGACGCCGCTGGTGGCGGCGATCAGCCCCACCGACAGCGCATGGTTGACGACCTGGAAGGCCGAGACCAGGCGCATCTGCGCGTGCACGGTGCGCAGGAAATCCGCCATCGCGTCGCGCGCGTAGCCGGCCTCGCGCCGCGAGTGCGAGAACAGCTTGACGGTGGCGATGTTGGCGTAGGCGTCGGTGATGCGCCCGGTCATCATCGAGCGTGCGTCCGCCTGCTGCTGCGCCACGCGCGCCAGCCGCGGCACGAAGTACCAGGTGGCGCCCAGGTAGAGCGCCACCCAGGCCAGGAAGGGCAGCAGCGCGCGCGCGTCGAAGCCGCCCAGCACCAGGCCCATGGTCGCGAAGTAGATCGTCACGTAGACCAGGATGTCGGTGACGATGAACCAGGTGTCGCGCACCGCCAGCGCCGATTGCATCAGCTTGGTGGCGATGCGGCCCGCGAACTCGTCCTGGAAGAAGCTCATGCTCTGGCCGAGCATGAGGCGGTGGAAGTTCCAGCGCAGCCGCATCGGCAGGTTGCCGGCCAGCGACTGGTGCTTGAACAGCGTCTGCAGCCCGGCCGCGGCGATGCTGGCCACCAGCACGCCGGCCAGCAGCAGCAGCGTGCCGCCCTCGCGCGCCCACAGCTGCGCCGGCGGCACCACGGCCAGCCAGTCGACGATGCGGCCGAGCACCGCGAACAGCAGGGCCTCGAAGGCGCCCAGCGCCGCGGTCAGCAGCGTCATGGCCAGGATGTAGCGGCGCGTGCCCTGGCTGCAGGCCCACAGGAAGGGCAGCAGGCCCTTGGGCGGCAGGGCGGGGAGCGCGTCGGGGTAGGGATCGACGAGCTTTTCGAAGGCGGCGAAGGGCAAGGCAGGGCTCCGGGGCGCGCGATGATACGCAGGCTGCCGCGGGGGGCGCTTGCGCGGCCCTAAACTCGATGCGACAGGATGTGCTCGACAGCGACGACAGCCCTGAGTGGCTGAGAGCCAGAGACCAGACACACACGATGAGCCCCGAGGAGCCCCACCCCTCCCGCACCGTGGCGCCGGCCGACGCGCACGCCGGTCACGGCCATGGACCAGGCGCCGAGGCGCACGGGCACAGCCACCTCGACCCGATGGAGGTTCGCGTGCGCGCGCTGGAAACCCTGCTAGTCGCCCAGGGCTACGTCGAGCCGGCCGCCGTCGACCGCCTGATCGAGACCTACGAGACCCGCGTCGGCCCGCACCACGGGGCGGCGGTCGTCGCGCGCGCCTGGGCCGATGCGGGCTTTCGGGCCTGGCTCGAGAGCGACGCCACCGCGGCGATCGCCTCCATGGGCTTCGGCGGTCGCCAGGGCGAGCACATGGTCGCCGTCTTCAACAGCCCGCAGGAGCACCATCTCGTGGTCTGCACGCTGTGCTCCTGCTACCCCTGGCCGGTGCTGGGCCTGCCGCCGGTCTGGTACAAGTCCGCGCCCTACCGCTCGCGCGCCGTGCGTGAGCCGCGCGCCGTGCTGGCCGACTTCGGCCTGCGCCTGCCCGAGTCCACGCACTTGCGGGTGTGGGATTCGACGGCCGAGATCCGCTATCTAGTGGTGCCGATGCGCCCGGCCGGCACCGAGGGCTGGGACGAGGCCCGACTCGCCCGCCTTGTCACGCGCGACTCGATGATCGGCACCGGCCTGACGCTCGCGCCCGAGGCGGCCTTCGGCGCCGAGCCGGCCGGCGAGCCGACCGACGAGCCGCGGGCGGCGCCCGCCGCGGCGCAGCCCCCGGGAGCCGGGGCGCCATGAACGGCGTCCACGACATGGGCGGCATGCACGGCTTCGGCCCTGTGAGGCCCGAGCCCGGCGAGCCGCTCTTCCACGCCCCCTGGGAGACGCGGGCCCTTGGCCTGACGCTTGCCATGGGCGCCACCGGCGCCTGGAACCTGGACCAGACCCGGCAGGCGCGCGAGAGCCTGCCGGCAGCGCGCTACCTGGCCGCCTCGTACTACGAGATCTGGGTCCTGGCGCTGGAGCGCCTGCTGCGCGAGCGCGGCCTGGCCAGCGCCGACGAGCTGGCGGACGGCCGGCCGCGGGCCCCGGCCCGGCCGCTGCCGCGCGTGCTGCGCGCCGCGGATGTGGACACCGTGCTCGCCCGCGGCGCCCCGACCGCGCGCCCGGTGGCCAGCGCGCCGCGCTTTGCCGTCGGCGACCGGGTGCGCACGCACAACCGTCACCCGGCCGGGCACACCCGGGTGCCGCGCTACGCGCGCGGGCGCCTCGGCGTGGTCGAGCACCTGCACGGCGCGCACGTCTTCGCCGAGGCCCACGCCGCCTCGCCGCCGGGCGCAGCCTTCGACGAGGCGCCGCAGTGGCTGTACACGGTGCGCTTCGACGGCCGCGAGCTCTGGGGCGAAGACGCCGAACCGGGCACGAGCCTGAGCATCGACGCCTGGGAGTCCACGCTGGAGCCGGCAGGTTCGGGCGCGAGCGCGGACACGGCGCTGACCGGCAGTCCTTCGGGAGGCGCCGCATGACATCGACCGCCGGCCCCGCGGCCGTGGCCGGCGCCGGCCCGGCCCCCTTCGCCGCGCCCTGGCAGGCGCACGCCTTCGCGCTGACGCTGGCGCTGCACGAGCGCGGGGCCTTCACCTGGCCGCAGTGGACGGCCGCGCTGTCGGCGGCCATCGCGCGCGCCCGGGACCGCGGCGAGCCCGACGACGGCCCGACCTACTACCACCACTGGCTGGACGCACTCGAGACCCTGCTGCTCGAGCGCGGTCTGGCCGACGCGGCCACGCTGCACGCGCTCGAGCACGCCTGGGAGGACGCGGCGGAGCGCACGCCGCACGGCCAACCCGTGGTGCTGCCCGAGACCGCTCTCGCCTTGGCCCGAGGCCCCGCCACGGGCGGCGGCTGAGATTCCGAGCCCCTGCCCCACCAAGGACCCCCTCCCGATGACCCTGCGCCTGTCCGTCCTCGACCAGTCCGTCGCCTGCGCCGGCCGCGGTGAAGACCATGCCATCCGCGACACCGTCGCCCTGGCCGAGCACGCCGAGGCCCTGGGCTACGAGCGCTTCTGGGTCAGCGAGCACCACGGCCTGCCCACCATCGTCGGCAGCGCGCCCGAGGTGCTGATGGCCGCCGTGGCCGCGCGCACCACGCGCATCCGCATCGGCAGCGCCGGCGTCATGCTGCCGCACTACTCGGCGCTGAAGGTGGCCGAGACCTTCCGCGTGCTGGACGCGCTCGCGCCCGGCCGCATCGACCTGGGCGTGGGCCGCGCGCCCGGCAGCGACCGCCGCACCGCGCAGGCGCTCAACCCCCACGTCTCGGGCATGGCCGAGGACTTCCCGGAGCAGATCCTCGACCTGCAGGCCTGGGCGGCCGGCGCGGCGCACCAGGGCATCGTCGCCCACCCCCGGCCGCCCGCCGGCGCCGGCAGCGAGCGCGCGCCGCAGGTGTGGGTGCTGGGCAGCTCGGACTACGGCGCCCAGCTCGCCGCCCACCTGGGGCTGCCCTACGCCTTCGCCTACTTCTTCATGGACGGCCAGGGCGTGGAACAGGCGCTGCACCTGTACCGCACGCTCTACCGGCCGAGCGCGCGTCACCCGCGGCCGCAGGCCACCATCTGCGCCTGGGCGCTGGCCGCCGATACCGAGGACGAAGCCCGCTTCCACGCCCTGAGCCGCGAACGCTGGCGCGTGGACCGCATGCGCGGCGCGCTGGGCCCGCTGCGCCCGCCGGCCGAAGTGGCCGAGCGCGGCTTCGCCGCCGACGAGATGACCCTCGTCGCGCCGATGCGCCGCCGCTCGCTGGTGGGCAGCGCGGCCCAGGTCGCGCAGCAGATGCGCGCGCTCGCGGCCGAGCTGCAGCTCGACGAGCTCGTCGTCAACACCTGGGCCCACGACCCGGCCGTGCGGCGCCGCTCCTACGCGCTGCTGGCGGCCGAGTTCGGGCTGGGCGGCGCCACCGCGAGCCCGGCGCCCCGCCCCGAGAAAACCCCGATCGCCGCCTGAGCGCCGTTGCGGTCCACTGCGGGCCGGGACGACACCGCAGGGCGCGAAGGGCGACGCCCGTGGCCGTCCGTAGGAGCGAGGAATGACGGACTACCTGATCGTCGGCGCCGGTTCGGCCGGCTGCGTGCTGGCCGCGCGCCTGAGCGAGGACCCGTCGGTGCACGTCACCCTGATCGAGGCCGGCCCGCCCGACACCAGCGTGGCGGTGCACTGCCCCGCCGGGATGGCGCTGATCGCCAAGCAGGGCAAGCCGGCGTGGACCTTCGAGACCGTGCCCCAGCCGGGGCTGAACGGGCGACGCGGCTACCAGCCGCGCGGCAAGGTGCTCGGCGGCTCGAGCTCGGTCAACGCCATGATCTACATGCGCGGCCACCGCGCCGACTACGACGCCTGGGCCGGCGCCGGCAACCCGGGCTGGGGCTACGAGGACGTGCTGCCCTTCTTCAAGCGCGCCGAGCACAACGAACGCGGCGCCGACGCCTGGCACGGCAGCGGCGGGCCGCTGAACGTGGCCGAGCTGCGCAGCCCGGCGCGCTGGCGCGAGGCCTTCGTGCGCGCCGGCGTGGAGGCCGGCTACCCGGTCAACCCCGATTTCAACGGCGCCGAGCAGGAGGGCTTCGGCAGCTTCCAGGTGACGCAGCGCAATGGCGAGCGCTGCAGCGCCGCCAAGGCCTACCTGAGCCCACACCTGGGCCGGCCCAACCTGCAGGTGCTGACCGACGCGCAGGTGCTGCGCCTGCGCTTCGAAGGCCGGCGGGCCGTCGGCCTGGAACTGCGCCGCGGCGGTGCGGTGCAGACGCTGACGGCGAGGCGCGAGGTGCTGGTCTGCGCCGGTGCGCTGCAATCGCCAGCCCTGCTGCAGTTGTCGGGCGTGGGCCCGGGCGCGGCGCTGCAGGCGCTCGGCCTGCCGGTCGTGCACGACCTGCCGGGCGTGGGCCGCCACCTGCACGACCATATCGACGTCGTGCAGGTCGTCGACGCGCCGCACCTGACGGACACCTTCGGCATCAGCCCCGCCGGCCTGTGGGCCGGGCTGCGCGCGGTCTTCGAGTGGCGCCGCCAGCGCACCGGGCTGCTGACCACCAACTACGGTGAGGCGGGCGCCTTCATCCGCAGCCAGCCCGACGAGCCCCTGCCCGACCTGCAACTGCACTTCGTCGTCGCCAAGCTCGTCGACCACGGCCGCGCCACCGTGCTAGGGCACGGCTACTCCTGCCACGTTTGCCTGCTGCGCCCGAAGAGCCGCGGCAGCGTCGGCCTCGCCAGCCCCGACCCGCTGGCCGCGCCGCTGATCGACCCGGCCTTCCTGAGCGATCCCGACGACGCCGCGCGCCTGGTGCGGGGCTTCAAGCTGATGCGCCACATCCTCGCGCAGCCGGCGCTGGCCGCCCACGGCGGACGCGAGCTGCCGGACTCGGCCGCGGCGCGCAGCGACGCGGAGATCGAGCGCTACGTGCGCGACCACGCCGACACGATCTACCACCCCGTGGGCAGCTGCCGCATGGGCCCGGGCCCGCTGGACGTCGTCGACGCCCGGCTGCGCGTGCACGGCCTGCAGGGCCTGCGCGTCGTCGACGCCTCGGTCATGCCCGCCATCGTCGGCGGCAACACCAACGCGCCGACGATCATGATCGCGGAGAAGGCGGCGGAGATGATCCGGGAGGACGCGCGGGCCGCTTGAAGACCGGCGCCGGGCAAGCCGGCCGGGCTCAAGCCCCGGCGATCTTCATCCGCTCCACCAGCACCGAGCCGACGGACTTGGAGCCGGTCTCGTAGACGTCGGCGCCGACGGCGGCGATGTCCTGGAACATCTGCTTCAGGTTGCCGGCGATCGTGATCTCCTCGACCGGGTGCACGATGCGCCCGCCCTCGACCCAGAAGCCCGAGGCGCCGCGCGAGTAGTCGCCGGTGACGTAGTTCACGCCCTGGCCCATGAGCTCGGTGACGAAGAGGCCGCGGCCGAGCTTGCGCAGCATGGCCGGCAGGTCGTCGCCCGGGGCCGTGTGGCGGCTGGTCAGCGCCAGGTTCTGCGAGCCGCCGGCGTGGCCGGTGGTGCGCATGCCCAGCTTGCGCGCCGAGTAGCTGGAGAGGAAGTAGCCCTGCACGACGCCGGCCGAGACCACGCGCCGGGCGCGCGTGTGCACGCCCTCGTCGTCGAAGGGCGCGCTGCCCTTGCCCTTGAGGATGAAGGGGTCCTCGCCGATGTCCACGTGCTCGGGCAGCACGCGCTGGCCCAGGCAGTCGACCAGGAAGCTGGCCTTGCGGTAGAGCGCGCCGCCCGAGGTGGCCTGCACGTAGGCGCCCAGCAGCCCGGCGGCCACCGGCGCCTCGAACAGCACCGGGGCGTCGCAGGTGGGCACGCGCGTGGGCTTCAGGCGCGACAGCGCGCGCTCGGCCGCGTAGCGGCCGACGGCCTCGGCCGAGGCCAGGTCGGCGGCGTCGCGGTGCGAGCTGTACCAGGCGTCGCGCTGCATGCCCTGCCCGCGCCCGGCGATGGGCGCGACCGAGATCGAGTGCCTGGAGCTGGCGTAGCCGCCGCGGAAGCCGCGGCTGTTGCCGGCCCAGAAGTGCGACTGCTGCGCCGAGACCCCGGCACCCTCGGAGTTGGTGATGCGCCGGCTGGTGGCGAAGGCGGCCTGCTCGCAGCGGCGCGCCAGGTCGGCCGCGCCCGCGGCGTCCAGCGCCCAGGGGTGGAAGAGATCGAGGTCGCGCCCCGCCTCGGCGGCCGAGGCCAGGTCCTCTGCGTCGGGCAGGCCGGCGGCCGGATCCTCGGCCGTGAAGCGGGCGATGTCCCAGGCCGCGCGCACGGTCTGGCGCAGCGCCGCGGCCGAGAAATCGGAGGTGCTGGCATTGCCGCGCCGCTGCCCGAGGTAGACGGTGACGCCAACCGACTTGTCGCGGTTGCGCTCGACGTTCTCGAGCTCGCCCTTGCGCACCGAGACCGAGAGCCCCGTGCCCTCGGACACCTCGGCCGCGGCGTCGCTGGCGCCGAGTTCGGCCGCCCTCGCGAGCACGTCCTCGACGACCTGGCGGAACTGCTCGCGCGAGTAGGCAAAGCCGCTGTCGGTGGTCGCGCCGGCCGTGCGGCTCGAGGCGGGTTGGCGGGGGCGGGAGGCGGGCATGCGCGAAGGCCGGTGAATGGAAGGAAGGAAGCGGGCCATTATCATCCTCGCCATGTCCCGACGTCCTGCGCCTGGTCGCATGCCCGCACGCGAGGCCGACCCCGATTTCGACGATGCCGGCCGGCCCAGCAAGAGCCAGCGCAAGCGCGAGTCGCACGCGCTGCAGAGCCTGGGCGAGGCCCTCGCCGCCCTGTCCACCGCGCGCCTGCAGGCGCTCGAGATGCCCGAGGCGCTGCGCGACGCGCTGCTGGAGTACCAGCGCACGCGCTCGCACGAGGGCCGGCGGCGCCAGATGCAGTACATCGGCCGCCTGATGCGCGGCGTCGATGCCGCGCCCCTGGAGGAGGCCGTGGCCGCGCAGCGCCTGGGCGGCGCGCGCGAGGCGCTCGCGCTGCACGAGACCGAGCGCTGGCGCGCCGAACTGCTGGCCGACGACGCGGCGCTGACGCGCTGGGTCACCGAGCACCCGCACGAGGACGTGCAGCAGCTGCGCGCCCTGGTGCGCAGCGCGCGCGAAGAGACCCGTGCCGACGCCGGCCCGGGCGCGGCGGTGCGCCAGGGCCGCGCCTTCCGGGACCTGTTCCGCCACGTCCGGCAGACGCTTTCGGCATGACGACCCCGCCCTCCCCCACCTTGCCCTCCACCCCGGCGCCGCCCCCGGAGCCCGTGCGCATCGGCCTGGTCTCGGTCAGCGACCGCGCCTCGCGCGGCGTCTACGCCGACCAGGGCCTGCCCGCGCTGCAGGACTGGCTGGGCCGCGCCTTGCGCAACCCCGTCACCTGGGTGACCCGCCTGATCCCCGACGAGCAGCCGCTGATCGAGGCCGCCTTGAAGGAACTGGTGGACGCCGAGCGCTGCGACCTGGTGCTGACCACCGGCGGCACCGGCCCCGCGCCGCGCGACGTCACGCCCGAGGCGACGCTGGCGGTAGCCGACAAGGTGATGCCGGGCTTCGGCGAGCAGATGCGCCAGATCAGCCTGCGCTTCGTGCCCACGGCCATCCTGTCGCGCCAGACGGCCGTCATCCGCGGCCGCGCGCTCGTCGTCAACCTGCCCGGGCAGCCGAAGTCCATCGCCGAGACGCTGCAGGGCCTGCCCGAGGCCAGCCCGCCGGTGCACGGCATCTTCGCCGCCGTGCCCTACTGCATCGACCTGATCGGCGGCCCCTACCTCGAGACCGACGACGCGGTCTGCAAGGCCTTCCGGCCGAAGTCGGCGCAGCGCCCGGCGCGTTGAGCGCACGCCCGCCGCTCGGGCGGGCACACCGCCCGCCCCCGCCCCGGCTACTTCACCATGCGTGACAGGCGCTCGGCGTCGAAGTGCTCGGTCGTCTGCGCGTCCTGCGGCACGCAGGCCTCGGCCGGCAGTTCGCGACTGCGCTGCGAGAGCTTCTCGATCGCCTGCCACAGCAGGGCGATCTGGTGCTCGTGGCCGGCGGCGTTGTCGATCAGCCCCTTCATCGCCACCGCCACCGGGTCGTCGCCCTGGGTCACGCCATAGGCTGAGAAGCCCATGCGCGCGGCCGTGGCCTCGCGCAGCGCCTCGGCCTCGGCCTGGATCACGCGCGCGGGGTTGCCCACCGCCGTGGCCCCAGGCGGCACCGGCTTGACGACGACGGCCCCCGAGCCGATGCGCGCCCCGTCACCGACCGTCAAGCCGCCGAGCACCTGGGCGTTGGCCCCGACGATGACGCCGCGGCCGAGCGTGGGGTGGCGCTTGGCGCCGCGGGCGAGGGAGGTGCCGCCGAGCGTGACGCCCTGGTAGATGGTGCACTCGTCGCCGACCTCGGCCGTCTCGCCGATGACCACGCCCATGCCGTGGTCGATGAAGACGCGCCGGCCGATCGTGGCGCCCGGGTGGATCTCGATGCCGGTCAGGAAGCGCCCGATGTGCGACAGGAAGCGCCCCAGCCAGCGCAGGCCGCGGCGCCAGCAGGCGTGTGCCAGGCGGTGCACCAGGATGGCGTGCAGGCCCGGGTAGCAGGTCAGCACCTCCCAGGTGGAACGGGCGGCAGGGTCGCGCTCGCGGATGCAGGCGACGTCGTCACGCAGGCGGCTGAACATCGGGGGCGTCGGGTCTTGGCGGGTCGGGGGCGGTGTCGGCGTCAGTCGGGGTGCGCAGCGGCGGGCCGGGAGTTTAGGCCGGCACCGGAATCCGCGTCGGCGGCGCTGGCGCGCCGCGGGACAGCCGCAGCCGCAGCCGCGGCCGCCTGCATGGCGCGCGCGACGCCGCGCAGGATGTGCACCTCCTCGCGCGTGAGCTGCAGGCGGTTGGCAAGCTGGTTCAGCCGCGGCAGCAGCTTCTTCGGCGCCGCCGGGTCGAGGTAGCCCACGGCCACCAGCGCCTCGCGCCAGTGCGCGAGCGTGCCCTGCACGGCCTGCGCGTCGGCCCACTGCGGCGGCGGCGTGGCCGGCACGACCTCGAAGCCGCCCAGGGCCTGGCGCCACTCGTAGGCGATGAGCTGCACCGCCTGCGCCAGGTTGAGCGAGCCGTAGTCGGGCGCCGTCGGGATGCTGAGCACGCTGTGGCAGCGCCAGACGTCCTCGTTGGCCAGGCCGTGGCGCTCGCCGCCGAACACGAAGGCCACGCGGTGGCCGGCGGCCGCCAGCGGCGGCAGCGCCGCGCGCGGGGCCTGCGCCGGGGCGCCGAAGTCGCGCGGCGTCATCGCCGTGGCGCAGGCGTGGGTGACGCCGTCCAGCGCCTGGGCCAGCGTCTCGACGACGCGGGCGCGCTCCAGCACCTCGGTGGCGCCGCTGGCGTAGGCGCGCGTCTCCTCGCGCACCAGCACGTCGGCGTAGCGCGGCCGCACGAGCACGAGCTCGGTGTAGCCCATGACCTTGATCGCGCGCGCGGCCGCGCCCACGTTGCCGGCGTGGCTGGTGTGCATCAGCACGAAGCGGGTCGGGTCGGGGGTGGGCATCGTGGGCGGCGGCAGGCGGTGCGTGGCGGATAATCCCGGGCTTTACAGGCCGCGCATTGTCCGGCCTGCGCTCTTCGGGCCACTGCCCCTGCGCAGCGCCCGGCGCGGTGCCTCCAGGCACGCCGCCGGGCCCTGCAGCCCGGCCGGCCCGCCCCCGTCGCCCTCCCCTGCCCGCACGCACACGCGCCGAAACAGCCGATGTCCCAGACCCTGCACCCCATGCTCAACATCGCGGTCCGGGCCGCGCGCGCCGCCGGCGCCATCATCAACCGGGCCGCGCTGGACCTGGACGTGCTGAAGGTCGCCACCAAGGGCACCAACGACTTCGTCACCGAGGTCGACCAGGCGGCCGAGGAAGCCATCATCTCCACCCTGCTCGAGGCCTACCCCGGCCACGGCATCCTGGCCGAGGAGTCGGGGCGCGAGCGCGGCGCCCGCCACAGCGACTACGTCTGGATCATCGACCCGCTGGACGGCACGACCAACTTCATCCACGGCCTGCCGGTGTACGCGGTCTCGATCGCGCTGTCGTTCCGCGGCAAGATCGAGCAGGGCGTGGTCTACGACCCCACGCGCAACGACCTCTTCGTCGCCAGCAAGGGGCGCGGCGCCTTCCTGAACGACCGGCGGCTGCGCGTCTCGCGCCGCACCCGCATGGCCGATGCGCTGATCGGCACCGGCTTCCCCTTCCGCAAGGGCGACAACTTCAAGCGCTACCTCAAGATGTTCGAAGAGGTCATGCAGCACTGCGCCGGCGTGCGCCGCCCCGGCGCCGCGGCGCTGGACCTGTGCTACGTGGCGGCCGGCTGGTACGACGGCTTCTTCGAGACCGGGCTGCAGCCCTGGGACGTGGCCGCGGGCTCGCTCATCGTCACCGAGGCCGGCGGCTTGGTGGGCAACTTCACCGGCGAGGCCGACTACCTGCACCAGCGCGAGCTGGTGGCGGGCAACCCGCGCATCTACGGGCAACTGGTGCAGACGCTGGCGCCCTACACGCGCGTGATCCGCCAGGACGCTGCGGGGGCCGAGGGTGGCGCCGCCACACCCGCCGACGCGACACAGGCCTTCGTGGACGCCGCGTCCACCCCGGTCGCGGCCGGGGAGTCTCAGACGCCCCCCGCCACCCCGGCGCCGGCACGCAAGGCCGTGCGCATCCGCAAGGCCGACGCAGCCCCGCCAGCGGGCGACGACGCGCCGTTCTGAGGGGCCTGGCGCCGCCGCCACGACGGCCCACCACGGCAGCCCCCACTTCCTGCACCTGACGGTCTCCCAGCCCGGGCTGACCGAGAGCGCCGGCCAGGTGCGCCAAGGCGAGAACCTCAACCCCGTCAGGACGCTGCGGATGCGCTACGACGCCTCGCAGTGGGACACGTCACTCAAGGCAGCGCCGCCAACGCCGCCTCGGGCGCCTTGTCGAGCACCTTGAGCAAGGCCTTGGCTGCCCCGGTCGGGCAACGTTTGCCCTGCTCCCAGTTGCGTATCGTGTCGAGAGGCACCTCGATCCGCGCGGCGAACTCGGCCTGACTGAAACCCAGGCGCCTGCGCACCCGCCGGGCAAACCGGGCCGCGTCGAGCAAGGCGTCGGCTTCGTCCGCCGCCTGATGTGCGGCGATGTCGGCCTCGGTGGTCGCGTCCACGCGGCGCGCATCGATACGCCCCCCAGGCTGGGATGCCTGAACGCGGGTGTCAATCGTCATCCGTACGGTCTTCATACCTTGCAATCTCACGCTGATTGGCTTTGCGGGCGGAAATGATGCGGATCGTGCCGGCTCGGGGCGTGTAGGCCAGCACGTACAAGCGCCCTTCGATGCGGCCCGTCAAGGTGTAGCGGTCTTCCCCGTAGCTGTACCGGGTGTCTTGCCGGACGATGCGGTCCGGGTCGGCGAAGGCATGAGCGGCATAGGCGAAGTCGAAGCCACGCAGCAAGAAGCAGACCTCGCTCTTGCCTTCGTCCCACTCGAATCTCATCAGAAATTGTAGTTTAGTGAACTACATCCGGATGGTGCCGAGACTGTCGACACAGGGCATGCAGGCGCCTACGGGGCACCCATGCGCACGGCTCAGCGCGCCGCAGGCCGGTGCCGGCAGATGACGGAGACCCACAGCCTGCGGCCCGTAGGTCTCCAGCGCTCGAATCGCCCCGGCCGTCAATCGCGCACCCCCCAAGCCCCCTCACACCAGGCCCGCGTACGCCCCGCCATCCAGTTGCAGGTTCTGCCCCGTGACGAAGCCCGCATCCGCCCCACACAGGAAGGCGCAGGCGAGGCCGAATTCCTCGGGGCGGCCGAAGCGGCGGGCGGGCAGGGTGTCGGCGATGCGCTGGCGCGCCTCGTCGCGCGTGATGCCGTGCTCGGCCATCAGGCGGCGGGCCATGAATTCCTGGCGCGGGGTGTCGAAGCGCTCGGGCAGGAGCTGGTTGATCGTGACGTTGTCGACCACGGCCTCGCGCGCCAGGGCCTTGCTCACCGCCGTGAGGCCGGCGCGCGCGGCGGTGGACAGGCCCATCGCGGCGTGCGGGGTCTTCACCATGGCCGAGGTGATGTTGACGATGCGGCCGAAGCGCCGCGCGCGCATGCCGGGCAGCACGGCGCGGATCAGCAGCACGCCGGCGATCAGGTTGGCCTCGAGCGCGCCCAGCCAGGCGGC